>FWWL01001590.1_pt1 | contig 52474 bp, 45 predicted proteins | sample 2228331 | NCBI WGS metagenome assembly FWWL01 (sample SAMEA103939775, study PRJEB20133) | metagenome | reverse complement strand
GCTGGGGTCCACATCAAAATCTCCGGGTTGTCTGCAAAACCCCCGGAATCACAGGAACCTCAGCCGCTCAACCCCTTTCGAAACGGCCTCTAAGGGTGGAACTTTACTTACGAAAAAATGCCTGAACCACGCCTCAGAACTTATAGGAGAGATCCACGCCGAACCGGCGCAGCGCGCCGCCTGCGATAAAGTCGCCCCCGAATTCCGGCGCGATCACAACGTCTTCAACGTATTGCTTGTTGAAAAGGTTGGTAGAAAATGCCGAAATCGAAAAACTGCCGACATCGACGCCCAGCCTTGCGTTGACCGTCGCGAAAGTATCGCGTGTGGAATTGTCGTAAGTAGCCGGTAAGCCGAAGATCGTGGGTGTGGTATTTCGCTGAACCGTGTGAAATGGCGTCGGACCGACAACCCTGAAGTCGACACGGCCGACAAGATTGACAAGATCCGTGACGGGGGCGTTCATCTGAACGCCCCCGTTGATCGAAAAGTCAGGCGTCGCAGGAGATTTGTTTCCTACCGTATAAGGGCGGCCGGAATTCTTCTTGATTTCGCTCTTTGTATAATTCCCGTTGACAAACATCTTGAAAATTGGGGAGATCCTGTAGTCAATCGATCCTTCTATTCCGTAGATTTTCACCTTGTCGATGTTCGAGGTGCTGCGCAGCAAGCCGAAATCACCCACGAAGAATTCAAAGAACTGCATATTCTTGACGTTGGTCAGGAAGCTTGCCACCTCGAAGTTGAGGCCGTTGAACGGACGTCCCTTCACCCCAATCTCAAACGCGCTGTTGGTTTCCTTCTTGATCAGGTCCGGAACCGAGATTCCCGCGCTGATGCCCACGGGCGGTGGTGGATTGAAGTAGCCGTTGATGATCGCCTCGGTGCCTGCCGGATTGAAGCCGCCAGCCTTGAAGCCGATGCCCCAGTTCCCGAAGATCGTGAGATCATTGTTCGGCTTGTAGGTGATCGTTATCTTCGGCTGGAGTTGCTTGAAGGTTGAAGAAATCGGCGCGATCACCCCAGATGGGTTGTATGCCGGATCAAGGCCGGGGTTGAGGAAATAGTTCGAGGGAGTCGTCGCGGTTCCAATCGGATACCCGGTACGCGGATTGCCAACCCAGCGCGTGCGAGCATTTACCGGAACATTGTTGATACGGTCACGCGCTTCGATATCATAGCGTAGCGCGACACCGAGGCGCAGCTTGTCGGTAGCGTCCCAGTCTCCGGCCGCAAATGCGGCATAAACATTGGTCCGATAGTTGTCATCTGTCAGGCTTTCGGTCGGGAAGCGGGGGTCCATCGTAAAGCACTGACGCGTCCCGCCAAGTCCCGTGTCAAGCGTCAGGTTCACACAAACCCGCCTGTCGATGAAGATGTAGCTTCCACCCAGCTGCCAGTTGAAGGAAGAGCCTTCCCCACCCATGAGCCGGATTTCGGAAATTACGTCTGTCTGCGTACGGCGATTGCCCTGGATGCCGTCGCAAGTGGAAGGCGAATAGGGCATCGCAAAGCCGAATGCCGCATTGTATTTCGTGAACGGTGCCTGGTTGACAACCCCTGCGGTGGCCGCACGGCTGCGGAGGCAGGTCGGTTCATTGTTGAAGAAGCCGAACGCGCCGCTGGTCCCACCGGCAATGTATTCGTTCTTGTTGTTGTTATATGCGACAACACCGATCAGCGAACCGAAGTCGAAATTCTGTCGCAGCCTCATCGATGCGCCATAAGTCCGCTGCCAGTGCTTGGCCTCGGTGTTATCGGTAAAGATGAACTTGTGATCGCTGACCTTTGCGTTGAATATCGGATCGTTGAACGCCTGGGCGAGCGTAGGAATCTGGAAAACCGCATTGAAGCTCAGTGCGCCGCCGTGGCTCCTGCCATAGTTGGCCTTCAGGTCGATTTCGGTATCGTCCGAAGGTGCCAGCAGGATTCGCCCGAAGAGGTTCAGCTTGTTGTAGCTGTCTACCGATGCCGGATTGCCGCGATAACCATAGACGCTCTGACGCAAATCCGATCCGACAAACGTGTTGCGATAATAGCCGTCCGACTTGGTCCACTCACCGTTAAGTACGAACCCGACACTGTCGGTGATGGGGCCGCTCAACAGTCCGGACATGAGGTACGTATTGTCGTTCGCGACACGCCCCTTGATCTGCCCGGACAATTCCGGCGTAGGCTTTTTGGTGGTGATCACGATTGCACCGGCCGACGCATTGCGCCCGTAGATCGCGCCTTGCGGACCCTTGAGGATTTCCACCTGTACAAGCGCACCCTGGGGCTCGTTGGTCGAGGCGATACTCGTCTTGAGCACGCCATCGACCACCAAGGCAATGTTGTTCTCCGCATCGCGGGGGCTGTTCAGGCCTCTGATGTTGATCGACACGTCGGATGGATCGGTCGTCGCGGTTTGAATGGTGACACCCGATGTCAGGTTCACGAAATCGACCGCGACGCGTGCCTTGGTGTTTTCGATCGTGTCTGCGGACAGCACGGCCACCGACGCCGGGACATTCTTCAAGGATTCGTTCTGCTGCCGTGCGGTAACAATGATTTCCTCGACTTCGCTTCCGGATGAAGTCTGTTCAGCCTGGGCATCATTACTGCTCGCAACAGCCTGTGCGCTCACATTCCCAGGGATCAGCGCCAAGGCCCACGTACAGCCACACATGAGACGCGATATTGTTTTCAAATTCATTTTGCCCTCTCCCTTGCTTACCAAGCTCGGCTGTGCGCGCCGTTACAGTTGCGCATAGGTGTCCAGATGCAGACTTGGTTTCCCGTTGGGGGTAAAGCCGAAGAGGCGCATGAGTCTTGGAGATCCTTGCGAACAAGGATTGAACAATCCTGCGAGGGTGCACCAAGAAGGCTTGCCCCAATCACCCTGCATTCCGCTCAAGAAGCATCAAGGCTGCCGGCGCAGAAGGCACGCTTCTTGTCGAGCCGGAAGGGGCCACGATCCGACGGGGAACAAGCCCAATGGGGGGACACCCTTCCGGTTGCGCCCGATGGGTGGCTAGCCCGTCTTATTCACCGGCGGGGGCCTGAAGGGTTGGCGGGAGTGGCATAAGCCTCTGATCTGAATTAGGAACTGGGTGTCTACGCCGACCCTGCTGCAGGGCAGAAAATGCCACAGGCCACACCCGCCATGAAAGACGTTATCTCAACCTCATTCCGATTCCCAGCGGTCGGCGGGAAGAAGATCACAGCCGCGTTTGATGGTGGCCGACTAACCTCGGACGGCGGCGTTCTGCTGCTTGCGCAGGCCGAGCGCGCGATGGGGCTCTGCCGGCGGCTTGCGAGTTGCATCGCCGACCCGCGTGACCCGACGCGGGTGATCCATCGCCTCGATGACATCCTACGTGCCCGGGTGTTCGCGATCGCGTGCGGCTATGAAGATGCCGATGATCTCGACGCCCTGCGCGACGATCCGGGCTTCCGCCTGGCGCTGGGCAAGTTGCCGGGATCGGGCGCGGGGCTTGCCAGCCAACCGACGATGAGCCGCTGGGAGAATGCTCCGACCACACGTGAGCTGGCCAGGATGATGGCTGAGATGATCGGCGTCTACTGCGCCAGCTATCCGGCTCCACCGGCGGCGGTGACGCTGGACCTCGATGATACCTGCGATGTCGTGCACGGCTATCAGCAGTTGTCCTTCTGGAACGGGCATCACGGTGAGCGCTGCTTCCTGCCGATCCATGTGTACGACACCGCGACCGGTCGTCCGGTCGCGATTCTGCTGCGCACCGGCAAGACGCCGTCGGGCGCCGAAGTTGCCGGCCACATCCGGCGCCTGGTGCGTCATATCCGCCGGTACTGGCCGGAAACGCACATCACCTTCTGCGGCGACGGGCATTATGGCCGCCCCGAAGTCAAGGCCTTCTGCGAGGCCCACCGCGTCGATTACGTGTTCGGCTTGCCGACCAATGCCGCGCTGCGTGCTGATACGGTCATCGTTGCCATCGTCGATGCCTGCGCGGTCAAGCGGGCCACGGCCCAGTATCCGGTCCTGCGCAACTATGCCGAAACGCACTACGGCGCGAAGAGTTGGAAGTGCCAGCGCCGCGTCGTCGCCCGGATCGAGGCCAGCACGCTGGGCATGGACATCCGCTATGTCGTCACCTCACTGACCGAAGGCTCAGCCGAGCATATCTATGACACGCTCTACTGCGCGCGCGGCCAGACCGAAAGGCTGATCAAGCGCCACAAGGCTCAACTCGCTAGCGATCGCACCTCGTGCCGATCCGCCAACGCCAACCAGATGCGCCTCATCCTCCACACCGCTGTCTACTGGCTGATGTGGCGCATCCAACAGGAAATCCCCAAGACAGCCGCGCTCGCCACAGCCGAGTTCGCAACGCTACGCCTGCGGCTGCTCAAGGTCGCTGCCCGCGTCATCGAAACCTCCTCGCGTATCCATCTCGCCTTCGCGTCAGCCTGCCCGGACGCCGGCGTGTTCAAAGCCATCGCCACCATTCTCCGGCCAGCACCGACATAGCCAGTGCGGCAGTGCCGATGAAAGCCCGAGCCCTCGTCCATCAACCTCGAAAAGCCCATCGCTCCTGCTGCGGGGAAAAACGCCGGCGCCGGCGCTCGCCCAGATCACGCGGCAACCGACCCACCAAACCCTAAACACCCCAGTGCAGCGGGCTCATGAATAAGCCGGGCTAGAGGCGATGCCGCGAAATCGAGCCTTGATTGCTGACAACCCCTCGATCGACGGGCCACAAGCAGCGTGTCCCCCGCACGACCGAACCTGTCACGGCCTTGCGGGGGATGGGGAATGCAACAGTCCGGTCGTTCAGACGCGAACGAATTTCGATGGTCATCAAAGCGCGGTGGTTGCAGTCTGACGATCGAATATCATCGATTCGTAGCCCGAATTCCGTACCGATTGAAGTTCTGAACGGTAATTGCCGAGACCACCGAGATAAAACATCACTGCGTTTTTCTTGCCAGGAATGTTCGCCCCGAAAATCCACGATTCCGCCTTAGGGAACAGTGTCATGTTGGCAATTGTCCGGCAGGTTTCCACCCAGGCATCTTCGGCTTCCTGCGTCGGCTCGATAGTGGAGCGGCCGTCAGCTTCCATGGTTGCAATCGTGTCGGAAATCCATTCCACCTGGCTTTCGAGACTGGGAGGAAGGTTTGTGAATGGACCGTTGGGGCCCAGGATCATGAACATGTTCGGAAAGTCGGCTTCCATCATCCCGAGGTAACCCAGAGGGCCATCGGCCCACTTGTCCCGGATGGTGACGCCACCGCGTCCCCGAATATCGATCTTCGTATAGTTTCCATCGACCGCATCGAAACCTGTAGCGAAAATCACCGCGTCAAGTTCGTGTTCGATCCCACTGGCCAAGCGGATGCCTCTTGTCGTGAATTCTGCGATCGGATCGTCCTTGACGTCTGCCAGCGATACGTTTTTCCGGTTGTAAACACCGTAATAATCCGTCGCGCACAGCGGGCGCTTGGCATAGATATCGCCGGGCGTCAGTTTCCGGGCGATTTCTGGATCCTTCACGATCTTGGCAATTTTCCGCTTGATGAAGTTTGCCGCCGAGGTGTTAACCTCATCGCTGATCGCGACATCGTTGAAGGTCTCGAACATGAAGCGGAATCCACCACCGCGCTGCCACGCTTCCTCGAATACGCACTCCCGCTCGGCCTCGGGGACGTCGATTCCCGCAACGGTGCTCTCGACAAAACCGAAGGCGACATTCGAACTCTTTATCTGCTTCCAGATTTCGTCATAGTTGGCCTTGTAGGTATCGATCGTCTCAGTGTCTTCGGGCCAGTTTCCGATCGGAACGACGTATTGGGCAGATCGTTGGAATACGGTCAGGTGCTTTACCTGGGGCGCCAGGGCAATGATCACCTGAATTCCGGTTGAGCCCGTCCCGATTATGCCGACACGCTTTCCGCTGAGATCGACCCCTTCAGGCCACGCGCCTGTATGGTAAATGTCACCGGCATAGTCGTCGATGCCACAGAACGTCGGCTTGTTGATCGCCGAAAGAAGTCCCAGGCCGGTAATGAGATACTTGGCCGATGCCGTCTCACCCTTGTCCGTTACTACATGCCATAGCCCAGTCGCTTCGTCGAAACGGGTCGATACTATCTTGGTGTTGAACTGATAGCTGCTGCGCAAGTCGAAGCGGTCAGCGACATTGTTGAGATATTCCAAAATCTCGGGCTGAGTGAGATAGCGGGTCTGCCAGCTGCCTTGATCAAGGAGTTCCTTGTCGAATGAGAAGCGATAGCAGAAGCTCTCGGTATCCGAGAGCGCTCCCGGGTAACGATTCCAGTACCAGGTCCCTCCGACATCGCTCGCATTGTCATAGGCCTTTACGTGGAGACCCTGGTCATTACGCAGCTTGTGGACCGCATAGAGCCCTCCGAAGCCTCCGCCGATCACAATTGCGTCAAAGTCCGCGCCAGGGGTCTTTGTCGCGGTCACATTTCTGATCATATTTACCTCCAGCGCGGGATTTCCGCGCAAACCATTGTTGCAAGATGCGTTTTTCCGGCGGTCAAAGTGCGCGATACCACGCTGAGATCCTGAGCAATTCGTCGTCCGCCTCATGCGCGCGCCCGGCAAGGGCCGGAAAGACATGCTGCATTCCGGGGACGACCGAGAGGGTGACGGAAACGCCTGCGTTGCGAGCTTTTTCGCTCAACGACTCGGCATCGCTCAGCAATGCCTCGGCTCCACCGGCATTGATATAAAGCGGCGGGAAGCCCTGAAAGTCATTCTCGAGTGGATTGGCCAGCGGATCCAGCGGGTCCGCAGTGCCGCCAAGAAACATCGAGATCATGCCCTCGAGTATCTGGCGCCCGACAAGAGCGTCCGTCGCCGCGTTGGCTTCGAGTGTCGCGCCACGCAGCGCCATGTCCAGCCAGGGAGAAAAAGCTATGATGCTGCCCGGAAGTTGCCGGCCCAGCTCACGGAGCCGAAACGCAATGGCAATGGCGAGATTGCCGCCCGCACTGTCCCCCGCAGTCGTTATGAATCCAGGGTGGAAACCTCTTTCGATCAAACCGAGATATGCGGCGATCCCGTCTTCGATCTGGGCAGGGAACGGAAATTCGGGGGACCGCCGGTAATCGGGAATGAACGCAGTTACGCCCAGAGCGCTGGCAAGATGCCCTGCGAGCTTGCGATGACTATCTGCCGATCCCACGGCGAAACCTCCGCCGTGGGTGTAGAGAATGACGCGCGCGGAATCGGCGTCTTGCGGAAATGCCCATATTCCCGGGACTCCGCCGACTTCATCTGATTTGTAGCTTACGCCCTCGGGTTCACGTGCTGGTTTGCCCCACTCGTCGAACATACTGCGCAAATCGGCAATCGACATTGCGGGATTGGCGGCCATCCGGCTGCTCCAATCCTCGTACAATTCGCGCAGGAAATCTGCTTCCCGATTGTCCGCCATTTGGCCTCTCCATCCATCTTTTTTTGAACGCCCCAATCGATCGTTGTCCGAAACTTCGGGCGGCCGAGAGCTGATCCAGTGGAGAAGCTATGTCGTGCTTGGCTTCAGGTCTTGAATTTTACTGCGCGTTCCGTTGTCGTTTTTTGCGGCCACCCAGAGGCAGGTCTCCTAGACCCGCTCCAGCAGCAGCGCGCTTCCTTGTCCGACGCCCACGCACATAGACACAATGGCGTAGCGCCCGGTCCCTTGAGCAAGTTCAATCGCTGCGCTGCCCGTAATCCGTGCCCCGGACATGCCCAGCGGATGACCGAGCGCGATCGCTCCGCCGTTGGGATTTACGCGATGATCTTCATCATCCAGACCCAACGACCGCGTGCAGGCCAGCGCCTGGCTGGCAAAGGCTTCGTTCAGTTCGATCACGCCGATGTCGCCCATCGTCAGCGATTGCCGAGCGAGTATCTTTCTGATCGCCGGAACCGGACCGATACCCATGATCCGGGGAGGAACCCCAGCTGCCGCAGCGGTCACCACTCGGGCAAGGGGTGTCAGCCCATATCGACGAACAGCTTCCTTCGACGCCAGCAGCAATGCTGCGGCACCATCGTTCACCCCGGATGCGTTTCCTGCCGTGACGGTCCCGTCGGTACGCACGATTGGTCGTAGTCGAGCGAGGTCATCTATGGTCGTGTTCGGTTTCGGATGCTCGTCAGCGTCAATTATCGCGGCTTGCCCCCGCTTCACTGGGGCGCTGACCGCCACGATTTCCCGCGCCAATCGTCCGTTGCTGCCTGCTCTGGCAGCCTTGGCCTGCGACCGCAGGGCAAAGGCATCCTGATCGGTCCGCCCGATCGAATACTCCATCGCGACGTTTTCGGCGGTCTCGGGCATCGAGTCGACGCCATAGCTCGTCTGCATCGCCGGATTGACGAATCGCCATCCAATGGTCGTATCCTCCATGGCGACAGCGCGTGAGAACGCGGTTTCGGCTTTTAGCTGAACAAACGGGGCTCGACTCATGCTCTCCACGCCGCCAGCGATCACAAGCTGGAGTTCACCGCACCGTATCGACCGGGCACCAGTGATAACCGCCTCAAGACCTGAGGCGCAAAGGCGATTCAGGGTCAGGCCGGGAACTTCCTCGGGTAGGCCCGCGAGCAGGGCAGCCATGCGGGCCACGTTTCGGTTGTCCTCGCCTGCCTGATTTGCGCAGCCAAGCAGGACCTCATCGATCTCGACCAGGTCGATCGACCGATTTCGCTCGATCAGGGATCTGATCGGAACAGCGGCCAGATCGTCGGCGCGTACCCTGGCAAGGGCCCCGCCGTGGCGGCCGATCGGCGTGCGGATGAAATCGCAGATGAACACATCAGCCATGTCTTCAGACCTATCTTCAAGTTCAGGCATCCGCGAACGACCTGGCGTCGCGAACCAGGTTCGTGATCAGTGAAGGGACTCTCCAGCCCAGAGGGTCGGCGGACGAAAACTCGGTGATCCTTGCAACCACGCAAGCCGGAGTCAATGTGTCCGCGTGATACATCAGTCCCCCTCGCCAGCGAGGGAATCCGTAGCCATGAACCAAGACCAGATCGATGTCCTGTGTCGAGGCGGCGATTCCTTCTTCAAGAATAAGGCAGGCTTCGACGATCATGGACGTGATAATTCGATCGACAATCTGCGCCTCACTCAAAGTCCGACGGGCAAAGCCTTCTTTCGCCGAGATCGCCACGATGAGGTCTTCGACCAAGGCGGACGGCCGGAGCCGACCCGCGTCATCGTAATCATACCAGCCAGCCATCGATTTACGGCCAAGTCTACCATGCTCTTCGACCAGGCACTCGAGTATGGGAAGCATTCTTGCGTCGGCGCGGCCGTCCAGGCGTTGTCGCTGGCGATTGGCATATGCAATATCGAGACCCGACATGTCCTGGGCTTCATAGGGGCCCATGGCCATGCCGAATCCCCGCATTGCCGCATCGATGCTCGACGGTGTTGCGCCCTCGGCAAGAAGGATGTCCGCCGTTTGGCGATATCGGGTCAGTATCCGGTTTCCGATGAAGCCATCGCACACACCGGCCACGACCGGCACTTTGCCTAGCATCCTGGCGAGCGCGATGCCCACGCCAAGAGTTTCCGGAGCCGTTCTGCCACCACGCACGATCTCGAGCAGTTTCATCACGTGCGCAGGACTGAAGAAGTGCAATCCCAGGAAGCGCGCGGGCTCGGGAACACTTTCCGCCAGAAGATCGACATCCAGGTACGAGGTATTCGTTGCGAGAATTGTCGAAGGCGGCAGATTGTCACCAAGGGCTGCAAAGATAGCCTTTTTGACAGCGAAATTCTCGAACACGGCTTCGATGGCGATGTCAGCCGCCCCGAGATTTTCGAGCCCCACCACCACGTTCGTCAAACTGCTGATACTGTTAGCCTCTTTCTCGGTCAGGACCCCCTTCTTTGTGCCTTGTTCGACCAGCCCCGAGAATCGCCGCCGGGCATCTGCTGCCCGCTGGGCATCCATCTCGACCAAGGTCACCGTGATTGAGGCTCGGGCAAGGGCGTAGGCTATGCTCGCGCCCATATTCCCCCCGCCTACGACAATCGCCCGTTCGATCGGACGGTCTGGTCTTGGGTAACATGACCGGGTTGAAGCGGCGCGCTCGGCGAAGAAGATGTGGCGCAATGCCTTGGCCTGATCGGATCCGCGAAGTTCGAGGAAGGCCTCCCGCTCGCGATTCATCCCGACATCAAGGTCCCAGTCGGTACTCCCGGCCACCAGTTCCAGCGCGCGCTCGGGGGCCTTCTGCCCTCGGGCGCGGCGGGCAGCATCCCTGGCAATGGCCGACACCGCATCTGGATGTGCCGCTGGCGCGGGACGCCGGTCGGCGACCAGCATGGTATCGAGTTGATTCCGGTCCATGCCGAGAGCGGCGGCGACGGGATCGGATGCAACACTATCGACAAGTCCGATATCATGCGCCTCCCGTGCCGACAGCAGCCTTCCGTGCACAATCATGTCGAGCGCGTGGGGGATGCCCACAATACGGGGCAGACGCTGCGTTCCACCAGCGCCCGGCACTACCCCGAGCGTCACTTCGGGCAGGCCCAGCCGGGCCGAAGGTGCGGCAACCCTGCACCGGCAGGCCAGCGCAATCTCGAGGCCTCCGCCAAGCGCGCTCCCATTGATCGCAGCGATGGTCGGCACGGAGAGTTGCGCGATCTCCCGCAGCACGTCGTTCAAATGCGGCTCTATCGGAGCATCGCCAAATTCCCGGGCATCGGCCCCGGCCACGAACGCCTTGCCTGCCCCGGTTATGACAATTCGCTCGGGATCGCTGGCGGCGGCCGTGCGTATCGCCGCAAGCAGGGCGGCACGTACCGCAGCCTTCAGGAGGTTGAGCGGAGGATTGTCGATGGTCAGAAGCGCAACACGATTTCGCCACTCGATCCGCACCAGTTGCCCATCGCTCACGCACAAACTCCTGCGAAACGCGAAACGAATTTCGTGTTGAGGTAGCCATCGAAAGTCTCGCTGCCGCCTTCGGTGCCATATCCACTGTCACGGACCCCTCCGAACGGGGTTTCGGGCAAGGCCAGTCCAAAATGATTGATGCTGACCATGCCGGCCTGCAGGCATGCCGCAGCGCGGTCCGCGCGTTCAAGCGAGTTGGTGAAGACATAGGACGCCAGGCCGAACGGCAATGCGTTTGCCCGATCGATGGCATCGCTCATGTCGTCAAAGCGCGAAACCACGGCGATGGGGCCAAAAGGTTCATCCCGCATCAGCGCGATACGATCGTCCGCAGTATCGACGATAGTCGGTGCGAAGAAATAGCCCGCATTCCCCTGTCGTGTGCCGCCGGCAAGGATGGCGGCTCCACCGGCGCGCGCGTCGTCGACCAGGCGTTCCATTTCGGCAATCCGCCGGGCGTGACACACTGGCCCCATCTGGATATCGGGCTCAAGGCCGTCACCCACTTTGACCGTCGCAAAGGCATCAACCAGAGCTGCGACAAAGCGTTTGTGAACGCTCGCCTGCACAAAGAACCTGGTCGGCGATATGCAGACCTGTCCTGCGTTGCGCAGCTTGTTGCCGGCCAGCACCCTTGCGGTCGCCTCGGCGTCTGCATCATCGAAAATCAGGACAGGCGCATGACCGCCAAGTTCCATCGTGGCGCGCTTCATGTGACGACCAGCGAGTTCGGCAAGGCTCTTGCCGACTTCGACCGATCCGGTGAAGGTGATCTTGCGAACATCGGGATGGGCCACCAATGTTTCTGAAATCATTGCGGCATTGCCCCAGACGAGATTGAGGCATCCATCAGGCAATCCCGCTTCCTGCAGATAGCGGGCGATGGCCATACACGCAGACGGGGCTTCCGCAGGGCCTTTCAGGATCATTGTGCAACCGCAGGCCAATGCTGCGGCAACCTTTCGCACTGCCTGGCTCAAAGGGAAGTTCCATGGCGTGATTGCCAGGCAGACGCCCACCGGTTCCCGCAGAACCTGCTGCTGTACAGCAGGGGATCGCGATGGGATTATGCGACCGTAGATGCGACGCCCTTCTTCGGCGTGCCAATCGATATGATCGGCCGAAGAACGCACTTCAACAATCGCTTCGGCCAATGGCTTTCCCTCGTCGAGGGTAATGGCGGCTGCAATTGCCTGTTCGTTCTCACGAAGCAGATTGGCAAACCTGCGCAGTATGGCGCTGCGATCAAGCGGCGAAAGCTGCCGCCACCCTTCGAATGCCACGCGGGCCGATCTCACCGAAGCCTCGAGATCATCGGGCGTCGCTTTCGCGATAAGCCCGATCTGCTGGGCGGTCGCCGGGTTGATGACGGGCTGGGTTTCGCGCTCTTCCGGGCCGATCCACGTGCCTGCGATGAACAGTGCGATGTCTGCATAGTCATGTTGAGTCATAACAATCCTCTTCACCGTCGAGTTTTGGCAACCACGCGGAACTGGACAAACCCGATTTTATTCCGCTCTGCGGAAATATATTCCGCAATATTGACAAACCTCTTACTACCAGTGTAGAGACATTTCAAGTCGGCAACGGCCGGGGTGAGAGGAGTATTGCGGTGCGACCGCGCAAGGAGCTTTCAAAACAGGAAGGTACGGACCGCGATTTCGTGGTTGCCCTGGCGCGTGGACTCGAGGTCTTGCGCGCTTTCCGCAGGGAGGGTGAGGCGCTGGGCAACGGCGATTTTGCCGCTCGGACCGGCTTGAGCAAATCGACCATATCGAGATTGACTTATACGCTGCACCGCCTTGGCTACCTCAGCTTCGACCCGGAAACAGCCCGATACCGCCTCGCCCCGCCGGTACTTTCGCTGGGATTCTCATGCCTTGCCGGATTGCCGGTCATAGATCTGGCCAAGCCGTACATGCAGGAACTTGCAGACTATTCGGGCATGCCTGTTGCGCTGGCAGGCAGGGATCGCCTGACGATGATATACTTGGAGCGTTGCCGCGGCTCGAACCCGATCACGCTCGCGATCGACGTGGGAGCCCATATCAAACTGGCGACCACGGCCGTGGGCCGCGCCTTTCTGGCGGGGATATCCGAAGAGCGCAGATCTGAAATTATCGAGGACATCCGCCACCACGAGGGTCAGGCATGGCCGGCAATCGAGAGAGGGATAAATGATGCTCTCGAGACCTACGCCAAACACGGATACTGCCTCTCGATCGGCGAATGGAAGGCGGATGTGAACTCCGTTGCCGTGCCCTTCATCCCTGCAAACGGTGCGCCCGTTCTGGCCTTCAATTGCGGCGGGGCGGCATCTCATCTGACTCGCGACTGGATCGAAACCGACATTGCTGCCCGGCTGATTGAACTTGTCCGCAACGTCAGCGCCATTTCGCCCTGAGCCTTTAGGAAGCCCATTTCATGTCAATGGACAACGAAACTCTTTCACAGTTCCTGGACACGCTGGATCGCTTTGTTCGCGAGCGGCTCATTCCGTGCGAAACCGAGGTGGCCGAGAATGATGCAATTCCCCAGGCTCTTGCCGAGGAAATCCGGAACATGGGTCTTTTCGGCATGTCGATACCCGAGGCGTTTGGTGGCCTCGGCCTGACCATGTCCGAAGAGGTAAAGGCGGCATTTATTCTTGGTCAAGCATCTCCCGCATTCCGATCTCTGTTCGGCACGAACAACGGCATTGGATCGCAGGGTATCATCATTGACGGCACGCCTGAGCAAAGGGAGCACTACCTGCCTCGCCTAGCCACGGGCGAATTGATTTCATCCTTTGCCCTGACAGAGCCCGATGCTGGCTCCGACGCTGGCTCACTTTCCACATCCGCGAAGCGGGACAGCGAGCACTTTGTGATAAATGGCACCAAGCGCTATATTACCAACGCTCCGCTGGCAGGGTTATTTACGGTGTTCGCCCGTACCAAGCCGGGAACCAAAGGTTCCTCCGGGGTCACCGCCTTCCTCGTGGACGGGACTACCCCTGGTATCTCGTTCGGTGCACGCGATCGCAAGATGGGACAGAAGGGATCGCAGACCTGCGATGTGATCTTCCAGGATGTGCGTGTGCATGAATCGTCGATCATCGGCGGGCCTGAATTCGAAAACAAAGGGTTTCGGACAGCGATGAAGGTCCTTGATCGCGGCCGCTTACACATATCAGCTATATGCGTCGGGGCCGCCGAGCGGCTGATCAAGGAAAGCCTCGCTTACGCCCTGGAGCGTAAGCAGTTCGGTGAACCCCTAGCCGAAAAGCAGCTTATTCAGGCCATGCTGGCTGACAGCAAGGCCGAGGCTTTTGCCGCACGATGCATGATCGAGGAAACCGCTCGTCGGCGCGACGCGGGCCAGGACGTGTCAACCGACGCGGCGTGCTGCAAGATGTTCGCCAGCGAGATGGTCGGCCGGGTCGCGGATCGCGCAGTCCAGATTCATGGCGGCGCGGGCTATATGTCTGAATACCCGGTGGAGCGGTTCTACCGCGATGTGCGCCTGTTCCGTATCTACGAAGGCACCACCCAAATTCAACAACTGATAATCGCCCGAAACATGATCAAGGAAGCCGCCTTCTGATCGGAGCAACTTCCTCACCGGAGAAACTTATGGACCTCAACTTCCTGTCTTGTCCGCGCATTATTTGCAAAGCGGGATCGCTGTCCCAAGTCGGTGACCTCGTCTGCGAGCTGGGAGGCAGCCGAGTCCTGCTCGTCACCGATCCTGGCATTGTGGCTTGTGGATTTTCCGAACAGGCCATGTCCAGCCTCGGTGCGGCAGGCATCGCGGTCGAGATTTTTGACCGCGTAGCAGCAGATCCGCCCATGGCAATCGTCTCGGAAGCTGTTGGATTCGCCAAATCGTTCGGAGCCGACGCAATTATCGGCCTAGGTGGAGGAAGCTCCCTCGATACGGCCAAGGTGGTCGCGCTGGCAGCGGCGAGCGGCCAGACTATCGACGGCATGATTGGTGTCGGCAAAGCAATCGGCCAAAGGCTTCCACTCATCCAGATTCCCACAACCGCCGGCACTGGCTCGGAAGTGACGTCGGTTTCCGTCTTGACCAGTGCCAAACAGGAAAAGCTGGCTGTTTACGCGCCGCAACTGCTTCCAGACATTGCGCTGCTGGACGCAGCGCTTACACTCGGCATGCCTCGCAAGATCACGGCAGCGACCGCACTCGATGCCATGGTCCACGCCATCGAGGCTTCGACGAGCAGGACTCGCAAGAATTTGATTTCCGACGGTCTGGCAGACAAGGCCCTTTCGCTCCTGGGGCAAAACTTGCCGCGCGTCCTCGACACCCCATCGGATCTAGCCGCACGCGAAGCAATGTTGCTGGGCGCAACCCTTGCAGGCATGGCATTCATCAACGCCAGCGTGGGTTCGATCCATGCACTATCGTACCCGCTGGGAAGCCATTTTCACGTGCCGCATGGACATGGCAATGCTCTGGTTGCTGCACCAGTGATGCGCTTCAATCTGGTAGTCGCAGAAGCTGAATACGCGCATCTTGCCAAGGTATTCTTGCCGAATCGGACCTTTGCAAGCAACGCGGAGGCTGCCAATAGTCTCATTTCGGCAATGGAGGAAATGTTCGCAGCGAGCGGTCTGGAAACGCGGCTATCGCAGCTGGGCATTTCTGCCGATGCCGTTCCGGCGATGGCGCGCGAAGTCACCACGGGACTTACTCGCCTGATAGCCAACAATCCTTGCGACATGTCTTATGATGATGTCGTGTCACTATACGAAAACGTGCTATGACCTCGGGTCCCCTCACAGGAATCCGTGTCGTTGACCTCAGCCGTGTTCTCGGCGGACCATACTGCACGCAAGTTCTCGCCGACTACGGCGCCGACATCATCAAGATCGAACCACCTCAAGGAGACGAGACGCGAGGATGGGGCCCTCCATTCAAGGATGGTCTCAGCGCCTATTTTTCGGGCGCAAATCGCAACAAGCGATCGATCGGCATCGACGTTGGCAAGCCCGAAGGACGCACGGTCGTGCTCAAGCTGCTGGAGAGCGCGGATGTGCTGGTCCACAACTTCAAGAGCGGGACTTTGGAAAAATGGGGGCTGGGCTACGATCAAGTGCTTCAAGCGCTGTTCCCGAAGCTTGTCCTTTGTCATGTGACGGGCTTCGGCGCTGACGGTCCCCTGGGCGGACATCCGGGTTATGACGCGGTGGTCCAAGCAATGACCGGATTGATGAGCATCAACGGCGACCCCGGAAACGGGCCGGTCCGTATGGGCACTCCGGTGGTTGATATCGGGACCGGCCTTATTGCCTGCAATGCAATCCTTGCCGCATTGATCGAGCGCGGCAGATCGGGGCTTGGCCAGAAAATCGAGGTTCCGCTCTACGACTGTGCGATCAGCATGCTGCATCCTCAGGCCGCCAACGCCCTGATGTCAGGCAAAATTCCGGTAGCAACGGGCAACGGACATCCGAACATCGTGCCTTATGACATGTTTGAGACGCGCACCGGAAAGATCTATCTTGCCGTTGGCAACAATGGCCAGTTCGCCAAACTTTGTGCAGTTTTGAAACGCCCGGATATTGCCGTGGACGCCCGCTTCGTCGATAATGCCGCAAGAATCGCGCATCGCAGGGAACTTGGCGAGTTGCTGACGCAATGCCTTGCCGAGCTTGAGGCCGAAACTCTCGAACATATGCTGCTGAATGCCGGCGTGCCGACAGGCGTTGTGCGCAACGTGAGCGAGGCGCTGGCGCATCCCCATACCATTCACCGAAACATGGTGGTGAAGATGGGCAATTACAGCGGCACGGGAATTCCGGCACTGTTCGGCCGGACGCCCGGGTCTATCCGCAGTGCACCGCCAAGCTTCGGGCAGGACAGCCGGTGCATTCTGCTTGAATCTGGGTACAGCGAAGCTCAAATTGCACAGATGGAAGAGCAAGCCATAGTGTTTGGTGCAGGAGAGAACGAAACTGGCCAGGTTTGAAATGGCCGATCTCGACTGAGATTTTTCCAATCACCATGCGCTCTGGGTTGGGGGGTGAGCCATGAATGATCTAATTCCGCCAGAAGATATCACGAAATGGATTCCTGGACGCAAAACGATCGACAGCACTGCACAAGGCTGGCGCGGATTAACATTAATGGGTTATCGTTACGCTGGCCTCGAAGTCGAGATTCCGCCGATGCGGGATTATATGATCGTGGTCTATCAAGACGCCGATACCAGCATGCGCCGTCGTTGCAATGGCCCTTGGCAAACCGAGAAACTTCGGCCGGGCTCCATTTCCCTGCTCACACGGGGTGAACAATCGACGTGGCAATGGGACGATGCGATCAACGTCAGGCATATCTATCTTGGCCATAGTGCGATCAGCGAAACCGCTGCCCAAATATTTGACCGGGACCTCGCGAGCATCGATATTGCAGACCGTGTTTGTACGACGGATAATATGATCCAATTCTGTCTAAATATGCTTGAACAGGAATACAGTGGTTTTGGAGTAGGCGAGTGCCTCTTCATTGATGCATTACGAACGCAACTTGCAGTCCACCTGATCAGAAACTATGCTGATATTGCAATAAAGGAAACTCATATTGGTACTTTAGGATCAAATTTGCGGAAGGTGGTTTCAGAGTACATCGAGGAATCGCTAGGCGATCGAATTCATCTCGAGGATTTGGCATCGATCGCGGGATTAAGCCCGTTTCATTTTTCCCGAAGGTTCAAGCTCGAATTCGGCGTGACACCACATGCATTCGTAATTCAACGAAAAATTAAGAAAGCAAAGGCATTGCTTCTCAAACGGGATCTGCCTTTGAAAGCGATTGCGGCTGATTGCGGTTTCTCCGATCAAAGCCATATGAACAGAACATTCAGAAAGGTGTTAGGCATTACACCAGCGGAATATCGCCGATCTGCCTAGCACTACTTTGGCAGAAATGTGATTTTGGGGATTCCCCTGACGTCGAATGCGTGATTCATGGAGAGCCAGCTTTGACGGAGGCTGGCGATGGGCGAGAACTGGCAGGCAGACTTGGAGCGGTGGCTTGGAGCGGTGGCTTGGCCCGTATTTGGAGGGGCTGGGGAACAAGACAGGACGTCGGATGTGTCCGGCCTATATCGCCGGCCTGATTGGGCCGGGTGATCGCAAGAGCATTCAGCCCATGGCGGCCCGGTCGGACGCGGTCGCTTATGACCGGCTGCATCATTTCATCGGTGCCGGCCTGTGGGACAGCGCCCCGCTGGAAGCGACCTTGTGGAGCCAGGCGGACGAACTGGTTGGCGGTGACGACGCTTGGCTGATCATCGACGACACCGCCCTGCCGAAGAAGGGCAAGGCGTCAGTGGGTGTCGCACCCCAATACGCCACGGCGCTGGGCAAGAACGCGAACTGCCAGACGCTGGTGTCAGTGACGTTGGCCTCCGGCGAAGTTCCACTCATGCTGAGCTTGCGTTTGTTCCTACCGGAAAGCTGGACGAGCGATGTTGGGCGGATGGACAAGGCCGGCGTGCCTGCTTCCTTGCAGGAATATCGCACGAAGCCAGAGATCGCGATCGAGGAGATCGATCGCGTTATCGCGGCCGGGGTGCGCTTCGGCTGCGTGCTGGCCGATGCCGGTTATGGGTTGTCCGCTCCGTTCCGGCAGGCACTGAGCGAGCGCGGCCTGTGCTGGGCCGTCGGCATCCCCCCGGCACCAGAAGATCTACCCGGCCGACGTGCAACTGATCTTTCCGGTCGCTGGTCGCGGGCGGCCCCGGGTGCGGCACGTGCCGGACGTCAAATCCCGGGCCGCACACACCATGCTCGAAGCCGCGAAGTGGCGTCAGGTTAGTTGGCGCAAGGGAACGAAGGGACGCCTAGCCGCACGCTTTGCCGCCGTGCGTGTGCGCATCGCCGACGGAGCTCCCCAGCGGATCGGCTCCGCCGGAGCCCAGCACATGCCGGGGGAGGAAGCCTGGCTGGTGGGCGAGCATCGCTCGAACGGCGAACGCAAATGCTATCTCTCGAACCTGCCCGCCGGCACCCCGGTCAAGGACCTGGCCGGCGCAATCAAAGCGCGCTGGATATGCGAGCAAGCTCATCAGCAACTCAAGGAAGAGCTCGGCCTGGATCACTTCGAGGGCCGGTCCTGGACCGGACTCCACCGCCACGCTTTAATGACCATGATGGCCTATGCCTACCTCCAAAGCCGCCGGATCGCTCAGGCGGGACGGAAAAAAAAGAGTCCTTGGCCCGCCGCCGCAACCCACACTGCCAGCAGTGCGCCAAGCCATTCTTGACCACCTGTCACGCTCTCCACCGCCCCAATGTCCTCGCTGCGGATGCCTCTTGAACGCAAGGTCAACCAAACTTCTGCCAAAGTAGTGCTAGGGTCTCGGCCTTTGCATACCATTCGTGCCCCGCAGGGAGGTCCCCAAGCTCGATGTGGACAGCGCCCAACAAAGTGCATGGTCTATAGTCGCTTGAGGTCAGTTGATGCGCTTCGCTTGCCAGTGCCTTCGCCTCGTCGAGGCGGCGCAGGTCACGCATTGCTCCGCCACGCGTTGTCGCCAAGGCCGACCTAAGTTTGGGATTTGATCCGACCTTTGCCAAGGCCGCGTCGGTCAGACGCAAAGCTCGCTCCGGTTCACCAGCCTTACGCCAATGCCCGCTCGCATTCACGGCATTCCAGGGATCACCGCTGCTTTCCCATGCTTTGGTCAGGGCTTCGGCTTCCAACGCATGCCAGGCTCTCTGCAGTTCGTCGGTCCAGCAGTAATCGGCCTCGGTCTTGAGCCATGCGAGGTCCTCGACAGTGAGGCGTTGCCCGGTGGCGACCTGCCTGAGTAGCGCCATCACGCGCCGATAATCTTCGCTTTCGATATATCCCACGCCGAAGCGTTGCCGCAGTTCCTTGGCCTCTCGATTTCGACGGAGGGCGGGGTCATTAGCCATGGCGGCGAAGGTTGCCTTGACCGCAGCGGCTCTGGCATCAGCGCGTTCCGCCAATTCTGCCGCATCCTTCACGGCCTTGACCGAAGCCTCTTCAATGCGCGCGGCTTGCTCCTGCTCGGCCGCGGCCTGAAACTCTCCCAGGGTTGCCTTACCGTCCGTCAAGGTGACGAGTGCATGCAGGCCGGTCGTGGCGAGAAACTGCCGCTGTAGCGTGGCCACCTGCTCGCCTGCATCGATCCTCAAGAGAATCCCGTTTAACCGGGCGCCCAGTTGAGTGGCGCCGGGGAGGTCCTCAAGAAAATAGCGTTCCGCTAGGTCCGTGTGGTGAGATCGTGTCATTGCCCTATTTTACGCTCGCGGTCCTGCGCGCCGAGGATATCTTCACTTCCGACATCGTGCGACTTTCTATGTGGCACGCTGGCCTTTTGGATCTCTTAACATCTCAAGGCGAGCTCGTCGTATGGCCGTGAGCCTATTGCCTGCTGTTGACATGATGCTGGAAGAAAAGGAGCTCGGCGCCATGCAAAGTGAATCGACCATCCGCCGCCTGCATGTCCCGGTATTGCGACCCGAAGACGTGATCCATCACCTCGGATCTCCAACGCATTGGCAGCCAGGTCGTTCTGCCAAATCGGTGGCTGATCTCTGGTTTTCTGTGAACGGGCTTCCGCCTTCAGTGAAATCGGCTCTCAATCATGACCCCGCGTTCAAGGGAGCTACATTGGTCGATGCGTTTTTTGAGCGCCCGGTCGACCTTGGTGATGGTCAGCGACCGAGTCAGACCGACCTCATGGCGATCCTTCGTCTTAATAGGCACCTTGGTGTTCTGGCCGTCGAGGCGAAAGTGGACGAGACTTTCGGCCCGACAGTCCAGGAGTGGCTTTCAGAAGCAAAAGGGGATGCGACCGCACGCCCGGCACGCCTGGAGCGGCTATGCCGAAATCTCGATCTCGATCCGGCGACGGTCGGGAAAATTCGATACCAACTCATTCACCGCACGGCCTCCGCAGTCATCGAAGCCCAACGCTATTGCGCGCGCGATGCAGCGATGATCGTTCAGAGCTTTTGCCCGAAACGCTCTTGGTTTGACGACTACCGGGCCTTTGCCGAGGCCATGGGTTTTCCAGATGCGCCAGTCGGCGCAATCACTCCGGCAAAGGTCTGCGACGGCGTTGCGCTGCGGATCGGATGGGTAGCGGAGCCAAACGGAGGGGCGATCAAGCGGCTCGGGACGGCACGAACCGTTCCTGCGCTCACGGAATTGGGCCGGGTACAGCTGTCGAAATCCTTCTTCATGCGTGACATGCTCTATTCGGAAGTGGCCATGGTCCACGGGCTCAACAACGCGCCCGATGACCCGGACCTAGCCATTAAGGCGGGCAAGCGGCTGTGCGAGGACCTGCTCGAGCCACTGCAGGATCAGTGGGGGCGGATCGCGATCCGCTCGGCTTACCGCTCGTGCGAGGTGAACGGCTTCTGCAACGAAATGCAGCGCAAGAAGAAGGCTGGCTACACCTGCGCGTCCAACGAGAGCAACTACGCCGGACACATTTGGGATCGCCTTGACGCCGGAGGCTGCTTGGGGGCGATGGCCTGCGTAGTCGTTCCCAGTTTCTGGGCGAACAATCAGGAGCCAGGTGATTGGCGGATCCTGGCGCGATGGATTCACGAGAATCTGCCTTATTCGACGCTGTATTTCTTTCCGACCTATTGGGCGTTCAACATCGGCTGGCATGAGCGGCCCGAACGGACGATCAAAAGCTATGCGGAGCCGGCAGGCCTATTCACGCCTTAAGATGGAAAAGCGAACAGACGTAATCATGGAGGCAAGGTCGCCTGTCTCGGGTCGACGCCAAGTCAGCAATAGCTCGACCGCACCCTCCCTTGCGCAATCAGCAAGCCTCCGTTAAGGCGTTACCTATTAGGTAACGAAAATGAGCCATTCTCTTGGATATCGATTTTCGAAAGCGCAAGCTCGAGAAGACCTTCAATGCGCAGGCAGAATTGCTCAAAGCCTATGGGACACCCATGGCCAAGGCGATCATGAAGCGCATGACGGTGCTTCGTGCTTCGCGCGACCTGAGTCTGGTGCCGGTTACGCCTCCCGAACGAAGGCATCAGCTGACCGAGCACCGGGACGAGCAGTTTGCAGTCGACTTGGTTCATCCCAAGCGACTGATTTTTGAAGTGAACCATGATCCAATCCCTCGCAACGAAGACGGGGGAATCGATCTAACCAAGGTGACAGCGATAACGATCATCGAAGTGGTCGATTATCACTGATGGAGAATGCAACGATGGCGACCGCAGCCAATCAGTTCCGACCGGACTATGCCGTTCCACCCGGCTGGATCCTCGAAGAACGCCTGGAAGTCCATGGCATGTCACAAGCTGAGTTCGCTCGGCGATGCGGGCGCTCGGCCAAGCTCATCAGCGAGATTATTGCCGGCAAGGCACCACTTGAACCGGAAACTGCAATCCAGTTCGAGAAGGTTCTCGGAGTTGACGCCGATCTGTGGCTCTCGATCGAGTCCGGTTACCAGCTCCATCGAGCCCGTGAGGCTGACGCAGCACGGGCAAAGGACGCTATCGCCTGGTCGAAGACATTCCCCATCAATGACTTGGTAAAGCGCCGCTGCTTCCCAAAGCCCGTCAATCCCGTCGACGCGGTCTCGAAGCTGCTTGCGTTCTTCGGCGTAGGATCGCTCGACGCTTGGAATAGCCAGTACGGCTTGGCGAAGGTTGCCTATCGGCACTCACCGTCGTTCAAAAGCAATGAAGTTGCGCTCGCGACCTGGCTGCGTCTCGGCGAACTCGATGCGGAGCAGCAGGAGTGTGCAGATTATAGCGAAACGCAGTTCAAGCTGGCGTTGAAGCAGATCCGTGCCCTCACGCGTGAACCCGTCGAGCGAGCCGTTCCCCTTGTGCGCGCGCTCTGCAACGAGGCCGGTGTCGCAGTCGCTTTAGTGCCGCCGCTTGCAAAGACCGCGCTTAGTGGCGCCGCATGGTGGATTTCGCCTCGTAAGCCCGTGATCCAGCTCAGTGCACGCCATAAATCAGACGACCATTTGTGGTTCAGCTTCTTTCACGAAGCCGCGCACATTCTGCTCCACAGCAAGAAGAACGTTTTCGTCGATGACAAGTCGCGCGATGGCACCGACGAGGAAAAGGAGGCCGATGCATGGGCCTGCAACACTCTCGTTCCGACTTCCGCGTGGAGACAGTTCGTCGCAACCGAACCGCGCAGCGAACGGGCGGTTCTCGACTTTGCTGACAGCCAGGGTATCGCGCCAGGCATTGTCGTCGGCATGCTTCAACACAGCGGCATCTTGCCTTGGACCCATTTGAATGGCCTGAAGATCCGCCTCAAGTGGTCAACCGGCGCCGAGGATTGAGCGGTCGTGCGCCTCGCTCTGACGGGGCAACGCTCGAGCCGGCGGATTCACGCTAGCTGCATGCCGATCCAGATGACGCGCCCTACGATCTGTATCGCGTTTCTGATTAGTCCATCCCAGTTGGGATAGTTTGGATTGTCAGTCAGTACGGCGATGCGGTTTCGCGCCGGTTCGAGCGCGATCCTTCGTACCAGCAATCCGGTATCGGCTCGGATGACGTAGAGTCCGTCGCGAGGATTTTCGTTGGCGAGATAGCGCTGAATCAGCACCTCATCGCCATCCCGCAATGTCGGATACATCGCGTCGCCTTCGATTCTGACGATCGAAACTCCCGTCGGCTTGTGACTGAGACTGCGCAGCCATGCCTCGTCGACCAGACGGACACGCCCAAGGCTATCGTCAGCATCGGTGGCGCCAAGAACCGGGATCGCAATCGTCGATAGCCCCGCGCTTTCCGGAACCTCGTCTCCGCCAAAGACAGCGGCGGGGACGCCAAAATGAACCGACAGCTGCGCGATGTCGCTGTCGTCGAGATGCGCCGGGCTACCCCGCTTGATGAACTGTTGGATGTAGGCCGCATTCCGGCTCAGCAGGCGCGAGACTGACGAATAAGATTCGCCCCGTTCCTTGATTAGCTCGTCGAGCGCGCGGCGAGGATCGAGCTTGGCCATTCCTACGATTTCCTAGAACATGTTTCGTAATTCGAAGGAGCAATCCCATTCGGCGAATCCATTTCCGATTGCTACCCTCACATTGGTTTGCGGACGTCGGAAGTTTGCAGGGCTCCTGCCGCGAGATTAAATGACGCCGCGCCAAAATGCTATGTTTTCATGGAGGATAGTGTTGGCAGGTCGGAGGTACTGGGTTGGTTTGGATACCGGAGTTGCGGAAACAGCAGTGTGCCTCATCGACGAATTCGGTGAAATCCTGTTCGAAGGAAAACGAGAAACGCATGCTGGCCAGATAAAGGATATCCTGCGCCCATTTGGTGTCGAAGCGGTGCAGCGCATCACCATCGAAGCGGGCGTAGGCACTCACATGGTGCGTGAACTCCAGGCTCAGGGCTTTCCCGTCTATGTCGCTGAGGTTCGTCGTGCCTCCAAGTTCCTCGCTATCCGGCGGCAGAAGACTGACTCCAACGATGCGAGAGGGCTTGCGGAGCTCGGCCGCGTCGGACGCACCATCGGGGCAGAGGTCTTCGTAAAGCCACTCGACTGTCAGAACTTGCGCAGCCTCCTCAATGTCCGCAAGAACCTCATTCAGCAGCGCATGAAGATCGACGCCCTGGTTCAGTCCATCGTCCGTTTGCACGGAGGAAAGCTGAAGACGAGCAGCGGGGTTGGCAGGCTCGCGAGCGGCATCGAAGATCAGCTGGAAATTCTGCGGGCGGACGGGCTCGATGTCGATGCCGACGTCCGGCCGCTCATTTCGATTGCGGAAAACCTTCGTTCGCATATTGCAGGAATGGACAAGCGGCTCCGTGCGGCAGCTCTTGCTCATCCGGTTTGTTCAAACCTCATGACCGTCCCTGGCGTCGGTCCAATCACCGCCTTGTCCTTTTACAGCGCCATCGGCGATCCGTCGCGCTTTCAGCGAACCCGCGATGTTGGCCCCTATTTCGGATTGACCCCAACAATCCATCAGTCGGGCGTTCTCGCCCGGGTCGGCCGGATCAGCAGGTTCGGTAGCAAGCTCACGCGGACTCACCTGGTTTCGGCTGCCACCGTCTTGCTGTGCTCGACAAAGACGGAAAGCGCACTGCAGGCATGGGGGCTGACACTGAGGAAGAAAGTAGGCTTGTCGAAAGCCAGGGTTGCTGTGGCTCGAAAGCTGGCGGTCGTCATGCTTCACATGTGGAAGTCTGGATCCTCCTTTGACCCGGCTCGCACATGACAAGTTCCTCCTGACGGAGGGGCAGGCCTGGACCCCGCATCGTTTTCTGGGGCTCTCACCCCGGCGTAGGTAATTGGGCCAGGCCTGCCGATCACAGCCGCCAGACTATCCATTCCAATCGCGTGTTGGACGAGATCGCCTGAGAGTACGCGGGCCAAGTTGGAACGCTTCATGAACGGTTTTCTGCGGGCCTTTCGGTCCCTACAAGGCTAGATTTTCTGCTTTTGTTCACGGTGCAAAAATGGCGGAAATCCGCCATTTTTTGAAGATTCGAGTCCTAGCAAAAGACTCGAACCTCTAAACCACACCGAAATGCGGGCTTTTGTGCGGGCCTTCGCAAAAACCACATCGTCTATGTTGCTGTTATAACACAGAAAAAATTATTCGATGCGGGTCCTCTTCTGGCACCAGTCAACCACTTTATCGTGTTGTTTTTACACGATAAAGTGAAGTTTCTGAAAATCTGATCCCACATTGATTCCCACATTTCGTGTGGGTCTTGGTGATCCTCATCGGCCCTTTCTGGGACGCCAACCCAACCTCGCTGATACCATCATCTGCTTTTTGGCTGCGACACGGGACGAATCTTGACGGTGCATCGCGCTGGCTGCTGCGAGGTTGCTGCGGTATTCCGGCAAGCGTCAATGGCATCGCGGTTGTCGCGCTGGATGTCAGCAGCCTGCACCAGTGCATTCCATGCCTCAGGGCTGTCGCTCTGCATCAGCCGCGCACCTGCATCCCATCGTGTGGATTCTCCAACCATCCGCGCTGCCATGCGCTCAGGCCAGTGCCAGCCTTCGGGTATGGCACGGGCAATGGTGCCGGGGAGGAATGACCATAGCAGGATTCCTGCCAGCAACGCTCCGCCTGCTGCTTGATAGAGTTGCTGCCGCTGCTCTGCGGCGATGCGCGCATGGGCCGTAACGCTGCGCATTTCTTGGGTAGCATGTTGCAAGTCACTTCGGGCATGGCTGATCCTGTCCTGATCGCTGCGCCTCGCGGCTTCGGCTGCGGCGGCGATCCGATTGCCGATGCTGTCAGGGGTCATCTGCATCGCGGGATGACCAGCCATGCCCTTCAGGCTCTCGCTGATCGCGCCCATCCGCTTGGCCATGTCGGTCAGGGTCGCACCGTAGTCGGGAATGACAATGTCTGCACGCTCGGAGGCAAGGTGCTGCACCGCCCGGCGCATCAGGGCCAACTCGCCCTCAAGGCGGGCAAACGCCTCGGCGGCGGGATCGGTTACGGTATCCGAGGTGAGTGGGTCGGGATCGGGTTCCGGCTCCGGCTCAAGGTCCAGGGTCAGTTCGAGGTCATCAGCATCGGTATCCATTACGCTTCTCCTACAGGCCCATGCCGATTGAGCGGCTCCGCTCCATCGTGATGGAGGCGGCAAGGTCGCGGGCCAGATCGCGACCGAGTTCTGTCTTGATGCCAAGCTCGCGGGTGCGACCGCGCAGCAGAGATTCGACCTGCGCATCGCGCTCCAGGCCCTTCGCCATGTCCGTCATGCGGCCCGTGAGCCTCTGCGCGCCCTTGCTGTCGCCATCGCGCTGCATGACCTGGCGCGCCTGCCCAAGCCGCTGCCAGTCGCTGACAAAGCGGTCTGCGCGCTGCGCAGGATCGACGCGGATTTTGGCCTCAAGCTGCATGGCCCGGATCGCGCCCTGGCTGCGGTCACCGGCGGCCTCTCGGGCGAGCGAGGGTTGGCGCTGCAAGGCGCTGGCAAGGTCGGCTGTGCCATGGGGCCGGATCGCGTCGAGTGCTTTCCCGGCCTTCTCCAGCGCGTCGCGCTGGTGGGGCAGGACGGGCAATCCCTGTTCACGCATCTGCCCGATGTCAGCGGCGGCGCGGGCATAGCGTTCGACCGCCCGGCGCTGGTCGGACAGACCCGCCTGATCGGTCGGCAGGGCTTCGAGTTTCTGGGCCTGTGGGCGGAATCCGGCGAAGATGGACTTCGCCCGTTCCGGCAACTGCCGCGCAATCTCCACTATTCGCTCGCGGAAAGTGATGCCGCGCCGTTCGGCAAACTGCTGCTCGGGCTTGTAGTCGCTCGCCATATCCTTGCCGCGCTCGCGGCTGAGCGTGCGGACCAGTTTCGACTGATCTGCGAAGTCGTCGCGCCCATAGTGCAGGGCAAGGCCGTCACGGTGGCGGGACATCGCCACATAGGCACCGTGGCTGTCCATGCCCGGCGTCGCCAGCACATGGGCGCGGTCGACCGTCATGCCCTGCGCCTTGTGGATCGTGGCAGCATAGCCGTGATCGATGTGCGCATAATCCTTGGTGTTGAAAGCGACGCTGCGCCCATCGTCGGTGCGCACGGCCATGCGTTGCGGCATCACCTGTTCGACGGTGCCAAGGGTGCCATTCTTGACGCCCAGACCCCGCTCATTGCGCAGGAACATGATGCGGTCGCCGCTGGCGAACTGACGCTCGCCCCGTTCGGCGCGGACTGCCACGTCGTTGCCCAATTCGCCACTGGTGCGCAGCTTTCCGCGCGCTGCCTCATTGAGTTCGCGCACCTCGTCATTGGTGTGGGTGAGGATGATCCGCGTATCACCGGGACTGGCCTGCCGGTTGCGCTCCCAACGCTCGATCAGTGCGCCGCGCGCTGCCTCCCGCGTCTCGGCAACATGCACCATGCCGCGTTCGTCATAGACCTGAATGGCAAGACCAGTTCGCCCGGTGGCAAGGTGCCGCGTTGCGGCCTGCTGCCAGTCTTCGTGTTGGCGACGCACTTCGCTGATTTCGACCCCGCCGTGCCGTTCATGGATCGCGCGGAAAGCCGCTCCCGCTTCGATGGCCTGGAGCTGCTGCGGGTCGCCGACCAGCACCACTTTCGCGCCTGCATCGGCGGCATGGGAGAGGACGCGCTCCATCTGGCGCGTGCCGACCATGCCCGCTTCGTCGATAACCAGCACATCGCGCGAGGTGAGCAATTCGCGGCCCTGACCCCATTGATGTTCAAGGCTGGCGATGGTGCGCGATGCGATGCCTGAACCGTGCTCCAGCCCCTCGGCGGCAATCCCGGACAGCGCCGCACCGCGAACCGTATAGCCCGCGCTCTCCCAAGTTTCGCGCGCTACGCCCAGCATCGCGCTCTTGCCGGTCCCGGCATAGCCGACAACGAGGCTCAGGCCCCGCCCATCGGTCACATGCTCGAATGCTGCGCGCTGCTCACCGGATAGCACCAGCCCGCGCTCCGCCGCGCGCGCCAGCGCGCCTTCCCGGCCACGATCTTCGACTTGATGCCGCTCGCGCTCCGCCAGCAATTCCGAAGCGCGGCCAAGCCGCTGCTCGGTCTCGATCATCTGACGCGATGTGAACCGCTCTTCGCCTCGTCCATCCTTGCCCAGCGCAATCAGGTCGGATGATCCACGAACCGCGTTCAAGGCTGCATCGAACTGCTCTTTCCCGTCGCTGTGCCGGTGCACGAACATGGCAAGGTCGCGGTTGGTGAACGTGGCCTGGCTGTGGGTGATCGCGTCGAGCGCGACAGCGGGATTGGCGATGATCCGCTCGCCATTACGCTGCGCGACAGCGCGGTGCTCTTCGATCCGTTCGGCCTCAAGCCCGCGCTCACCCATGCGCGACGCGGCGGGGCCGATCTTGTCTTGCGGCTCCAGCGCAATGCCCTGCGCCTCCAGGCTGCGGTGATCGATCCGCGCATCGATATCGAGTTCGGCAAGGCGCTGGTTTACATGCTCGGCCCAGCGCTCGCGCCACTGCTCGACCAGTTCTGCCTTGTTCCACTCGCGCACCTTCGGGCCGAAGCCATCTTTCCCTACTTCGCGCATGGTGATCATGACATGGGCGTGGGGCTTGGGCTGGCCGTCCGCGCCAATATCCCAATGGACATTGAGGTCAGCGATCATGCCCTTTTCGACGAACTCGGCCTCGGCAAACTCCCGCGCCAGCTCGATGCCCTGTTCCTTGGTCAGCTCGCGCGGAATGGCGAACTCGACCTCGCGGGCAAGCTGCGCGTCCTTGCGCTTCTCGGCGGCTTCGACCGCGTTCCAGAGCTTTTCTTGGGTACCAAATTCCTCCGGCGCGCCTTCCGGCAGCAGCACTTCGGAATGGATGACGCCGTCCTTGTTGGTGAAATCATGGTCGCGGTCGAGGCGTTCGTCGTGCAGCCGCTCGGCCCCGCGATAGGCCGCTGCCGCCACGGCGCTGCGCCCGCTCGACCGGCTGATGACTTTGACGGAGAGGTGGAAGATCGCCATGACGGCAATCCATCTACGCCATGAGCGCGACGTCGGCACGACGTATAAGCGCGCCCTCCCATGATAAAATCCTGCTCGGGACTATCCAGTATCAGGCCGTCTCGACGACTCTACAGCATTGGAAGAGCATCGATATTAACATCAGCGCATCACCGCTCAATGGAGAACTTCGATGCGCAAACCCCGTGACTTTGATTCGGAACTGAAGGCGCTCGCCGAAAAGGCGAAGCAACTGAAGGAACGCCGCGTGCAGCAGCTCGGCGAACTGGTGATCGCCACAGGGGCCGATGCGACCGATGCGGAAACGCTGGCCGGTGCGCTGCTCGTCATCGCGGAAACCAGCGAAGCCCAAAGGAAGGAGGTGTGGCGCAAGCGCGGCGCGGCCTTCTTTCAGAGCAAGGCGCGCAAGCGTGGCGAGGGAACTCAAGGCCAGCCGGATGGCGCTCTTCCGCTTGACGGCGGCGCGGCATCGGCTTGAGGCGGCAAAGGCGCGAACCGACATGCGCGAATGGCAGGTCAAGCGCCGCGAACGCACGCGGCAACTGATCGAACTGGGCGGCCTGGTTGTGAAGGCAGGACTGGTCGAACTCGCGGACGATGATCGCGCCACGCTTTATGGCGCGTTCCTCACCGTTGCCGCCAAGTTGCGCGGTGAGGAACGCGAGCAGGCGCTGGTGCTGTGGAAGCGGAAGGGTAAGCGGGCGTTTGAAATGGAAACGGAAATCGATCCGGTGGGACCATCAGAGCGGCGCGCGAAGGCACAGTGAATGGACATGCGTGCGTCACGCTGCAGGTAGACCGTGCGCCATGGTTTACCGGATCGCCAAAACGCCAAACCACGCTTAGCATTTGCGTCGGAATGCAAACTGGAGCTTGAACGAAACAAGTACATTTCTGCACACTGCGGTCATTGAGCACTTGCTATCTGGGTCACATCACGACACCATGTCAGAAATATTCCCAGAGGTATCATGACTCCCAACGAATTTTCAGCTCTCCGTGCTCAAGCCGGTGTCAGCATCGAGGACCTGTCGGCCCGGTTGGGATACAGCACACGACAGCTCTACCGCTGGGAGGCTGGTCAGGGATTACCGCGTGAAGCTGCGCTCACGTTCCTGCGCTCGGTCGTTGGGAATCCATCTGGCGAAGCGGCGCATACCCGGTTCAATTTCATCGATCTGTTTGCAGGCATCGGCGGTTTGCGGAAAGGCTTCGACGCAATCGGGGGGCACTGCGTCTTCACCTCCGAATACAACAAGTTTTCGCAACAGACTTACACGGCCAATTTCCGCGACAATCATCCCATTTTCGGTGACATCACGGAGTTGAAAGACGCGCACGAAGTGCCCGATCATGATGTGCTGCTGGCAGGATTTCCATGCCAGCCATTTTCCATCGCGGGCGTTTCTAAGAAAAATTCACTTGGTCGCAGTCATGGTTTTGCCTGTGAAGCACAAGGCACTCTGTTTTTCGATGTTGCGCGTATCCTTGATGCAAAGCGCCCTGCAGCGTTCATGCTCGAAAACGTCAAAAACCTCACAAGTCATGATCGTGGACGCACGTTCGAGGTAATCTTGAAAACGCTTCGGGACGAACTCGGCTATCACGTCTGGTATAAGGTGATCGACGCTGGGCATTTTGTGCCTCAGCATCGGGAGCGCATCGTCATCGTCGGTTTTCGGGATGACGTGCCGTTCTCATGGGATTGCCTGCGGCTCCCTGAAAAGGGGACGCGCCGTTTGCGTGATATTCTTCATCCGGCGGACGGATCGGAAATTGCGGAGCATCCGTACACGCTCGGTCCAGATGCCATTGTGAATGAGAAATACACGCTGACCCCGAAACTGTGGGAATATCTGCAAGACTATGCGGCCAAGCACAAAGCCAAGGGCAACGGATTTGGTTTCGGGCTTGTAACTCCCGATGATGTCGCCCGGACGCTGTCGGCGCGTTACTATAAAGACGGCTCTGAAATTTTAGTCAGTCGCGGCAAGGGAAAAAACCCGAGACGTTTGACGCCCCGAGAATGTGCGCGGCTCATGGGATACCCCGACGATTTCCGCATCCCCGTCTCGGATACGCAGGCTTACAAGCAATTCGGAAATTCAGTGGCTGTTCCTGTCTTTCATGAGGTCGCGAGAATCATGCAGCCACACATTCAGGCGCTACTTGAAGGTTCGCAGCGCAGCAAAGCGGCCTGACTTTGGCCGACGTTCATGATGCTCCAACACGAAGCCGAAATATGGCTGCGATCAGGAGCGGCAATACCAAACCCGAACTGATCGTCCGCCAAGCCCTGCACGCCATGGGCCTTCGCTATCGCCTCCATGTTACAAACCTGCCGGGCAAGCCTGATGTGGTGCTTGCCCGGCACCGCGCCGTCGTCTTCGTGAATGGTTGCTTCTGGCACCATCATAATTGCGATTTGTTCAAGTGGCCCGCGACGCGATCGGATTTTTGGCACGCAAAGATTAGCCGGAATGTGGCCAATGACGCGCGGGCCATCTCAGAATTGCGGCAGAGCGGGTGGCGCGTAGCCGTAATATGGGAATGTGCCTTGAAAGGCCGAACCAAGCTTGATGTAGGGCAGGCTATGCAGGAACTCGCAGACTGGATAAAATCCCCAGAAGAAACATTTTCGATCAGGGGCAAATGATTTGTCTGCATCGTTGTCACAACTGTTGAATCTGATGCGTGATCATGGCGCGGACAGGGTTTACGCCAAAAAGCTGTCGCCAAATGACAATTCAAAAAATCAGGTCTATTTGGGCGGTGGATTCGGTGCTCTCAACGTCATTCCGCATGGCGAGATTGTTGCCGACACACGGCCAATGGCAGGCAGCAAACAGGACCGTCCCAAAGCCAAGGTGAATTTCTTCTGGGTCGATGCGAACGGACGGCATCCGGCCCCAGATGCTCAGCTAATTCTGTATCCTGATTATCCCGAGGTCCGGATGTCGGGGTTTTTGAAGGGCTGCAAGGCGGCGCCTTCGAATCTTATGACCGTGCGAGATCTTGGCCGCGTCCTGTTTTTTGGCATCACGCCCGCTGGCGATGTGCTCGGCTATGCCACTGGGCCGGGTGATCCCATAACCACTGAGCTGAACGCCACACCTTGGGAGACAATCGGCGTTTTCCATGAATTGCCCTTGGACCTCGCGCAGAAAACTAGCACCAAGGAAATTTTGCTCGCGGAACTGCGCCGGATTTATGGCCTCCATTGGATCGCATCGCAAAAGCTGGCGCGGGATGGGCGTAAGTTGCCATACTCGGCGAGGAATGGTGGTGGTTACACGCTGGAAGCTGAGCTTGGCATCACACCCAATGGCTATTCCGAACCAGACTTCATGGGGTGGGAAGTGAAGCAATACGGCGTTGGCGACTTCAGGAAATTCCTGCCCAAAACTCCGGTCACGCTGATGACACCCGAACCAACGGGAGGGGTTTACAAAACAGAAGGCCCGGCTGAATTCCTCCGTCGTTACGGCTACCCCGACAAGAGCGGAAAGCCAGACAGATATAATTTCGGCGGCGTCTACACCTGCGACAAGGACCACCATGCGGACACGGGCTTGCGGATAACCGTAGACGGCTATGATCCGGCCAGCGGAACGATCACCGACCTGAACGGCGGCATTTCACTGCGCAACCGGGAAGATGAAGTGGCGGCTGCTTGGTCCTTCACCGGCATGATGCAGCACTGGAACCGAAAGCACGCGCAGGCGGCATATGTGCCTTCGCTTTTCCGGACGCCGCCACCGGAATACGCCTACGGGCCGCGTGTTTTGCTTTGCGAGCAAACTGACTTCCTGTTGTTTTTGAAGGCCTTCACTGCGGGCATGGTTTACTATGATCCCGGAATAAAGATCGAAAAGGCCTCAACGCCGAAGCCAGAAATCAAGCGACGCAGCCAGTTTCGCGTAAAACACAACCAGATCACGCAGATGTATCATCACAGCGAAATCGTTGAGCTTTAGCTTGGGGGCTGCTGACTGACAGGATCATGCACGGCAATGCTATAATCGGGTGCTGACTGGGCCGCCTAAAAATGAAGGCGGGGGCCGCAGCCCCCGCCTCGATTTGGTGCAATCAAGTTGCTTGTTAACAACCAGACCTGCGATTTCTGAATGGCCAACATGCAAAAACATCGGCCTGCTGTCAACGGTCCAGCTGCAACTAGGGATGGACATCATCTCACTGGCTCATATTGCGGATGATACATGCCTGTTGAAGCGCATCTGGTTGTGGAGGCCAAACACTAGTGCTACTCACATTCTTCGCTGAATTGGGCAATTTGGCTAGCCCGCTTCGATCCGAGGATGAATTCTCGACGAAGCGGGCAAATGTTTCGCAGTGACCTGAGCATAATCGACATGCATTGCAATGTCCATCCCTAGGGCGTAGAATTCCATCTCGCGCAGGAATTTGCGACTCGAAAGGATGCGACACATGGTCACTCGGTTGGGCTTGGACATCGGGACCAACAGCATCGGCTGGTGCCTTTTCAATCTTGATCTCGAAGGAAAGCCAGTCGGTATCCGCGACATGGGTGTTCGCATCTTCTCCGATGGGCGCGATCCCAAGTCAGGCGCTTCGCTGGCGGTTGACCGGCGCGATGCGCGAGCGATGCGGCGGCGGCGTGATCGCTACGTTCGGCGTCGGTCGGCTTTGCTGGAAGCCCTCATCGATACCGGCTTGATGCCCGCCGACTCTCAGGATGCCAAGGCGCTGGTCGGGTGCGATCCTTATGCACTGCGCGCGGCAGCACTTGATGAAGCATTGAATCCGTACCGGCTGGGCCGGGCGCTGTTCCATCTCAACCAAAGGCGAGGTTTCAAATCGAACCGTAAGGCCGAGCGCAAAGCGAGGGATGATAAGGAGGGCGGCAAGATCGCGGGCGGTGCGAAGGCGCTCGATATGGTGATGCATGAAGTAGGCGCGCGCACTTATGGTGAGTTTCTAGCTGGCAGGGACGAGAAACGCGTGCGGATGCGCGCAGATGCGGATGGCTATGACTTCTACCCCGAACGCCGCCATCTGGAAGCTGAATTCGATGCAATCTGGGCCGCACAGGCCCCATATTATCCCGCGCTACTGACTGATGCTGTACGTGACCGGTTGCGGCGCATCATCTTTTTCCAGCGCCCATTGAAGGCACCGAAGGTCGGCGGCTGCACATTCTTTAACGAAGAGGAACGCCTGCCCAAGGCCCATCCGCTTTTTCAGGAAAGGCGGTTGTATGAAGAGGTCAATCAACTCGAAATAACCAAAGCTGGCGCGCCTTCGCGCAAGCTGTCGCTCGATCAGCGCGACAAGATCATCCTCAAACTCAAGTCGGCGAAGACGGCGAGTTTCTCCGGCTTGTTTAAACTGTTGAAGCTAGCTGATGGCGAAAACTTCAACAAGGCTAGCGAAAATCGCACCGGCCTTATCGGCGATGAAATCTCTGCTTCATTCAGTGACAAGAAGTGCTTTGGTGATCGCTGGGCGCATTTCGAAGCCGGCGTGCAATGGTCGATCATCGAAGCTGTGGCAGAAGAAGAAGACCCAGTTCGCCTGCACGACTGGCTAATGGCGAGCCATGGCGTCTCTGCCGAACAGGCCGAAGCCATCGGACGGGTGCGCTTGCCCGAGGGGCATGGTCGCCTAGGGGAAACCGCCAGTCGCAAGATTCTCGCGGAACTCAAGAAAGATGTGGTGACATACGATAAGGCGGTGGAGGCCGCGCTCGGCAAATCACACAGTGATTTCCGGACGGGCGAGGTTGTGGACCAACTGCCCTACTACGGTGAAATCCTCTCAAGGGAAATTCCGCCCGGTTCGCTCGATCCAAATGACGACGACGAAATGCGCTGGGGCAAGATTACTAATCCCACGGTCCATATCGGCCTGAACCAGCTTCGCCGCCTGCTGAATGCCATCATTAAGGCGCATGGCCGCCCGGATGAGATCGTTGTCGAACTGGCACGCGAACTGAAGCTCGGTGAAAAGGACAAGGCCGAGCACAATAGGCGTATCGGCGCGAACACACGCGCTGCGGAAGCAAGGTCAAAAAAGCTACTTGAAAGCGGACAGCGTGATAGCGGGTCCAACCGGGCGCTCTTGAAACTTTGGGAAGACCTCAATCCGAACAATCCGCTCGACCGGTGCTGCCCGTTTTGCGGACGTCACATCGGGCAACTCGCGCTGTTCACGGACGAAACCGAAATCGAACATATTATCCCCTATTCCCGCTCCTTTGACGATAGCTCCGCCAACAAAGTTATCGCGCATCGCAGCTGTAACCGAGAAAAGGGCAACAAAACACCTTGGGAAGCTTGGGGACATACTGAACGCTGGACGATCATCGCCGAACAAGTGTCACGACTCCACAAATCGAAGCAATGGCGCTTTGCTCCTGACGCGATGGAACGCTTCGATCAAGAGGGCGACTTTATCGCGCGCCAACTGACCGACACCCAATATTTGTCGCGGATGGCGCGGACCTATCTGTCCAGTCTTTATCCCGACACTGGCGGTGTTTATGTAATTCCCGGTCGGATGACGGCGATGCTGCGACGGCTATGGGGTTTGAACGAACTTCTGCCCGACCATAACTACGTCGAAAACCCCCATAGCGGTGCGCCAAAAAATCGCCTCGATCATCGCCATCATGCGATTGATGCCGCCGTTGTCGGGGTTACGACGCGCAGCCTGCTAAACGAAATTTCGAAGGCGGCAGGCCGCGCAGAGGATCAAAATCTCGACAAACTTTTTATCGATCTGCCAAGACCTTGGGAAAAATTCCGCGAAGACCTGCGTGAATCTTTGGCGCGCATAGTTGTCAGCCACAAGGCCGATCATGGCCGTAAGGGCGTTCCCGCGAAGGGCAAGGATGCCACTGCCGCGCGGCTGCACAACGACACCGCCTATGGGCTGACAGGCCTGACCAGCGACAGCGGCTTGCCGATTGTCGTCCACCGCGTGCCTCTGCTCAGCCTCAAACCGGCAGACATCACGGATCCCATCCGCATTCCAGACGCTGCCTTGCAGCGGGCACTGTGGGAGGCGACGGAAGGTAAGTCGGGCAAGGATTTTGAGGCGGCGCTGGTCAGATTTTCAAGATCAGACCCTGTATTCAAGGGTATCCGGCATGTGAGAGTGCGGGAAGCCTTGAAGGTCATCCCGATCCGTGACGCTTCGGGTAATGCTTTCAAAGCTTACAAGGGCGATGCCAACGCGCGATTTGACGTGTGGCGGATGCCGGACGGGAAATGGGTATCCAGCTGGAAGGACAGGGACGGAAAATCTCATTCGGGTATCATATCCATGTTTGAAGCGCACCAGACTGGCCAGCCTGAACAGCGCCCACACCCGGCGGCGAAGAGAGTTTTAAGTTTGCGCCAGAACGACTTGGTTGCGGTCGAGCCACAAGGGCAGCCGCGCAAGATTATGCGGGTAGTGAAATTTTCCGGAGGGGGGCAGATTACGTTTGCGGAACATCACGAAGCAGGACCATTGAAGGCGCGAGACGCGACTTCGCCAGATATTGATCCTTTCAAGTATTTCTATTCTTCTGCTGGCGGTTTGCAGAAGGCTAGAGCTCGGCAGATCCGTATCGACGAACTTGGTCGTATCTTTGATCCGGGACCGCGTTAACCAGTCATTATGCATGATGTGTCAGCCTTCAACTCCGAAAGGCTGGCCATGGACCGCATTGTTGATATAGCTACGGATGATCTTCACCTGTCCGCGTATCGCGGATTTCTGGTTGTCAGTCTTGATCGTCAGGAACAGGGGCGGGTGGCGCTCGACGATATTCAAGCGGTTATTGTTCATGCGCACGGCGTAACCTGGACGACCAGCCTTGTCGTGGCGCTCGCCGAACGCGGCGCGGTCATGGTGCTGTGCGCTGCCAACCATGCGCCGGTCGCCCTCATGTCGCCGATTGATGGCCACCATGCCCAGGCAGCGAGGATGCGGGCGCAATGGGATGCGCCTCGCCCGCTATTCAAACAGCTGTGGCAGAAAATCATAGTCGCCAAGATTACCATGCAGGCGTCGTTGCTGGCGGCGCAAGGCAGGGCAGAAGCCAATGCACTCATGCTGATGGCGCGGCGTGTCCGCTCCGGCGACCCGGACAATCTGGAGGCGCAAGCCGCGCGAAAATACTGGCCCGCTCTGATGGGCGCTGATTTCCGCCGCGATCAGAATGCCGACGGTGCCAATGCCCTGTTGAATTATGGCTACACCGTCATGCGATCCTGCGTGTCCCGGTCGATCATCGGGGCCGGGCTGCACCCTGCAATTGGCCTGCACCATCACAATCGACTTAACGGTTTCGCGCTGGCTGACGATCTTGTGGAACCGTTTCGTCCTCTGGTCGACGGGCTGGTCCGGCGGATGATTGACGAGGGTATCGAAGCCGTCACTCCCGAAGCGAAACAACGACTAGCCCGGCTGATCGCGCATGATTTACGTCTGGGCGGGGCTATTTCCCCCGTTTCTGTGGCAACTCAGCGGCTCTCTCAATCGCTCGCCAAGAGCTTCGAAGAACGCAAATCGGCTCTGGCCCTGTTCGATCCGCCTGATGCCCTTGACTGGGCGTCGCTTGGGCAACCCGTGGGGATTGAAGCATGAACCTGAGTGGATACCGGCTGATGTGGATATTCGTCATGTTTGACCTGCCCGTGGACACAAAGGAACATGCGCGGGAAGCGACCAAATTCCGTGAGTTTTTGCTCGATGAAGGCTTTGAAATGAGCCAGTTTTCGATCTACGCTCGATTTTGTAATGGCAAAGAGCACTACGAGACTTACCTTCGGCGAATCGAGTCGCATCTTCCCGAACGCGGGGAGATTCATGTGCTCAATTTTACCGACAAGCAGTATGAAAACATCATCCGGTTTTCGAGTCAGAGCCGCCAACGGCAACGAAAAAATCCGGATCAGCTCGCCATGTTCTGACGATTCATCGCTTTTTTGCTATGACAGATGGGGGTTTTTCCAGTCTCAATTCAAATGGTTAGGCACCCATCGGTCATAGCATTTCAGAAATCGCGGTCCAGCTGCAACGGTGCGGAACAGCGCTTCGCCATACATGCGGTCATAGCATTTCAGAAATCGCGGTCCAGCTGCAACAGCGTGCAAAGTAATTGACGCGCCATAGGCGTCATAGCATTTCAGAAATCGCGGTCCAGCTGCAACTTCATTGGTCTTTCCTCCTTCGTGGTTAATGTCATAGCATTTCAGAAATCGCGGTCCAGCTGCAACTAACCCTGATCGTTCCAGTTGCAGAGCGCCGTCATAGCATTTCAGAAATCGCGGTCCAGCTGCAACCCCCGCAGGCTCCATCGCGCTCAAAATGGGGTCATAGCATTTCAGAAATCGCGGTCCAGCTGCAACCTTGGGCGAAGAAGGCAGATGACACCAAGGTCATAGCATTTCAGAAATCGCGGTCCAGCTGCAACCGAAGCGGTGGCCCAGTGCCGCAAGATGATTGTCATAGCATTTCAGAAATCGCGGTCCAGCTGCAACTATCTGCCCTGCGAAACGATCCTGCGAGGCGTCATAGCATTTCAGAAATCGCGGTCCAGCTGCAACAACCTAATAACTGTGATACGTATTGAAGCAGTCATAGCATTTCAGAAATCGCGGTCCAGCTGCAACTATGCCACGGTCAATCTGGAGCCGGGCGCGGTCATAGCATTTCAGAAATCGCGGTCCAGCTGCAACTGTTGCAGGTGCCTGGACGTGAAACCGACGTCATAGCATTTCAGAAATCGCGGTCCAGCTGCAACACGACAACTCCGTGATCGAAGACCACGAAGTCATAGCATTTCAGAAATCGCGGTCCAGCTGCAACTGGCGTCCGATGAATGACGCCCCGGCAGCGGTCATAGCATTTCAGAAATCGCGGTCCAGCTGCAACAGAAAAAATCTCGTGGCACAAACAGAGAACGTCATAGCATTTCAGAAATCGCGGTCCAGCTGCAACTCGGCCCGAATCGGGTCCATCGGCGTCTATGTCATAGCATTTCAGAAATCGCGGTCCAGCTGCAACGGCGCTGCGGTGATATCGCTGCCCACCTGCGTCATAGCATTTCAGAAATCGCGGTCCAGCTGCAACTGCGCTCGAATTGCTCCGTGCGGAACGAGCGTCATAGCATTTCAGAAATCGCGGTCCAGCTGCAACTGTCCCTGACCTTCGCCAAATCCTGCCCGAGTCATAGCATTTCAGAAATCGCGGTCCAGCTGCAACAGCGATTGACATGGACATTCTAGACGAGGAGTCATAGCATTTCAGAAATCGCGGTCCAGCTGCAACTGCTGGTCGTCCGCGCAGTCAACAGCCATAGTCATAGCATTTCAGAAATCGCGGTCCAGCTGCAACAATCAGGGCAAAGGGGCGGCGCTAAAGCGTGTCATAGCATTTCAGAAATCGCGGTCCAGCTGCAACTGGAAATGGTTTCGTTACGTCCGGCGGCAAGTCATAGCATTTCAGAAATCGCGGTCCAGCTGCAACGGAACGTCGGCTGGACCGGAATAGCGGGCAGTCATAGCATTTCAGAAATCGCGGTCCAGCTGCAACCGCGATAGGCGGCATCCGGGGAAACCTTCTGTCATAGCATTTCAGAAATCGCGGTCCAGCTGCAACCACGTGGCTGATCTTGCCCTCCTCATTGAGGGTCATAGCATTTCAGAAATCGCGGTCCAGCTGCAACTTGAGCTGGAGCCATTGCACGCGGAGGCGCGTCATAGCATTTCAGAAATCGCGGTCCAGCTGCAACGTGTCCCCCTGCGTCGTCTTGTTCCGCCGTGTCATAGCATTTCAGAAATCGCGGTCCAGCTGCAACATGCCGCGCTGCGGGTAGAGGATCAGGTGCGTCATAGCATTTCAGAAATCGCGGTCCAGCTGCAACTGAAACACGGTGCGGTGATTGCGGCGGCCAGTCATAGCATTTCAGAAATCGCGGTCCAGCTGCAACGTTCGAGTACTTCGGGAAACCACGGATTATGTCATAGCATTTCAGAAATCGCGGTCCAGCTGCAACATGCAGTTCTCGCAGGCGAACAACGGCCATGTCATAGCATTTCAGAAATCGCGGTCCAGCTGCAACAACGTGATGGTCGAACCGCAGATTGCCATGGTCATAGCATTTCAGAAATCGCGGTCCAGCTGCAACAGCCAGACGTTGGGGAGGGGCTTATCCATCGTCATAGCATTTCAGAAATCGCGGTCCAGCTGCAACTGATCGTCCCGCACATCACCAAGTTCCGCAGTCATAGCATTTCAGAAATCGCGGTCCAGCTGCAACCGCTCCCGTCTAGTAAGCCCTTGGCGTATCGTCATAGCATTTCAGAAATCGCGGTCCAGCTGCAACACAACGCTAGGCAAGCCGTCCCCGGATTCGGTCATAGCATTTCAGAAATCGCGGTCCAGCTGCAACAATGCAGGCCCATGTCAATGCTCCAGAAAGTCATAGCATTTCAGAAATCGCGGTCCAGCTGCAACAGGCGGCGTTCAGGGCATTCGCCGGGATGGGTCATAGCATTTCAGAAATCGCGGTCCAGCTGCAACCGAAATCATCGCAGCGCAGGAGGCGCAGGGTCATAGCATTTCAGAAATCGCGGTCCAGCTGCAACACGCCTGCCCCTGTTGTGCGTAGCGCAGCTGTCATAGCATTTCAGAAATCGCGGTCCAGCTGCAACTTGGCAGGGCCGGTTATCCCCTAGTGATCGTCATAGCATTTCAGAAATCGCGGTCCAGCTGCAACCGGCTGGCCTTCACCTCCTTGAAGGGCACGGTCATAGCATTTCAGAAATCGCGGTCCAGCTGCAACTTTCGATCATGGCGGCTTGTGAGGCTGAAAGTCATAGCATTTCAGAAATCGCGGTCCAGCTGCAACTCTACCTTGATCGCAGCCAGCGGCGGAAGGTCATAGCATTTCAGAAATCGCGGTCCAGCTGCAACAAAAGGACAAGCGGAGCGGTGATGGCACCGGTCATAGCATTTCAGAAATCGCGGTCCAGCTGCAACGGCGGCACGATCTTGGTGGGCGGCGCGATGTCATAGCATTTCAGAAATCGCGGTCCAGCTGCAACCGCGACGGCCTCCACCGCTTTCTTGGCATGGTCATAGCATTTCAGAAATCGCGGTCCAGCTGCAACACCTCTTTCTTGCCCTCGTAGGAGCTCCAGGTCATAGCATTTCAGAAATCGCGGTCCAGCTGCAACATACGCCGGTTACGGATGATATCGGCGCATGTCATAGCATTTCAGAAATCGCGGTCCAGCTGCAACAGTCGGGGTTGTTGGTTGATGGCGAGGTAAGTCATAGCATTTCAGAAATCGCGGTCCAGCTGCAACGGCGTATTCGCAGCAGTGAACTTTGCTTCAGTCATAGCATTTCAGAAATCGCGGTCCAGCTGCAACAAGCGCAAGGGCATGGTGGCTCACTCCGCCGTCATAGCATTTCAGAAATCGCGGTCCAGCTGCAACGAACGATCCCGTCGATATCTGGCCGTTCCTGTCATAGCATTTCAGAAATCGCGGTCCAGCTGCAACTCCCAGCCCTCTTCGACATACCAGTCGTAGTCATAGCATTTCAGAAATCGCGGTCCAGCTGCAACAGCGCAGCTTTGCGCCAAGGCGCTGGTGCGGTCATAGCATTTCAGAAATCGCGGTCCAGCTGCCCCCCCCCCGCAAAGGGGGGGAGCGCATGGCGAGGCGCGCGACTCGGGCGCGAAATTCGCCAAAAAAGGCACAATTCTCCGACAGTTGCGGCGGAAATCTCAGCTTGCCAGTCTCAGTCGCGGCAAAATCGAAAATATCTGTTCGTAATAGAGTGCCCGATGTTGGCGTGCGTTACCTTCTCTATGCTTCCGTAGCCTTCTCTATCCGTATCACGGTCAAAATATCCTCGAGCACGCTGGAGTTAGATGGCCACAAAATGCGCTTGTAACGGGCATCTTGTTTGCCAATTGTTCTTCCAAGGGGGTGCCAACAACTGTCAGAGAATGGAAGCAAATGCCATGTCGAACCTTGAAAGAATCATCCGCCTGAAAACCGTTCTCGCCCGCACCGGGCTGTCCCGCTCCACCATGTATCGCAAGATCGCCGAAGGGACCTTTCCATCCCAAGTGAAGATCAGCATTCACGGCGCAGGCTGGCGCGAATCTGCGGTCAACCGTTGGATCGACGATCCGGTTTCGTATCGCAATGAAGGTGCATCTCAGTGACATCGCCGGTTGCCGAACCAATCTGCGTGAAGGTCAACGAAGCAGCCCACATGATCGGCGTCGGGCGAACCAAGCTGTATGAATTGATCGCTGCGGGTGATGTCGAAGCGGTGAAGCTCGGCAAGTCGACACGCATAGTCACCGCCAGCCTTCACCGGCTGATTATGCGGCAGCGCGAGCCGGAGTAGGCCCGCCTGCCGCCTCGATTGGGTCGATGTTGGCGACGGCCTTTCCGGCGTCAAGGAACTCAGCCCAACGCGCCATCAGATCGCGGCGCTTGTCGAAAAAGTCCGTCCGCCGATAGGCGGCTTCGACCTGATTGCTCAGCTTGTGCGCCAATGCCTTATCGGCAACTTCCTTCGGGAAATCTGTTTTCTCCGCTGCCCAGTCCGTAAAGGACGACCGGAAGCCGTGAACGGTTGCGCCAGTGATGCCATCGTTGCGGAGCAACTTGGTCATCGTCATGTCGCTGATCGGCTTTTCGCCGTCTGCCGAGAATACCAACCCGTCATCGCTGGTCCGCTCATTCCATCGCTTGCGTAGCAGTGCAACAGCGGGTGGCGACAGCGGCACGACATGGGTTTCCCGCGCCTTCATGCGCTCGCCGGGAATAGTCCAGATCGCTTTCTCCAAATCGAATTCGGTCCATACCGCGAAGCGCGTCTCGTTCGAGCGCACCGCGTTGTAGATCGTGAAGCGGAGCGCGTCCCTGCCAGTCGTAGGTGACGCTGCTGCCAATTGCGCCATGAGTGCGGGCACCTCGGCAAAGGGCATTGCTTCCAGATGCACCGCTTTTGCCGTCTGGCGCGGAAGACCCTTTCGCACCGAACGCAGGGAAGCCTCCTCGGCCCGCCAGCCCTTGATATGCGCGAAGTCCAGAACCGCACCTATGCGCTGTAGCAGACGACGCGCCGTCTCAGGTATTTCCAGCCAGATGGGCGACAGCACGGTGACAACACAGGCGCTGTCCACCTGATCGACCGGCTTGGTGCCGATGTGCGGGAACACGTGGTTTTCGAAGCTGGAGATCCAATTCGCATAGCGGCGGTTCTTCCAACCCTCCTTCAAGGCATCGTAGCAATCGCGCGCTGCCGTTTCGAAGCTGGGGATGACTTTGCGGGCCTTGCGCCGCTCAGCCACCGGATCAGCACCAGCGCGAACTTTGCTCCGCAGCGCCGTTGCCGCCTCTCGGGCTTCGACAAGGGACACGTCCATGGCAGAGCCAAGCCCGTAATCCCTCCGCCTACCCTTGTGCTGCATACGCAGCACCCAGGTCGCCGCGCCGCTTTCCTTGACCAGCAGGCAAAGGCCACGGCCATCAACGTGACGGCCCGGTTTCGCGTTCTTCACTTTCAATGCAGTCAGTGCCATCGTTCGAGTCCCGTTTAGGGAATCTTCGGCTTCCGTTCCCACGGAAGGGCCGCCGAAAATGCTCCCACATTCGTTCCCACAAATCAGTGGGATTTCAGGCAAATGTGGGCGACCGACCGCGAACACCTTACAAGCCAAATCGGCAAAATTACAGTGTGGTTAGGGATGCCTCGGCATTGCCTGAGACAGAATTTTTACGCCTCTTCTGGGCACCATTTTTCTTTCCGGATGCATCCGCAAATGTCCGGAAAAATCCATGAAATCAGACACTTTTTAGGGTTTCGGCGTCCACCGGCATCCGGCTGAATTCGTTGAAATTGACGGTACATTACGGTATATCTGACGGTATCAAAACCGACAGAGGTGGCACCATGCTGACCGATCTGGCTGTCCGAAAAGCGGCTCCGCGCGACAAGCCCTACAAGCTCTCCGATGGTGGCGGGCTATACCTGCTGGTAACGGCGGCAGGTCAGCGATACTGGCGGATGGACTACCGCTTCGGTGAAAAGCGGGCCACTGCAGCACTCGGGGTGTACCCGACCATCACCTTGGCCGAAGCGCGGGCGAAGCGGCTGGAGATCAAGAAGCAGATTGCCGAGGGCATCAATCCGGCCGCCAAGCGCAAGATCGACAAGATCACCGGGCCGCTCGCCAGCGTGAACAGCTTCAAGGCAGTGGCGGAGGAATGGCTCGACAAGGCTGAGCGCGAAGGCCGTGCCGATGTAACGCTCGGCAAGCTGAAATGGCTGCTGGAGTTTGCTTACCCTTTCATCGGAGACCGTAAGGTCGGCGAGATCAAGGCTCCCGAACTGCTTGCAGTGCTGCGTTCGGTCGAGAAGCGCGGCCACTATGAAACCGCACGGCGTCTGCGCAGCACCTGCGGCCAGGTCTTCCGCTATGCCATTGCCACCGGCCGCGCCGACCGGGACGTTTCGGCAGACCTGCGCGGCGCGCTGATCGTGCCGAAGGTGACGCATCGGGCCGCCATCACTACGGCCAAGGAGGCGGGCAACCTGCTTCGCGCGATTGATGCCTATTCAGGCTATCCGGTTACCCACGCTGCGCTGAAGCTTGCCCCTTACGTCTTCGTGCGCCCCGGCGAACTGCGGCAGGCTGAATGGAGCGAGTTCGACTTTACCCGCAACATTTGGACCATCGCCGCCGACAAGACCAAGATGCGCGTCGCGCACCGTGTGCCACTCAGCCGTCAGGTCCTCGCCATCCTGCAAGAGCTGCGCGAGACTACCGGCAACCGCCGCTACCTTTTCCCGGCTCAGGGCAAGCGCGACCGGCCGATGTGCGAAAACACGATCAATCTCGCACTGCGGCGAATGGGTTTCGACGGCACCACGATGACCGCGCACGGCTTCCGCGCCATGGCCAGCACGCTGCTGAACGAGCAAGGCCACTGGAACCCGGACGCGATCGAACGCCAGCTTGGCCATGCCGAAACCGATGATGTCCGACGCGCCTATGCACGCGGCGAGCACTGGGATGAACGAATCAGGATGATGCAGAGCTGGGCAGATTATCTTGACCAGCTACGTTCGGGCGCGAAGGTCCTGCAATGCAGCTTCCGCAAGCCGCTTGCCGCTTCGAGGGCGGTTCCTGATTGATCCTGCTGCACCGCTCAGGATCTGGTCGCCAATCTGCTCAGCTAGCGATTTCCGCATCAAGGTAGGCCTGGACCCGCTGCATACCCGCGAGGCCATCTGCCAGTATGAGATCGAGCGCGCAGGCTCCATCAAAGGCCTCGTTAGGCGTACCGATCCATCGCAAAGCCCGATCGCTGTCAGCGAATATGCATCGCAATGCGCGATGGATGCCGAGCAGCGCCGCAGCCCGCCCCTCGCCGTCTATAAGCCGCGCGACCATTGCGTCTGGAACGCCCCAACGCGCGACCAATGCGGCGGCGGCTCGCGCCGTCGCTTGCTTTTCGTCATCGTCGTATTGAATGCTGCCGGTTAGCATGGATTGGGCCACACTTGCCGATCCCCGATAGCAGAGAATGTACGATGCGACCATTGTCAAACTTACCGTTCGGTAAGATTCGCATTACAGAATGGCATTGCGATGAGCATTCTTACCGATCGGTAAGAAATGCGCTTGAAGTACAACCGCACAAATGCAATCTTCCCGCTCGGTAAGAATGACATGCTAGACAACGCAACCCAATTCGGCGCAGCCATTGCCTCCGCCCGCAAGGCCCTTGGCCTTACCCAGCGGGAGCTGGCGCTCGCCATCAATAGCGGCGAACGCTTCATCGTCGATCTGGAAGCTGGGAAGCCCACCGCGCAGCTCGGCAAGGCACTCGCCGCCGCCAAGGCCGTGGGCCTGCGGCTCACCGCAACCGGCATTTCGCAGGCCTGACGGTGGACCTTCCGGTTCACTACGAAGACCGCCTGGTCGCCACGATCAGCGCTGACGCGCAGGTAACCCGCCTTGCCTATGCGGATGCCTGGGGTTCATCCACTGACAACTTCCCGGTATCGCTGGCCATGCCGATCCGGCCAGAGCCCTATGAGGGAGAACATGTCCTCCCTTGGCTGATGAACCTCCTGCCCGAGGGCGAACCGCTGCGCGCCATGACGCGCGCGCTCGGTGCAGCGCCGGAGGACGCGCTCGGCCTTATAGCCCAGACCGGCAAGGATCTGGCAGGCGCGTTCAGCATCGCTCCGCAGCAGCCACGCGGCAAGCCCGGCTATCGCACGATCCCGGATGCCGACGCACTGGAGCGGATCATCGAGGAACTGCCTGCGCGGCCCTTCCTGGTGGGCGAAGACGGTGTCTCGATGAGCCTTGCCGGCGCGCAGGAGAAGCTGCCGGTCACAGTCATCGACGGTCAGATCGCCGTGCCGATCAACGGCGCGGCGTCGACGCACATCCTCAAGCCCGACAATCCACGCCTGCCCGGCAGCGTCCAGAATGAGGCGCTGTGCATGGTTCTCGCTCGCAGGATCGGTCTCAATGTCGCGCCGGTGACGACGGGCATTGCAGGGGAACGCAGCTACCTGCTGGTTGAGCGCTATGACCGGACGGGCACGGGCAATAACGTGCACCGCCTGCATCAGGAGGATTTCTGCCAGGCCCTCGGCCGTCCGCCCGCCGCCAAATACGAGTTCAACGGCACCGGCACGCGCGGCCCCTCGATCGCCGACATTTTCGCGGTTGTCCGCCAGCTCATGACCGCGCGCGACATCACCCGACTGCTGGACGCCGTGATCTTCAATATCGCCATCGGCAACGTGGACTCCCACGCGAAAAACTACTCGATCCTGCTCGGCCCCGGTGCCCCGCAGCTTGCCCCGCTCTACGACCTGATGTCGGGCCTCGCCTGGACTAACATCACCCAGAACCACGCCCAGGCGATCGGGGGGCAGCGCCGCGGTCGGCACATCTACGGTCGCCACTGGCGGCGCATGGCCGAAGCCGCAGGACTGGCAGCGCGAGGAACGGTGCAGCGGGTGGAACAGGTGACGGCACGGTTGCTGCGCGAACTGCCCGGAGCGGTCGAGGAGGTGGCAGCAAGGCCAGCAGGTCCATCGATGCTGGAGGTCTTCGCAAAGGAGATCGAGATACGGGCAACCGAAGTCAGGGCGCATGCAGGACAGGAAGGCCTGCCCGACACCGCTGAAGTGCCGACGGAGGACGTACCGACGATAGGCGCAAGCGCCTATTCTGCTGACAGGGAAGCAGGAGCGTCATGACCAAAGGCATCTTCATTCATCGCACCGACTCGATCTACGACGACAGCCCGGCGGAGCAGTATCAGTTCCCGCGCCAATACCTGACCCGCGTCAGCGCCTGCATTGGCGATTGGATCATCTACTACGAGCCGAGCAAGATCCGCGACACGCGCGGATACTTCGCGGTGGCCAAGGTGGCTCATGTCGTACCAGACCCAACCGCCAGGGACATGTATCTCGCCCTGATCGAACCCGGGACCTACCTGGACTTCCCCAACCCGGTGGCGTTCAACGGTTCCCTGGGGCTAGTCGAACGCGGAGTTCTCAACGAGCAGGGCGAGATTTCGGGTCGCGCCCAATCCGCAGTCCGGCCACTATCCATAGAGGACTTCAACCGCATCATCGACCATGGCCTCGCGGAAGATGACAGCTTCCTGCCGAGGATCGATGAGACGCCCGAGAACCTGCTGCGCGAGGAGCGCTCACCGTTCCAGTTCGAGATCGAACGCGACCGCGTGGCAAATCTCGGTTCACGACTGGTCCGTGACCGTCTGTTCCGCCGTCGTGTTGTCGAGGCCTATGATGCCCGCTGCGCGGTAACCGGGCTGAAGCTGATCAATGGCGGCGGCCGCGCTGAGGTCGAGGCCGCCCATATCAGGCCCGTGGATCGTGGCGGGCCGGACATCGTGACCAATGGGATCGCCCTTTCAGGAACCGTCCACTGGATGTTCGATCGGGGCCTGATCGGATTGAATGACGACCTCGAGATTCTCGTCAGTCGGCAGGCGAACGACCCCGATAACATCCGCTCGCTGATCAACAGGACCGGCTTCGCCATCCCACCAAAGCGACCGCTAGAGCGCCCGCATCCAGCCTTCCTGGCCTGGCATCGAGAGCATTGTTTCAAGCACTGACAAAACCTGCTTCAGGCGCCGCAGCGGCTCCGAACTCCTAAGGAACGTGATTCAGTACCGCCTAGCCTGTTGCAGGAAAATGGTCGGCCTGAATCTCAAAAGCTGGGTACAGTGTAGAGCACACCGTACGCGACAAATCGCAGGCGAAATCCAGATTTAAACATCATTATATCAATGGCTTGTTGGGATTCTGGGAAAATGGCAGCTTCTCCGTCAAATCTGACTTTTCATCAGCCTCCGGCATACTCGCAAATCACATCAGGCCGATAGGCGAGGAAATCCGGCATCTTGAGCAGCCTTGACGACCTACTTGAACATAAGTAGAACAAACTTACCTTTCGCAGTGTGTTCCAGGCTCCACCAAAATGGAGTCCAGCATGACACGCAATGTTTCGATCCAGACCTACCTGCCCAAGCACGTCGCGGCCTGGGTTCAGGATGAAGCCAACCGCGCCAAACAGAGCCGCAGCCAATGGATCGGCGCCATCGTCACGGACCTGTTCCAAGGACAGGAACTGCGTGAGGAGGCGAGACAGAACGCCGAGTTCATCAAGCGCCGGTTGGTCTTCATCATGTGCGCCCTCGATGGCCTTCTGCTTGCCCATCCAGATGCGACCCTCCGGACTAAGGTGCATGAGGCGCATAGGCGCCAGCTCGACAAGCTCGCGCAGGAGAAGGGAGAATGAGGCGCCGGGAAGCCAAGACGCCCGCGAAGGACGAACAGCTCGACCTCCCATTCGATCGTCGCCTGAGGACAGCTCGAACCAACGGTGCTGAACCGCTCGCCGTCCGGATTCCCGATGCCGTGCGGATGACTGGGATAGGTCGCTCCAAGCTCTACCAGCTGATTGCGTCGGGGGAGCTGGAAACGATCAAGATCGGCAGATGCACGTTGGTGCCGGTCGACGCGCTCAAGGACCTGTTGGCGAGGGCACGTGCTGCCAGTCACGAGTGAATTCTATCGCGCTTGATGCGACCGGCCGGGATGTGCAAACCGCGCCGGAGCATCCGGCGTACCAAAAGGAAATGAGCTTTCATTTCAAGTCGTGATGGCTAAAGTAGCTCCAACTCTGGAGGGGCAAATGCAGCATATGTCGGCGCGCGACGCCAAAAATGGCTTTGGTCGACTGATCGATCTGGCGCGCGCAGCTCCTGTTTCCATCGACAAATACGGCAGACCTGTCGTGATCGTCCTGTCAGTGGAGGAGTATGAACGGCTCTCGGCCCAGAGCGGAAAGAACGGAACAAACGCCTGATGGCCACTCATACTGACCTTGCCAACCTGATCTGGGAAATCGCCAACCTGCTGCGCGGCCCCTATCGTCCTCCGCAATACGAACGGGTCATGCTGCCGCTGGTTGTTCTGCGCCGTTTCGATTGCGTGCTTTCCGATACGAAAGAAGCAGTGGTTGCCGAGGCAAAGCGCCGCGAGGGTAGCAAGATTCAAGGCGATGCGCTCGACAGCAAGTTGAACCAGGTAGCGGGGCATCGCTTCCACAACCGTGCGCCCTATGACTTCAAGAAGCTGCTGGGCGACCCGGACAACATCAACCAGCACCTGCAAACCTACATCAATGGCTTCTCCGCCAACGTTCGGAAGATCTTTGAGTATTTCGAGTTCACGGCAGAGATCGAGCGGATGCACGAGGCGGACATCCTGTTCCTGATTGTCAAGGAGTTCGCAGCGGTCGACCTCCACCCCAACAAGGTCAGAAACGACCAGATGGGCCTGCTCTTCGAAAACCTGATCCGGCGCTTCAACGAGCTGGCAAATGAGACAGCCGGTGACCACTTCACGCCGCGTGAGGTCATCACGCTCATGGTCGACCTGCTGTTCTACGATGATGACGACCTTTTCGTGAAAGAAGGCGCAGTCCGCACCATCCTTGATCCAGCGTGCGGCACGGGCGGAATGCTGGCGGAGGCGCAGGCTTATATGCGGCGGCACAATTCGCCCGCGAAGCTGTATGTCTACGGCCAGGATTATAACAAGCGCGCCTTCGCCACCGCCGCGTCAGACATGCTGATGAAGCAGGTGGACCACAACGGGCACGGCGAGAACATTCAGTTCGGCGATACCTTTACCGACGACAAGTTCGCGGAGGAGGGCAAGAACCGGTTCGATTACTTCATCGCCAATCCTCCTTTTGGTGTGGATTGGAAGAAGCAGCAGAAGGAAATCGTGGCCGAGCACGAGCGCGGCAAGTCTGGCCGGTTCCATGCCGGGCTGCCGCGCGTGAACGATGGATCATTGCTGTTCCTGCAGCACATGATCTCGAAGTTCGAAGACTATGCGCCTGCCAAGCAAAAATACGGCTCGCGCGCCGCCATCGTCTTCAGCGGTTCGCCCTTGTTCACCGGCGGCGCTGGCGGTGGCGAAAGCAACATCCGCAAATGGATCATCGAAGAGGACATGCTGGAGGCGATCATCGCCCTGCCGGAACAGATGTTCTACAACACCGGCATTGGCACCTACATCTGGATCGTTACTAACCGGAAGGCGAAGGCCCGCAAAGGCAAGATCCAGCTGGTCGACGCGCGTGACACCTGGATTCCGATGCGCCGCAGCCAAGGCGACAAACGGCGCAAGATCGGTGAAGGTCCCGCGCTGGAGGGCGATGACCGTCCGGACGAGCCGGATCAGATTGCCGACATTGTTCGCCGCTATGGCCAGTTCGCCCAAGGCGAGCAGTCCAAAATCTTCGACAATGACGATTTCGGCTACACTCGGGTCACGGTCGAGCGGCCGTTGCGGCTGCGTTATCAGATGACGGTAGAAGACAAGGCGCGCTTCCTTGATGCCGCGCCCCACCTGCTCGACGACATTCAGGCGATCGACAAGGAGCTTGGCCGCGAACCGTTGATGGACTGGAATGCCGCGTCCAAGTCCATTGAACGCATTGTGACGCAGCGCGGATCAAAGTGGCGCGCGGCGGACGAAAAGCTGTTCCGCAGCGTGTTCACAACCAAGGATGCGGGCGCGGAGAAAGTGCGCAAGGGCAAGGGCTTCGAGCCTGATCCCGATCTGCGCGATTACGAGAATATCCCGCTCAAGGTCGATATCGATACCTTCTTCGCGCGCGAAGTGCTGCCCCATGTGCCCGATGCCTGGATGGACCGGACCAAGGACAAGGTGGGGTATGAAATCAACTTCAACCGCCACTTCTACAAATTCACCCCGCCCCGCCCGCTGGCGGTGATCGATGCCGAGCTGAAACAGGCGGAAGAGGAAATCATGCGCCTGCTGCGGGAGGTGACGGAGTGAGCGGCGTCGATCAACTGCGCCAAATGGTTCCGGCGCAATGGCAATTGAAGCCTTTGCGGTCCGTTGCAGATTATCAAGTCAGCAATGTCGATAAGCTCATCGCCGAAGACGAAGAGCCCGTCCGGCTTTGCAACTATGTTGACGTCTATCACAATGAAAGGGTCGACCTGACCGTTCCGTTTATGGCTGCAACGGCAACAGCCGGAGAAATTGAACGCTTCGGCCTTAAAATTGGCGATGTTCTCATCACGAAGGACTCTGAAGCTTGGAATGACATCGGCGTGCCAGCACTGATCTGCGAAACTGCGGACGACCTTGTGTGTGGCTATCACCTTGCGATGATCCGCCCCAATCCAGATCAGATCGAAGGCGAATTTCTGTTCCGGTGTATGCAGGCAAAGCCTGTCAGCATTCAGCTTGAATTGGCTGCGAACGGAATCACGCGCTTTGGCATTCCGAAATCTGCCATCGGAAGCCTGTCGATCCCCGTGCCGTCGCTTCCCGATCAGAGGCGGATTGTCGGTTACATTGCGGATCAGGTTCAGGACATCGACGCGTTAATTGATGGCAAGCAGAAGCTACAGGTGTCCGCCGTCAGCACCAATGGCACAGATTTGAGGTTGTGATTTAAGGAGGGTTGGGGCTTCGTCGTAGTGACGAAGGAACGAAGATGAAG
>FWWL01001533.1_pt1 | contig 52487 bp, 46 predicted proteins | sample 2228331 | NCBI WGS metagenome assembly FWWL01 (sample SAMEA103939775, study PRJEB20133) | metagenome | reverse complement strand
GGAAGGGCAGGCGCCAGTCCGCAGGGAGCGGAGCGGGTGGTGCGCAGGCCCGAGCGCATCGAATGCGCGGGCGAGGGAGCCCGGCTGCTGATGGCGTCGCCCTCGGACAGGTTCCAGGCGCGCTACCTGATGCGCTACGACCACCCGTTGATCGGGCTGCAGTTCGCCGAGTTCTCCGAGGGCGAGGACGCGCTCGAAGGGCTGGCCGCGGCCCGGACGTTCGGACTGTTCGAGGAAGCCCGGGAGCTGAAGGCGAAGGGACTTGCGCGGGGGGCGAGCGAGGAGAACGCGGTTATCGTTTACAATGACGCCATCCGGCCGCCGCTTCGGTTCGAGGATGAACTGGTGAGGCACAAGGTGCTGGACATGCTCGGCGACCTTGCTCTGTGCGGTGGCGCGCTTCGGACGGCGCTGTTCGGGGTGGCCACGGGCCACAGGGCGAACGTGGAGATGGCGAGGCGCATCCGGGATGGAAAGGCGGAGTAGATGGCGTCTGTGACGGAGGAAAAAGACCACGGGGCCGGAGCGGGCCCCTTTACGGAGGCTTACGGAATGCTGGACGTGGAGCAGATCCGCGCAATACTTCCCCACAGGTATCCCTTCCTGCTGGTGGACCGTATCCTGAAGATGGAGCCCGGCGTCCGGGCGACGGGGCTGAAGAACGTCACCATCAACGAGGAGTTCTTCAACGGACACTTCCCCGGCCACGCCGTGATGCCGGGTGTCCTGATCGTCGAGGCGATGGCGCAGGTGGGCGGAGTGCTCATCCTTTCGCTGCCGGAGCACATGGGGAAGCTGGCGTATTTTGCCGGCATCGACCGCTTCCGCTTCCGCAAGCCGGTGCTTCCGGGAGATACGCTCATCACGGAGGTGGAGATCCTGAAGGCGCGCGGCAATATCGGCAAGGTGCGCGCCTCGGCCTATGTGGACGGCCAGATGGTGGCCGACGGAGAGTTGATGTTCGCGCTGGTGGAGCGCGACGAGCCGATGGTTGCGGAAGAGAAGCAGCCGGTCGCGGTGGGGAAATAGCATTTCCAGGAAGCTTGGGGCGCCAGAGATGAGAATAGATGAAGAAGTCGGCACCAGGCTGCACCCGACGGCCGAAGTGCATCCGTCCGCAGAACTGGGCCGGGGGGTCGAGATAGGGCCCTACGTCGTCATCGGCCCGGATGTGGTCATCGGGGACAACACCCGCATCGAGAGTCACGCGGTCATCCAGCAGTGGACGCGCATCGGGCGCAACTGCGTGGTGAAGACGGCGGCCTTTCTGGGCGGCGAGCCTCAGGACCACAAGTACAAGGGAGAGCAGAGTTTTCTGGTCATCGGCGACAACAACATCATCCGGGAGTTCGTCACCATCCACCGGGCGACCGGGGAGGGGGAGTCCACCGTCATCGGGGATGACAACCTCCTGATGGCCTACTGCCACATCGGGCACAACTGCAAGATCGGCAGCCACATCACGATGGCCAACATGGTGGGCATCAGCGGACACGTCCAGGTGGAGGACCGCGTGGTGTTCGGCGGGATGGTGGGAGTGCACCAGTATACGCGCATCGGCCGCCTGGCGATGGTCGGCGGGATGAGCAAGGTGGTGCAGGATGTGCCGCCGTTCATGATGGTGGACGGCCGGCCCGCGCACGTCTACGACCTCAACGTGGTGGGCTGCCGGCGGGCGGGCATCTCGGCCCGGGTCAGAGGAGGCCTCCGGCAGGCCTACAAGCTGCTTTACCGCTCCAACTTCAACGTCTCGCAGGCGATCGAGGCCATCGAGGCCGAGGTGGAGCCGAGCCCGGAACGGGACTACCTGCTGGAGTTCGTGAAGAACATCAAGTTCGGATTTGGAGGGCGGCAGCTGGACACTCCGAGGGGCTGACGCCCGTGATGGAGAGCGGTTCCGGGAGCCCGGAGGCGGCGTTCCGGGCGGACGGGCTTGAGATTGCGGTGTTTGCCGGGGACGCCTCGGGGGATATCCAGGCGTCCCTTCTTCTGCGGGAGCTGCGCAGGCGCGAGCCGGGGCTGCGGTGCTGGGGCATCGGCGGGCGCAGGCTCCGAGAGACGGGGATGGAGCTGCTGTTCGACGCGTCGCAGGTGTCGGCCATCGGATTCGTGCAGGTGGCGCGGCTTATCCCGGACATGCTCCGGCTCCTGCGGCGGGCCCGGCGCGAGCTGGAGCAGCGAAGGCCGGGGGTTCTGCTGGCGGTGGATTCGGGAGCGTTCAACCTGCGCATCACCCCGTTCGCGCGTTCCCTCGGCATCCCTGTGGCCTACTGGTTCCCTCCCGGTTCCTGGCGCAGGGACCGCCTGTCGCGCGGGGTGGAGGAGGCGGCGGACTATTTCATCAGTCCGTATCCCTGGTATGCGGAGATGCTTCGCGCCGCAGGGGCGCGCGCCGATTTCCTGGGCCACCCTCTGCTGGACCAGGTGCGGCCGCGGATGAGCCGGCAGGAGTTCGCCGCGGCGCTCGAGCTGGACGCGGACCGCGAGCTGGTTGCGCTGCTGCCGGGCAGCCGGGGACACGAGGTGCGCCATCTGCTCCCGGTGCTGCTGGAGGCGGCCGCGCTCATCGAGAAGACCTGTCCGGGCCGGTACGGCTTCGTGGTCCCGTTGTCGGACCATTTCCCTGCCGGAGAGGCGGCCCGGATGACCCGGACCGCGCTGCGGCGCATCCAGAGGCGCACGGGCGCCAGCCCGCAGGCGGCCCTGGCCCGGGGCGCCACCACGGAGGCCCTCTGCCACTCCCGCGCGGCAGCGGCGTGCTCCGGGTCGGTGACGCTCGAAGCCTTGGTCGCCGGGACGCCGATGGTGGTCGCCTACCGCGGGTCGCTGATGATGAAGCTGGAATACCATCTGCGCCGTGTCCGCATACGCCACATCGCCATGCCGAACATCCTCGCGGACGCTCCGGTGGTCCCTGAACTGCGTCAGGACGAGGCGACAGGCCCGGCCATCGCGGACCATCTTCTTCCCCTGCTGGAAGACACGCCGCAGCGCCGGGCGCAGATGCAGGCGCTTGCGGGACTGCGCCGCCTCCTGGAGCCCGCCGGAGCGATGGAGCGGACGGCCGATGCGCTGCTGGAGTGGCTCCGGGAGGTCCGGCCCGGCCGGCCGGGAGGAGGCGGGCGATGACCCCGTTCCGGCGGCTGCTGCAGATCGCCCGTCCTCACCTGAAGTACTTCGCCGGGGGCCTGCTCGCCGCCGGGGTGGCTTCGCTCTTCGACCTGTCCATCGCCCTGGCGCTGAAGAAGTTCATCGAACTCGGGATGGCTTCGCCCGAACGGGCGCAGGAGCTGCTCATCGAGCTCTGCTGGTTCGTCCTGTTCATCTACGGCGGCAAGTGGTTCTTCAGCTACCAGCAGACGGTGCTGCTCTCGGGGGGCATCTTCCGGCTGGCGATGGACCTGCGCGGACGTCTCTACAACCATCTTCACGCCCTGTCGCTGAGCTTCTTCGACCGCCAGAGGACCGGACAGATCCTGAGCCGGATGACCAACGACGTCAACGTCATCCAGAGCAGCTCTCCCCTGTTCATCGAAGTGATCCAGGGGCCCGTGAAGGGGCTTGTCGGGCTGGCGTGGATGTTCCGTCTGAGCCCGTCCCTCACGCTGGCTGCCCTGGTGGCGGTGCCGGTGATGGCGCTGGTCATCGCGCGCATCGCCGGGAAGATGCGCTCCCTGACGTCGCTTTTGCAGATGCGCCTTGCGGACCTCACCTCCCTGATGGAGGAGACGATATCCGGGATGCGCATCATCAAGAGCTTCGCGGCCGAGGACTACGAGATGGACCGCTTCGCGCGGCACAACCGCGAGGGCTACCGGGCGGCCATGAGAGGCGCCCGCCGGACCGCGATGCTGAACCCCACCGTGGAGCTCGTGGGAGCGTTCGGGACCATCGGAATCCTCCTCTACGGCGGATGGCAGGTCAGTCAGAACCTGTTGACGTGGGAGGAGCTGGGGCAGTTCGTGTTCCTGATGACCCAGGTGGCCGCTGCGGCGCGCATGATCGGCCGCATCAACGTGAACTACCAGACCATCTCCGCCGCTTCCCAGCGCATCTTCGACATCCTGGACGACCATCCGGACATCGTGGAGCCGCCCGACGCCGTGGACCCGGGGCGCATCAGGGGCGACGTGGCATTCGAGAACGTCTCCTTCCGCTATGCGACGGGCACTCCGGCGCTCAGCGGCATCACCTTCCGCGTCAACAGCGGCGAGGTGGTGGCGCTGGTGGGCCCAAGCGGAGCGGGCAAGTCCACCGTGGCCAGCCTCATCCCGCGGTTCTACGACCCGGTGGAGGGACGCGTGACGGTGGATGGCCGCGACGTGCGCACCCTTCAGCTTGCGCCGCTCCGGCGGCAGATCGCCATCGTCCCGCAGGAGACGGTGCTGTTCGCCACCAGCATCCGCGAGAACATCGCCTACGGCCGCCGGGACGCGACGCAGGAGGAGATTGAGGCGGCCGCCATCGCCGCAAACGCCCACGACTTCATCCTGCGCACTCCCGAAGGGTACGAGACCGTGCTGGGCGAGAGGGGCGCACGCCTTTCGCAGGGGCAGCGTCAGAGGCTCGCGCTCGCGCGGGCCATCCTGGCGGACCCGCGCATCCTCATCCTGGATGAGGCGACCTCCTCGCTGGACGCCGAGTCCGAGCGGCTGGTGCAGGATGCGCTGGAGAAGCTGATGCGCGGGCGCACCACGTTCATCATCGCGCACCGGCTGGCCACCATCACCCAGGCGGACCGCATCCTGGTGCTGGAGCGGGGACGGCTGGTGGAGGAAGGCACCTTCGCGGAGCTGATGTCGGGAGATACGCTGTTCCGCAGGCTGTATGAAGTGCAGCACCGGCTGGCCGACGCGGGGGTGGCCGATGTCTGAACGCCCTTCCGGACGCGGCCCGTTCTTGGCCTACAATGCCGCCCTGACCCTGGCCAGCCCCGCGCTGCTGGGCTGGTTCGGATACCGCGTATTGATAAACGGGAAGTCGCGGGACGGCTGGGCGGAGCGTCTCGGCTGGCCCACCGCCCGCCAGAAAGAGCTGAGACGCGGGGACGTGGTCTGGTTCCATGCGGTGTCGGTGGGAGAGGTGGCCGCGACCGCTCCGGTGGTGAAGGCGTACAGGGAGCTGCCGGGGGCGCGTCAGCCCGCACTCTCCACCATCACAGCCACCGGACACCGGATGGCGCGGAAGCTCCTGCCGGATGTCCCGGCGTTTTATCTTCCGGTGGATCTGTTGCCTCCCGTGCGGAGCGTGATGCGCCGACTGCGGCCGCGCTGTCTGGCTCTGTGCGAGGCCGAGATCTGGCCGAACCTGCTGCACGAGGCGTCGAGGGCGGGGGCGGGCGTCGCGCTGTTCAACGGCCGCGTGACCGACCATATGCTGCGCAGCGCCTCCCGGCACGGCTGGATCTTCCGGTGGGCATTGTCGCACATCGACCGGTTCCTGATGCAGACCGCCGAAGACGCCGAGCGCATCATCGGACTGGGAGCCAGGCCGGAAGCGGTGACGGTGGCCGGGAACACGAAGTTCGACGAGGCCGGGGAGCCGCTCTCGGAGGAGGATGCGCGCGAGCTGGCCGCGCGGTTCGGAGTCGAACCCGGACGGCCCGCGTTCGTGGCCGGAAGCACCAATCCGGGAGAGGACGAGGTGGCCCTGAACGCCTTCCTCGAAGCGCGGAAGCGGGAGCCGGAGCTTTACCTTCTGCTCGCTCCCCGGCAGCTGGAGCGCGCCCCGGAGATAGTCCGGATGGCGGAGAAGGCCGGGCTGAAGGCGGTCAGGCGGTCCGAAGGAGTCCCGGCGGGGGACGCGGATGTGCTGGTGCTGGACACGTTCGGGGAGCTGGCGTCAGCGTACGCGCTGGGGCGCGTGGCGTTCGTGGGCGGCACGTTCGTGGACAAGGGGGGTCATAACATCCTGCAGCCGCTGGCGCAGGGGGTGCCGGTGGTGCACGGCCCGTACGACTACAAGATACGCGACATCGGGGGGCGGGCCCGGCAGGACGGAGTGGCCTTCCGGGAGGAGACCCCGGAGTCGCTGGCGTCGCGGGTGGCCGCCCTTGCGGCCGGGCGGGATTCCGCCGGGCTCCGGCAGCGAGCGCTCGAGCTGATCCGTGCCAGCCGAGGGGCGTCCGGGGTGTGCGCCCGGGCCATCCTGGAACTCTCGGAAGGAGCCGGACAGTCCCGTGCGTGACCTGTGGCTCGCGGCGGCGCGCGGGGAGCCGGCGGGAATGGCGGGGCGGCTGCTGGTGACGGCGCTCGTTCCCCTGGAGATGCTGTACCGGGCGGGTCTGGCCGCCTATCTAGCGGCCGAGAGGGCGGGATTGCGCCGGCGCGACAAGCTGGACGCCCGCGTGGTCAGCGTGGGCAACCTGACCCTGGGAGGGACCGGCAAGACGGGGGTGACCGAGGCGCTGGCCCGGCGGCTGAGCCGGGACCGCAGATGCGCCGTCCTGCTGAGGGGGTACGGCGGCCGGGCGGGCCGCAAGGCGCTGGTGGTCTCGGACGGAGACGGCCCGAAGGTCGACTGGAGAAGTTGCGGGGACGAAGCGGCGCTGCTGGCCGCGAGCCTCCCCGGAGTGGCCGTCCTGACCGGAAAGGACCGCCGCGTCACCGGCAGGATGGCCATGGAGCGGATCGGAGCTAGCCTGCTGCTTCTGGATGACGGGCTGCAGTACTGGCAGCTGCACCGGGACCTGGACATCGTCCTGGTGGACGCCCGCTGTCCGTTCGGAAACGGCCGGGTCATGCCCGCCGGGATGCTTCGGGAGCCCGCGGGGGGCCTGCGGCGGGCGGGAGCGGTCGTCATCTCTCATGCGAACGAGGCGGACGCGGAGCGGCGGGAGCTTCTGCGGCAGGATGTGCGGCGGCTGGCTCCGCGGGCGGAGGTCTTCGAGGCGTGGTACTGTCCGGTGAAGGTGGAAGCCGGGGACGGGTCGCATGAGCCTGCCGAAGCACTGAGGGGAAGACGGGTGATGGCGCTGTGCGGCATCGGCTCGCCGGCGTCGTTCTCGGCCACGCTCAGGGACGCCGGAGCGGAGGTGGCGGTGGAATGGTTCCTGCCGGACCATCACCCGTTCTCTCAGCAGGAGCTGGACCGGGCCGCTGAGACGGCCGAACAGGCGAAGGCCGACTGGATCGTGACCACCGCAAAGGATGCGGTGCGGCTGAACGGGCTGCGAAGGCCGGAGCGGCTCCGGGTGCTGAAAGCGGAGATGATGATCGAGGGGTTCGACAGGCTGGCGCGGCTGGCCGCCGGGGAGGACGGCTGAGCATGGCGCGGCGCGGCGGACTGGCCGGACGGCTGGAGGCCGGAGCGGGGCTCGTTGCGCTGCGCGGCCTGAACGCGGTGGCTCGCCGCTGCCCGGAGGCCTGGCTGGAGCCGCTGGGCAGGAGCCTGGGACGGCTGATATTCCGGGCCTCCCGGCGATACCGAGGCGTGGCGCTCAAGAACCTGCAGGCGGTGTTCGGAGCGGAGCGCTCCCCGGCCGAGATACAGGACCTGGCGCGGTCGGTGTTCGAGCATTTCGGGCGGGTGGCGCTGGAGTTCTTCTGGCTGCAGCGTGCGCGCGCGGAGCGGCTGGACGAGCTGGTCGTCTTTCCGGAGGAGGTCCGGCAAAGCCTGCAGGACCTCCGGGAGCGGGGGCGCGGGGGCATCCTCATCAGCGCGCACTTCGGGAACTGGGAGCTTCTGGGACGCATCCTGACGGCGAGAGGGTTCCCGCTGTCCGTGGTGGCCCGCGACTCCGACGACCCGCTTCAGGCCGGCTTCGTGAACAGCATCCGCGCGCGGGGCGGAATGGGCATCATCAGCCGGGGAGAGCCTGCAAGCAGGATGCTGGAGGTGCTGAGGAGGAACGAGTTCCTGGGCATCCTTCCGGACCAGAACACGGTGAGCGACCCGGTGTTCGTGCCGTTCTTCGGCCGGCTGGCTTCTGCGGCGCCGGGTGTGGCCCTGCTGGCCATCCGCTCGGGCTCGCCCGTGGTGCCCGGGTTCGTCACACGGACGCCCGGAGGGTGGCGGGTCGATACCTACCCGGAGGTGCCGGTCCCGGATTCCGGCCCGTTGAAGGAGAGGATCCTGCAGGTCACCGCCGCCTATACGGCGGTCATCGAGGAGCAGATAAGACGCCATCCGGAGCAGTGGCTCTGGTTCCACGACCGCTGGCGCAGGCGGCCGGATGACGAACGGGAGACGCAATGAGTTGAGCGGCGCGAAAGACAGCGTTCGCAGGGTGCTGATGGTCCGCCTTTCCTCGATCGGCGACACCATCCTGACCACTCCGCTTCTGGCGGCCATCAGAGACAGTTCGCCGGAGACGGAAGTGGACTGGGTGGTGGGGAGGAAATCGCGGGAGATCGTGGAGATGTGCGAAGGGGTGTCGCGCATCTACACCTTCCCGAAGGTCTACGGACCGCGGATGGCCGTCCGGGACCCCGCGGGGGCGCTGGAGTTCTCCCGCGTGCTGCGAACTTTGCGCGCCGAGATGCACGAGCGGCGCTACGACCTGGCTCTCGACGTTCAGGGGCTGCTTAAGAGCGGGCTTGCGACGGGAATCTCCGGCGCGCGCGTCAGGATGGGATGGAGCCGCCCCTGGGCTCGCGAGTTCAGCTGGCTGTTCACGGACGTGCAGCTCCCGATGCGAAACGACTGTCACGCGGTGGATTCCTGGCTGGACCTGACCAGGGCGGCCGGATTCCGGGAGCGGGAGGTGCGATTTCCCCTGCGGGTGCCCCCCGATGCGCTCGAGGAGGCCCGCCGCTTCCTGGACGGCGTCCGCCGCGGCGGCCCGGTCATCGTGATGAACATGGGGGCCAGCAAGCGGGAGAAGTGCTGGCAGGCCGCCAGCTTCGCGACGCTCGCCCGGATGGTCCGCGAGGAGACGGACGGCGTCAGCGTGTTCTGCTGGGGGAGCGACTGGGAGCGTGAGATGGCGGAGGAGGCGGCCCGCCGGTCGGACGGAGCGGGAGTGGTCTCGTTCCGCACCACTCTTTTCACTCTGGCCGGCCTGATACAGCTGTGCGACGCGTATGTGGGCGCGGACACCGGGCCGACCCATCTTGCGGCCGCCCTCGGCACGCCGCTTGTCGCGCTCTACGGGGTGACCAATCCCCGCCGGGTCGGACCATACGGGCTGGAAGAAAATGTCATCAGCCGCTATGCGGGCCCTCTGGAACAGGTGAAGGTGGCCGCCGCGGACGCCTCGGCGATGGCCTCCATCACTCCCGGGGAGGTCTTTGCGCGGCTGGGCCCGATCCTGACCCGGGAGCGCGACCGTCCGCGGGCAGGGTGCTGAACGATGGACCGGGTCGAGCGCCGCATCCGGTCCATCGTGGTGTTCCACCTGAACCAGATCGGCGATTTCATCTTCAGCCTTCCGCTGCTGGCCAATCTGCGGCACGCTTATCCCCGCGCCCGCATCGTCAGCGTGCTGCGGCCTCATCTCCGTGAAGTCTGGGAGATGTCCGGGCTGGCCGACGAATACCTCGTCCGGGACCGCAGAGGGCGCATCTCCGGTCTGCTGCAGCTTCTCCGGGCACTCCGCAAGCGCTCTCCGGACCTGTGCGTCGTGCAGCCGCAGAACCTGGAGCCGGCGCTGCTGGCGCGCCTCAGCGGAGCCCCCCTGCGGGTGGGCTTCCGCATCGGCTGGTGGGACCGGTTTTCCCTGACCCGCATCGTCCCGAAGGACTCCCCGCCGTCGGTGCCGAACAACCTCCGGCTGGGCGAGGCCGCGGGCGCACCGGCGGTCCGCAGGGACTACGTGGGCCTCCTGCGCCCGCCGGTGGGCGAGCGGATGAGGATGATGCGTCGTCTGGCGGAGCGCAGGGTCACCGTCCACACCCGGCTGGTGGTGCTGGCGCCCGCCGCCAGCGCGGGACGCGCCCTGAAGCTGTGGACCGAGGAGGGATTCGCTGCCGTGGCCGACCATTTCGCGGCTCAGCCGGACACCGCGGTGGCCATTGCGGGGGGCGAGCCTATGCCGGGCATCACGTCCCGCGTCTCGCGCCCGGTGCTGGACTTCTCCGGGAAGACCACCCTGCAGGAGCTTGCGGCCCTCCTGGACCGGGCCGACGTCCTGATATCCGTCGACAGCGGTCCGCTGCATATGGCCGCCGCCATGGCCACCCCGGTGGTCGGCATCTACGGGCCGACCGACCCGGACCTGACCGGGCCGATGGGCTCCGGGCACCGCATCGTGCGTCTGGGAGTGCCCTGCAGCCCCTGCCACCTGAAGACGTGCTCCATCGGGCGCATCTGCATGGAGCAGCTTCCGGCGTCTGCGGTCATCCGGGCTGCCGAAGAGGTGCTGGCCGAGGCACGCTTCGCGGAGAATGATTGGAGTCTGCCGCCAGAGTAGGAGGTATCCCGGAGTGAAAGCCTGCCGCATCTGCGGGAACAGTGAGGGCAACCGGGAGCATCGCTTCCGGGAGATGATGTTCGGGACGGGCGAGGAGTTCCGCTATGTGGAGTGCTCCGCCTGCGGCTGTCTGCAGATAGCGGAGATACCGCCGGATATGGCGCCGTATTACGGCGACAGCCACGTGGGTCTTCTGGCAGACCCGGCGGTCCTCTCAGGGTCCGCCGCCAAGCGGCTGCTGCGCCGCTGGCGCGACCTTTACGTGCTCACCGGAAAAGGAACGGCCGGCTGGCTCCTGCAACTGCTGATTCCTGCGACTCCCGCCGTGCAGGCGCTCTCGCATCTGCGCCCCTCGCGACGCGCGCGCATCCTGGACGTGGGGTGCGGGTCCGGATACTTCCTCTGGTCTTTGCACAATGCCGGGTTCCGGGCCCTGCTCGGGATAGACCCGTACCTGCCGGAGGAGAAGGACTTTAGCGGCGGCCTGAAGCTCCTTCGGAGAGACCTGCGGGAAGTGGAAGGACAGTGGGACATCATCACGTTCATAGACTCCTTCGAGCACGTGCCCGACCCCCTGCCGATGCTTCGGGCGGCCGCGGAGCGCCTCGCGAAGGGCGGATGGATCGTCATCCGCACACCGGTGGTGCCGTCCGAGGCGTTCCGGCGCTACGGAGAGCACTGGGTCCAGGCGGACGCCCCCAGGCACCTGCACATCCCGTCCATCCGGACTGTGGAGCACCTGGCCGCCGCAAGCGGGCTCGAGCTGGAGCACGTTGTCTACGATTCCACGGACTTCCAGTTCTGGGGGAGCGAGCAGTACCGCCGCGGCATCCCTCTACTGGCGGACGGCTCCCATTTCAGGGACCCGGCGCGCTCCATCTTCACCCCCGACCAGATAAGCCGGTTCCGTCGCGAGACGGAGGAGCTCAACCGCCGGGGAGAGGGAGACAGCGCCGTGTTCTACCTTCGCCGCGCCTCGCCGGAGGGATGAAGCGGCCGTCGCGGGCGGCTTCCGGTCAGCGGAACGGCTCCGCCGGGGGCCAGATGACGGGATACTCCCGGCAGCCCGCGTCGTTGCGGTTCGGAGGGATGGCGAACCCGGCCGGCCGGTTCTGCGGGTAGTTGACCGCTTTGAACTCTTCGGGGCGCACCAGGCGCGCATGGCCGTCGGTGAACAGGACGTTCGAGCCTGCGTGCCGGACGGTCAGTTCCCTGCCGCTCCGCCCTAGGCCGTCAGCGTATTTGCAGCGAACCATGCCGCTCGGGAGGTTGTCGTAGTTCGCCGGAGCGTACGGGTCCCCCCAGTCGTTCCAGTCGTGGACGAAGGTGTGCTCGTAGGCGTCCGCGACCAGCAGCGTGTCGGAGGGATGCACGATCCTGCTCTCGTGACTCATCCCGTACAGGTGGCGGTAGTAGAGCACCTCGTTCATGCCGAACCCGCACTTCACGGTGGGAGTGATGTGCAGGATGGTCCACGGGTTGTGCGCGGCCGGGCACCGGAAGCTCTTCATGGTCTTCACGTATCCCTGGTTCAGCTGATACACCCAGGTGGCGAAGCCCCACGGCGCCCCCGGCGCCACAGAACCGCTGTAGGTGGTGGAGGAGACGAAGTAGCCGTTCCAGTCGTCCTTGTAGAGCATCATCGCGCTGCCGATCTGCTTCAGATTGGCCAGACAGGTGGCCTGCCGGGCCCTGGAACGGGCGAGCGAGAACACGGGAAACAGGATGGCCGCCAGGATGGCGATGATGGCGATGACCACCAGCAGTTCGATCAGAGTGAAGCCGCGATGCCGCCTCATCCCGTCTCTCCGCCGGCTTCCCCGCCCGGGCCGTCCCCCGGCTCAGCGGCGGCGGGGGCGCTCTGTCCCGCAAGAGCCCGGAGCGTGTCGGGGTCCAGCGTGCGTGCGCCCGGCTCCCCTGACGCAAGCGAGAATCCGCCGCTGTAGTCCCACATGCACCAGGCGGCCCCGTGCTTCTCCAGAGCCTGTCTGACGTCCCTCAGCCAGGCCAGGCGGTCCGCGGGAGCACAGAAGGGCCGGTAGACCCCGAATTCGTTGACCATCAGCGGGACGCTGTGACGGCGCGCCCACTCCACCGCCGGCCGCAGCTGACGCTCGATGCGCTCCGCATCCCATCGCTCCTCGCCGTAGCTCCGGATGACGTCCGCCAGCCAGCTCACCTCCGTATCCTTCAGGCGCTCCTTCAGGTCCGCCACCAGTGTGGAGACCTTATCCGGACTGGAGGGATACGGCACGCCCCGCAGCCCGCGGGGAGCGGGCCCCGCCCACGTGGCGCCCTGATGGGTGAACCAGAACGGCTCGTAGAAGTGGAAGTTGTACACGACGTTGCGGTCCTTCACGGGAGACATCTCGGCGAGGGCCTCCGCGGTGTGCCAGGGGTCGCCCTCGCGGCCCGACCTCAGCGGGGTGGCCGTCACCAGGGTGTGCCGCGGAGCGCCCCTGCGCATCGCCTCCAGAAGCTTCCGCTGCACGGGCTCCCACACGGCGGGCGTCCCGGACGGCTCATTGGCCACCTCCAGGAAGAGCGTCTCGGGGTCGAAACGGCTGAGCCGGCGCGCCAGCGCCTCCCAGAACTCCGCAGCGCGCTCCGTCAGGCCGGGCTCGGAGGCCTTCTCCTGAAGGTCACCGAAGGGACACACCGTCACGGCCAGCCCGGAAGAGACCAGCATCTCCAGCGCCTGCTCCAGCAGACGCATTCCGTCTTCCTTCAGACCTCCGCCGCTGGCCCAGTCCGACAGCAGCGACACCTCCACCGGCAGGCGGACGTGGCGAAGCCCGGCTTCCCGGAGCAGGGCCGCGTCCTTCGTGGTGAAGTAGTTTCGGATGTGCGCCTCGTCCAGCCCTGGCGCCGCCCAGAACCAGTGCGGGATGTTCACCCCGCGCGCAAGCCTTTCCAGACGGCTCTTCTCCACGGCCCGGGCGGCCGGACCTGCGCCCGTCAGAAGAAGCAGCGCTGCGACGCAGGCAATACATATCCTGACACCGTGAATCATGGCAAACACAGACCTCCGGAGCGGCCTCTCCTTCCCCTACTCCGCGACCGGCGCGCATCCCTGCCTGCAGGGCGTCCGGGCACGCAGGGAGGGTATAATCCGTTACTGAGATTGAGTCGCGCTGGCCCGGCATCGCCCGGAAGTGCGCGGCCAGTGTCGATGCGCCTCGAAAAAGGAGGAAAAGCACCATGGAGACCCGGGTGGTCACCATATCGGCTGAGGCCACACCCAACCCGAACACGGTGAAACTGAATGTCGGCCGCGTTCTGCTGGAACGCGGAGTCTTGAACTACACCAGCCGGGAGCGGGCTCAGGAGTCGCTGCTCGCGGCCAGGCTGTTCGAGAACGACGCCATCGCCGGCGTGATGATCGGCCGCGACTTCATCTCGCTGACCAAGAAGCCCGACGCCAGCTGGGCCGACGTGGCCCCGGAAGTGGACACCATCCGTTCGCTGCTGGAGTCGGGAGAGACCCTGTTCCCCGAGAAGCCTGCGGAGGTGGACGAGGCGGTCAGCGAGATCGAGCGCCGGATACGGGAGGTGCTGGACCGCGACATCCGTCCGGCGGTGGCGATGGACGGCGGCGACATCGAGTTCTACAGCTTCGACGACGGGGTGGTCACGCTGCATCTGCAGGGAGCCTGCGGCTCCTGCCCGAGTTCGGCTCTGACACTGAAGATGGGAGTGGAGAACCGGCTGCGCCAGCTCATCCCGGAGGTGAAGGAGGTCGTGCAGGTCTAGGTCTGCAGCCGCACCCACCCCCTTGACCGCAGGAGTCCCGCTTGGTATCCTAGACGTAGTATCATTGGCTGTCTCGCCCGGAACAGCCACTGGTTTTCGCTGGAACCGGAAAGGAGAAGACCATGCGAGGACTTGCACTTCTCACCGCCGCCGTTCTGGCTGCGGGAGCCGGCGCAGTGTGTCAGGCGGAGGTCATCCTGGTGACGCCGGCCAACATGCAGGGCTGGGTGGCGGCCTCGGCCGACGGCAAGGTCACGGGAGACCCCAGGAACTATCCTGCAAAAGGGGAGTTCCGCGAATCCTCCCCCGCGGGAAATCCGCTCGGACCGGGGGCGTACAATATGCAGCCCGGCGGAGGACTGGACATTCCCGGGCAGGTGTGGCTCGGTACCGACGCATACAACGGGGTCTATCTCCGCGACATCACCCGTCTGACCTACTGGCATTACACCTACCTCCGGGGCAACAACCCGCCGAACGAGCGCGTTGCTCAGCCGCCGAACCTGCAGCTTCTTGTCACACGGGACGGAGTCCACTACCGCTACTTCATCCACATGCCCTGGGGGACTCCCTCGTGGGAGAACGGGGAGCTTCGCAATGACGGCATGGGCCCGCTCACGGACTACGGCGTTTGGAAGATGGTGGACTGCATCAACGAAGGCGTCTGGTGGGACCCCTACGGAGCGGACTGGGGCGGCACCTGGGCGGAACTGATGCAGCGGTATCCCGAAGCCAGACTCAAGACTCCAGTCGCTGTCGGGAACACGTGGGGGGCCGCTGAGACGCTCACCGGAGGCTGCCTGAACTTCGAATGGGGCGGACGCAAGGTGGTCGATCGCGTGACCGGAGCCTGGTGGAAGGAAGGCTACTGGGGAGAGGCATTCATCGACGCGTTCACCATCGGTGTGAACGGTGTGGAGACCACCTACAACTTCGAGATGGCGCCTCTGCCCGAAGTCATCCTGAACAACCGGGCCACCCGCGACCCGATCATTTCGAGCGCCAGGACCCGCTTCCTGTTCACGGTGTTCGGGAAGGTGGACTTCAACGAGCATTTCACGGCGGACACCTTCACAGTCGATGACGGGTCGGGAAGGCCCGTGCTGGTGCGCGCCTTCAACCACGGGGTGAACCCGTTCGAGTACGTGAAGGCCACCGGGACCATCGACAACACCACGGAGCCGGTCGAGTTGACGACGACGGCCGACCGGATCAGCGTGCTGTCCGGGTTCGCCTTCTGAAGCTGGAACAACGAAAGGTCCGTTCGCGCCCGGCGCTTGCGCGCCGGGCGCTTCTTCCATTCCCCGCGGTGTCAGGAGCGCTGCCCCGGTGCGTCCGGAGGGTTGGAGAAGGAATCCCGGAGGGGTATCATAGAACCAGCGCTGTACCGCTGGCCGGTCCGGCCGGCCGGGACCATCCGAGGAGCTGCCGATGAGATACGCGAGAGACATCCTTGCCAAGAAGGGCCACCAGGTGGCTTCCGCCTACACCGACCAGACCGTGCTCGACGCCGCAAAGCTGATGAACGACCGGCGCATCGGGTGCCTGGTGGTGACACGGGGAGAGACGGTGGTCGGCATCTTCAGCGAGCGCGACATCCTCACCCGCGTGGTGGCCGAACAGAGGGACCCGGCGGTCACGAAGGTCGGGGAAGTGATGACCACTCCCTGTGTGGTGGTGACGCCGGACACCGAACTCGAGCAGTGCCAGGCCATCATGTCCGAAAAGCGCATCAGACACCTCCCCGTGGTGGACGAGGGACGGCTGGTGGGCATCATCAGCAGCGGGGACATCATGGCCAGCCAGAAAGTGGAGCTGGAAGCCGCGGTCCAGATGCTTCACGAATACATCTACGGAGACGCGCCGGGAATGCCCGGGTCCTGAGCCTCCGGCTCAGGCGCCTCACGGGACGGCTGCTGCTCCTGCGCCGGCGGGGAGGGGGCTTCCGCGGCCTGCCAGATGCCGAGGGGGGTCTGGAGGCAGGCCAGCACGGGAGCCAGCTCCAGGCACTCGCAGCGGAGGTCGAAGGCCCACTGCAGCAGCTCCCGCACGCGCGGAGTCTCGGGCTCGTTGGTCCACAGCCATCGCGCCAGACGCCCGATGTGGCGAAGGCTCTCGCCTGCCTCCTCCACGAGCGCGTCCGCGCGGGCAAGGAAATGGGGCAGGTCCGGGTCCTGGGGCGTCCTGAAGGCGCCCAGCGCGGCCAGCACACTTTTCCAGTGACGGGCTGCCGCGTCCAGCGCAGCGGCATCGTGCGGCTCGGGAAGACCCAGATGCACCGCGAAGCTCCCGCCCTCCATGGCCGCCGCGCATCGCCGCAGGGCCCGGTCGGCCTCCCGGAGCAGAACCGCCGCTTCCAGCGCGCGGTCCTCGAGCGCTGCGCGCACCTGCTCCACCGAAGCCGCCATCCCGGCGGCCGCTGCCGGCGGCCCGGACTTCACCAGACGCCGGACGGTGCGTTTCCAGTCCTCCACCGCCAGGCGCAGCGGCTCAAGGTGCGCGCTGACCGCCTCGCCGAGGTCCAGGGGAGTGGTCAGGCTCTCCAGATACGCGCGGACCCCGGGGGGCGAGCCGTCGCTGTTCTCGGGGACCAGCCCGCCCACCACGAACTGAAGCGCGGCGGCCGGGTGGGTCTCGAACCCGATCTGCCGCCCGCCCGGCACCCGGTACTCCGGCAGGGGCTCTCTGGGCCTGGAGCGTCGTTCTTGCACGCCCGGATTATGCCCCAATGCGGCCCGGCTGTGCGCCCGCCGACGGGCAGACATCCTGCAGGGGGCAGGCCCCGCAGCGGGGCCGCCGGGGACGGCAGACCTCACGCCCCAGCCGCACCATCAGCACGTGGCCTGTGAAGCGGTCCTCCGGCGCTGACAGGTCCCGCAGGAGCTCCTGCAGGGCGCCCGGCGGCGTCTTCGGCGGCGCCAGGCCCAGCCGCATCGCCACGCGATGCACGTGGGTATCCACCGGGAACACGGGCCGTCCCAGCGCGAACAGAAGCACACACGCCGCTGTCTTCGGTCCCACTCCGGGAAGCGACCGGAGCCACTCCATCGCGGCCCCGTCATCCAGACCTCTCAGGAGATCCAGAGACAGCTCCCCGCGCTCCGTCAGGATGCGCAGAAGCGCTTCCCGGATGCGGGGAGCCTTGCTGGAAGCCAGTCCTCCCGGCCGGATGGCTTCCTCCAGGTCGCCCGGGGGGGATTTCAGGACGTCCTCCCACTGCGGGAACCGTTGCTTCAGCCGCGCGAAAGCCCTGGAGGAGTTCGTGTCTGAAGTGTTCTGGGAGAGGATGGTGGCGACCAGGGCGTCCAGTGGGTCCCCGGGCTCCGGAGACGCGGGTTCTCCGAAATGCTCCCGGAGCAGGAGGACCGCCGCCTTCAGCCTGTCGCGAGGGATCAACGGCGGCCGTCCGGAGCCAGGGAGTGCTGCAGGAACCACCCGTAGAGCCCGGGGCCGGAATACACCTTCCCCCAGATCTCGTGCTTCTCCCCGGGAAGGACGGTCAGCTGAGCGTCGCGGTTGCCCATGTTCCGGAGGATATCGATCATCTCCCGGGAGTTCGAGAGGGGGACGACGTCGTCGTGCTCTCCGTGGAATGCGTGGACGGGGGTCCTCCACAGGTTGCCGGCCAGAAGCGGGATGGCCCGCCCGCAGACCGGCGCGACCGCGGCGAATCGGTGGCTCTGCTCCATGGCAAGCTCCCAGGTCCCGGCGCCCCCCATGCTGTAGCCCGTCAGGTAGACGCGCGCGGGGTCCACGCGGAGCTTGCGGGACATCTCGTCGAGCAGGGCTCCGAGCGCGTCCGGGTCCCAGTCCCGGCCTTCCGGACAGTTGGGGGCCACCACGATGAACGGGAAGCCTTCCGTCCTTGCCGCGTAGCCCATCGGACCGAGCTCCCGGAGCGCCTCCAGCCCGCCCCGGCGCTCTCCCGCGCCGTGCAGGAACAGGATGAGGGGGAATCGCCTGTCCGCTTCCGTCCAGTAGTCCGCCGGAAGGAACAGGAGGTAGCGGTAGTGCGCCTGCTTGCAGATGGTCTTCTCGAACAGGCCCTCGGAGACCTGTCCGGATGCCCCGGCGGGCGCAGGGCCGGAAAGGACCATCAGCATCACGATGAGCATCGGAGCGTGCATGACAGAGGCATTCTGCCTGCGGCGTCCGGGCCCGTCAACAGTCTCGGACCGGGTCTGCAGCAGCCATAGAAGGAGAAGATACTGGCAAAAATACCGGGTTGACAGGAGGGATAGCCACCTCTAAGATGAAAGGTAGTATCATTGGAGTGTTCCGGCTGCCCGCTGGACCTGCGGGTCGCATCCCTGTCCCGGGGTCGCAAGAGAGGGCGGTCACGACAGGAAGGGGAAAGGGCCGGCGCAGCCGGAAGCAGGCCGACCGGGCCGCGCGGCCCGGGACCGGACTCACGAGACAGAAGGAGAAGAAAGATGCGAGCACTGTTCATCGCACTGGCGGCTGTGGCCGTCAGCACTGCCGCAATCGCTCAGCCGATCGAGGTCACGGTGGTGGGGCCGACGACGGATACCCTCATCACGGGCCCCGCGACATTCGGGACCTACACGCCGCTGCTGGACACCTACACAATGTCCGTCACCTGGCGTGCGGCGGCGACCCACGCTTCGTATTCGCAGCACGGCGGCACCCGGCACGCAGCCGCCCGGATGTACACCCATTCGGCCTATTACATCAAGCCCTCCGAGGGACAGTTCTTCCCGGCCGGCACCTCCGGCATCATCATGCAGGCCCGCGAGAGCGTCAACGTGGGAATACCCACCAGCAAGGGTCTGGTGGGGACCAACTTCTTCGCCGGGGTCAGCATCGGGAGCCTGACGAAGCTGTCCTACTGGACTTCCTATGCCAGGTTGACCGCCACATATCCTGACCGCGAGATTCCGCCCAGCCTCCAGCTCTGGCTTACGAACGGCGTCATTTCCCGCTATGTCGAGTGGCAGCCGAACCATTCTCTGGTGAAGTTCGGGCAGGTCAATGTGGACGGCGTGAACCGCTGGCAGTGGCAGAAGTGGGACGTCCTCGATGATACGCACGGGACGTTCCGCGTGTATCAGGACCCCGTCCTGAGCCTGACCTGGTCCCAATTCCAGTCCCAGTTCGGCGACTGGTATTTCCGCAGCTCCCTGCCGTTCGGTGACAATATCGACGCACCGGCGAACCTGACAGGGACCAGCTTCACCTTCCAGATGGGGGTGCCCAAGGTCCTGCAGGCCGGGATGGAGAACAACGGGGGCGATGCCTGGTACAAGAACCACATCGCAACGTCCGTAGTGGACCTTCTGGAGATCGGCTACGGCGGCCAGGAGTGGCGCTTCGACTTCGAGATCGTCCCTGAGCCCGCCAGCGTGCTGGCTCTTGGGACCGGGCTGCTGGGGATGGCCGGGCTGCTCCGCCGCTTCCGCAAAGCCTAGTCAGGACTCACACACGACACCCGGCCTGGTCCGGGACAGGCCGTGAGAGAGAAGGCCCCGGACGCGAGTCGCGTCCGGGGCCTTTCCACTCGTGCTGCCGCCGCGCTGCTGTGACGTTCCGGCCTCTCTGGGTTACAATGCCGCGTATCTGACAGGAGGCTAGTTTTCCATTGTCTACCACTTCACCCACCGTTTGCGACGTCAGGGACCTCGGTCTCGCCGAACAGGGAAAGCTCCGCGTGGAGTACGCCGCGCAGGAGATGCCGGTGCTGGCCCTCATCCGGGAACGGTTCGAGAGGGAGAAGCCTCTCTCGGGACTGCGCATCACGGCCTGTCTTCACGTGACAAGCGAGACGGCCAACCTTGCCATAACCCTCAAGGCGGGAGGAGCGGACGTCCGGGTCTGCGCATCCAACCCGCTCTCCACGCAGGACGACTCGGCCGCCCACCTGGTGGTGCACCACGGCATCCCGGTCTTCGCGATAAAGGGCGAGGACAATGAGACCTATTACCGCCACATCAACGCGGCGCTGGACCACGGTCCGCACATCACGATGGACGACGGGGCGGACACGGTGAGCGTCATCCATCAGCAGCGCCGCGACCTGGCCGCCAACATCATCGGAGGGACGGAGGAGACCACAACGGGCGTCATCCGCCTCCGGAGCATGGAGCGCGAGGGGGTCCTGCTGTATCCCATCGTGGCGGTGAACGACGCGGACACGAAGCATCTTTTCGACAACCGCTACGGGACCGGTCAGAGCACCATCGACGGCATCATCCGCGCCACCAACCGGCTGATGGCGGGCAAGACCTTCGTGGTGGCCGGCTACGGCTGGTGCGGCCGGGGGGTGGCCATGCGGGCGAAGGGGATGGGGGCGCACGTCGTGGTGACCGAGGTGGACCCCACCCGAGCCCTGGAGGCGGCCCTGGACGGGTTCGTCGTGATGCCGATGGCGGACGCCGCGCGCGTGGGGGACTTCTTCTGCACGCTGACCGGCAACACCCACGTCATCCGGCCCGAGCACTTCGCTCTGATGAAGGACGGCGCGATCGTCTCCAACTCCGGGCACTTCGACGTGGAGCTGGACCTGCCCGGGCTGGAGAAGCTCTCCCGCCAGAAGCGCAGGGTGCGGGAGTTCGTGGACGAGTACACGCTGGCGGACGGCCGCAGGATCTACGTGCTGGGAGAGGGACGGCTGGTGAACCTGGCCGCCGCGGAGGGGCATCCTTCGGGGGTCATGGACATGAGCTTCGCGAACCAGGCTCTGGCCAGCGAGTGGATGGCGAAAAACGGCTCCGGGCTGGAGAAGAAGGTCTACCCGGTGCCGAAGGACCTGGACCGTGAGGTGGCGCGTCTGAAGCTGCAGTCCATGGGAGTCCTCATCGATTCGCTGACCGAAGAGCAGCGACAGTATCTGGACTCCTGGACGCTTGGCACCTGAAAGGCGGCGGTGGGCGGCGCGCTCGAGTCTGAGGCGAGGCGGGACATGGACCGTGCCTGGCTCTTCGAGCTGCCCGTGGACCTTGTGGACCGGGCGGGAGCGCTGCAGGCCGCGGAGCGCATCGTGGAGTCCGGAGGGCCCGGGCTGATCGTCACGGCGGACGCGTCCGCGCTCATCATCGGACGCCGCGACCCCGAGTTCGCGCAGATAATCCGCTCCGCCGACCTGGTGACCGCCGACGGCGCCGGCGTGGTCCGGGCGCTGAAGCATCTGGGACACCCGGTGCGCGAGCGCGTGTGCGGGGTGGACCTGGTGGCGGACATCTCGGGTCTCGCCGCCCGGAAGGGCTGGGGGGTCTTTCTTCTGGGCGCCGAGCCCGGAGTGGCCGAGGCGGCCGCCGGAAGGCTGCGGGAGCGATTCCCCGGTCTGCGCATCGCCGGGACGCACCACGGGTTCTTCACGGATGATGCCGCGGTGGTGCGGCTGGTCCGGGATTCAGGGGCCGACATCCTGTTCATCGCCATGGGGATGCCGCGCCAGGAGAAGTGGTTCTGGAAGCACCGCGACGAGCTGGGCGTGCGTCTGGCGATGGGCGTGGGAGGGTCGCTGGACGTTTTGAGCGGCCGTGTCAGGCGGGCGCCGGAGTTCTTCCAGAAACACGGACTGGAATGGCTTTACCGGTTCACTCTGGCGCCGGCGAAATCGTCGAGGAAGATCGTGCTGCTGCCGCTGTTCGCCGGTCTGACGTTTGCCGAGGCGAGGCGCAGGCGGAGCGGCAGGCAGGCTGCGGGGGACAATGAGCAAGACGGAGACTAGCGCGATATCGCCCACGAGGGCGGAGAACTATCCGGAGTGGTATCAGGCGGTGGTCAGGGCCGCGGACCTGGCCGAGAACTCCCCGGTGCGCGGGTGCATGGTCATCAAGCCGTGGGGCTACGCCATCTGGGAGCTCATCCAGCGGCAGCTCGACGACCGCATCAAGGCGACCGGCCACGAGAACGCCTATTTCCCCCTGTTCATCCCGCTCAGCTTCCTGCAGAAGGAGGCGGAGCATGTGGAAGGGTTCGCCAAGGAGTGCGCGGTGGTCACGCATCACCGGCTGGAGATGCGGGACGGGCGGCTGGTGCCGGCGGCCGAGTTGGAGGAGCCTCTGGTGGTCCGCCCCACTTCGGAGACGGTCATCGGCGACAGTTTCGCCCGGTGGGTGCAGTCCTACCGCGACCTGCCCCTGCTCATCAACCAGTGGGCCAATGTGGTCCGGTGGGAGATGCGTCCACGCCTGTTCCTGCGGACCGCCGAGTTCCTCTGGCAGGAGGGGCATACCGCGCACGCCTCGGAGGGGGAGGCGCGCGAAGAGACTCTGAGGATGCTGGAGGTGTACCGCTCGTTCGCGGAGGAGGTGCTGGGGCTCCCGGTCATCCCGGGCGAGAAGCCGGAGAACGAGCGCTTCCCGGGCGCGGTGAACACGTATTCCATCGAAGCGATGATGCAGGACGGCAAGGCTCTGCAGGCCGGCACTTCGCACTATCTGGGCCAGAACTTCTCGCGCGCCGCGGGCATCGAGTTCCTGGACTCGGACGGCCAGCGCAAGTTCGCCTACACCACGTCCTGGGGCGTGTCCACGCGGCTCATCGGCGGGGTGGTGATGACCCACGCGGACGACGACGGGCTGCGGCTGCCGCCCCGCATCGCCCCGAAGCACGCGGTCGTCCTGCCGGTCATCCCCAGACCGGAGCAGGAGGCGGCCGTGCTGGCCTATGCGGACGAGGTGGCCGCGCGTCTGCAGGATGTCCGCTTCGACGGACAGGGCGTGCGCGTCTCGGTGGACCGCCGCGACATCCGGGGCGGGGAGAAGAACTGGCAGTGGGTGAAGAAGGGCGCGCCCCTGAGGCTCGAGGTGGGGCCGCGCGACGTGGAGGGACGCACCGTCGCCCTTTACCGACGGGACAGGCCTCCCCGGGAGAAGGAGTTCATCCCGCTGGAGCAGCTGGCGGCGGACCTGCCCGGCATCCTGCAGGATATGCAGGACAACCTGTTCCGCCAGGCGCTCGAGATGCGCGAGTCCCGGACCCGCACGGACATCGCCACGCTGCAGGAGATGCGCGAGTTCTTCGAATCCGGCGAGCAGGACGGGTTCGTCGTCGCGAAGTGGTGCGGCGATGTGGAGAGCGTGGCCGTGCTGGAGGAGATGAAGGTCAGCATCCGGAATCTGCCGCTGGCTCAGAGCGGGACTTCCGGCAGGTGTGTGCTGACAGGAAGAGAGGCGACGCTGGACGCGGTGTTCGCCAGAGCATACTGAAGGAAGGAGCGTTCGAGAGTGGGTTCCTCGCCGAAGGTCCTCATCGTCGGCAGTGTGGGTCTGGACGACGTGACCACGCCGTACGGGAGCGTGGAGCGGGTGCTGGGGGGCGCCGCGAGCTATTCGTCCGTAGCGGCCAGCTTCTTTGCACCGGTCGCGATGGTGGCCGTGGTGGGCGAGGATTTCCCGGCCTCGGAGAGGGAGCTATTCGCCAGCCGGGGCATCGACCTCTCCGCGATGGAGGAGCGCCCGGGCGCGACGTTCCGCTGGGCCGGGGAGTACGGGGAAGACCCGAACCAGGCCATCACGCGGATGACGGAACTGAACGTCTTCGCGGGCTTCGACCCGGTGCTCCCGGAGACGCACCGCGAGATACCCTTCGTTTTCCTTGCGAACATCGACCCCGTGCTGCAGAAGCAGGTGCTGGACCAGGCGCGCTCCCCCGTCTTCACCGCCTGCGACACGATGAACTTCTGGATAACCGGCAGGCGCGACGAACTCATCGACGTGCTGAAGCGCGTCGACCTGGTGCTTCTGAACGACGCCGAAGCCCGGATGCTGACCGGCAGGAAGCTGCTGGTGGATGCCGCGGACGACATCCTGCAGTTGGGACCCTCGTGGGTGGCCATCAAGAAGGGCGAACACGGCGCGCTGCTGTTCGGGGAGGGGCCGCACTTCTCCGCTCCCTCGTATCCGCTCCGAAGGATCGTGGACCCGACCGGGGCGGGCGACTGCTTCGCGGGCGCTCTGGTGGGGTATCTGGCGCGCACGGGCGACCTGTCGAGGGAGAACCTGCGGCGGGCGGTGGTCTACGGGTGCACCGTGGCATCGTTCAACGTGGAGGACTTCAGCCTGCGGCGCCTGTGCTCGCTCACCGCGGACGACATCGAGAAACGGTTCCGGGAGCTTCAGGAGATAGCCCGCTTCTAGGGACGGTCTTCTCCCGCTGACGCGTCATCCGGGCAAAAAAGGATGCGGCCCGCCTTCCGGCGGGCCGCAACGCTTCCGGCGAGGCGTCTCGCGGGTCAGCTCTCTTCGGACTGCTCCGCTTCGGACTGCTCCTCCGCGGACTCCTCCTCCGCGGACTCCTCAGCCACCGCCACCGGCGCCGCTTCCTCCACGTGGCCGACGTGCGGCTGACGCACCATCACCACGGCGTCGTCCGCCTGTCCCACCACCTCGGCGTTCTCCACCCTGATGTCGCCCATCCGGATGACGTCGCCCACGCGCATTCCCGAGACGTCCAGCGTGATGTGCGACGGGACGTGCTGCGGCAGGGCCGTGATGCTGATCTCGCTGTGCAGCTGGTCCAGGATGCCGCCCTGCTTGACCCCGACGGGCTCTCCCTCCAGGTGTATCGGGACGGTGGTCGTGATCTTCTCGTCCAGCGAGATGGCTCTCAGGTCCACGTGCAGGATGCGGCGGGTGCGCGGGTCGCGCTGCACCTGATGGACCATCACCGGGAGGCTCTTCGAACCGTTGCCCTGGATCTCGAGGTCGATGATGACGTTCTCGCCCCCCTCCTTGACCGCCCGCGTCAGGTCCGCGAGCTTCAGCTGGATGAGGAGGGAGCCCTCCAGCTTGCTGCCATAGACCGCCGCGGGCACGATGCCTGCGGCGCGCAGCGCGTTCTTCGCGCTCTTCGTCAGTTCGGGGCGGATCTCCGCCTGAATCCTGGGTCGTTCCATGGTCTGTGTGACGCTCTCCTGTTGGAAGATGTCCCCGGCGGGCGCCGGGCTGGCGCGCTCGCGCTGAGGGGCTTTGAGGCGGGGCCGGGCCGTCACCCTTCCCTCCGGCGGGAAGTCGCTTTCTGCGGCCCGCTGCCGTACGTCTGCTTCCGTGCAACAGTGCCTTGAACCGAGGGAGTATAGCCCGGTCGCCGCCCGGCAGTCAACATTGGCCGCAATCCGGTGCGTTCTGTAGGTAATTTGACCGGGAAACGGTGATTGTGCTAATATAGAGCGGAGGAAAGCAGTTTATGGCAGAGAAGCCCTCGGCTCAGCCGGAGGAACCGGAAACCCTCGACCCCGCTGCGGAAACCCCGGCCGTCTCCAGAGTGGAAGGCCACTACCGCGCAGACAACATCACCGTCCTCAAGGGCCTTGAAGGAGTCCGGCGCCGGCCGGACATGTACATCGGCGACCGCGGGACGCGCGGTCTCCACCACCTGTTCGTGGAGGTGGTGGACAACTCCATCGACGAGGCCCTGGCGGGATACTGCACCCGCGTGGATGTCACTCTGCACGCCGACAAGTCCATCACCGTGGAGGACAACGGGCGCGGCATCCCTGTGGACATCCACAAGGACACCGGGCTTCCCGGCGTCACCGTCGCCATGACCATGCTGCACGCGGGCGGCAAGTTCGGAGGGGGCGGCTACAAGTTCTCGGGCGGCCTGCACGGCATCGGCGTGTCGGCCGTGAACGCGCTCTCGGAGTGGCTGGTGGTGGAGGTGCGCCGCGACGGGAAGGTCTACCGCCAGCGGTTCGAGCGCGGAGAGGTCAAGAGCGAACTGGAGGTGGTGGGCAAGAGCAAGACCACGGGGACGAAGGTCACCTGGCTGGCCGACGAGGAGATCTTCGGACCCATCGTCTACCACCGCGACATCCTCATCCAGAGGCTCCGGCATCTGGCGTATCTGAACCCGATGGTCCGCCTGACGTTCACCGACGAGACCACGGGCGAGACGCTGGAGTTCCATCACAAAGAGGGCATCAAGGCGTTCGTGGAGGACCTTTCTCGCAACAAGGACCCTCTGCACAAGCCCATCTACATCCGCCGCTCCCGTGAGGACACCGAGGTGGAGGTGGCCCTGCAGTACAACGCCGGCTACCAGGAGCTCATCTACACCTTCGCCAACAACATCTACACACAGGACGGCGGCACCCATCTTTCCGGGTTCAAGACGGCGCTCACCCGGGTGCTGAACGCCTACGCGCGCAAGACCGGCGCTCTGAAGGAGAAGGACGCCAACTTCTCCGGCGACGACGTCCGAGAGGGACTCACCTGCGTCATCGCGGTGAAGATCGTCAACCCGCAGTTTGAGTCGCAGACCAAGGTGCGCCTGGCCAACCAGGACGTGGAGGGCATCGTCAACTCCATCGTGGGCGAGGAGCTCACCCACTATCTGGACGAAAACCCCTCGGTGGCCCGCAAGATCGTGGACAAGGCCATCACCGCCGCGCGGGCCCGCGAGGCGGCGCGGAGGGCCGCGGAGGCCGTGAAGCGCCAGAATGCCCTGTCCGGAGGCACCCTTCCGGGGAAGCTGCACGACTGCACCGAGCGCGACCCCGCGAAGGCTGAACTGTACCTCGTGGAGGGCGACTCGGCCGGAGGGTCCGCCAAGCAGGCGCGCAACGCCCGCACGCAGGCCATCCTTCCGTTGAAGGGCAAGATCCTGAACGTCGAGAAGGCGCGCATCGACAAGGCGCTGGAGAACGACGAGATAAAGGCGCTCATCGCCGCGCTCGGGACCGGCATCTCCACCCCCGCTCTGGGCACGTCGGACGAGGAGCTGGACGAAAACGGAAACGGCAACGGCGAGAACGGCAATAGCGGGAACGGCCAGGGCAACGGCAAGGCCAAGATGTTCGACATCTCCAAGCTCCGCTACCACCGCATCATCATCATGACGGATGCCGACGTGGACGGAGACCACATCCGGACGCTGCTCCTGACGTTCTTCTTCCGCTACATGCCCGCGCTCATCGAGCGGGGGCACGTCTACATCGCGCAGCCGCCTCTGTTCCGCGTGAAAGCCGGGAAAGACCAGCAGTGGTACTGCAAGAACGAGGAGGAACTGCAGGAGGTGCTCCGGCAGATCAAGCGCAAGGACGTGACCGTCAGCCGGTTCAAGGGGCTGGGCGAGATGAATGCGGAGCACCTGGCGGAGACCACCATGGACCCGGAGAAGCGCGACCTGCTGCAGGTCACGCTGGAGGATTCCGTGGAGGCCAACGAGATCTTCACGGTGCTGATGGGGGACAAGGTGGAGCCCCGGCGCGAGTTCATCGAGCGCTATGCGAAGGAAGTCAAGAATGTGGACTGGCACGCCTGAGCGCTCCGCTCCGGCGCATGCCATCCGGTCTCTGTCCGCGGGGCGCGTCTGACGCGCCCCGCTCCGTTTTCGGGTCCCGCTGAGAAGTGTCCGCCCCCGCCGTCAGCATCCTGATGCCCGTCTTCAATGCGGAAGCGACCCTCGAGCGCGCCATGACGAGCATCCTCGAGCAGAGCTTCACGGACTGGGAGCTGGTGTGCGTGGACGACGGCTCCACGGACGCCACCCCCGGGCTTCTGGAGCGGTGGCGCGCCAGGGACCGGCGGGTGCGTGTGTTGCGCAGGCGCCACAGGGGCATCCCCGGGGCGCTGAACGCCGGTCTGGCGGAGTGCCGGGGAGAATGGCTCGCCCGGATGGACGCGGACGACCGGATGCTGCCCGGGCGCCTGGAAGCCCAGCTGGAGTTCGCCTCGAGCCACCCGGAGGTCGCGCTGACCGGTGGACTGGTCCGTCACGCGGCGGACCCGGAGCAGCTGCCCAACACCACAGGGATGCAGCGTTTCGTGGAGTGGGTGAACAGCGTGGTGACTCCCGAAGAGATACGCCGCGACCTGCTGGTGGACTGTCCGGTGCCGCATCCCACGTTCTTCCTGCGCAGAAGCGTGCTGCTGGAGGCCGGGGGGTACACGCTGGAGCCCGTCCCGGAGGACTACGAACTGGTCCTCCGCCTGCACCGGAGGGGACTGGCCGCCGCCAAGGTGCCGCGTGAGATCCTGGAGTGGGCCGACCTTCCCGGAAGGGCGTCGCGGACGCGGCCGGCCTACAGCATCGGGGCGCTGCGCGAGCTGAAGGTGCGCCATCTCTGCCTGACGCGGCTTTCCGGGGAGAAGCCGTTCATCGTGTGGGGCGCGGGCGATGTGGGGAAGAGGTTCGTGCTGTGCCTGCAGCGCCACGGACGCCATCCGGCGGCCTTCGTGGACCTGGACCCGCGCAAGTTCGGGAAGGTCATCCACGGATGTCCGGTATGGACTCCGGAGCAGTTTCTGGAGCGGCGCGAACCGGGCTGGCTGACCCTGTGCGCCGTCGGGGCTCCCGGCGCACGGGAAGACATCCGAGGCTGGATGCGCTCGGCCGGCCTCGCCGAGGAGCGCGACTTCCTCTTCGTGGCCTGAGGGCCGTCAGTACGGCCAGTAGTAGAACCCCGGATACCTGATGACAGGGTCGAAGCCGGGCGCCCCCATCCGGATGGTGGGCCGGGACGGGCCGGGCGTGAGCCGCACGGGACCCTGGACGGGAGGCGGGGGCGGCGGCATGAACGCCGGCTCCATCGGCAGCCCGGCGGCCAGCGTCGCGGCCGGACCGGGCTCCATCGCCGCGACCACTTCGTCCGCGACCCGCATCAGCAGGGAGTATGCCTGCTCCGGGGGCAGGTTGGAAAGCGACCTGGTGACATTCCGGTACACGGTCTCGGGGGAGGCCGGCTCCTGCTCCTCCGGCTTCTCCTCTGCGGGCCGGGTCTCCGTCTCCGGAGCGGCCACGATGACCCGCGGACGGTGCACCCAGTACACCTCCTTCATCCCCAGCGCGGACGGCTGCTTCCAGGCCGCCTCGAGCTCCTTGCCGGTCAGGACGCCCACGGCGGGCTGCGTGGGGCTTGCGTCCACGACGATGCTCGTCTGCGGGGCGTAGCGGACCGCGTTGAACGCGTCCTGTATCTGCCGCACAGTGGCGTCCTTCGGCACCAGAAGACGCGACCACTCCAGTCCCGCCGAGCGGACGACGGTCCCCAGGGCCGTCTCCAGAGGCACGCCGGTGAGGTCGGCGGTGACCTGTCCGGATGCGCCCGGCTCCAGCAGGAACTCGATGCCCGCGCGTTCGGTCATGCCCTGGAGCACCTTCTCGATGGGGCTCCCGGCGGCGGAGATGGTCACCCTGATGTCCTCGTTGGCGCCGCTTGCAGGAAACGGCGTCAGAAGGATGGCCATCAGGGCAATGGCTGTCACGATGCTCACCGCGGTCTTCATCAAGCTGCTCCGATCCTCTCGAGTCCCGGCGCGCCGCCCCTGATGACGACGCCCGGGACTGAGTAAGCGGCCCGTCATATCTTCTGCCTGAATCCATGAACGGTATAGCCAGCGTCTGCTGTTCCGAAACCTTCGGACAGACGCTTCCCGGCCGGAAGGAATCCGGGGATGCGGGACCGAAACGCCGCAGTGAAGGCGGCGCGGGGCGCCGCCGGAGACCTTCGTTCGCGGGGAGGGAGATTGGAAAGCCTGCACACCGCCCTCGGGGTCCTCAACGGCTACCTGTGGGGCCCGCCCATGCTGGTCCTGCTCTTCGGCACGCACCTGCTCCTGACGGTGCGGCTCGGCTTCATCCAGCGGTATCTGCCGCTGGCCATCCGGCTTTCGTTCCGAAGGACATCGGAAGCCGAGGGGGACGTCAGCCACTTCGGAGCCCTCACCACGGCTCTCGCAGCCACCATCGGGACCGGCAACATCATCGGTGTGGCCACCGCAGTCTCGCTGGGCGGTCCGGGAGCGGTGCTCTGGATGTGGCTGACCGGCGTCTTCGGCATCGCCACCAGGTACGCCGAAGCGCTGCTCTCGGTGAAGTACCGGGTGCGCACCGCGTCCGGAGCGATGGCAGGCGGCCCGATGTATGTGCTGGAACGCGGGCTGGGCGCGAGATGGGCCGGCGTCCTGTTCGCCGTCTTCACCGCCGTCGCGGCCTTCGGCATCGGGAACATGGTGCAGGCGAACGCCGTGGCGTCCATGGCGGCCGAGGTCAGCTCCCGGAGCGGCATCGTCTGGTGGGTGGGCGGCGCGCTCACCGTGTTGACCGGCCTGACCATCCTGGGCGGCATCCGCTCCATCGCCAGGGTATGCGAGGTGCTGGTGCCGTTCATGGCTGTGTTCTACGTGCTGGGATGTCTCCTCATCCTGGCCGCGGGCTACCGCACCCTTCCGTCCACCATCGCACTCATCGTCCGGATGGCGCTGGACCCGGGCGCGGTGGAGGGCGGCCTGGTGGGGGGCATCATCGCGGGGGCGGCGCGCTACGGCATCGCCCGCGGGTTGTTCTCCAACGAGTCCGGGCTGGGCTCGGCTCCCATCGTGGCGGCCGCGGCGCGGACGCGCAATCCGGTCCGGCAGGCTCTGGTCTCGGCCACGGGCACGTTCTGGGACACCGTGGTGGTCTGCGCGATGACCGGGCTGGTCATCGTGAACGCCGGACACTGGAAGGACGGCCTTCAGGGGGTGGCGCTGGCGCGGGAGGCGTTCGCGCAGCTGCACGACCTGGGCCCGCTGGTGTTGAACGCGGGGCTCGCAGTGTTCGTGTTCTCCACCATCCTGGGATGGTCGTATTACGGAGAGAAGGCGGTGGAGTACCTGTTCGGGGTCAGAGCTGTGACGCCGTACCGGGTGCTCTGGGTGTGCGCGGTGATGGTGGGGTCCGTCACGGCGCTGAAGCTGGTCTGGGAGTTCGCGGACGCGGCGAACGCCCTGATGGCCATCCCCAACCTGGCTTCGCTGCTCCTGCTGAACGGGGTGGTGGTCGCGGAGACGCGAAGATTCCTCTGGTCCGGACGGCTGGAAGACCGCGAGGACGGCTGACCTCCGCCCTTCCCTATGCCAGCCGGGGGAGCATCTCCCGCGTCACCTCGTTCAGGAGAGGCTCGCCGGAGAGGAACCGCCGGACCTCCTCCGCCGCGGCCGCGCCCAGCCGCTTCAGGCCGCTCCCCACGCACCCGGCGATGTGGGGCGTCAGAAGCACGTTCGGCATCGTGCGAAGCGGACTGTCGGCCGCCGGAGGCTCGGGGTCGGTCACGTCCAGACAGGCGAATACCGGGCGGGTCCGCAGCAGCTCGATGAGCGCCTCCTCATCGATGAGCGCCCCGCGCGCCGTGTTGATGAGGATGCTGTGGTCCTTCATCAGCTGCAGGTTCGCCCTGTTGAGCATGTGCCGCGTCTCGGGCAGCTTCGGGGCGTGCAGGCTCACGATGTCGGACTCGCGGATGAGGTCGTCCAGCGAATCCCGCTTCCCGGCGCCCAGCCGGGCCGCCTCCTCTTCGCTGACATACGGGTCGTACAGGAGCAGTCTGGCTCCCGACCCCTGCAGCAGGCGAAGGACGTGGCGTCCCACGTTGCTCGCTCCCACCAGGCCGATGACGGCGCCGTAGAGTTCGCCTGACGGCCAGTCCGGAAGGTCCTTCCAGCCCCCTTCCCGGATATGGTCGCGGAGCAGGAACACGTTCTTCCGGGCCAGCACCATCAGGGCGACCGTGGTCCAGGCCACGTCGATGGCCAGGACGGGGGCGGCGCTGGTCACCCGGATGCCCCGGTTCCACAGCTCGTCGCTCACGAACGCCTTCACGCTGCCCGCCGAGTGCGCCATCAGGCCGAGAGCGCCGGCTTCCGCCAGCACGTCCGCGTCCAGACAGGGGCTTCCCCAGCCCGTGATGCAGGCTCGCGCTCCGCGCAGCATCTCCCGCGCCATCTCGGGAGTCACCCGTCCCGCGGACGGGGGCAGCACGGGTTGCGCCGCACTGACGAGCGCCTGCCAGTCCGCCTCGTCGAAGATGCTGCTGCGCAGCTCGTGGGAGATGAGGATGGCGACCTTTTCGGACAACGGATGCTGTTCCCTGCCTTCCTTCCGGGCGCTCAGCCAGGCGCAAAAGGGTGAGCCGAGCGCCCGGCCTCCGCCTTTCGCTTCTCCGGCCGCGCCCGCCGCTCCTGCGCGCAGTGCTACAATGCAGGCGTGGACCGTCCCGCACTCATCGCAGCGGAACTGAAGGAATGCGCCGCCCGGACCGGCCTTGCCGGACTGGCCATCGGTCCCGCGCGTCCGCTGGAGGAGGCGGCCGCGCGGCTGCGAGAGCGCATCGAGCGCGGCTTCGCCGGGCACTACGGGCTCACGGAAGGCAGCGAGGAGCGCTTCTGCCGCCCGGACCTGCTGCTGCCCGGCGCGAAGTCGCTCATCTGCGCAGCGCTGTCGTATCTCAGACCCTCGGAGCCGCCGCCTCCGGGCGCCGAAAGCCTGGCCGGCGTGACCGCCCGCTTTGCGCGCGGCCGGGACTATCATCTGGTCCTGACGGAGAAGCTTGCGGTGGTGGAGGCGCGTCTGCGGGAGATGGTCCCGGGATGCTGCACGCGCATTTTGTGCGACACGGGTCCGTTGATGGACCGCGCCGCCGCGCTGGCCTCCGGTCTTGGGTGGGCCGGGAAGAACGCGTGCGTCTTCACGGGGGACTCCGGAAGCTGGGTGGTGCTGGGGGAGATCGTCACCGATGCGGAACTGCCCTTCGACGCTCCATCCGAGGGGCACCGCTGCGGCAGCTGTGAACTCTGCCTTGCCGCCTGTCCCACCGGCGCCATCGTCTCGCCGTTCGAGATAGACCTCAACCGCTGCATATCCCATCTCACTCAGATGAGCGGCATCATCCCGCGGGGACTCCGCCCCCTGATGGGCACGATGATCTACGGGTGCGACATCTGCCAGGAGGTCTGCCCCCAGAACGCCGCGGCCGTCCCCGGAGACCCGGCGGACTTCGAGCCCGGCCCGATGCCGGACTACCCGGACCTCATCGAGCTGCTGGAGATGACGCCGGCGCAGTTCCGGGACTCCCTGAAAGCGGGCTCGCCGGGATGGATAGGCCGGAACCGGCTGCGGCGCAACGCCTGCGTGGCGCTGGGGAACATCGGCGACCCCCGCGCCGTCCCCGCGCTTCTGAAGGCCCTTCACGACCCGTCTGCTGTGGTGCGTGCGCACGCGGCCTGGGCGCTGGGCCGCATCGCCGACCCACGCGGGCTGGACATCCTGCGCAAACGGCTGTCGCGCGAGACGGACCCGTACGTGCTGGAGGAGATCCGGCTGGCCCTGGGCTGAGGGGCTCGCGTCCGGCTGCTGCCGAACGGGCTCCCGCCTTTCCCGAGACCGCCGCGCCACTGTCCCGCCTTGAAGTTGGAACCCGGCCCCCCTCTCCTGGCGCGGCGGCCGAGGCTCAAGCCGCGCGGGCAATGCTCCGATAGAACAGGGCGGGGACCCTTGATGGCATCCATCTATCTCAACAATGCGGCAAGCAGCTGGCCGAAGGCGCCCGGTGTGGCGGAGGCGGTCGCAGCCGCGCTCCGTGCCATGCCGGAAGAACCGGGGCGCGGCTCCGGGCTGTCCCCGGATGTGCGCGAAGAGTGCCGCTCCCTGCTTGCCGGGCTGATGGGGGTCAGCGAGCCCGAGCGCATCGTCCTGACGCCGGGAGCCACATCCTCTCTGAATCTGGCCATCCTCGGCTGTGCGAGGATGGGCGTGCGCCACGTCGTGACGACCGTCACGGAGCACAACAGCGTCCTGCGTCCTCTGCGCCATCTGGAACGGGACGGCGCCATCCGCCTCACGGTCGCGGGACTGGCTGGGGACGGGTCGGTGGACCGGGAGCAGTTCGGCCGGGCGCTGGACGAAGGCGCCGGACTCGCCGTCGTGAATCACGCTTCGAACGTGACCGGCAGGGTGAACGACGTCGCCGCGCTCTTCAGGATGGCGCGAGAGCGAGGGGCGATGACTCTGCTGGACGCCTCCCAGACCCTGGGAGTGCTGCCCGTGCGCCCTTTGGACATCGGAGCGCAGATGGTCGCCTTCACGGGCCACAAAGGTCTGCGCGGGCCGGCGGGCACCGGCGGTCTCTATGTGTCGCCTGATATCGACCTGCCGCCTCTGATAAGCGGAGGGACCGGCTCGCGGAGCGACCTTCCGCTGCAGCCGGAGGAGATGCCCGTGCGCCTCGAGGCCGGAACGCCCAACTACTCCGGCCTGGCCGGCCTCGCGGCGGCTCTCCGATGGGTCCTTGCGGACGGACGGCAGGAGGGGCGGATGCGGAGCCGGCTGGAGCGCGCGATGCGCGAGGGGCTTTCGCGGATACCGGGCGTCCGCGTCTTCGAAGGAGGCGGCCCGGATGACGCTGCCATCGGGGTGGTGTCTTTTTCCGTGGCAGGGTGGCACCCGGACGAAGCGGCGCTCGTCCTGGACGAATGCTTCGGCATCCGGTGCAGGGCGGGGCTGCACTGCGCCCCGGAGATGCATCGCTGGCTCGGCAGCCAGCCCCACGGAACCGTAAGGTTCAGCGTCTGCGGCGCCAATACTCAAAGAGAGGTCGAGGCTGCCGTCTCTGCCGTGCAGCACCTTGCGTCGGCCCGAAGGATGTCCGCAGAGGCCGCCGCGTGAGACTGCTCCGGACAAGCAAGGTGGAAGACTGCTTCGACGGGAGCAGCGTGTATCGCTACTTCTTCGACAGCGTCTGGTCGCCGGGCGAGATCCGGCGCCTGAGGCGGCTCGGACGTCTCGACTACTATCCGGATTTCCCTCGTCCCTTCTTCCGCCTGGTCGGACCGGGCGGAGCGCAGTTGAGGGGAGTCGAGGGCGAATGCTCCTGCCACGTGGTGCTTCCGAGGCAGGGCCGGGAGGAGGTGATCGCCAGACTGAATGACCATTTCTCTCAGTCTCCCGGTGAAGAGGACGAATACTGCGCGCCGGGATGACCGCAACACCCTGCATTCCTTTACGGATGAGAGGAGACACAAACGCGATGGGTGCAAAACTGGTCAAGTTCTTCGAACTGGCCAAGGAAGAAGGCGGATTGTCCGCTCAGATGCGCCTTGCCATGGCGACCGGCATATCCACCGTCAAGGCGTCTTCGGAGCCCGATTCCCCCGAGATCCTTGCGAAGTTCAAGAGCGCATTCAAGGAGGTCACCGGCAAAGAGGCCGGCGTGGCATGACGAACGGGAGAAAGCTCAGATGACAACCATGAGACTGAGCGATGGCCTGGTGCTTCGACGCACCTACGACCCTCGCTCTTCGCGCCAGAGCATCAATGGCGAGCAGTATGTCTTGCACTGCCACCACTTTGCCACGCTCTACACCCAGCTTGCCGACGACTGCGGCATGCTGGACGGCAGGAAGCTGATGGCGGAGGTGGCGGAGGACACGTTCAGCGACATCCTGCGCTCTTACTACGCGGAGCATAACGTCACCGGCATTCCCGAGCGCGTGCTGGTGGCCGAAGAGTACTACGCCGCGATGGGACTGGGTCTGCTGAAGATCCGCTGCGCGGGGCCCGAGACGGGCGAGGTGGAACTGCTGGCTTCCCATATCGACCAGGGCTGGGTGAAGAAGTGGGGGCAGCGCGAGCAGCCCGTGAACTTCATCACTTCCGGCTTCGTGGCGGGGGCGTTCTCGGCCATCTTCGACAGGGCGCCCAGGACCTACGAGGTCCGGGAGACCAGCAGCATCGTGTCCGGAGCTGACACCTCGAAGTTCGAGGTCTCGGCAAGCTAGGAACAGGAGGCTACCGATGGCTGTAAACAGGGCAGTCGAGACGGCGCCGTATGTCAGCACGCTCTACACTACGGTGGACCGCAAGAAGATCATCGACGCGCTGTCGAAACTCGAGGTGATCAACAACGACGAGGGGCTGATACCGGCCTTCAACGTCTTTGTGAACCAGATGCCCGCGCGCTTCTGGACCTCGTTCTCCGAGCGGCTGACGCGCAAGGTCGGCCCGGGACTGGTGGACGCGGCGGAGTGGCTGCTGGTCAACGCCGCTCAGGAGTGCGGCTATCATACCGGTCACGGCATCATCACGTCCGATGAGTGGAACGCGGTGGTGGCGCCGATGGTGACGCGCGTGCCGGAGGACATCCTCCACGGTGCGTTCGCGGTCTTCACGGCCTGGGGCTGGGCCAAGAGCGAAGTGGTCGAGCTCATCCCGAACGAGAGGATGGTGGTGCACGCCTACGACTACTACGAGGCCGACGTGGTGCGCTACGGGGAGCGCTCCCGCCCGGCGGCCTTCATGGTGCGCGGCGTGTGCGCCGCCTTCATGGACCTGGCCTACGGCGGCCCTTACGACCCCACGGGAAAGACCGGTCTGCGGACGTTCCAGTGCGTCCAGACCAAGGGGATCGAATGCGGGGACGAATACGGCGAGTTCGTCGTGACGCGCGCGTAGCCAGCGTCCCGGCATCTCGCAAGTGAGCGGGGCCGGCCTTCCAGGGCCGGCCCCGCCTGCCGTTTCGGGCAGCGGCTCCCGGCAGCGGGAGCCCCATCATTGACAGGCCCTTCCGGCGATGTCTATAATCTCCTCGTCTTGCCGCAGCCGGGGGCGATGCGGTCGCGACCGGCGCGGAAGAGGGCGGCACAGGGGGGCCCGCCGCGGGAAGCGACGCAGTCCTTGATTCTCCATCCCGGAACGCGACGCGCCTGGCCGGCGCCGCATCGGCGGACGTGAGGCTCGGCCGGCCGGTCTCCCGCTCCTGACGCCCCGGCGACCTCCCCTCTGACCGGACCAAAAGGAAAGCAGCGACAATGAGCACAGCCAAACTGGTTCTTGAAGGCAAGGAATACGAGTTCCCGGTCGTGGTGGGCTCGGAGAACGAGGTGGGCATCGACATCACCTCGCTGCGCTCCAAGACCGGCGCCATCACTCTGGACCCCGGTTATGCCAACACCGGCTCGTGCGAGAGCGCCATCACCTACATCGACGGCGAGCGGGGCATCCTGCGCTATCGGGGCTATCCCATCGAGAAGATCGTCGAGTCCGGCGCCCGGTTCGTGGAGGTGGCGTACCTGCTCATCTACGGGAAGTGGCCGACGGCCGAGGAGTACGCCTCGTTCTCGAAGCTGATGACGCAGCACAGCATCATCCACGAGGACATGAAGAACTTCTTCAACCACTTCCCCCCGATGACCCACCCGATGGCCATCCTCTCGGCGATGGTGGCCTCGCTCTCCGGGTTCTACCCGGACGGTGACGAAGAGCTGAACATGATCCGGGTGCTGGCGAAGGCCAAGACCATCAGCGCATACGCCTACAAGAAGTCCATCGGCGAGCCGTTCGTCTATCCCAAGCCGGACCTCAGCTATCAGGCGAACATCCTGCACATGATGTTCGCGCACCCGATGGAAGACTATCAGGTGCCGCCGGTGATGGAGGAGGCGCTCCGGATGCTGCTCATCCTCCACGCCGACCACGAGCAGAACTGCAGCACGTCCACGGTGCGGATGGTGGGTTCGAGCGGGGCCAGCCTCTTCGCCTCCATCTCCGCGGGAGTCTGCGCCCTCTGGGGGCCTCTGCACGGCGGCGCCAATCAGGAGGTCATCCAGATGCTGGAGCGCATCCGGGACGACGGGGGCGACTACAAGAAATACGTGGCGATGGCCAAGGACAAGGATTCCGGCTTCCGGCTGATGGGCTTCGGGCACCGGGTCTACAAGAACTACGACCCCCGCGCCCGCATCCTCAAGGAGCAGGCGGACAGGGTGCTGGAGCACGTGGGCGTCAGGGACCCGCTGCTGGACATCGCCAAGAACCTGGAGGAGATCGCTCTCAGCGACGAATACTTCATCGAGCGCAAGCTGTATCCCAATGTGGACTTCTACAGCGGCATCCTGTACAAGGCCATGGGCATCCCGACGAATATGTTCACGGTCATGTTCGCCCTGGGCCGGATGCCGGGGTGGATCGCCCACTGGAAGGAGATGAGGGAGGACCCGGCCACCCGCATCAACCGGCCGCGGCAGATCTACACCGGGCCCACCGAGCGCGAGGTCCCCGCCCGGTAGCGCGCGAAACTGCCTCATTGCAGCAAAGGGCCCCTGCCGCTGAGGCGGCAGGGGCCCCGTTCTTCCTTCGGGTCAGTCGACCGGCGCAGGCGACTCAGACGAACGGAGGCGCCAGAGCCTTGCCCGCCTTCGCCGAGCGCTCCGCGGTCTCGATGACCGAGATGACCCGCCGCGCGCTTTCCGGGGTGACGGCCAGCTCTTCCTTCCCCGTGAGGTACCCCGCGATGTTGCGGTAGTAGGCCAGCCAGTCGGTCTCCAGATAGCGGACCCTGGACTCGGCCTGCATCCCCTCCACCGAGGAGAGCAACTCGAAGTGTCCCTCCCAGCGGTCCACGATGGCGCCCGCAGTGCCCAGGATGCGGTACCGCGGCTTTCCGGCGCGCGCGATGCTCGAGATCTCCACGTTCCCCCATACGTTGTCCTCGAACCGGATGATGGCCTGGGTGTGGTCCTCGTTGGTCACATCCATCCAGACGCGCTTCTGGAAGATGCCCGTCACCTCCAGCACATTCTTTCCCACGATGTTCAGCATCCAGTCCACCACATGGGCGCCCCAGTCGTAGAAGTTGCCGCCCGACACCTCCTTGCTGCTGCGCCACCAGTGTCCGGGATGCCCGAACCCGCCCATGGACATCTCGATGGAGAACACCTCCCCGATGAGCCCGGCGTCCACGGCCCGCTTGATGGCCAAAAAGTCGCCATCCCAGCGCCGGTTGTGATAAACGGACACCATCTTCCCCGCCGAGCGGGCGGCATCGATCATGGCCGTCGCTTCGTCCGTGGTCAGGCACATCGGCTTCTCGGTGATGACATGCTTCCCCGCCCGCGAGCACCGGATGCACAGGTCGGCGTGCGTATTGTGCGGCGTGATGACCGTGACCAGGTCCACGGGGGCCTTCGCGAGGAACTCGTCCACGTCGTTGTAGGTCTCGATGTCAGGGAAGTCCGCCCGCGCCGCTTCCGTGCGCGCCGGGTCCAGGTCGCAGACAGCCCGGAGCTTCATCCCCGCGGCCGCGGCATGCTCGGCGTGCAGCTTGCCCATGTTGAACGCCCCGCCGTAGCCGATGACACCGAAACGGATGCCCGTATCCTTCGTCTCCGTCATATCAGGTCTTTCCTTCCTGGTCTCGAGAATGCAGGCGGCCGGAGCGTCCGGCCGCAGGAGCGTTCAGCGCCGGCGGCGCGCTTCCCTGCCGCTTCGCCTCACAGTCCGAGGACTCTGCGGAGCACCGGCTCCAGCGCGTCCGCCATCCGGTGGAAGCCCAGGTCCGTGGGGTGCACCCCGTCCACCGTGTCTTCGCCGTCTTCTCCCAGCAGGGTCCGGCCGTCCACCAGCGTGAGCAGGTCGCCCCATACGGGCTTAGCGGCCGCGTAGACCCACCGCATCGCCCGGTTGACTTCCGATTCCTCCGGTCTGACCCCCGTGCGCGCCGGTTCACCCCGGTTTCCGAAGCTTTCCACCAGCACCACCGGCGTGCCCGGACGCTTCCTCCGCAGCACATCCAGGAGATACGTCAGCCGCTCCTCCACCGGCGCCCCGCCCATGTTCGGAAGCGGGTCTATCACGAAGACTGCAGCGTGCAGTTCCGCCAGAAGGTCCGAGACCTCGGGCTCCGTTCGGCCGTTGCCCGAGAATCCCAGATTCACGGAAGGCATCCCCAGTCTCCGGCCCAGGATGGCGGGATAGGCCATTCCGGGACGGCTCGCGCACCCTCCGTGGACGATGGATGTCCCGTAAAACACCAGCGGCTTCGTCCCCTCCGGCCAGGCGGGCGCCGGCTCCAGCGCGCAGCCCGCGGGAACCCCCACCTCGACCCGCGTGACTCCGTTGTAGAGCGGAAGGTAGAGCATCATCTCCCGCCGCTCGCGCGCAAGGCCCGTCACCAGGGTCTTCTCGTTCTCCAGTCCGGAGGGCCTCCCCACGGCCATCCAGCGCCAGGAGCCGCCGGTCTTCACATACAGGTCCAGCCCGCTGATGCCCGTATCCGCCATGTGGTCCATCGTGAAGGACGACGCCAGGGTCCACCGCACGCGGACCTCGGGAGCGTCGGACACGAAGCGGACGGCCAGCCCGGCGCTGTTCCCGGACAGCTCCCACACCTTCTCGGGCACCACGCTCTGCGCGCGGTCGGGAAGGCGCCGGTAGGGACGCGTCTCGCCCGGCCAGCCCTGCCCCTCGAGGGTGAGGCGGGAGGCTTCCACCCACTGCGTGTCGTCCTGTCCCTGCACCCCGCACACGGACGCCGCCAGCAGCAGGGCCGCCGCGACGAGGGCGCCCTCCGGGGCGGTCACTGTCCCAGCTCCCGGAGCAGTCCCTCCACCCACTCCCGGATGGTCTGCGGTTCGCTGATGCGTCTGGCTCCGTGGCTCTCAAGGTCCGAGGCGAACTCATTCAGGGTGGTCCAGAGGCTCCGGGCCGTCTCCGGGTCCTTCCCGCCGCCCCTCCAGCGCTCGATGTCCTGCATCAGCCGGACGTACCGGATGGCCAGCCGGTCACGCTGCACGCGGCGGAGATATTCCGGCCGCGACCGGACGGCGGCCTCGGCTTCGTCGAAGCAGCTCTCGGCGGCGGCGAGCACGTCTGCGGTGAGGTAGGGCGCGGTGGCCGGGTCGTAGATGCCCACGTGGATGCCGTTCTTCTCCACGTTGTCGTGCATCAGGTCGATGTAGCGGCGCATTGCCGGCGCGGCGGGTCCGTAGAACCCCTTCAGGAAGTCATCCACCAGGGCGTCCATGTCCCGCCGGGCGTTCCACAGCATCCTGGCCATCACCCAGGCCCTGAGCTCGCACAGCTCTCCGTTCCCGCCCTCCTGATACATCCCCTGCAGGAACAGACCCCTGACGCCGTGCCGGGCATACATGGGGATGTCCGCCGCCAGCTCCCTGAGATTGGGCACGGGCTGCTGGTAGCACCGGAAGTTCACGACGTAGTGCCAGACGTACAGGTTGTCCGTGATAACCGTCCAGCGCTTCAGCACGTCCACGAACACGGCGTTCCGCTCGCATTTCTCGAACGGATGGGCCACGCAGGCCTCGATGGGGCACAGCCTCACCCGGACGTTGGGCTCCGGCCGGACGGTGCGCGGCGGCTCCTTGGTGTACTGATAGGCCAGCGTGTCGATGAGCCGGTCCGGGAAGCGCTTGCGCGTCTCACGGGCGATGGCGTTGACGAACTCCAGCAGCGGGCCGGACTCCGAGCCTTCCCGCCGCACCACGGCCTGGCAGGAATCGCACTGGCACGGGTTTCCCCAGTCGTTCTGGGACACGGAGAAGATCTTCGCTTCCGGATGGCTCTCCATCCACTGCAGCACCCGCTCGGTGGCGATGCGCAGGACGTCCGGGTTGGTCAGGCACAGCTGCGAGTAGTCTTTCAGCCGCCTGCCGTCCACCAGCGAGAAGTATTCGGGATGCTGCTCATAGTACTCGCCGGGCGGGACGAGCATCTCGAAGCTGTGGACGAACGGGAAATACGCGATCTTGCCGCCCCGGCTCTCGTCCAGCCGGGAGTGGTTCGCGGTGGACCGGTTGCGCGCGGCCCAGTCCGCATCGAAAGCGTCGAAGTAGAACGGGTCGCGGTTCTCGAACGAAGGGACCTCCCGTATGCTGAGGTCTCCCGGGATGCGGATGGTGGGCTTCTTCGGGATGACGCTGACGGTGCTGGTGTACCAGCGGCATCCCAGGATGTCCTCCAGCAGGCTGTAGCAGGCATACATAGAGCCGCGCTGCCTGCCACCGGCCAGCACCAGCCTCTGGCCGCAGGCCCGGATGATGAACCCATCGTCGCCCAGCCCCCGGAACTCCTGCGCCCCGACCAGAGCGTCCACCGTCCGGCTGCGTCCCACCAGGATGGCCTTCTCCGGGAGCCGGCCCTTCCCGGCGACGACCGGGAACTGCGCTCCCGACATCTCTTCCAGGAACCTCGCCAGCTCCTGCGCTCCGTGCTTCTCGGACGGGGAAGCGTCCCCCGCCACGACGATGACGTAGTCCGTCCGTCCCGCCACAGCAAGCTCAAGATCCGCCGCGGCCGCCTTGTCCGCAACACCGGCCAGACTCATCAGCAAACCTCCTGCCGCAAGCAAAGCATACGCCGACACCTTCATCTCGTCCGCCAGCCTCCTCGATGAGCTAAGGGCTGCCGCGATTATAGCACTTTCCCGCCGGACTGCCGGGCAGCGGGAAAAGCCATCAGAGAGGCCGCAAGGCCGGGCGCGATGCCGCAGGGTGGTCTGACCGTGCTCCGTCGGGGGACGAAAAAGCCCGCCTGCGGCGCGTCGCAGGCGGGCCCTGTGGAGGAGACATCAGTGAAGGCGGAGTCTCAGGGTGACAGCACCTGCAGGTCCGCCTGGCTTCGCAGGAGCAGCCGGGGCAGCACGGCGCCGCCCGAGGCGTAGCACGACACCGGACCCGTCGCCCGGACATACGAGCCCACCTCCGGAAGGATGACGCCGCCGGGGACGTCCACCCGGACCTGCGCCCCGCTTCCATCGTCCAGCGTCATGCGGACTGGCTGGGGACTCCACTGCACCGACACCAGGCGTCCCCACACCGTGGCCAGCAGCCCGATGTTGTTCACGCCGCGCCCGCCGGTCACTCCTCTCTGCCCGGTTCCCGTGGCGGGGACATACTGCCAGGGGCCTCCCCCCAGCCAGACGCCGCGCACGGCCAGCGGGCGCACCTCCATCGAGCCGAGCGGGCTGACCCAGTCCGCGTCGATGTACTTCTCGCCGTCCGCGCTGGTCCGGGCCACCCCGGACACGTCCACCCGCGCGCCCGTCTGCACGCCGTGGCCGCTCCTTTGCACCCGCACCCCGTGCGAGCGGTCCGGAGACTGGACGTACAGCACGCCCGGGAACGCGGCCGAGACGACGCCTCCCGCGATGGTCACCGCCTGCCCGTTGGCGGCCTGCCGGGCCTGTGCGACGGTGCCGGTGGCGCGGTTGTTGCGCAGATGCTGCGCCAGCCAGGCGGCGATGGGCTCGATGTCGAAGCTCCACCAGCCGACGGGGTCGCCGCTCTGGAACAGGGTGCATCCCAGGATGTACGGGTCCTTGCGGATCTCGGAGTCCCACCACGCCAGCCAGTCCTGGAACTTGGCGGCATCGCCGCCGCCCTTCCAGCCGGGCCCGAGCGGCGAGCTCTGCCCGTCCACGCCGCCCTCGGTCAGGATCATGGGAAGGTCCACCAGGTCGGGATGCTTCGTGGCGAAGTACGAATAGAAGAGGCGGTATCGCAGCGAATACCAGTTCTCTATCCCCACATCCTTCGTATACAGGATGGTGTACGGGTGATAGCTCCACGCCCCGCCCAGCTGCTTCACCACCCGGAGCGACGGGGCGATGGTGTCCAGGATCCTGTGGATGTCCTCCAGCGAGCCCGGAGGATTGCCCACCGAGATGCTGTAGGCGCAGGGACGGAATCCGGCCGCCGCGATGAGCGGGGCCAGGCGCATCCAGAAGGCGTTGTACCAGGCGGTCTCCGCCGGGCTGTTCCAGGTGGGCGTGCTGTCAGCCTCGTTCGGTCCCTCAAGGTAGTCGATGAGCGCCCGGTCCTGCGGAGACAGCGCGTTGACCCTGGGCGCGAGGATGCTGTTCCAGAAATGCTCCGCCGCCGTGTACGGGTTATCGTTCAGCGTGTAGCGGTGCGGCGTATAGATGCGCAGCACCACGATGCCGCCGGGCGTGCGCGCCTTGTAGTCGCGGGCCGCCTCCAGCATGGAGGTGTGGGTATCCAGGATCTTCAGCACGCGCGGATGAGCGGCCACGATCTGCCGCGCGCCCGTCGTGTAGTTCAGGATGAGGTGGATGGACAGTTTGCTGAGACTGGGCGTGGCCTGCTGCGCGACGGCGCCCACGGGGAGCGCGGCAACCAGCATCGCGGCGAGCAGGGCCACAGCCCAGCGCGGGACACCGCAGGCCTGTCCCGCCGGGAGGATGCGACGCGTCATATCTTCTGATCCCAGGTCCTTTCTTCCACGTCCCGGATGCCGCCGGCAGCCCGCACGACATCCCGGCGCACCGGGCAACGCTTCCGCGAACCCGTCTCTCTCCCATATTCGATTGTACGGCCTTTCCCGGGCCCTGTCAATCGGCAAAATCCGCAGCGCCGCTCAGCGGCCGCTCCGGCGCTCGCGCTCCCGGTCGTAGCGCAGCAGGTCGTTGACCAGCGGAGTCACCGTCTCGCACGCCTCCTTCGCGGTCATCTTCCCCAGCAGCGCCATGGAGATGTAGTTGCTGATGATGTCGTTCATCTCCCTCTGGGAGTAGACGCTCGGGAGCGTGCGCCCGTACTGCGCCGCCTCGATGAACACGCGCCTGTTCTGCGGCGGCTCATCCAAGTCGCGGAACGCGCCGGACTCCGCCACCGACCTGCGGCTGGGCATGATCTGGTACTCGCGCGCCCACCTCTCCTGCACGTACGGACTGGTCAGGAACTTGACCAGTTCCCACGCCTCCTTCGGGTGGCGCGTGCTGGATATCATCGCGAACGCCGACCCGCCTAGGAACGTCGCGCGCTGCCTGCCCTTCGGCACGGGCGCCACGTCCCAGTCGAAGTCCTTCACGCGGTCGCGGAACACCATCGCGGCCGCCCAGCTCCCCGTGAAATACATCCCCAGGCGTCCGCTGGCCCACAGGCCGGTCAGTCCCAGGTCGGCGGTGTCGGCCGGGCTCGGAGCCACCCCCCACTTCAGGCGCAGGTCCGCCATCCACTGGATGGCCTCATAGGCTTCCGGACGGTCCAGCATGCACCGCGTGTTGTCCTCGTTCAGGATGCTGCCGCCGTTCTGATACACGTAGGACTGCCAGTATCCGTCGAGCGAAGTCCCCCACTGGTCGATGCGGCCGTCCCCGTCCAGGTCTTTCGTCAGCTTCCGGCACACCTCGAGGTATCTGTCCCAGTCCCAGGTCTCGTCGGGATAGGGGATGCCTGCCTTGTCGAACATCTTTCTGTTGTAGAACATCGCGGTCAGGTCCAGGTCGGTGGGAAGCGCGTAGACCCTGCCGCGATAGCGCCCCCAGCCGTCCAGCGCGGCATCATAGAAGTCGCCCAGGTCGAAGCCGCGGTCGTTCTCGATGAACGGAGTCAGGTCCGCCAGCACCCCCCTGGCGGCCAGAGGATAGAACCAGAGGGAGCTGACCCGCGAGACGTCCGGCGCCCGCCCGCCGGCAAAGGAGATGAGGAGCTTGTCGAACACGCGCGCGTGCGGGGTTATCTCCAGCTTCACCCGCACTCCGGGGTTCTCGCGGTAGAAACGCTGGAGCATCTCGTTGAGGGAGGCCTCGTCCTTCGCCGTCCCCCACAGCACCAGCCGCAGCACCACGGTCCCGTCGTCGGGCGCGCGTGAGCATCCCCCCTGCAGACAGGCGATTACCACCGCCGCCAGAACGGCGGCCTGCCTGAGACGCGCCGGCATCACCCGCGAAGCTCCTTTCTCATCAGGACGAAGCGGCGGCTCTCCCGGAAGCCGGCCGCCGAGGAGTAGAGACGGGCGCTGTCGTCGCTGGTCCACAGGAAGAATGCGTTGTGCAGGCCGCTCTCCCGCATCGCCTCGATGGTGCGGCACAGGAGCACGGCCCCGATCCCTCTTCCCCGCACCGACTGAGCCGTCCCGAACGGACCGAACCTCTCCCCCTCGAAATGCGCGAATCCGGCGACCTCGCCGCCCTCCAGCGCCACCTGGACCTGCCGCGGGGAGTACAGCCCTTCCAGGATGCGCCGGCAGGTCTCCCTGAGATGACGCTGCCAGTCCCCCGGGAACTCCCTCTTCAAAAACTCGAACAGCGCCGGGACGATGCCGGGATGGAACTCCTCGAAGCGCACCCCGCCCCGCGTCAGAGACTCCTCCTTTTCCCGCACCCAGTCCGGACGGCGGTAGGCGACCAGGTCGCTGTCCATGGAGAGCGGACGGGCCAGCACGGTGTACCCACGCCGGGTGAGGAACCCGACGGCTTCCGGATACTCCTTCTCGTCCACCCCGGGCACCCACCAGTTCGGGACGTAAGGCCCCACCAGGACCGACTCCTTCCCGAGCGCTCGCAGCGTCTCCTCGAGCCGGTCGAACAGCGCGGTGGCGATGCCCCTGCGCCGGAGAACGGGATGGACGGCAAAGAGCGTGACCCAGCTTCGGCTGCTGTCGTCCGGCATATCCTCCACCGGATACCCCCGCACGAAGCCGGTCGCGAACCCCGCCACGCGGCCCTCGCACTCAGCGACGAGAGCCGTCCGGGGAGAGAAGTTCTGATCCAGAAACACCCTGCGGGCGAAGGTCTCCGGGCACACCGGGTCGGCAGGGAGCGCAAGCCGCGCCACCTCCACGATCCCGGCCAGGTCTTCCCCGCGCATTCCGCGAACGTTGCACTCAGCCATCGCTGTCTGACTCCCGGCCCGCGGTCCGGCGCTTTCCGCGTCCCCGCTCAGGGACGCTCGCGCAGCCGCACAAACATTGTTTTCGCATTCTCTGTCGTCACCCGCTCGACCTCCGCGGGCGTCATCCCGAGCACCTCCGCCAGCGCGTCGCGCACGTGCGCAAGGAACGCCGGCTCGTTGCGCTTCCCCCTGTGCGGCACAGGGGCGAGATACGGGCTGTCGGTCTCCAGCAGCATCCTCTCAGGCGGCACCGAGGCGATGGTCCGCCGCAGCTCCGAGGCGTTCCGGAAGGTGATGATGCCCGTCACGCCGATGTAAAGCCCCATCCCGACGGCCCGCAGGGCTGCCGCCTCCGGGCCGGTGAACGCGTGCAGCACGGCGCCAGCCGCCGGGGGGCCGCAGCTCTCCAGGATATCCAGGACGTCGTCCTCCGCCTCACGGGAGTGGATGGTGAGCGGAAGGCCGAGCTCCCCGGCAAGCTCCACCTGCGCCCGGAACACTTCGCGCTGGACATCGGGCGGCGAGAACATATAGTGGTAGTCCAGTCCCGTCTCCCCGACCGCGGCGGCCGCAGGACAGCGCAGAAGCCTTGCCCGGATGTCATCCAGCCATCCCTCGTCCTGCAGGGAGCGGGCGGCTTCGTGCGGGTGCAGCCCGAAGGCCGCCGAGATGCCCGTCCGCTCCGCCAGAAGCTCCGTCCGGTCCGCCGTCTCGCGGTCGCAGGCGGCCACGAGCATTCCCCGGACTCCCGCCTCCCGCGCCCGGACGAGCACATCCTCGAGGTCCTCCTGAAAGCGGGGGTCGTAGAGATGGCAGTGGGTGTCGAACACAGTCCGCGCTGCTTCAGTCGACCAGGCTGGTGAGCCGGGCTCCCAGGAACTCGTCGATGAAGGCGTTGGTCAGGTCGTGGCGCTCGATGTGGGGGAAGTGCCCGGCTCCCTCCACCACCTCCACCACGGAGTCCGGCGTCATGTGCTGGAGCAGCTGGGCGGCGGAGAGGAACGGCGGGCGGTCGTTCTGCCCGGCCAGGAGCAGAAGCGGCATCCAGAGGCGCTCCAGCCATGGGCGGCTGTCGAACTGCCGGACGATGGTCAGGCGGTCGCGCAGGGTGGCGGCGCTCGTCTTGGCGGCCTGCTTGCTGACCCACGCCAGATGCTCCTCCAGTTCGGGCTCCTCGGGTCTGCGGAGACCCAGCCGGATGAGCAGGCGCTCCCAGCGGGATTCGGACTCCGTCAGATGGCCGGAGCCCAGGTAGCGCAGCAGCGTCTGCGGGTTCTGCGTGGGCGCCTTGGCAAAGCCCGATATCAGGATGAGCGCCGTGGTGCGCTCCGGGTAGGTCCTTGCGAAGAGCTGGGCGATGAGGCTCCCGAACGAGTGTCCGGCGATGACCGCCCCCGGCAGCCGCAGGCGGTCCAGCAGACGCGCAAGGTCCTCCACCAGCACCGAAAGGTCCCCCGCGTGACCGTCCTCGTGTTCGCGGACATCGTAGGCCAGCACGCGGTAGCGGTCGGACAGGCCGCGGAGCTGGTAGTCGAAGGACTCCTTGTACTCCTCGATCCCGGGGATGAACACCAGGGGGAGTCCGACTCCATAATCCAGGTAAGACGCTTTCCAACCTTCCAGGTCGAGAGTCGGCAACGGACGGGTCACTCCCTGCAGAGGCGATAGGCGCCCCGGGGCTCGAGCGCCGGGGACGCCGGGATGTTACGCCATCGCCGCGGGCTCTGTCAATTGCGGGCGGGCCGGGCTGCGGGCTGCCCAACGTCTTGACGCGGGGCTCCCGGTCGGGTACCTTGCCAGCGTGGTGGACAGGCCGGACTTCGCACAGCGGGTTCTTCAGGAGATCCTCCGCCGCCGGCTCATCGCCCCGGGCGAGCGGGTCCTTGCGGCCGTCTCCGGAGGGGCGGACAGCGTCTGCCTGCTGCGCACTCTTCTGGAGCTGGCTCCGGCCGGGGGATGGGAGGTCTGCGCCGCGCATTTCGACCACGGGATGCGGCCCGACTCGGGAGAGGACAGCCGGTTCGTCAGCGGACTGTGCGAGCGGCTGCGCGTCCCCCTTTTCGCCGGCCGCTCCGGGTCGCTCGGTCCGCAGGCGTCGGAGGCCGAGGCGCGGGAGGAGCGACTGGCGTTCCTGAGGGGTGCGGCGCGGGAGGCGGGCTGCGGCGTCATCGCCACCGGCCACACCGCCGACGACCGGGCGGAGACCGTCCTGCTGAACCTCCTGCGGGGGACGGGGCTCCGGGGGCTGCGCGGCATCGCGTGGAGGTCGGAGCCGTTCGTACGTCCGCTGCTGGGGATGTCGCGGCAGGAGGTGCGCGACCGTCTGCGCGAGCTGGGCCAGGAGTGGCGCGAGGACGCATCCAACCGGGACCTGCGCTTTCTGCGGAACCGCCTGCGCCACTCCGTCCTGCCGATGCTGGAGCGGGAGGTCTCCCCGGCGGTGCGCCGCAGCCTGCTCAGGCTGGCCGCGATGGCGGAGGACGAGGAGGAGCTTCTGGAGCGGATGGCCCGGGACCTTCTGGAGCGCGCGGCACGCTCCCCGCTTCAGGAGGGGCGGTTCAGCCTGCACGCGGCGGCCCTCCGGGAGGCGCACCCGGCTCTGGCGCGCCGCGCGGCGCGCCTCGGCCTGGAAGCCCTGACGGGAGGGGTCCGGGACATCACCTTCGAGATGTGCGAGCGGGTCCTGACGGCGGCTGCACGTCCGTCGCCGGGGGAGGACATCGGACTGGGGGTGCATCTGCGGTCGGACGGCAGGGCCGTCATCCTCAGCCGCACCCGTCCCTGCGACGAACCCGAACCCTTCGACGTGGAGCTTCCGCGGAGGGGAGAAGTGTCGCCCGGCAGCTGCGGATGGACGGTGCGCACGGCAGACCCGGACGAAGCCGGCGATGAGCCCCTGCGTCTGCTGCTGCGGGCGGGCGGACGCGCTCTGCGCGCCAGAAGCTGGCGTCCCGGCGACCGGATGCGGCCGAAGGGCCTGGGCGCCGCGAAGAAGCTGCAGGACATCTTCACGGACCGGCGCGTCCCCCGGGAGGAGCGGAGGAGCATCCCGCTCATCTGCGCCGGAGAAGAGATCCTCTGGGCTCCGGGAGTGGCCCTCTCCGAATCTGCCGGGCATCCCGGGGCGGATACGCTGGTGGCCGTGCGCCCGCCGGGCGGGCGGCTTCCGGACTGGGCGCGCGGCAGGTGAGAGCGGTCCTGCTCCCGCTGCTGGCGGCTGCGGCGGCGGTCGCGTCTGCCGGGCCGCAGGCCGTCCGCGACGAAAAGGAGGTCCCATTGGAGACACGCATCACATTTCCCGCCGGAGCTGTGGACACGCTGCGGCCCGTCCTTTCGTTCATCGCAAGGCCGCACGAGGCGGTGGAGGCCGAAGTCCACGGGGACGGCCTCCTCTGGTCGTCCGGGGAGGTCGTCTCGCGCGGGTACTCCCTGGAGCTCCCCGCTCTGCCGCCCGGGGCCGCCCTGAAAGCGCGGGTCCGGGTCCGCTCGGGCGGGAAGTGGCAGGATTGGTCGGGCTGGTGCGGATTCGTCACTCGGGAGCCCCCGGTGGTCCGCATCGTCAGGCCGGTCCATGCGGGCCGGGTGACCGGGCCGGAAGTGGAGATGGTCTGGGAGGTGGAGGCCGCTGACGGCCTCGAGGGCGTGTCGGTGATGCTGGACGGGGCTCCGCTGCGCGGCGCCGCGACCTGCGCTCCGGGAAGGCGGTCCGTGCGGGTGCGGCTCCGGGAAGGACTTCACCGGCTGGAGGTGAAGGCTGCGGCGCAGGGCCGCACGGCGGCGACGAGCTCCGAGTTCCACGTCTGGAACAGCCCTCAGGCGCAGGGCGAACTGGTGGTGCTGGACCTTCGCGAGGCGGGCTCGTGGGACGTGGCGAACGACCCGGATCAGGCGCTCCGGATGTACGAGCTGTTCCACGCCGCCGCCTGTCTGCAGGGCATCGTCAACAGGAAGGGGCCGCGCCTGATGCTGCGCGTCTTCGAGTCCGACGACTTCTGGCTGGAGTATCTCCGGCGTCCCGGGAACTGGCTGGAGAAGGTGACGCTCGTGCCCTTCAGCGAGGAGGGCCGTCCGGAGGATGCGCTGCTGCGGGTGCTGGAGCGGTTCGCGGACGAGGTGAAGGGGTTGGTGGTCTGGGACCCGGACGTGCCCGCCACGTCGAACGTGGCCACCACCGCCGCCGGGGTGGAAGACCTGCTCCCCGTCCGGGGCGGCGGTGGTGAGGGCTCTCTGGGACGGCGGCTCCGCGGGATGCTTCCCGTGCGGCTGGACCTCACCGGGATGTTCCCGTTGGAGCGCGGGAGCTCGGGCAGCGCGAAGTGCGACGCGTATCTCTGGGCCAGGCAGCGCTATCTGGACACGGGACGCGTGGACGCCCGGCGTCTGGGATACTGGCTGGACGCGTTCTGGCTCCGGAACCCGGGCAGGATGCCCTGGTGGGAGCACTGCCTGACGAACCACGACTGGATCGTGGCGGGCCGGGGATTCCTGTTCGACCTCTCCAACTGGGGGGACGAGCCGCCCCAGGACGACCCCGCCCAGCCTCCGGGCACCGACCTGCAGACCTTCCGCAGCCTGATGCGCTCGGCGTGGGAGCGTAGCGGCGGCAGGATGATGCACGTGGCCGGCTTCACGCCGTGGGCGTTCAAATACACCGACCACGCCGTCCCTCCCGGCAGGCACGAGCCGGTGGCGTCCGAATGGGAGCTGGTGAGGGTGCTGTCCGCGTACAACGGATATCTGGACGCCGACGCCCACAGCCTGTCGGCGATGGCCAACGCCTCGCTCTGGAGCCGGATGCCGCTTCCGGACCGGTATGTGCAGAATCCGCCACCCACCCCCCGGCGCCTGCAGGAGATGGGATATCTGGACGCGGAGGGGAGGCTCGCGCCTCTCGGCTTCACGCTGCTCTACATCGGCGATTTTGACTCGGCCGCCTGGCTCACGCGGAAGACGCCGGAGCTCTGGAACGACGCCACCAGAGGCACGGTGCCCTTGGGCTGGGCGTTCAACCCGAACCTGGGAGCCCGCAACCCCGTGGCGATGCACTATGCCTGGAGCAGCGCGTCGGATATGGACTTCTTCACGGCCGGAGACAGCGGGGCCGGGTATGTGAACCCCACGGTGCTTCTGGAGCCGCGGCCCGTGTCGGGGCTGCCCTCCACGCGGAAGGCATGGGTGGCCCACTGCCGGGAGCTCTACCGGCGTTACAACCTGCGCATCACCGGGTTCCTCATCAACGGGCACGCCGGGCGCCTGACGCCGGAGTCCGAGGAGATGACGGCGGAGTTCAGCCCGGACGGGATGGCCAGCCAGCGCGCGTGGATGCAGGGAGAGGGGCATCTGCGCGGAAACACGCCCGTGGCCTGGCAGATGCACGACCTGTGTCCGGACAACCGGGCCAACATCGCGTGCATGGCCCGCTTCCGCAGGGAGGGTCTGCAGTTCCTGAACTTCCGGCTCATCCTGATGGGTCCCTCGTTCGTGCGCTCGCTGATGGAGGAGGCTCAGGCTTCCAGCCCGGACGCGCCGCACGCCTTCGTGGACCCATGGACGTTCTTCTATCTGCTCCGGCACCATCTGGGCGGCTCCAATGAGCGGCGATGCACGTTCACTTTCGATGACGCCGGAGACGGCTTCGAGGCCGGCCGGGAGCGGGATGTCGTCATCGGCATCCGAAACGACGGGTGGGATGTGTGGACGGCCGGGGAGACGCATCTGCTGTGCGGGGTGGGAGAGCGGACGGCCTGGGAGCGGGCGGTGCGTGTGGACCTGCCCTCGGATGTCTCCCCCGGAGAAGGGGTGGTGCTGAGGGTGCGCCTTCGGGCTCCGGAGCGCGCCGGGCCCGCCGTGTTCCACGCCTCGCTGGCGGACAGCAGGGGCCTGTTTGCCGCCTCGGGCTGCCCGTGGTGGGAGTCGCCTGTGGAGGTGCGTCCGGGGCGGACAAAATCTTTATAAAAAATCCGTGTTATTGCGGAACCTTTATGGCCGGGGCATCGTCAAAGCAAGTGAAAGCTTCCCACCCTCCTTTCTCTCTCACCCCCCGGGCGGGCCACCGCCCGGGGGTTTTCTTTTGTGCCGGCGTCCCCCGCGCCGCCGCTTCCTGAAGCAGGCGACGGCCGCCGGAAAAAAGATGAAAAAAACGTTTTCAGCCCGGAACCTTTTCGAAACCTCTTCCGTCTAACCAGATAGAAAGCTTCCCACCCTCCTTTCTCTTCCGACCCCCGGCCCTTGGA
>FWWL01001589.1_pt1 | contig 52515 bp, 49 predicted proteins | sample 2228331 | NCBI WGS metagenome assembly FWWL01 (sample SAMEA103939775, study PRJEB20133) | metagenome | reverse complement strand
CCCAGGGCATGCCCCAACTCGCGGGCGGCGATTTTTAGCGCCTCTTCCACCGTCAGGGCGCTCTGAATGGACTGGCTGATGCGGTTGAGGGCGGCTTCGCGGGCGGCGCGGCGCTGCAGGGCTTGCTCGGCTTCGTAGCGGGCGGTGATGTCGGTGATGATGGCGTTGAGCATGGGGCGTCCGCCGCGGCTGGGGGCGGGCGTCAGGCGGATTTCGGTGCGGAACGTGCGCCCGCGCTTGCTGCGGTGCAGCCACTCGAAGACGGCCACGCCCTGCTCCACGGCTTGTTGAATGCGCTCGCGCACAGCCTCCTCGGAAGGTCGTCCATCCGGCTGGGTAGGCGGGCTGAGCTGAATGGGACCGGTCTGCCCCATTTCTTCAGGCGAAAGTTCAAAGAGTGCCAGCATTTGCGGGTTTGCCTGCACGAATGTGCCGTCTTGGGCATCCAGAACGGCAATCGCCGCTGGAGAGTTGTCAATCAGCGCCTGATAATCGGCGAGCAGCTGACGGACGTGTTCCGTGGCGCGCAGATTATCGAGCGCGATGGCCACCTGGTCGGCAACGGTGGAGATGAGCAGGGCGTCCAGTTCGGTCAGGCTGCCCACCTGGTTGTTCTGCACGTCCAGCACGCCCAGCACCTGTTCGCCTAGGCGGATCGGCACGGCGATTTCGGCCCTGGTTTCGGGCAGCAAGGGGTTGGGCAACCAGCCGGGATCAGCAGCAGTATCGGGGACCAGCACCACCTGCCCGGTTTCGGCGGCGCGACCGACCAGGCCGCGCCCGCGCGGGATTTTGTGCCCCCGCTCCAGCAGGGTTTTGCCCACTTCGCCCGTGCCGCCGACCATGAGCAGGTTTTCGCCGCTTTCATCGAACAGGTAAATGTGGGCGTGGTAATAGTTAAAGGCGGATTGGAGTTTTTCCACTACCTGTAAAATCACATCTTCGCGGCGGCGCAGGGAGGAAATTTCGCGGCTGACTTCGGCCGCCAATTGTAGGGCGCGGGTGCGGGTATCGAGCGCGGTTTGCAGTTCCTGTTGCTGTTGTTGACGCAGTAAGAAGGTGCGGCGCTCGCTGTTGAGATAGATGACGCTGCTACCCATCACCAGCAGCAGGAACAACACGCTGGTGCCTAAGAGGAAAAGGTGTGAATTCTCCTGCTGACGCAGCAATTCTCCAAAATCTGAAACAAAAATTCGTTCCTGGATATCATAGGACCTCTTGAGCAATTGCGCATCCAGACGGTTGAGCAATTCCTGCATACGCAGGCGAACCTGTTGGCGAGTCTGAAGGGAGGGTGAATCACCGAGCGATTCAAGCAGGGCGTCGTATTCGCTCAGGGTGGTCTGGTAGTCCTGCATCAAACGGGCGATCTCGCTTTCAGGTGCAAGCAAGGGCATCAGGACACGGCTTTGGGAAGCAAGAAAAGTGCGTTGCTTTTCAATTTCTCCTTTTCCAATGGCAGGGTTGTTTAGCCAATCATTGGTATGAGCAAATAATAGAGCCGTGTGTCGCTGAAGGTTGCTGAGCGTAGCCAGAGTCTCAAATTCATCATTGAAAACTTGAAATGTCCCCTGTACACGCAGGTAATCCCGTAACGACAGAGCGAAAAATCCAAGTGCAGCCAGGATCAAAAAGGCGATGATGCCCACTTGAAATCCAGCAGGGCGCCAGGTATTGGGACGAGACGCGTTCATCGCACCTCCATGGTGGCAATCTGCCAGATCATCAAATCCCGATAGATCGTTTGATCGATCTCCGGAAACTGGTCAAAAGGAAAGATGATTCGGGTGGGTCCGTTTTCAGCCACAGGCATGTATTTTCCGTCTGCGCGGGTGGCAAGCAGAATCGGCCATTTCTGAATCTCACGCAGGGTAATATCCACCTGATAATCATCCAGCGCCCGGAAATGGACACTCTCAGCCTCTGGAGCAACCTGGACAATCTTCAGGAAATCGCTCATTAACACACCCGTATAGGTCACCGTGCGTTTGAGCCAGGGATCATTCAGGTCGTATTGCACCAGCCCAAATTTTTCCAGGGTTTCCATGTCGAGCAAAAGTTTATCTCCGCTATTGGTCACGCCAATTTTGCCGCTAACGGTGAGGATGACTTCACCCGTAGGAGTGGGGATAGGATCGCCCACTGCAAAGGCACTATCGGTCAGACGCTGGTATGGGGGCTGAGTGGAAGTGCAGGCGGATAAAAGAACCGCGACGATCATCAGAAGCATGAAATGCCTGAGAGACAGAGAGAGAGAGGACATGCTATCTCCTTACGAAGAGGTGTGTTTCTCGCTAATCGTCTTGTACCAGGCAAGGTTTTCCATCGCCACCACGATCTGGTTGGCTATCGCCTGGAGGATGGGGAGATGGCTGGCTTCAAAGTAAGAGAAGGTGTTGTGAATGAGCAGGATCAGGCCAACCAGCAGCCCAAACCGATTGCGCAGCGGAACGTAGATGGCCGAAAGCGCCTGAGGAGGGAGCGCCTCTCGCCAGAAATCGTGATTGGCCACCCGATCCAGGCGTTCTCCCTCTACCTGATGGGTTTTCTGGAGATATTCTTTGATAGACGGTAAATTCGGAGGAGGGGCCTCAGAGGGATAGAAGCGCTGAATATCGTTCTCGAAGAGTGCGATATAGCCAGCCACGGCTCCCAGGCGCTCTACGATGAGTTCCAGCACTTCAGCCACCAGCACTTCGGGGGAAGTGCGCCGGTTCAACAGCGCAGTGACCTCCAGCACCATGCTCAGTTCGCGGTTCTGGCGCACCAGTTGATCCCCGGTTTGCTTCACCCGCAGTTTGTTGCGAATGCGAGCCATCAGTTCGCGGCGGTCAAACGGCTTGGTGACGTAGTCATCGGCGCCCAGGTTGAGGCCGGTTTGAATATCCAGAGGATCCAGGCGGGCAGCGGTCAGGATGATCACCGGGATGGTTTGCAGGTCGGGGTCGGCGCGCAGTTGCTCCAGAGCCGCAAAGCCATCCAGACGCGGCATGTTGACATCGAGCAAGATCAAATCGGGCTTTTCGCGGCGCGCTTTTTCCAGCACCTCCAGTCCATCCTGGGCAGTGATGTAATCGTATCCCTCGCTCTGCATGTAGCGTGAGAGCAGGGTGACGTTATCAGGGAGGTCATCGGCAATCAGAATGCAGGGCGGTCGGCGAGAGGAAGGGAGGGCTGAGGCCGGTTTAACCTCGTTCCAGCGCTGCAGAACCCGTTCCACGCTCTGGCAGATGCGCTCAGGGCGGACAGGCTTGGGGATGATCTCATCCACTTTGAGCCGACGGGCGGTTTCTTTCAGCCCTGGTACATCATAGGCAGTAATCAGAATCGTATAGATCGGCCGGCCTGCCGGGTGAACTTGGAGTTTTTCGATCAGTTCCAGGCCATTCATCTCGGGCATAATCATGTCGGTGACCAGAATGTCGACAGGGTGGTCACGCACCCGTTCCAGGGCCTCGCGACCACTGGTGGCAGAGATGACCTTCACGTGGGGACCCATCTGTGTCACGGCACGCGCCAGGGTGAGGGCCGTGTTCGGATGGTCGTCCACGACGAGAACGTGAATGGGAGAGGAAAAGGATGTATCTGTCATAGGGGCAACTGCCCGGCCAGACTCAGTCTCCTTTCCAGGGCCGGCAGGTGTAGTATAACTCCAAATAAGTGGTTCTGGAAGATGGGAAAGGGAGGATTCTGGTTGGGAAAAGCTGGGAATGCGCTGCCCAGGGCAAGGGAGAGTCAGTCGGTCACCAGACGATAGCCTGTGCCTCGAACGTTGACAATGCAGGGGGGCTGTTCAGGAGAGCCCTGCAAGGCCTGGCGCAGGTGGTGCTCGTCACCGCTCACCTGATTAAGCGCGTGTCTTACCACATTAAAAGACAAAGTGGAGTCTCAGCCGTTGAGTGTGGAGCAATACGAACAGAAATATCGCGAACAGCAGGTGAAGTACCTGAAAAAGAAGGCGGCCAAACCCGGCTTTCAACTCGCCCCAGCCTGAAAAATATCTGCTGTTTCCCAGAACACAATGTTAGCCAGTGTTTCCCTGCATGTTATTTGATCTCGTATTTAGACAAAGTCATCAAAACCGCTATGTATGGTGGTTGCAGTATCAAACTTACCGCCATATATAGGGGTAAAACGCGTTTTGTCTAAACTCGAGATTTGATGACTTCACTGCAAAAAGGTCATTTCACCACAGAGCGCGCAGAGAACGCGGAGATTTTGGCTTGTTGAGCAAAAAGCGGCATGTTCGGTGCGGATTTGGAAATTTTGGGCTCTGCGCTCTCCGCGTTCTCGGCGGTGAAGGGTTGTTTCAGGAGAGTCATTTGATCCATTGAAGTACAGTGCCTTGAATATCCAAAATCAGCATAATGCTTCCTGTTAAGTCGGCTATTAGCGTATGTTGATGGAAACCATCTTGCTCTACTTGAACATAATAACAGCAATTATCGTTACTCCAAACAGGGTTAGCGTAGGATGCGTTTGGAAATTGTTGTAATTGTAAAGGCGCTATGCTAAGGGTATCCATATTCAAAACAAAAATTTGAGATAGTGAATTTTCACCCATACCGCTGATTAATAATGTTTTATTGTCTGGCGATATACCCACTCCCCTGATCTGAAAAATCATATTCTGCTTTTTACCATCAAGAATGAGTTGTGTTGTTTTGGAGACCACATCATACTCATAAATTGAAAAATCTTGTTTCTGTCCTTTTTCTGATGGCGAATAATACAAGAAAATAAGTTTTGAACCATCTCGGCTCCAGTCGTGTAGCTCAATAAAATATTCAGGACTTACCTCATCTGCTATATTTTCTGCCTTGATTAGATATTCAATGTTTCCACTTTTATCAACCAAACAAAGTGAACCTGTTGGCTCGCTGGGCGTAGAACAGGATAAGGCAATTTTATTGCCCTCTGGATTCCATGCTAATCGTCCTCCAATGCTACCCATCATTTCACGGTTCCATACGCTTACTGTGCCTGTAAGTATGTCCTTAACATACAAAAAATTGCCACTGAAGTATGCAAAATTTGCGCCGTCTGGGGACAGGGCCATCATGGGCACAGGCGATTCGATCGGGTGAATCAAAACAGGAGACATTCCGTTTGAATTTGCAAGATAGACAGCCTCTGATGTAGATACCAGTATCCTGCCACTCGTGTTAAAGGAAGTTGGAGTAATCTCCTCTGTGACAGGATTTTGTTTGAATGGGGTCGGAAGATTTATCTCTAAAGTTGGAATATTGGGTGCAGCAGGCACTTGAGCACAAGAGGTTAACAAAATCACAATTATTAAAAAGCAATGACTTTTCATGTACTGAATGCTCCGCTGTTGAGTAGAAATTCCCTGTTCCCCATGGTTGAGGAGATAGCGTGTGATTCTACTGTCCTTGCTTATGGGCGCGTGGTATATCTCATGTTATCCCAGTATACCCGTAGTCCCCCGCACCAATAGCCAGGTACACACTGGTTGCTCAAGCGAAGTTCACCGTAATGATTTGGTAAATAATCGGAATATCCCAAATATGCCCATGTACCTTTGTTGGTTGCCTGGTTTACAATTACAAACCACCTATCCTTCACGCCATTTCGGTAAGTAAGCCACCAATATTTAGCAGCCGCTTCCCCCGTGTAGGGGCGATACACATACCACCGATATACATTTGCTCTGGTATACTCCCATCGCCATACGGCAGGATTGCCTGTATCCTGATACATATACCTGCAAGCGTTTTCATAGCACAATGATGTAGAAACTGACACAGGGGTTCCTGAACCCAACAACCAAAAGAGCGGGTTTTCTCTAATATTAATATGGACCTCCTGCACGTACAATTATTGCATTTGCAAAAACCATCAAGCAGGCAATCACCAGGGAAACAACCGTTCTCTTGATAGTAGTTTTCATGTTTTTCTCCTCAACTCGAGTTTAACGCCTTTTCTCCCTATCTATGGCAGTGGAGGTCGGTCGAACCACTCTATATGGCGATGTTGCCAATTTTGTCTAAACTCGAGTCAATATCGAAACAGTTATTCTTGTCCACCTGGATGGTAATCTGAAGGAATACTAAAGATGCCAGCGTCAACAGGCATGTCTACTTCCAGATACGTGAACTTCACTTCAACGTATGTTTGACCGTTTTCTTCCTGAGTGTACTTTAATATCATTCCTGTTGTCTGGTCAATCCAGGCAGTGGCCTGACCTGTTTTGTATTGTAGATTAACCATCCATGTTTTTCTTCCCAACAGGCTGTCTTCTCCAAGTAAAGAATAAGCGGTGGAAGGGTTCCCCTGTGCAAACCACTCAGGGTAGATGTATTCTTTTATCGGGGCAGGAATCAGAAGAGAGAAGGGGTGACTGTAAACCACCTCATCTTTGGCTTGCGATAAGTCGCCTGGCATGACCGAAAGGTCATTGGCAAAGTCTGGTATTTTTCCTTGTGTGTACGATTTGCTCTCTTTGTCCAGGTTGTAGATATTCTTTCCATCACTAATCCACAGACCTTCGTTAAAGCCAGGATGATCTTTGTTGAGAACATCCACATAAGCCGATAGGGGTTGATGGATAACAAACTTGTTGATGTAAGACTGTGTTTCTCCTTCTGCCCCGTACCATATGATTTCCGCTTCCCCTTGAACAGTGGTCCATTTGGAATGGGAATTCAGGACTAATGAGAGTATCTCGTCTATCTGGCTGGATGCTCTTGCAGATGGAGACACCATCAGCATACGTGGTATTCCCATTATCGCTACCAATCCCAATAGACACCCTGCTACTGCGGAAACACACCAATCCTGTCTTTTCACTGGTATTCTCCTTTTCGTGAAAGAAATTTTCTGCCGTTTTGTGAGACTTCTTGCCTTGGGTGAACCTGAAGTTTTTCGATCAGTTCCAGGCCATTCATCTCGGGCATGATCATGTCGGTGACCAGAATGTCGACAGGGTGGTCACGCACCCGTTCCAGGGCCTCGCGACCACTGGTGGCAGAGATGACCTTCACGTGGGGACCCATCTGTGTCACGGCACGCGCCAGGGTGAGGGCCGTGTTCGGATGGTCGTCCACGACGAGAACGTGAATGGGAGAGGAAAAGGATGTATCTGTCATAGGGGCAACTGCCCGGCCAGACTCAGTCTCCTTTCCAGGGCCGGCAGGTGTAGTATAACTCCAAATAAGTGGTTCTGGAAGATGGGAAAGGGAGGATTCTGGTTGGGAAAAGCTGGGAATGCGCTGCCCAGGGCAAGGGAGAGTCAGTCGGTCACCAGACGATAGCCTGTGCCTCGAACGTTGACAATGCAGGGGGGCTGTTCAGGAGAGCCTTGCAAGGCCTGGCGCAGGTGGTGGATATGCCATTTGGCCAGTTCTCGGGCTTCGTTCCGATGGGTCTGGTAGCCCTGGGCTTCAGCCACCAGGGTCTGGTAATCCACCACCTGGGGGGCATGGCGGGCCAGCACCAGCAGGTAATCAAAGGTGGTGGGGGGAAGGGAGAGAACGCGTCCGGGCAGGATCACGCGCCGGGTGTGCAGATCCAGGCTTAGAGTCCCGCGGGAGACGAAGCGATCGGGAGGAGGAAGAGGCTGGGACGGTTTTTCCCCACTCGAGGGGAGTTCTTCGTCCCGGTCCAGGGCGTCCAGTTCCGCCTGAAGGGCCTGAATCTGGGCCTGAATCTGGCGACGACGACGTTCTTTGTAAACGCGGCGCAGAAGGGTATGGGTGCGATCGAGCAGGGTTTGGGGAGCGATCGGCTTGAGCAGATAATCCACGGCACCCTGTCGTAAGGCTTCGATGGCTGATTGAAGATCGGGTCGGGCAGTAAACAGCACCACCGGCAGGGTGGGATGGGTGAGTTGAAGGTGTTTGAGAATCTCCAGGCCATGGCAATCGGGCAGGCGAAGATCCAGGTAAACCAGATCGAAATGGGTCGAAGCAATCAGGTCCAGGGCCTGTTGACCATCGGCCGCCGTGGTGACCTGATGGCCGGCATGTTGTAGAATCCGCGCCAGGGTGTGCCGCAAGGCAGGTTCGTCGTCAACGATCAGGATGTGACCTAGCAGGTTCATGGCATTGAATCGGAGCAGGCTGGCAGACAAACCGTGAAGATCGCGCCGCCCTGAGGGGCATTGGCGGCGGTAATGCGACCGCCATGGTGCTGGACGATCTCTTGAGCGATGGTCAATCCCAGGCCAGTGCCGCCCTGTTTGGTGGTGAAAAACGCCTCAAAGATGCGGGGCAGCAACGAGGGGTCAATGCCCGGGCCGGTATCGGCGACGGTCAGGATCACTTCTCGATGATCGTTTTCAGCGGTGGTGACGATCAGACGCCCCCCATCAGCCATGGCATCGGCCGCATTCAAGAACAGATTGATGATCACCTGCCGCAGTTGATCCTCCAAACCGGCAACCGCGGGCAGGGCAGGATGCGGATGGAATTCAAAGGCGATACGACGATGGTGCAAATGGGTGGATAGCAAGGCATAGACATCTTCGATCAGGCCATTCAGGGATACCGGCCGGAATTCCCCGCTGCGGATCGGCCGATAGGAGGCGCGCAGGCGCTCCAGCAAGGCAGCCATGCGCTCGGTTTCGGAGAGAATGATCTGCAAATCCTGCCGACCCTGATCAGAGAGGCCGGGTTCGTCTTTGAGCAGGAACAGCGCGTTTTGAATGGCCTGGAGAGGGTTGTTCAGTTCATGAGAGACCGAAGCCAGCAGGCGACCTGCCACGGCCAGACGTTCGCTCTGAAGAAGTTGGGAACGAATCGCCTTTTCCTGGTGTAGAGCGGTTTGCAAATCGGTGTAGAGAGCGGCTTTTTGCAGGGCCACTGCCACCTGTTCGGCCACGGCCTGCACCAGGTGCAGGTCCTGTTCACCAAGACGATGGGGGGCGCGTTGTTGTACATCCAGGATGCCGGTGATCTGCGACCCTGCCTGGATAGGCACCGCCAGTTCGGCAAGGATATCGGTAAGCAGAGGGTGGGAAAGGTAAAAGGGAATCTGCCAGACGTCATTGGTCAGAAAAGGCTCGCCTCTCTGAACCACATGCCCGACAATTCCCTGCCCGGCCGGGATGCGATACCCTTGCAGGGCCTGGTGGTGTTCCCCGCTGATGTGTTTGACAATCAGGTCCTGGGTGGCTGGCTCCACAAGCAGGATGCTCACCTGATCGTATTTCAGGTGCTCCTGAAGCAGGTCCACCACGTCTTGCATGAGCGCATCCGCATCCTCCAGGGTGGTCACCAGACGTTGCGCAATCCGATACAGGATTTCCACTTCCCGGTAACTTCGCTGCAGAGAGGCCACAAAGCGAGCATTTTCCAGGGCGATGGCAGCCTGGGAGCTGAAGACCTGCAGAAGTTCTTCGTCGTGCTTCGAGAAGGCCGCGGGCTGACTGCTCTGGACGCTAATCGTGCCGGCGCAATGTTCGCTGATCACCGGGGCTACCAGCAATGAACGATAGCCCACTGGCGTATCTACCATACGAAAGCGGGGATCGGTGAACACATTCGGAATGTTGATCACGATTCGATCGCGAATGACCTGGCCGGCAACGCCTTTGCCTGGGGACATACGGACGTTCGAGGAGGAAGCGAGAGGGGGTATTCCCGAGACGGCGCGCGGGATCAGAGTTCCGCTATCTTCATCCAGCAGATGGATCACAGCCTGGTCGGCTTTGGGGATCAATTCCCTGACCGAGTCGGCGATCAGTTGGAGAACCCGTTCCGGGCCGGTGCGTTCGGTCTTGACCAAGGCCTGGCTCACGCTGAGCAGGAGGCGTTGTTCGTGAAGGTGTTGCCGGAGTTCGGCCTCGTATCGGTTGCGCTCCTGGGCGCGTTTACGCTCCAGGCCTGAAGCATAGCCGGCGCCCACAAAGATCGCATAGCCGATCCAGGCAGACTGGAGAGTCTCCAGAGCCGAACGACCCATGGAGACCATCAGGCCAAAGTGTAGCAGGCTACCGAGGATGCCGGCGATCCAGCCGGCAGGCAATCCCCAAAATTGTCCTACCAGCAGGATGGGGATGAGGAGCAGGGAAGTGCCCATGCCACCCAGGAACTTCTGGTTCTCAGGCAGGGTGAAGGTGTAGATCAGGACCAGACCGATCACCAGGGCACCGCGGAGCAGGGTCTGGGTTTGGGTATTTCGGAACCTCCGAGCAAGACGATTCCCGGCCGGCTTCATGGCTTCTGCAAAGAACAGGGTTAGCGGGCGTAGTCCACTGCGCGCGTCTCGCGCACCACGGTCACTTTGATCTGACCGGGGTATTGCAAGTTCTCTTCGATCTTCCTGGCTATATCGCGCGCCAGGCGGCTGGCGCCCAGGTCGTCAATTTCTTCGGGTTTGACGATGATGCGCACCTCACGCCCAGCCTGGATGGCAAAGCTCTGTTGCACGCCTTTGAAGGAGTTGGCCAGGTCTTCCAGGGCCTTGATGCGCTTGAGGTAGGATTCCAGGTCTTCGCGGCGGGCACCGGGGCGGGCGCCCGAGATGGCGTCGGCGGCTTCGACGAGGATGGCTTCGAGGCTTTGTTGTTCCACCTCGTGATGATGAGAGGCGATGATGTTCACCACTTTGGGGTGGACGCCGTAGCGTTTACAAAACTCGGCGCCCAGCAGAGCATGCGTTCCTTCCTGGTTGTGATCCATGGCCTTGCCAATGTCGTGCAGGAAACCGCCGAGTTTGGCGATTTCGACATCTGCGCCCAGTTCGGCAGCCAGGATGGCCGACAGGCGTGCGACCTCCACAGCATGGGCCAGTTGATTCTGACCATAAGAGGTGCGGAACTTCAGCCGGCCCATCATGCGCAGGATTTCCGGATGCAGGCCGGTGACATTGGCGTCATAAGCCGCCTGCTCGCCGGCTTCGACGATGATTTTCTCCACGGCCCTGGTCTCTTCTTCGATCACCTTTTCGATATGGGTGGGATGAATGCGACCATCCTGGGTCAGGCGAACCAGGGCACGGCGGGCGATCTCGCGCCGCACCGAATCGAAGCAAGAGATGGTGACCGATTCGGGGGTATCGTCTACGATCACATCCACGCCGGCAACCTGCTCAAAGGCTTTGATGTTGCGCCCGTTGCGCCCGACAATGCGGCCTTTCATCTCTTCGTTGGGCAGGTCCACGCGAGCGGTGGTGACCTCGGCCACGTGTTCGGAGGCTACGCGCTGGATGGCTTCGGCGATCAATTTGCGGGCGCGGCGTTCGCCTTCCTCGCGCGCTTCCGCCTCAATTTGGCGGTAGATGCGAGCCATATCGGCGCGGGCTTCTTTCTCCACCGCCGCCAGCAGTTCTTTACGGGCTTCTTCGCGTGAGAGGCCGGCAATTTGTTCCAGTCGGGCCAGCTGCTGCTCGTGGAGTTTCTCGATCTCGTTGGCGCGGCGGTCAATCGCCGATTGACGTTTGTTCAGGGATTGCTCGCGCTGTTCCAGTCTTTCGGCGCGCTGTTCCAGTTCAGCCCGTCGGCGCTCCAGGCGTTCGGCTTCGCGACTGTTTTCGGCGCGCCGTTCCTTGATGTCTTGCTCGGCGGCCTGAACGATTTTGAGCGCATTTTCGCGGGCCTGGGCTTCGATCAGGCGTGCCTGTTCATTGGCCACCTTCAGGATGTTGGCAGCCATCTCTTCTTGATCTCGCTTTGCCTTTTCTATCTGGTAACGGTGCAACAGGTATCCCAGCGCTAAACCAGCGATCAAAGCAAGGAGAGCCACCAGAATAGCAACCCATAGATTCATGCTGTTTCCTCGTCATCAAAAGTCTGCCGGTCATGGCGCTCAAGCCAGAGGCGTTTCACCGTCAGCGCAATGACCTGGTGGGCGAATCCGCGTCGAGCCAGGAAATCGCCCAGTTTTTTGCGAAAGTCGTGCCATTCGAGCGTGCGTCCTGTGCGGGCACTCTGCCGCTCCAGGCGGCGTAGCCAGGCCTGAGCGGCGGCCCGGGCCAGGGTTTCTTCGTCTACCGCCTCGATGGCGGCTTGGATATCCGATTCCGATAATCCCTTGCAGCGCAGTTCAAAGGTCAGTGCCTTGCGGCTGCGGGGGCGAAATTCGTTGCGATTGGCGACCCATTCCTGGGCAAACCGTCGGTCGTTCAGGAAGCCCTGGGCGCGCAGTCGCTCCAGGGTATGTTGAATGACCGTCGGCGGGAAGTGATGCTTTTCCAGGTTGCTTCGCACTTCGGCTTCAGAGCGAGCGCGCCAGCGAAGCAACAACATGGCTTGTTGCCAGGCCCTTTCGTGCAGGTCCTGGGCTTGAAGGCGCTCGATGTCGGCAGGGTGCAGGGTTTGCCCTACCTCCAGCCGGGAGGCCAGCGTTCGCGCCAGGCCGAAGGCAAATTCTCCATCGAGATATATACTCACCCGACGCGGGTTTTTCTTTTGCACTTCAATCGCCGTAATAGTGCCCATACACACAAACAGCCGCAGGCCCTCCGAGCGTGCCTCGGCTGCGTCATCTGATGGGGAATGGCTACAACAACCCCTGGTTTCACCTTGTGGTGAAACGGTTTGCGTCAGGTTGTCTCGTAAAAGAATTTCGCAATAAGCACCCGCGTCTTGAGCAAGGAGACGACGTTCGCTAAGAACGAAACTCTTCCAGCATCCAGGGCGAATGTCGTAGTTTCCGAAGAAAACGCACGCCAGGTACGCTGCGGCGGGAAATCGTCTGATCAGTGTAATCCAATTATACGTTAAAAACAGAAAACTGCGCAAAAAAATTGAGCCTGTTCCGATATTTGGATAGTCTCCCTGCAAAGTGTTGGTGAACGCACAATGTGCCGGTTTTTACCGCGGAGGCCGCTGTGATGCGTGCCCGGCGGTGAAATGAAGTGACAGCTTCAAGAGGAAGACTATACTGCAAGAAAGGTTGTTCTACCGCTGGGATCGCAGAGTACGCAGAATCCAAAAAACTCGGTGCTTTTCCCCCACTCGATCAGGAAATTACCTGAAAGATGTGATGAAAAGAACTAGGTGTTTTTGTTTTCTTGTGCGATAATCGTCTGTGACGAACATGGATCATCGGTGTTTCTGGAAATAATGAGGCAAACCCTACCGTTGGCATGGCGTTTCACAACGCCGAGACACCTGTCTGTCATTCCATTCCTGTGGAGGTCCCATGACCAGGTTTACGCGTGAAGACGCGCTCGAATATCACCGATTGAAAGGCCGGCCGGGCAAGATTGCCATTGTGCCTACCAAGCCCATGGATACCCAGCGCGATTTGAGCCTGGCCTATTCGCCAGGGGTGGCCGAACCGGTGCTGGAGATCGAAAAAGACCCGGAAAACGCCTATGAATATACTTCCAAGGGCAATCTGGTAGCCGTGATCTCGAACGGAACAGCCATTCTTGGCCTGGGAGATCGAGGCGCCCTGGCCAGTAAACCCGTGATGGAGGGAAAGGGGGTGCTGTTCAAAAAATTTGCCGATATTGATGTGTTCGACATTGAAGTCAACACCCGTGACCCGGATGAGTTCATTCGAGTTGTGGCGGCTATTTCCCCAACCTTTGGCGGGATCAACCTGGAAGACATCAAGGCTCCCGAATGCTTCTACATCGAGGAAGAACTGAAGAAGATGCTCGATATTCCGGTCTTCCACGATGACCAGCATGGCACGGCGATCATCTCCGCCGCCGGCCTGGCCAACGCCCTGGAACTGGTGGGTAAAAAACACGAGGAGATCCGCCTGGTTATCTCCGGGGCGGGGGCCTCGGCTATTTCCTGCGCTGAACTGGCCATCAAGTGGGGAGTGCGGCGGGAAAATATCATGCTGGTTGATTCCAAAGGCGTGGTCCACAAAGGACGCACCGATCTCAATCCCTACAAACAGCGCTTTGCTGTCGAGACCGATGCTCGCACCCTGGCCGATGCCGTGCGAGGTGCTGATGTGTTCTATGGTCTTTCGGTGGCCAACGTCCTGACCCCGGAGATGGTCAAGTCCATGGCCGAGAACCCGATCATCTTTGCCATGGCCAACCCTGATCCGGAGATCCGCCCTGAACTCGCTCTGGAGGCGCGCAAGGACGTCATCATCGCTACCGGGCGGTCTGATTATCCCAACCAGGTCAACAACGTCCTGGGTTTCCCCTTCATCTTCCGTGGCGCGCTGGACGTGCGAGCCCGGGCCATCAACGACGAAATGAAACTGGCGGCCTCGCGGGCCCTGGCGGCGTTGGCCAAAGAAGATGTGCCCGACTCTGTATTGCGGGCCTATGGACTGGAAAGCCTGAGATTTGGTCGCGACTACATTATCCCCAAGCCGCTCGATCCGCGCGTCCTGCTCTGGGAGGCGCCTGCTGTGGCCGAGGCGGCCATGCGTACCGGCGTGGCCCGCAAGACCATTGACCTGGAAGAATATCGCCAGCAACTGGCCTATCGCCAGGGCAAAGGCGAGCAGGTGCGCTACTTCTTCCTGAACAAGGCACGGGCCAGTGGCGGGAAAAAGCGCGTGGCCTTTGCGGAGGGCGAAGAATCCAAGATCATTCGGGCCGCCTACATCTTGCAGGAAGAACGGATCGCTACCCCGATCTTGATCGGTCGGCCGGAGGTGATCCAGAAACGCATTGAAGAACTCGGCCTGGCCTGCTGTCCCCAGATCGTGGATCCAAACCACTTCGAGCGAATTGAAGAGTATGCCCGCGCCTATCACGGGTTGCGGGCCCGTAAGGGCGTCACCCTGGCGATTGCCCGCAACCGGGTGCGTCAACCCAACATCTTCGGCCCGATGATGATCCACATGGGTGATGCGGATGCGTTCATCTCCGGCCTCACCTATGAATATCCCGATGTGATTCGGCCGGCTTTGCGCATCCATCACACTGCGCCGGGCGTGCGGCGAGCGGCCGGGCTTTACATCATGATCGTAGACGATCGGGTCTATCTGTTCACCGACGCAACCGTCAACATCGAGCCGACCGCTGAGGACCTGGTGGAGATCGCCTGCCTGGCCGCGGATTTCGCCCGACACCTGGAGATCGAACCGCGCGTGGCCTTCCTCTCCTTTTCCAACTTTGGCTCCACACCTCATCCGCTCTCGGAGAAGGTGCGCCGCGCGGTGGAGATGACCAAGGCCCGCCGTCCCGACCTGATGGTGGATGGAGAAATGCAGGCCGACACCGCCGTCGTGCCCCAGATCATCGAAGAGCGCTATCCGTTCAGTGCAGTTAAGGATGCCAATGTGCTGGTCTTCCCGTCCCTCGAATCGGCCAACATTGCCTACAAACTGCTGGCTCGCCTGGGCAAGGCCAAAGCCATTGGCCCGATCCTGCTGGGCATCGGCGCACCGGTACATGTCCTGCAGACCGGTGACGACGTGAACGACATCGTTCAGATCGCCTCAGTAGCAGTCATAGATGCCATAGAGCGTGAGCAGCGCCTGCAGGCGGCAGGCTGATCGGCTGCCAGGCTTCCCTGGCAAAGGGCCTCAGCGCTGGCCTTTGAGATTCCTTTTGCCTGGGGCTATCCTTGCGCCGGGCCGTGGAGGGAAGACACTCTCTGCGGCCCGTTCCAGGCCGGGCCTGTCCTGCTCCCCAGACAGGCAGGGGAGGGTAGCCATTCTGATTTGTGCCCGATTTCTGGCCTATGTCTAACCCTGCTTTGGAACATTCCACCTGGGTAGAAATAGACCTGGAAGCCATTCGCCACCACATCGCCTGGTTTCGAGCCCATTCCCAGGCCCAGGTGATGGCGGTGGTGAAGGCCAATGCGTATGGTCATGGGATGGTCCCCGTAGCGCGGGCGGCGCTGCAGGCTGGTGCCACCTGGTGTGGTGTAGCCCGCATTGAGGAAGCCCTGCTGCTTCGGCAGGCTGGCATTGCGTCGCCGATCCTGACGCTGGGCTACCTTCCACCGGCCCGTCTGGAGGAGGCCATTACTGCCGATATTTCTCTGACCGTTTGGGACGAAGAACAACTCAACCAGATTGCGCGGGCCGCCGAACGGGTGGGAAAGGACGCTCGCCTGCATCTCAAAGTGGATACCGGCATGAGTCGTCTGGGAATCCAGCCCGAGGTCGCCTCGCACCTGGCACGACGGATCACGCGCACCCGCCGCGTGATCCTGGAAGGCCTGTTCACTCACTTCGCCCGAGCGGACGAGAGCGACCCGGCCACGACCGATCTCCAGCAACAACGCTTTGAGGAGGTTCTTGCCAGCCTGAGCCGGGATGGGATTCGCCCCTCCTGGGTCCACGCCTCCAACTCAGCCGCCAGCCTGACCCGTCCTGCCGCCCATTACGATCTGATCCGGGTCGGGATCGCCATGTATGGGCTGCATCCGTCCCCGCAATGTCCCCTGCCTTCAGAGTTTCGCCCGGCCCTGACCTGGAAAGCGGTGCTCAGCCAGGTCAAAGTCCTGCCCCCTGGCCGTGGGGTCAGTTATGGGCACACCTACGTTACCAGCCGTTGGGAGCGGATCGGCACAGTGCCGGTAGGATATGCCGATGGCTTCCGTCGGGTCAAGGGCAACCAGGTGCTGGTCGGCGGGCGATGCGTGCCGGTGGTGGGTCGGGTGTGCATGGATCAAATCATGGTGCAACTGGACGAGGTGCCGCAAGCCCGTGCGGGTGACGAGGTGGTGCTGATCGGGCGTCAGGGCGAGGCGCACCTGCCGGCCGAGGAAGTCGCCGCCCGATGGGGGACGATCAACTACGAAGTCACCTGTGGCATCGGAGGACGGGTGACCAGGCTCTATCTCAACGCCTGACAGGCTATCCACCCAGATAGGCCGCCTTCACCCGGGGATTGTTGCTTAATTTTCCTGAGCGGAACCCGCGTAATGCGGCCTGTTTCGAGCACATAGCCGCGATGGGCCACTTTCAATGCCTGTCGAGCCTTCTGCTCGACTAGAAGAAACGATTCACTCCACCCACTCCAGTTCAAACTCCTCTCCGATATACACGGTATCTCCATCCTGAATACCGGCCTGGCGCAGCGCCTCGTCCACGCCGAGTTTTTCCATCAGTTTCTGGAAGCGGCGTACCGACTCGTCGTGTTGCCAGTAGGTCATGCGGGCGGCGCGTTCAATGGCCGCGCCAGCAATCCGCCATTCGTTGGCGCCGATGCGAGTGATGGTGAAAGCAGCAGCATCTTCGGCAGGACGATATACTGGTAGCGCCGCCTCCCCCTCTTCAACAGCAGGGGCCTGAGCCAGGGCCTGGACGGCTTTCAAGAGCAACTCGCGGGTGTTGATGCGGGCCAGAGCCGAGATCGCCATCAGGTCCACACCTTTTTGGCGGAACTGCTCCATCAGGGCAGGCAGGCGTTCACGCACTTCGGGCTGATCGATTTTGTTCAGCGCCACGATCTGGGGCTTGCGGGCCAGGTCAGGGTCGAATAAGGCCAGTTCAGCGTTGATCTGGCTGTAATCTGCCAGCGGGTCCGGGGAGAGACCATCCAGCAGGTGAATGAGCACTCGGGTTCGCTGAATATGGCGCAGAAAGTCGTGTCCCAGGCCGGCTCCGCGATGAGCCCCCTCGATCAGGCCGGGGATGTCGGCGATCACGATGGTGGTCACCTCGTCTATATAAGCGACGCCCAGGTTGGGTTCCAGGGTGGTGAAGGGATAGGGAGCGATCCTGGGCCGGGCGTTGGTCAGTGCCGCCAGCAGCGTGGACTTGCCCGCGTTGGGGACGCCGACCAGGCCCATATCGGCGATCAACTTCAATTCCAAGCGCAGATGGCGCGCCTGACCGGGTTCGCCCTTTTCGGCCATGCGGGGTGCCTGATTACGTGAGTTGGCGAAATGTTGATTGCCGCGGCCTCCCCGTCCACCTTGGCAGACCGTCAGGCGTTGACCGGGTTGAGTCAGGTCGCCAATCAATTCTCCCGTATCGGCATCGTAGATCATCGTGCCGGGTGGCACATAGATCACCAGGTCCTGCCCATCTTTGCCGGTCTTCTGATTGGGGCCGCCGTTGCCCCCATCCTCGGCTTTAAATTGCTGATTGGGGCGGAATGAGGAGAGAGTGTTCAAGGTGGGACGCACCTCGAAGATCACATCTCCCCCCCGGCCACCATCGCCACCATCTGGACCGCCACGCGGCTGGAATTTCTCGCGATGGAAGTGAACCATTCCATCGCCACCTTTGCCGGCACGCACATAGATTTCCACCTGATCCAGAAACATCGCAACGAACCCATGCTGAGAAGAGAACAGGCTGCCTGCCGAACAATTATACCTGACCCAAGCATTGACACCGGCTCGAGGCTTCCCATGCAGGAGGGCAACAAAAAGCGGGCGGGACCGTCCGCTCTCTCCTGTTTCTGTTTCCGGAGAAAAGGCTGGCTACAGGCGAACCAGCCGCCAGGCTATCGGCAGGGTCATGGCAGCAGCAACCAGTTTGATCGCGTCGCCGACCAGAAAGGGCAACACGCCTGCAGCAATCGCCTGGCTCAGGTCGCCCAGCACGAAAGCCAACCAAGACACGCCAAACAGGTAGATAATCCCCGTCCCAGCCAGGAATGGCACAAACGAGGTGCGGATGGTGCGTTCCAGGCCGCGCTCGGCCATCCAACCGATCACCCAGGCGGCGACGACGAAACCAAACAGGTAGCCTGCGGTCGGGCCGACCAGGACGGCTGGTCCGCTTTTGCCGGCGGCAAAGAACGGCAATCCCAGGGCGCCTTCGATCAGATAGGCCACAATGGTTGCCGCACCGCGTTTGGCGCCGAAGGTTGCCCCGATCAGCAACACGCCAAACGTTTGACCGGTGATCGGCACCGGCTGCAGAGGAATCACTATCTGCGCACAGGCCGCCAGAAACAGGCTACCGACCAAAACCAGCAGGATCTCACGCAGCCAGGTGGCTGTGTGGGGAAAGATACGCAGGGAAAGGGCAGAAGCCAGAGGAGTCATCATCGTCTTTCTCCACAGAATGACTCTCCTGCAAAAACCCTTCACCGCCGAGAACGCGGAGAGCGCAGAGTCGAACAGTCAAAATCCGCACCGCACATGCCGCATTTTGCTCAACAAGCCAAACTCTCCGCCTTCTCTGCGCACTCTGCGGTGAAATGATCTTGCAGTGAAGTCACAAAATGAATCTGATGGTATAACCCCCAGCATGGCGAATCAGTTTCTGAATCAGGCAGCCGGAAGAACCAGGCCCAGGGAAAAACCCATGCCCTTTCGGATCCTCATGGCGTTCGTGATCGCTATACTGTGGATCGGGCCGGTCAGCCGAGGCGAAGCAGTGCAGGCCGGTCGACCGGGGCAAGCAGAGCGTCGGCCGGCGTTGGAGATCACTTCCACATCAGCGGGGGCAGTGGTTACGGCCGCGGAGATCATCCAGGCGGTCAACGCGCTGCGGATATCGCACGGGCTATCTCCACTTGCCATGCACCCGATCTTGATGGAAGCCGCGGCCGATCAGGCGCAGGCCCTGGCGATTTCTGGCGGCGCCATTGGCCATCAGCGTCCCTGTGGACTGACCCTGGGGCAGGACCTGCTCCGTCGCGGCTATCCCCTGGCCGGAGACCTGGCGCTTGAGGGTTATCGCTCCGAGAACTGGGGAGTGGCTTCGACTGCCGAAGAGGCGATCCAGATGTGGTTGGGCGATGCGTTGCATACCAATACCATGCTGGCCGAACAGCGAAGCGACATAGGAGCGGCAGTGGCGATCCGCGACCGGGGATATGTGGTGCTGATCACCGCCCTTCACACCACCAGCGGCCAGATGCCGCAGGCCGCCTTTCCGGTTTTGACCGCCATCCCGGCGACTTTAACGGCCTGCCAGAGCGGTGCGGCGGTCGTTCCGCGCAGCACGACCCAGGATATCTGGCCGGTTCAGGTGAGCACTCCATTGCCCAACGGCGATGTGTTCCATGAAGTGCAATATGGCCAGAGTCTGTGGAGCATTGCCATGGCCTATGGCACGACCATTGAGCACATCCGCCGGCTGAATGATCTGCCGGAGACCGGGATGATCTATCCTGGCCAGAAGTTGCTGATTCAGCGTCAGGTCACTCTTCTTTCCTCACCTACGGCAACTGCGACCCCCGTTGAGATCAGGAAGACGGTTTCGCCGCCTTCCCCCTCCCCTCTTCCAGCGCCCTCATCGTCGGGGCTCTCGCCCCAGGAATTTGTCAGGCAGAACCGTCTGTCTTTGGCGATCCTTGGCTTGAGTTTTCTGGTGTTGCTGATTGGATTGAGTCTGGGGATGAGGAAGCGCTGAGGCTCGAGATGCCCGCCAGGGGTTAATCCACGAAGCGATATTTAAGCAGTGCCCAGACTGCTTCAAAGGCATCCCGCAGTTTGATCTTCTTCCCCTGAGAATAGTCACGAGGGTTGAAGGAAATGGGAACTTCGAAGATACGATAGCGACGCTTCAAGACTTTGGCGGTGAACTCCGGTTCAAAATCAAACCGATTGGCGCGCAAGGTCATGCCCTGGATCACTTCGCGGCGGAATACCTTGTAACCGGTCTCCATGTCGCTCAAGATGGTATCGTAGAGCAGATTGGTGAGAAAGGTCAGGAGTTTATTGGCCACCATGTGCCAGAACATGGCCACCCGCCGCGGCCCTCCCAGAAAGCGCGATCCATAGACTACATCGGCCACACCTTCGATCAACGGTTGCAATAATTTATCGTAGTCACGCGGATCGTATTCCAGATCGGCATCCTGGATGAGGAGTACATCGCCCTGGGCGGCCTGGATTCCCGTGCGAACGGCAGCGCCCTTGCCCTGATTTCGTTCGTGCAGGATCACCCGAACGTTGTCCTGACCATCCAGGCGAGCCAGCATCTCCCGAGTTCCATCATAGGAACCATCATCAACGACAATGATCTCAAAGGCTTTTTGCGTGGCTTTCACCCGCCTGAGGATCTCTTCAATATTGTCAACTTCGTTGTACACTGGCACGATTACTGATAGTTTCATGGCAAAGATTATAAACGAAAACCTGATAATGCTATAATGAGTTCGCTGCAAAAAACGCCGAGTGCAGAGTTTGAGCCTGTGGGTATTCTGGGCTTTTAGCAGTCACCCAGTCTTTTGTCGGCGGGATCAGCATGGCTTTATCCCGGCTGAGGCCAGTGGGCAGGAACAGGCGTCCTCTCTCCTGGGCGAACGCCTGAATAAGATTCTCATCCGGAGCCTGGCTGAATGAACGGTGCAGTCGGCTTTCGGGTGTGAAGATTGATGCTGATGGCAGGTATTTTCTACTTCTTTGCGGGAGGCTGTCACGATGCTCCGTACTGCAAATCCAGTTCAACCTACCAGTTCATCCTTCATTCCGCCGGTGCTCAACAGTGTAGAGGACACTGGTCTCTCACCGCTCTGGTTGCAGGATCTAACGCTGAAAATTCTGTATTTTCAAGGATACCTGACCGGTCATAAAATCGCCGAAGCCCTGGCGCTTCCCTTCACTGGCGTGACCGATGCGATTTTGCAATCGCTCAAGGCAGAGAAACTGATTGAGGTCAAGTCTTCGCAGGGAGGCCTGGGGGAGGGGGGATATACCTATGCGATCACCGGGGCCGGAATCGCCCGAGCCCGCGAGGCCCTGGAACGCAGTCAATATGCCGGACCGGCGCCGGTGCCATTTGAAGTCTATAACGAAGCCATTCGCCGCCAGAAGAGCGAACGGATCACCGTCACTGCGCGCACCATGCGTCAGTTGCTCTCGCAACTGGTCATTTCAGAGTCCACGTTTCAACGCCTGGGGCCGGCGCTGAATTCGGGCACGTCTATTTTCCTGTATGGCCCGCCCGGCAACGGCAAAACCAGCATTGCCCGCGCCTTTGGCAATCTGGCCCTGTCGCAGACCATGTATATCCCCTATGCCCTGTATCTGGATGGTCAGGTGATTAAATTATATGACGCGGTCAGCCACAAACTGGCGCCTGAGACCCCCGAATCGGGACGCACCGGCGCGACGGGGAGTCTGCGCCCTGCCCCCCGCCGCGATCCCCGCTGGGTGCGAATCCGCCGCCCGTTTATCATGGTCGGTGGGGAATTGACCCTGGAATCGCTGGATTTGATCTTCGATGATACCCATAAATTCTACGAGGCGCCGGTGCAACTGAAGGCCAACGGCGGCATTCTGCTGATTGATGACTTTGGCCGTCAGCAGGTGCGCCCACGGGATCTGCTCAACCGCTGGATCGTGCCCCTGGAAAATCGAGTGGACTATCTCACCCTGCATACCGGTCGCAAGGTGGAGGTGCCGTTCGATGTGCTGGTGGTCTTTTCCACCAACCTGCCGCCGAAAGACCTGGTAGACGAAGCCTTTCTGCGTCGCCTGCGCCATAAGATCGAGATCGGTGATCCGACCTTTGATGAGTATCGAGAGATCTTCCGTCGCGTGGCGGCCGATAAGAAGATCCCCTATAGCGATCAGGGGCTGGCCTATCTGTTGCAGGAGTGGTATATCAAACGCAATCGGAAGTTACGCGCTTCGCACCCGCGGGATATTTGCGATCAGATTCTGGATATTGCCGCCTATCTCTCTGTGGAACCCAGCATGAGCCGGGAAATGATCGATCGCGCGGCGCGATCCTATTTTGTGGATTTATGAAGATGTCCTTGCCCATCATTCTTGGCCATCGGGGTGCAAAACGTTATGCGCCAGAAAACACCCTGGCGGCCTTTCTACTGGCTCTAGAACAAGGCGCCGATGGCGTGGAACTGGATGCCAAGTTGAGCGCCGACGGGGTCGTAGTGGTGATCCACGATCCCACTGTGGAGCGCACGACCAACGGCACAGGGCGCGTGGCCGACCTGCCATTGACGGCTCTGCGCGAACTGGACGCCGGAGGCTGGTTCTCCGATCAGTTTCGCGGGGAGAAGATTCCCACGCTGGAAGAGGTGTTTGAAGCCCTGGGGAAGCGGGCGTTGATCAACGTGGAATTGACCAATTACACCACTCCCCAGGATAGGTTGGTGGAAAAGGTGTGTGAACTGGTCCGGCGCCACGGGATGCAGAAAAACGTGCTCTTTTCCTCCTTTTATCCCTGGAATCTGACCCAGGCGGCTCGTCTGTTGCCAGAAGTGCCGCGCGGGTTGCTCACCCTGCAGGGCTGGAAGGGGCTATGGGGACGGTCGTTTGGGTTCATGTTTGGCGATTATCAGGCCCTTCATCCTTACTATACCGATGTGACGCCTCAACAAGTGCAACGTGTGCATCGCCTGAAGCGCACGATCAATGTGTGGAGTGTGGAGCAAGAACAGGACCTGCGCCGCCTGATCGCCTGGGGGGTGGATGGCATCATCACGCCTGATCCGGTGCTGGCGGTACGCGTCGCCCGAGGAGAAAAGGATGATCTCCATCGCCTGGATTGAGGAGGCTGCCGATCGCCTTGCCCCTCACATCGTTCGCACGCCGCTCACCCATGATGCGGCGCGCAATGTGTATTTGAAATGGGAGAATCGTCAACGCACGGGTTCATTCAAGGTGCGCGGAGCACTGAATAAAGTGCTGACCCTGGCAGAGGAGGAACGCCGCCGGGGGATCGTCACCGCCTCGGCTGGTAATCACGGCCAGGGGGTGGCCCTGGCCGGCCAGTTGACCGGCGCACCGGTAACCTGCTTCGTCTCCGAACAAGCGGTTCCGGTTAAGGTGCAGGCCATGCGTGCGCTGGGGGCAACAGTGATCGCGGTGCCAGGCGGATATGCGCAGGCAGAAGCGGCTGGTCGCCGCTTCGCCGCCGAGCACGGCGCTATCTGGATCTCGCCATATAACGATCCCTGGGTGATCGCCGGGCAGGGCACGATTGGCCTGGAGATTGCCCAGGCGTTAATGGGAAAAGATGTGGAAGCCTGCCTGGTGCCGGTCAGTGGCGGCGGGTTGATCGCGGGCATCGGGCTGGCGTTGCGCAATCTACTGCCCCAGGTGCGGTTGATCGGAGTGCAGGCCGAGGTGGCGCCGTTTCTGCACGCTCTGTTCTATCGCGGGTCGCAAGAAGGAATTCCAGATCGCCCTTCGCTGGCCGATGGCTTGACCGGTGCAGTGGAGGCCGATTCGATCACCATTCCCCTGGTAAAAGACCTGGTGGATGAGATTATGCTCGTTTCAGAAGCGGAGATCGCTCAGGCGGTGGCGTTTGCCTTGCGGGTGTATGGCGAGACCGTCGAACCCTCGGGGGCGGTGGCCCTGGCTGCGGCTTTGCGCCAGGCGGGTCGAAAACGCCCGGGGGTGGTGATCGTTTCGGGCGGGAACATCCAGCCCGAGGTCCAGGCCCGAATCGTGTCGCGGGATCAGAGGGAGGCCCAGAGATGAGAAGCGGCTCCGGGATCAGGTTCGCCGTCATCGGTGGGTCGGTTCTCTTGCTGTTATGGCTGAGCCTGCACGGGACAGTGGGTGAGGCCTCTGCCCAGTCTGCCGAGGAATATGCCCGACAGGTGCTGGAGCGCATGCCCCCCGAGGAACGGGTGGGCCAGTTGTTCCTGGTGACCTTTCGCGGGACAGAGGTGGGAGAGACTTCGGAGATTTATGATTTGATCGTGCGCTATCACGTGGGCGGGGTGATCTTGCTGGCTGCGAACGATAATTTCACTGCTCCCGATACGCTGCGCAATGCTCATGCCCTGATTGCGGCTCTGCAGACGGTGAAGGCGAATGCATCCGCCCTATCGGGGTCGGACGATCAGGGGCAGAGGAGCGATTCGCCAGTCTACGTGCCGCTGTGGATCGGCATTCTGCAGGAGGGGAACGGCGCGCCCACCGATCAGATTCTCAGCGACCTGACGCCCCTGCCCTCGCTGATGGCCCTGGGCGCTACCTGGCAGCCGGCGCTGGCGGAGCAGGTGGGAACCATCGCGGGCGAAGAACTGGCCGCCCTGGGGTTTAATCTGTTTCTGGGGCCGTCGCTGGATGTGCTGGATCAGCCCCGCCCGGCTTCGGGAGGCGACCTGGGGACGCGCGTCTTCGGCGGCGATCCGTTCTGGGTGGGCGAAATGGGACAGGCTTACGTGCGCGGCCTGCACCGGGGAAGTCAGAACCGCCTGGCCGTGATCAGCAAGCATTTCCCCGGGCACGGCAGCAGTGACCGACCGCTTCAGGAGGAAGTCTCGACGGTTCGCAAATCCCTGGAACAACTCAAGCAGATTGAACTGGCGCCGTTTATGGCTGTGACGGGGAATGCGCCTGATCCCGATTCGGTCACTGATGGCCTGCTGGTCTCCCACATTCGCTATCAGGGCTTCCAGGGAAACATCCGCGCTACCACCCGCCCGGTGAGTTTTGATGCCCAGGCCCTGGGTGAAATTCTCAAGTTACCCCCGTTTGCTGCCTGGCGCGCCGGCGGCGGCTTGATGGTGAGCGATGACCTGGGCAGCCGGGCGGTGCGCAATTTTTATGCGCCGGGCAATGCGGCGCTCAATGCTTCCCTGGTGGTGCGAGATGCCTTTCTGGCGGGAAACGATCTGCTTTATCTGGGTAACATTTATGCGGTTGAGCCGGCCGATCACGATGCCACCGTGAAACAGGTGATCGCTTATTTCCTGCAGCGCTATAGGGAGGATCCAGCCTTTGCTGAGCGCGTGGACGCGGCCGTGCTGCGCATTCTGGCCCAAAAATACCGACGCTATGGCGAGTTTAACCCAGACGCCGTCACGCCCGATCCGCAGGGGTTGGAGAAGATCGGCGCTTCCAGTGCGGTCGTGTTCCAGGTGGCCAGCCGGGCGGCCACCCTGGTCAGTCCAGACCCTTCTGAGCTGGATGCGGTGCTTCCAGAACCGCCTGGCCCTGGCGAGAACCTGGTCTTCCTGACCGATGCGCGACCGATGAAGCAATGCAGCACCTGCCCCGAACAAACGATGCCAGCGGTGGACGCTCTGCAACAGGCGGTGCTGCGTCTGTATGGCTCCTCGGCCGGCGGTCTGGCTTCGCCTCAACGCCTGTCCTCGTTTTCGTTGAATGACCTGAACGATTGGCTGAATAACCCGACCGCCGGGGCATTGGAACAGGCCCTGCGACGTGCCCAATGGGTGGTGATCTCGATTGCCGATAACTCGGCCGGCCAGGCGGCATTGATTCGGCGCTTCTTGACCGAACGCCAGGATGTATTGCGCTTCAAGAAGGTAATCCTGTTCTCGTTCGGTGCGCCCTATTATTTCGATTCCACCGACATCTCGCGCCTGACGGCTTTCTTTGCCTTTTACAGCAAAACTCCGCCGTTTTTGGACGTGGCTGCCCGGGTTCTCTATCAGGAACTCAACCCGGAGGGGGCTTCGCCGGTGTCTGTACCCGGGATCGGATATGACTTGATCCGCGTCACCTCCCCGGACCCCGATCAGATCATCCCCCTCCTGCTGGACGTGCCAGCGCTTCTTACCCCAACCCCAGCCGGGACGCTGACCCCCGAGCCGACAGCCATCCCGTCGGTGCGTCTGGGCGATACGATCCCGGTGCGCACGGGGGTGATCGTGGACCATAACGGTCATCCCGTCCCGGATGGAACGGTGGTACGCTTCCTCATGACCATTTCCAGCGAGGGTGGCACATTCAGCCAGCAGCAGGAGGCGACCACGGTCAATGGTTCAGCCAGTGCTTCGTTCCGCATCGAGAAGGCCGGCCTGGTGGAGATTCGGGCTACCAGCGAACCGGCCCTGCAATCCGAAGTGTTGCAATTGAACGTGCGCGAAGATGTGGCCGCCATCGTCACGGTGATCGTCCCCGCCCCGACTGAGACTCCTATCCCGACTCCAACCTTGCTGACGCCTACGCCGTTGAGCAATCCGTTTGTTGCCGATGATGGGTCGCCGCGCCTGGCGGGCTGGTTTTTGAGCCTGGTGGTGTCAGGGGGAGGGGCATTGCTGGCCGGCTGGTTGGGTCATATGCTGGGCACGCCACGCTGGGGAAGGCGCTGGGGATTGTGTGCGCTGATCGGCGGACTAGTGATCTATAACTATCTGGCTTTGGGTTTGCCAGGCTCAGCTCCGCTTTTGCAGGCCCGCGGTGGGTTCGCTTTGATGGGGCTGACGCTGGTCGGTGCCGTGATAGGCACGTTAGGAGGGTGGATATGGATGAAACGAGAAGAAAAGGGCTAGCGCAGCAGGGTGATCAGAAAACTGAGCAGCAATAACCCGCCGGCGCTCCAGGCCAAAACCAGGTCTACCCCCTGGAGAGGGGTTGCGGAAGAGGGCAGAGTGCCGAGGGGGCGAATGGGTAGGGTGGGAATCTCTCGTCCCCCGAAGAGATAGGTGCGAAACTCTTCGATGCTCTGTGGCCGCTCGTCGGGATGCAATGCCATGGCATACAGGATAGTCCGTTCGGTACGAGCGCTGATGCGAGGGTTGATCTGCCGTGGCGGGATCAGGCGTGTCGGGTCCAGAAAGCGGGTGCGGGCTTCGACCGGGGGTTCATTGGTCAGCAAGTGATACAGGGTGGCGCCGAAGGCGTAGATGTCGGAGCGCACGTCGGTGTGAGCGCTATCTCCGCCATATTGTTCCAGGGGGGTGTAGAGGGCTGTCCCCTGTCCCTGGATCACGGTGATGGTCACTTCGCCGGGGGCCAGCACCTTGACCAGACCAAAATCTACCAGTTTGATCAGTCCACTGGGCATGAGTTTCAGGTTGCTGGGTTTGATGTCACGATGGATGATCGGCGGATCCTGCCCATGCAGGTAGGCCAGGGCATCGGCGATTTGGTTGGCCCAATGCAACACGATCTCTTCTGGCAAGAATTGTTTCTTCTGCCGCGCCTCCACGATCACGGTACGCAAATCTTTGCCCGGCACATAGTCCATCACCAGGTAATCGCGCCTTTCGATGGAGAAAAAATCTGACACTTTGGGGAGATTAGGATGATCCAGACGCGCCAGCACAGTCGCCTCGCGCAAAAATTGCTGGCGGGCTTCTTCAAGCAATGCGGCCGGCAGGTTGGGGTCGTATTCAACTTCCTTGAGCGCGCAGAGACGACCTTCCAGGCGAAGATCATCGGCCAGGTAAATATTACCCATGCCGCCCTGAGCAATGCGCTCACGAATCTTATAGCGACCGCGCAACATCTCGCCGGGCTTAAGGGGCGCAGGCATAACCCTCTCTCTCCAGAGTGTTGTGCAGAAACATCAGAGTCGGCGTAGTTCTGCACAGAATAGCGCTTTTCTGCTATATTATAAACGTCTTCCGATACCACTCCGGCGGATTTCAGTACATTCATCTGGAGAAGGCAACTGAGGCCTGTCTCACCGATCCGCACCATCGGCTGAAATAACCTGCCCAATCTTGTTTTTGCAGAAGGACGTGCGCCGTGCAAACTGAAAATTTCCCACTCCTGATCGCCCAAGAAGGGTCGCTGAAAGGGCAGCGCTGGACGATCAACCGCACGCTGGTCATCGGTCGAGATGCATCCTGTGATGTGATGATCGCCGACCGGCAGGTGTCACGATTCCATGCCCGCCTGACGCCTACTGGAGAGGGGGTGATTCTGGAAGATATGGGCAGCAAAAACGGCACCTACCACAATGGTCATCTGATCTTATCGCCGGTCGTCTTGCAAGATGGGGATACTATTCAGGTTTCGCTGGCTCAGGAATTTACGTTCCTCACTTCGGACTCGACCGTGCCCTTGACGGAAAGCTCTCCACGCCCTGGGCGATTGATAGTGGATTTGCGTTCGCGGCGGGTATGGGTGAATCAGCGATTGCTCACGCCACCGCTCTCGGCTCAACAGTTCCGCCTGTTGTGGTTGCTTTACGAACGGCAGGGGCAGGTGGTTTCGCGGGCCGATCTGATCGTGGGAGTGTGGGGTGAGCAGCAGGCCATTGCCGTCTCAGAACAGGCGCTGGATGCGCTGATCCGCCGCCTGCGCGATCGGATTGCTGCGCTGGATCCCTCCCATCGCTATATCGAAACTGTGCGCGGCCATGGGGTCCGCCTGGATAATCCTCCGGCCTGAGGCGGTTGAGAGCGTGTGGATGCAAACGCTGTCAGGGGGTGAACAATTCGCCGATTGCGCAGAGTTTTCTGACATTTCCGCGTCCAGCAACGAACGCCGAGGGGGTTCCTGACAGGATTGGAGTACAGGCTCGAGAGTTGTTTCAAGTTACAGCCTATCGGGAATCGTCAGGGGGGAAGGGGATAGCCACGCCCTGCTGCGTTTCCTGAAAGCGGCGGGCTTCTCCCAGCAGATCGCGCCAGCCAAGCAGACGTATCCCGCCGAGAAGACTTACTGCCAGGATGACCAACCGCATTAACAGGGCCGCCGTGGCGCTTTGTTCCAGCGAGGCTCCCTGAGAGATTAATAAGGCTGTCACACTTCCTTCGAGTAACCCCAATCCGTTAATTGAGATCGGGATCAGAGCGGCAAAATAGGCCAGCACAGCGATCCCCGATGCCTGCCAGAACGAGAGCGGCACAGCCACTGCTTCGGTCAACAACCAGAACGAGAGAAACGACAACCCAATCGAAAGCCAGGAAAGACTCAGGGCGACCAGCACCGTAGAGGGCGAAGTAAACCAGGCCCGTCCGGCCTGCATGACCCGCCCGGCAGCGATTCGCAGTCTCTGCCATAAGGAATGCCCTGGTGACGCCAGCGATACTGCGAATGGGCCGGTACCAAAGAGCAGGGTCGAAAGACCACTCAGAGTGCTGGCACAGGGTAGCCAGAACATCATGGCGATCAGGTTAAACAATCGGTCAGCAATGACTGAAGCCACGGCTACTGCGCGCTGGGTTTGTCCACGGGCGATAGCGGCCATCTTGAGCACATCTCCCCCAATCGTGGTTGGAAGAAAATTTGAAGCAAAGGCCCCGATCAACACCAGCCAGATCAAGCGGCCTAACCTCGGGCGAATGCCCTGAACCCTTAACAGATAGTGCCAGCGCACGGCGATCACCCCTTGCGAGAGCAGAAATGCCAAGGCCGAGAGTCCCAGGGATAAGGGTGGAATCTGCATGAGCAGGGGGAGAATTTCGCCCCAATTCAGGCGGCTGACCAAAAAACCGATCAGGCTCAAGGGGACGATCCAGCGCAGCAACCCCCCTCTGGAGCGAGTGGCTGGAGGAGCGGTATTCATGGCTGACCCTTACGCCCAACAAACAGGAACTGGTTTACACCCAGCCAGGGAAGCCAGCCGGGCAGGATGCCGGCGCGTTGAACGAACAGGCGTGAGAGAAGGATTGTCCAGGGGTGTCCCCCAGTCCACAAAGGATAGATACGCTCCACGTGCACATGGCTGGTTTCCAGAGCCAACTGCAGCATAGAGGGTTCAAAGCGCCAGCGCCAGGCCGGATGGGGCCGACGAGGGAAGATACGGTAAAACGCATCGTAAATCACACTGACCAGCAATAATCCATCGGGCTGTAAAGCAGACATGATCGCTTGCTGAAGAAGAGCGCGCCAATCTCGAACGTATTCGAGCACTCCAGAGAGCACAACCGCCTGATAGCGCTGAGGAAGCAGTGCAGGCAGAGTCTCCGGCTGATCCAGATCGCAGAAGCGAATGACTGGCCAGGAGTCATCGGCCTCTTTACGCCCGGTAATATCCAGGCCAAGGTAGGTATATTCACGGCCAAGCAGATAAGCCAGCGTGCCAGCGCCGGCGCCTATGTCCAGCACTGAATGCACCGAAGAATCGCTGCGAATCTGGTGAGCGATTAACCGGAGGCGGGCATGAGCCCAGTGATATTTGGGAGCTTCTCCCTGCCAGTAGGCTTCTTTTTCACTCATGCACAAGTTCCCGCAGTATCGTGGTGTTCTGGTGAATCGCCTGTTGCACCGCTGCCTGCACTCGTTGACGTTCCATCTCACGATGGACAAGCATACCCTCGATTCGCTCCACTACGGTTTCTGGCGAGTGCAGAAATTCCTCCAGACCAAGAATGGCCTCAGGCAAACCCAGATGTCGCAGAATATCTCCCCCTTTCAGCGTATAACTGATGTTCACCGATGGCACACCGAAGCGTAACGCCACCAGCGAAGAATGAAGACGCATACCGATCACAGCATCCAGACGGCCCATCAAATCGAAGTAAGCAGGCATCTCAAATGGCCAGTGAACCAGGCGAATTTCCTCATCTTCTGCAAAATGGGCTTTGATTCGTTCCAGCCAGGGCAGGTCATCCTCCCAGGGACGAACACCTGGTTGATAGGCGGAGATCAGAAGCACGCGTGCTTGCATGCGCTTGCGCAATTGATGAACAACTCTGGTCATGGCATCGAGCAAAGACTGCATCTGCGCTGCAGAGCGACGCAAATAGGACTGGCGTGAGAACTGATATGGCAATAAAGACGAAGCAAAGTGAAACCACTGACGCAGATTGACGCCGATAACAGGGCGACCTCCTGCCTGCAGCAAAGGCTCCAGGCTGGCATGGGGCTGCCGGTCGTCTTCCAGCCCTGGCAGGAAGATGCCATCGTGGGCCAGAATACGTCGCGGGCGAGGATTCAACCGTTCGATCAGCGATAACGTGCCCGGATCGCGGGCTACGAAGGTATCCACCTGATCCAATATCGCCCGGGCCAGCCAGCGGCCGGTGCGGGTGGTGATTGGTCCAGCCCCTTGAAACAGACATATGATCTTCAGGCCCAGAGTGCGATACAGTCGAAAAGCCGTCCCCAGATACATCAGGCGCGCCAGGCTGGAGTCATCCTGCAGATCCAGTCCGACTGCCCACAGGACGGTATCCGCCTGGCGTAATGCCTGCCATGCGGATTGGTCCAGGCGCAGGTTGTGGAGCGGTCGGTAGACCAGGCTACGGAAGGGCACAGGCGGCACATCGCTGGCCAGATTGCGGAACACGATGACCTCGCTCACGCCCAGGCGAGGCAAGGCGCGCAGCACCCCCCAGCGGCTGGCCAGGTCGCCCAGATTGCCATAAATCACCCGGGGCAGCACTGCTTTCATGGCGGCACTCTTTCGGTCCAGGAGGGGTGATCGTATTTGTGGTGAACCAGTTCCCGGGTACGAGACATCTCGAACGGGGAGAGCTTTCCCTGCTCAAAGCGGATTCCCAACCCCGCTTCGAACGCCTGGACGAAGGCCTGAGCAGCCGTTTCCCAGGAGATCGCCCGGCCCAGGGCGCTCTCCACGGTGGTGGCTCGTTCGAGCAGGCGTGCGGCCGCCTGGCGACGCGCAGCCTCGTCGGGGAAGACCAGGGCCTGGGTGATGCGCGTCAGGTCTCCGCTCAGGGGTAGGGAACCGTGCTGGAGCACCCCCTCCCGCCGTCGAGCCTGAGCCGAGCCGATCAATTTTTTGCCGTGAACCGTGATCTCGTAGGTCGAGGGCATCTCAAAACAGACTGCATTCTGGCGCATCTGCTGGGGGAGGGGAAGCCCTGCCTGGATTTCTGCCGCCAGACCCAGGGAGCGCACAGCGCGTAGCAGCACCTGTGCCAGGCGCAAGTAGGATTCAAGCACACTTCCGGCCAGAACAGGGTGGTCGGCCGGGCCGATGACTGAATACGTCAGTTCGTCGGTGTGCAGGATGGCCCGTCCGCCGGTGATGCGCCGCACCACGTCCCAGCCCTGCTGGCGCAGGCGAACCAGGTCCACTTCGGCGAAAGGTTGCGCCATCCCCAGCGAGAGGCAGGGAGGCTCCCAGGCATACAGGCGCAGCGTCGGTGGGGATTCGCCACGTCCGATGGCCTCCAGAATCGCTTCATCCAGCGCCATGTTCCAGGCGCCGCGCGCCGGGGGAGTGAATAACAATCGCCAGGCGGAGTGGCTCATCGCGACTCATCCCTCAATATCTTCCAGATATTTACGTGCGGCCTGTTCTGGGGGTTGTAGAGGTTGGCCCTGTTGCGCCGTCAGATAATGCTGGTGATCCAGCACCCACAGGTAAAGGTCACCTTCGGTTTTGCCTGGGAATTCTTTGAGGATATGGCTGGAGCGAATGACCTCTACAATCGGCTGGTACACCGTATCGTACCAGTGAGCCACGGCTTCTTCTTCGGAAATCTCGCGTTGAAAATCGAGACCCATGAAGTAGCGGTGCACGGCGATATGCTCCAGCATCCGATCGTAGCCATCGGGAATGGTGAGTTCGATATTGGCTTCAGGGCGGATTTGATCCAGCCGGGTGCGCTCCAGAAATTCCACCTTTTTGCCCAGCATTTCCAGGTCTTCTGGCTTGATGTCGGGGGTGAGCGGTACCCGGGTGGCACACTCGCGCACCTCGGCTTCAATGAATTCCTGTCCTTTTTCGCGGGCTACGGAAACGCGATGATGACCATCTACCACAAAGTACACATCGCCCACCTTGTAAAGCACCACCGGTGGAAGACTGACATCTTCGTAGAAGGCCCGGTTCACCCGTTGCCAGCGATCAGCGGTCTCGTCCTGCAAAGGCAGAAAGGCGCGGTCAAATTGGTGATAGCGATTCAGGCTGCCCACGATTTTTTCCAGCGGGACCGTCTGAACGCCGCGATAGACCGGGCCACCAATGCGCAATTTCTCACGCACCTCATCGTAGGAGAGCAGGCGCGTTGGTTGGCCGGAAAAGAGGGACCAGATGCGGTTCAGAAAGGCCTTGGTGCGAGCACGATGATAGTCGGCCTGTACTCGTACACTCAATTCATCGGGCATGGTTAATCTCAAGAATCCGGTAGGGGAAAACGTTGATGATAGTGGTCGGCCCCAATTGGGTAACCGACGGGGTCAGGTTACGACGGTGAAAGTGGACATGGCCATGGAGATGGTAGCGAGGTCGGTAGCGTCGGATCAGCCAGTTGATGGCCACCAGACCACGATGGGCCTGGCTTTCTTCGTCGTGAATGCCCCGCGGGGGTGAATGGGTGATCAGAATATCCAGCGGGCCCAATCTGGGGCGAAGCAGGCTGATCTGCAGGCCCAATCGCCAGGCGCGCAGCATCATCTCCACCTGGGAATACTGGTTGACTGCCCGGGGGCGATAGCGCACGCTCCCCCCCAGGCCGGCAATAGTCAGGTTACACACCCGAAGCACCCGCCCATCCACATTCTCACCGCCTTCTACGTAACTCTCTGGATGGCGAGGATGATAGGCCGGGTCATGGTTGCCCGGCACATAGCATAACGGTACATTCAGCATGGTGAGCAGGTATTCCAGGTAAGGATAGGGCAGGTCGCCACAGGAGAGCAACAAGTCCACATCCTGGAAGTGACCCTGAGCCGAAAGGGTGTAGAGGCGCTCTACAACTTCATCGGTGACTGCCAGGATTTTCATACGGTTGTGAGCGTGTCGCACTCCCAGGGCAGCCCGGGGCTCAGGGGGTGAGTGGCGCAATCCGGCCGGCCAGCAGATCGGCCAGCACTTGCTCGGCCAGGGCTTGTTTGCCCGGCGGGAGCAGGGTGGGGTCCACGTCAGTTAACTTCAGGGGCGGGGAAATGCTCTGGCCGCCGCGTCCTGCCAGGAGGTCCGGCCAGGCGAGGCGGATGGCGGCGGGGAAATCCGGTTTCAGGCTGGCGGCCCAATAGAGCGGGAGCGGTTCGGGAGGTGTTTCCCCGGTACTGATGATTCCTTCTACGCCGAGCGTGGTCAGCAGGTCGGGGGTGGCGACGCTGGAGTGAGCGTAGGCCATGGCGACTTTTTTCTGCTTCAGGATGCGCCCATAGGCCGGGTAGAGTTTGAGGTCTTCATCGGCAGGAATCTCGACCAGTTGCGGGTAGTCCAGGGCGTTGCCATAGATGTCGAAGTAGTAATAGGCTTTAGGGCAGGTGCCACAGTAATACACCATGCCGTTACGAAAGGCGGCAAAGGCGATCTGGGCCTGGGGGTCACCCTGCAGGGCGATCATGCCGATGCGGTAATCGTATTCGCTGGTGATCATGGCCGAGAGATACCCCAGGAAGAAGCCCACGATTTCCGGGCGGTTGGGTTGGCCGATCACGCTCAGGTTGCTGGTAGGAGCCACATCGGGAAGGTTGACTGCCAGGAATTGAGTCTGGGGAGCGGCAGCAGCCAGGGCGGCAATGCCTGGGTCGGGCGGTAAAACGATGACGATCTTCAGCGCCGGTTCCAGATCAGCGGTGGTGAAGACATTGCGCACTTGAAAGCGATAGCCCGCGGCCTGGGCCAGTTCGTAGACGGTGGATTGATAGCGTTGGGATTGCTCCGCATCCATATCTGCCGGCAGCACCAGGATCGCCAGTGGTATCTCTGGTGTGGCCGTGGGCAGAGGTGGTGAGGTAGGGGTGGGCGGCTCCGTGGGGGCCGGCGTGGGGGTGGGGCCGCAACCGCCGATCAGCAGGGCGATCAGCAAAATTCGAAGTACAAACGAGAGAACGCGCACGGAAATACTCCCAACGAGGATTCGAAATTCAGATAGATTCAGGATGGCGGCTCAGCCATTCTTCCAGAGAACGACGTGTGTAGGGATCGAGTTCCAGAGCGAGCGCCTGGCGTGGGTTCACCCAGAAATAGGCCTCGGCTTCCTCATTCAGGCGTACTGGCTGATCGTCGGCTTTACAGGCGAAGTCGAAGAATATGAAATGGCGTCGTTTCCAGAACACCGGGTCAAAGATAAATTCCTGGAAGTGAAGAAATTCCAGGTCATAGACATCCAGGCCAGTCTCTTCTTTGGCCTCGCGGCGGACGGCGTCCTCAAGCCGCTCGCCCAATTCCACATGACCGCCAGGAAGTACGTACCGTCCTGGCCACTTGTGACTTTTCAATAGCAGCAGCTGGCCTTGGGGGTTGAAGATTAGAATGCCCACGGTGGGTTCTGGAAAACATTGCTCAGACATGACTCTCCACTCATTTGTTTGTTGTTTATATGAGTATACCCCGAAGCAGCAACACGTCAACCGAGCAAAGCGATCAGCGCGACACCGCTGAAGATCACTGCTGCTCCCATCAGACGAACGCTTCCCATGTTTTCTCCCAACAATCGCCAGCCCAGAAAGGCGCCGATCACCACGCTCACCTCGCGAATCGCCTCTGAGTAGTTGAGAGGAGCAAACGAGTAGGCAAACAGGGCAGTGGTGTAGGCAACCACACCGAGCACACCACCCAGGAGCAGACGTCCTCTCTGGACGCGCCAGGCCTGCGCGAACGCTCTCATCCCAAAGCGATAGCCCACCACTGGCACGGTGAACAGGGGCATCAAGGTGAACATCAATAGGGCATAGGCCAGCGAGGAGGAGGGATCGGTCTTCACGGCAATACCGTCTACGATGGTGTAGAGCGAGATCAGCAAGGCGACTCCCAGTGCCAGCAAAATCCCTCGCGGCTGAGGGCGAGCGATGAAGGGAGACCCGAGGTTGGTCCAACCAATGATTCCCATGCCCAGGATGATCAATCCAATCCCGATCAGTCCACCAGGAGTAGGGATTTCCCTCAACAGCATTGCTGCCCATATCACCACCAGCGCCGGCGCCGCCCCGCGGGCGATCGGGTAGATTAATGAGAAGTCATGATCGTGGTAGGCATACATCAGCAGATAGAAATACATCGCCTCAAGGATGGCGCTGAGCACAGCAAAGATCCAAAGGCCCCTCGGAGGCAAACCGGTCAGGAATAAGGCGATCATCGCCGCTCCACCGCTCAGCAACACTTGCCAGTTCATGGCCAGGTATTTGAGGGGAGATTGCTTCAAGATCAGATTCCACCAGGCGTGCATCACAGCCGAGAGCAAGAGCAGAATCACAGCAAGTGGCGGCATGGGTTGGTGGTCCTTTGTGGTAAGGGAGGTTGGGAGGGCAGGAGGGCGGGAAGAAGGGTTAAACCACGGAGATACGGAGACACGGAGGAGGGAGAAGAGAACAGGAGAGCGGGAGAGGGCAGGAGGGCGGGAAGAAGGGTTAAACCACGGAGATACGGAGACACGGAGGAGGGAGAAGAGAGCAGGAGAGCGAGAGAGGGCAGGAGAGCGGGAAGAAGGGTTAAACCACGGAGATACGGAGACGGGAGGGGAGGGCGGGAAAACACGAGAGCACGAGAGTACGAGAGCACGAGGGGAGTATGACCGCATTTAGCGTTGGGCGGGTCTGCGCCGGGGGGAGGTGCGCTTCAGCAGGGGAAGATCGCTCTGCTCTTCCAGGCGACGAATGCGACTCAGATCAATCAGATGGCCAGATTTGATTGCTTTGGTCTCCAGATAAAAGCGATTGTAGGGGTTGGCGGGCATGACATGAGGAATCCGATCAGTGACCAGAATGCCATATTCCGTGAGTTGCTCGATCTTCTTAGGGTTGTTGGTGATCAGGTGCACTGAACGGACGCGCAGAGAGAGTAACATATGGGCGGCTACAGCATAATCCCGTTCATCGTCGCGAAAGCCAAGCGCCAGATTGGCCTGGACGGTATCCAGGCCGGCATCCTGCAGGGCGTAGGCACGAATCTTGTTGATCAGACCAATGCCGCGTCCCTCCTGGCGCAGGTAAAGCAGCAGGCCGCGTTCCATCTGCCCAATCATCTTCAGAGCAGATTCCAGTTGATCGCGGCAATCGCAACGCAAAGAGCCGAGCACATCTCCCGTCAGGCATTCGGAGTGCAGGCGAACAGGCACATTCTCCGCATCAATCACATCCCCACGGACAACGGCCACATGCTCCTTGCCATCGCGATTGTTTTCAAAGGCCACAATGTGGAATTGACCGAATCGTGTGGGCAGGTGGGCAATGGCGGCCATACGCACACAGATTTTCTCTCGCCCGATCCCCTCGCATTCATGATGCGGGTCTTCTTGAATCAGACGTTTCAATCGGTTGTACACAGGATCAGACATAAAGGCCTCAGGGTGGTTCAGAAAGCAGGGAATACGTCAGGACCACGCCTCCATCCGGGTGAACCTGAGTGTTCACCAACCGCAGAGGAAGGGCTTGCTGGCGCGACAGGCCTGCCCCCATGGCCGGCGTGGGGGCCGAGACGCCGCCAAAGATCATCGGTGCAATGTAAATGTTCCATTCGTCTACCAGGCCCAGGCGCAATAATTCAAAATTCAACGTGCCTCCCCCTTCGACCATCAACCGTCGCACTCCCAGATCGTAGAGCGTCTGCAGGGCCTGGTTCAGGTCCACGCGTGGAGCGGAATGGACGAACACCTGAACACCATGCTCTCGCAGGCGTTCGATCTGATCGGTCGGTGTTCGCCAGGTGGTGAAGATCACGATCGGAGCCGGGCCAGTGTTCAGAAAAGCCGAATCCAGGCGGATTGTGGCCTGACTGACCACACCCACCTTCATCGGATTCGGTGAGAGACCGCGCTTCTGACGCTCAGCACGCAGTGCTTCGCTTTTGACCGTGAGTTTGGGATCCTCATCCAGCAGCGTTCGTCCCCCAACCATGATGGCATCTGCTCCGGCGCGGAGCCGGTCCACGCGGGTTTTGTCCAGAGCCGAAGAGATGGTCGCTCCTTTGTGCTCCCAGGTGTCAATCTTGCCGTCGGCTGTGACGGCCACGTTTACAAACACGAACGGTCGCATGTTATAAGCATACTGCGCATTTGGCAAAAATGGAAGGAAAGACCTGAGGCGACTAGGAAAGTTGAGCGATTTTGGTCGGATAGCAAAGGGCTGCCTTCCATCCGATGATCTTCATCGTCCTGAGGCTGTTGGGAGTGGTTTGATGCGGCGATGCAGCGATCCTGGCCAGTGTGAAAGGCCCTCAGCGGGCAGCAGAAGCGGGTGATCTGTCTCTGCTGTGCGTGAGCACATCTTGTGGGCGACGGTTTAAAACGGCTTTGGTGGCCTGAATGTTGAGTCCACTGCCAAAACGAACCGCAGAGCACGCCGGGAGCGCAGAGCGTTCCATGTTTGAGTCTCGGCATACTCTGCCAGTTCGTCGGTAGAACAACCTGTTTGCCGTAGCGTCAAACCCCTTATCGCAAGAAGAAGGATAATACGATCAGGATCATGAAAAACGTCCCGGCCAGCGTACCGATGCGCTTCAGATCGCGCTTCACATCGCTGTAATCGGGATGAAATTCCACGGTGCCTTGCGTTGCTACTGAAGCAGAGCGGCGGGTGGTGGCACGTCTGGATTTGGGCATAACGACCTCCTTTGCACGTCAGGGTTTCAATCGAGCAAATACCACAATACGGTGCGTGTTCACCATGTAGGGATAACACGAGATCAACGTCAGGGTCGGCGTCGTCGTGGGAGCCATCACTTCCACTCGAGTGGGTTCCACGATTTCGGTGCCGGTGACGATATACACGTATTGCCTGTGCCGGGTGTAGAGGATGACCTCATCCCCAGGAACCAGGCGATCCAGGTAGCGAAAGAGTTGGCCGTACACATCGTTGTGTGCAGAAAGCACCACATTCCCCCGCTCTCCGGGGTTGGCCGAGCCGATGTGCTGCCCTACACCCTTTTTTAACTGTTCCCAACCATCACCCTGGACTATCGGCGCATCCAGGTCAATGGCCGGGATGCGAATACGGATGGCCTGGTCAGGTCCTGGCGTGGGAATGGGAACTGAACTGAGGGATTGTACCAGAGGACGCAGATGTTCAGGGATCTCGGCTTCGTTGGGGCGGGTGTTGCCCTGCGCATCAGGCGGAGTGTGGCCAGAGGGCAGCACCACTGCCGTGATCAGGGGTGTGGGGACAGGTGTTTCTGCAGCCAGGGCGGCGGCCACTTCGCGGTTCAGGTCTTGCAAGATGCCCAGGCCGCTGAGCAGGATGCCCACCAATCCCAGCACAGCCAGGATTTCCACCGCCAGTAAGAGCCGGTCGGCCCAGCGTCGACCGGGCGAGCCTGTCGTATCGGTTGGCATGGCTGGGGGGGAGGATTCGTCCGGGTCGGGCGCGGCAGGCTCGGGGTCCGGCGTGAGTACGATCCGCCCGGTGCGGCGGAAGAATTCGATGCGGTCGCGGCGCGCTTTGCGTCGTTTCTCGATCAGCAGGCGACGCAGTTCTTCTACACTGAGATCGTCAGGGGTCTTTCGACGCGGCATGGCGGTTTGATTATACCTTTGATTTGCCTGCTCGGTGGCGCTTGACACAGAACGAATGTTCGAGTATATTTAGCACAAATGGTCGGTTTATTCTTGTGGAGGTTCCCATGATGGTACGCAAGCGCAGCGAGGGACTGAGTCCCAAGCACAGGCGCATTCTCGAGTTCCTGGTTCGCTACCAGGAAGAACACGGCCGCCCTCCCTCGATCCGCGAAATTTGCACAGAAGTAGGCATCTCGTCCACCTCCGTGGTGAACTATGACCTTAATCAGTTGGAGCAGGGGGGATATCTGGTGCGCGATGAACGCGTCTCCCGTGGCGTGCGTCTGACGGAAAAAGTCAAACAGGTGGTCAGGCCTGTAACCGACACTGTCGTGCGCGTTCCGATCCTGGGCCCAATTGCGGCGGGCTTGCCTCTCCCGGACCTGCAGCCCGGCATTCGGTTTGATACGGAGACCGAGTATGAAGCCGTAGAGATAGCGCGCAGTCTGCTCCCTGCCAGAGAGAATGGGAATGATCTATATGCCCTGGAAGTCAAGGGAGATTCGATGATTGACGCCATGATCAACGATGGGGATATTGTGGTCTTGAAACCGGCTGTGGAAGCGCGCAACGGCGAGATGGTGGCAGTGTGGTTACCTCAAACGAATGAGGCCACCTTGAAGTATTTCTTCAAAGAGAAAGATCGCTATCGCCTACAACCGGCCAACCCCACCATGGAGCCGATCTATATCAGCAAAGACACCCCTCTGGAAATCCGCGGGAAGGTAGTGATGGTCATCCGCAAGATGGAATCAACAGCCCTCTAACCCCAGGTCCCTCAGGTATGCCGGCCGCTGCAAGGCGGCTTTTTCTTTTTCAAAAAAAGGCAAATCGGCCCGTGATCACCAGGCAGGCTGCTCCCATCAGGCAAACAGCCATCATCAACATCACCGAGAGCAAAAAGCGCTGGATGGGTGTCAGGCCCAGGAATTTCTTCGAGGAGGAAGCCGGGGCCTTACGGCGGACTGGGGTGGCTGGCCGGGATGTCTCCTCAAACAACGGTTCGTCTTGAGCAGGCTGATCGAAGTCGAATTCTTCAAAGTCTTTGCGCAGGCCGTCGAACATGACGTGTATTCTATCACACCACAGGGCGAAGGTGAATCTCACCGAAAGGAATGATCTGGATGCGATTGCCCACCACCAGGCGCAAACTTCCATCCGCCGCCAGGCCGACCACCTGCCCGACGATCAACTGTTCGCTTCCGCTCTGGACCCGAACGGGTTCACCCCGAAAAGCCAGATACTTCTCCCAGGCGCTTCTCAACGCGTCACTTCCCAGACGGGAACGCCATCGAAACAGACTGGCCAGAATTTCGCGCAACACAACCACCCGATCGACCGCCGGCGAAGGGGCATCTGGCTTCTCTCCCTGAGCGCGCTTGATCTCCGTTTCCAGATCGGTGGCCGGGAAGCGCAGTTCCTGATCAGCAGGGTGCGATCCCCGCAGCACGTTGACCCCGATCCCAATCACCATGGCATCCAGACAATTCCCCCTCCAGACGGACTCTGTCAGAATCCCGGCGACCTTGCGGCGTCGGATCAGCACATCGTTGGGCCATTTGATCTGCGCTTCCAGAGCACAGGCTGTCTTCAGGCCTTCCACCACGGCCACAGCGGCCAGACCGGTGATGAGCGTTGGAGCGGCCGCTTCTACGGTGGTCGGTCGCAGGATCAGACTGAACGCCAGGGCAGTGCCTTTAGGGGTGAACCAGCGACGTCCGGCCCGCCCGCGACCGCTGGTCTGTTCATCGGCAATAACCAGCGCGCCATCCGGGGCGTCCTGGGCCGCCCAGGCCAGGGCCTCGTCGTTGGTGGAGCCGATGGTATCGAAGTAACGTACTCCGCCCAGAGACAGGGAAGCCAGCGCTGAGGAGAGTTCTTTCTGCATGGATCGGGGGAGGGTGTTGAGTTGAGCGGAGATTACTGGACGTAGTCGAGCGGGTTCACGCTGGCCCCCCCATAGCGGATCTCAAAATGCAGGTGAGCGCCAAAGGAGTTCCCGGTATTGCCCGCCGTGCCAATCTGATCACCCCGGCTCACCACCTGACACATGCGTACAAAGTACGTGGTCAGGTGGGCATACAGAGTGACGTAGCCGTTGCCATGGTCGATCTGCACCATGTTGCCATACCCATATTGACTCCAGCCGGCAAAGACGACCACGCCATGATCGGCGGCCATGATGATGTCCCCTTCCTGAGCGGTCATATCTACCCCCAGATGTCCTGGGCTATAGGTGTTGCCGGAAAGAGTGTGCGGCTGACCCAGGACCGGCCAGATGAACGATCCAGAGCCGGGGCGACCGCCACCGCAGGCGTTCTGACCTGTGCTGGCACCGCCGGACTGGCTCCAGGCCAGAGAACTCCAGTCAATCAATTCTCGCGAGCCACCCGGGATCATCACTCGGGTGCCCGGTCGAAAAGAGGGATTAGCCAGATCCACGTCGTTGCCAGGAAAGTTGAGAATATCTTCTACCTTCGCTTTGTATTGGGCGGCCACTTTTTCCAGCGTATCGCCCTCCTGCCAGATGTGGTAGATCCCATTCACCGGGGGAATGAGCAGCCTCATCCCTGGTTTCAACCCGTGCGGATCGTCGTTCAACACGTCCTTGTTGTTATACAGGATGGCTTCGGTGCTGATCTTGAAATGGTCAGCGATGCGGCTGATGGAATCCCCGCGTTGCACCACGTAGTACGCTGGCTCATAGCGTGGCAGGTCGGCCGGGATGTAGGTGTTCAACTGAATATGACGAAAGATAGCCTGTGGATCGGAATCCATCGGTGGGAGCGATAGAAGCACCTCAGGGGGTTCTTGATGGGGGATCGCTGTGGGTTCAGGCATAGCCTGGGGTGGTTGGGCATGAGCGTTGCGCCACCACAGGGCGCCTGTCAGCAGAGCAGCCACCAGGACCACCGTCACCAGCCAGGCCAGGATCGTGAAGCGATGGGTGCGCCAAAACAAGGCTAGCATATGCTCAGTGTACCATAAATGGGGTGGTTCGTCAGTCACTATCGGTTAAGGTTTCCAGGAATTCCTGGTTGTTGCGCGATCTGGCCAGACGGGTGAGCAGGGCTTCGGTGGCGATGGCCGGGTCCATGCCTGCGCCTTGCGGCGGAGGGCTAACCATTTGCAGATACATGCGCCGCATCAGCCAGACGCGTTGCAGGATGTCGGGCCCGAGCAACAGGTCTTCGCGGCGGGTGGAAGAGCGTTCAATATCCACCGCTGGGAAGATACGACGCTCTTGCAGGCGGCGAGAGAGGTGTAGTTCCATGTTACCGGTTCCTTTGAATTCTTCGTAGACCACATCGTCCAGGCGTGAACCGGTATCCACCAGACAGGTGGCAATGATGGTAAGCGAACCGCCTTCTTCCAGGTTGCGGGCTGCACCGAAGAATTTCTTGGGTGGATACAGCGCTGAAGGATCCATGCCGCCCGACAGAGTGCGTCCGGAAGGAGTCACCACCAGATTATAGGCCCGGGCCAGACGGGTGATCGAGTCCATCAGGATCACCACATGCCGGCCGATCTCCACCAGACGTTTCGCCCGGTCCAGGGCGATCTCGGCGGTGCGCACGTGGGAGGTGACCGGCTCATCGAATGTGGAGGCGATCACTTCTGCATCCACCGATCGATCCATGTCGGTGACCTCTTCCGGGCGTTCGCCGATCAACGCCACCATCAGGTGCACATCAGGGTATTTGGTGGAAATGGCGTTGGCGATCTGCTTGAGGATCGTGGTTTTGCCGGCTTTTGGGGGAGAGACGATCAAGCCTCGTTGTCCACGCCCGATAGGGGCGATCAGGTTGATCAGGCGCGGGGCCAGGTCATCCCGATCGGTTTCCAGGTCGAAGCGCTTGTCGGGGAAGATCGGGGTCAGATTTTCAAAGAGTGGACGACGACGCGCTTCTTCTGGGTCCATACCGTTGATGGATTCCACGCGGAGCAAGCCATAGTGGCGCTCCGATTCACGGGGGGGTCGCACCAGGCCAATCACCAGATCGCCACTGCGCAGTTCATACCGTCGCAACTGCGCCTGAGAAACGTACACATCATTGTCGCTGATGCGATAGTTCTCGGAACGGAGAAAGCCTATGCCCTCGCTCATGATCTCGAGAATGCCCCCGCGCATTTCCAGACCTTCTCGTTCGGCTTCGGCCTGCCGAATACGAACGATAAGCGCTTCTTTTTTGAGACGATGGGCGTTAGGGATGTTCAGGTCCTTTGCCATCCCCCGCAATTTGTAGAGAGGTTCGTTTTCCAGGGCAAGTATGTCCATGAATTCCTTCCGTGTTCAATTGTCACAGATGTCTGGGAAAGTTAGAGCAGCCTGCGCCCCCAGCCAGGCCGAGATACACACAACGTTCAAATGAGGGAAAAAGGGGAGCCTGAATCAAGAAGAAAATAATGCCGCACCTGATGGATAACTCTTTGGGGAACGTTTTGATTATATCATGCCTGCAGATGAGATGCAAGAATGGACAGCCTGGTGTCAGGGCTTTAGTCATATACTCCGTACAGAAACCTGGCCTCTATGTGTTAGGTCATTTAGTTCAGCGGCACACACAATGGCTTTCCCTACCGTTGTGTTGGATAATTGAAAAGCCCTGCCGAAGTTCCCCAAACTCTTGCTATGGATCAGTAGTTACGATACACTATGCTCCATTCCATGCGCTCCCCATTGTTTTCCCCCTTTCACCCTTCCCCTCGCGAGGTAGCCGTATGCTGGAACAGCGTATTGCCTTTATCGGCCCTGGCGTCATGGCTGAAGCCATGATCGCGGGCCTGCTCAACCAGGGAATCATCCAGCCTGACTTGCTGATCGCGGCCGGCCCGCGCCCTGAACGCCTGGCAGAACTGCGTGACAAATATGGCATCCATACGACCACAGATAACGCGGCGGCCGGCCACAAAGCCGAGGTGGTCGTCCTATCGGTCAAGCCACAGCGGCTGAGTGAAGTCATGAAAGGCATGAAGGGCGTCCGTCAAGATGCCCTGGTGCTTTCCATCGTTGCCGGAGCCAGCATCAAAAAGATCGCCCAGGGGTTGAAACACAAGGCCATTGTGCGCTCCATGCCCAACACCCCAGGTCAGATCGGGCAGGGGATCACCGTCTGGACAGCCTCCAAAGAAGTGACCGAAGCACAAAAACAGATCACCCGCGCCATCCTGAACGCTCTGGGGGTAGAAGTCTTCGTGGAAGACGAAGCCTATCTGGACATGGCTACGGCCCTCTCCGGCACGGGCCCGGCCTATGTTTTCCTGTTCACTGAAGCCCTGATTGATGCCGGCGTCCACATGGGCTTTCCTCGACGCATCGCCGAACAACTGGTGATTCAGACCATCAAAGGCTCGGCTGCCTACTACGAGAAAGCCGGCCGTCATCCCGCCACCCTGCGCAACCAGGTGACCTCCCCCGGTGGCACCTCCGCCGAAGCCCTCTACTACCTGGAAAAGGCCGGCTTCCGCACCGCCATCTCCCGCGCCGTTTGGGCCGCCTATCAGCGATCCCTGGAACTGGGCAAAGAAAAACCCGCCTCCCTGGATACCGACGAGGACAAATAAGGGCTACGGCTCCCACTGAAAGTGAATCAGGGCGAACAACGTCGGCGATCCCTGCACATACTCAATTCCCACCATCCAGGCGCGCCAGTCCAGACCACCGTAAGCCTCGCTTCCAGGCTTATACACCGTGTAGAAATGGATATTGGTATATTCCGGCGGCCAGGGCTGCTGCGTGAACGTAGCCAGGTCGAGCGGATCGTTACAGTGCAGGCTGAAATTCCCGCCGAACACCTCCTGGAGACGAGGCAGAATCTGCTGACGGAACGTCCCGATCGTCTCCAACCCACTGCCAGGCTGTGGACCCCAGCGAACTACATAGTCGGACTGAAACGCCCAGGCGGCTTCAGCGGGCGTGTAATTGGCCACTGTGCCATGCCGCCACAGGCGCACGTCCACGCCATGAGCGGGACTCACCAACGAGGCAAAGCGTTCTCGATCCTCATTCACGATCGAGAACTGCAAGGTCTCCAACAGAGCATTCACACGAGCATCTCCGCAAAACGCCGTCGGCGAGACCTGTTCGGTCAGATAGCGGAAATTCACCCAACCGCTCCCCCCGCCCGGACGCTGAACCTCCACCCAGCGCTCCTCCCCGACCTGGACCGCCGGCCCGGTGCGGAGCACGCCGGATCCGGTCGCCGGTAACGTTCCAATGATCCCATACCCCACCCCGGGGCCAGAACGGATGTTGAGCACATCATTGGGGGCCACCAGGATCACCGCATAGGGATTATGCACCGGTAAATCCAGAGACAGAGCAACGGTTGCTGGAGCCGTCGCAGTGGAGGTTGGAGGCAGGGCAGTGACCGTTGACGTTGGCGGGACTGGCGAGGGAAGCGGTGTGTCAGTCATCACGATCGCCGGTGGCGGAGCAGGCGAATCCACCACCGGCCATGTTGGCTCAACCGGGGCAGGCGTCGCCACCGCTGGCGCCGAAAGACACCCAACCAGCCCCCAGCCCAGGAACAAAATGAATATTCGCTTGTTCATGTACTCTCCTTTCCTCAGCATCACACCGGATCAGCAGACTTTCATATCAGCATGGTAAAATAACCTGGCGTAACAGGCACACCTTTGTTGCAATCTTGAGAACGTCGTCAACAGGATCAAAGTTCCCTCCAGCCTGAACCATGCCTCACCCAGGCTGATTCTCGAAACCTCCTGTACACTATTTGCTGATTTGAAGGAGAGACTCTATGGAATATCAAACCGGTACCTTTGCCGTCAAAAAAGGATTAGCGCAAATGCTCAAAGGGGGCGTCATCATGGACGTAGTGACGCCCGAACAGGCCAAAATTGCCGAAGATGCCGGCGCCTGCGCCGTCATGGCCCTGGAACGCGTCCCCGCCGACATCCGCGCCCAGGGTGGCGTTGCCCGCATGTCAGACCCGGAACTCATCCTCAAGATCATGGACGCGGTCACCATCCCCGTGATGGCCAAATGTCGCATCGGTCACTTCGTTGAAGCGCAAATCCTCGAAGCCATCGGCGTGGACTACATTGACGAATCCGAAGTCCTCACCCCGGCCGACGAAGAACACCACATCAACAAACACCTGTTCAAAGTGCCCTTTGTTTGCGGTTGCCGTAACCTGGGCGAAGCCCTGCGCCGGATCGGCGAAGGCGCCGCCATGATCCGCACCAAAGGCGAAGCCGGCACCGGTGACGTGGTGGAGGCGGTGCGACATGCCCGCGCTGTGCTGGGTGAAATCCGTCGTCTGACCACCATGGCCGACGAAGAATTGATGGCCTATGCCAAACAGATCGGTGCCCCCTACGAACTGGTCAAAGAGACCAAAGAACTGGGACGCCTGCCCGTGGTCAATTTCGCCGCCGGTGGCATTGCTACCCCGGCCGATGCGGCCCTGATGATGCAACTGGGCATGGATGGCGTCTTTGTCGGTTCGGGCATCTTCAAATCCGAAAACCCGGCCAAACGGGCTGCGGCCATCGTCAAAGCCGTCACCCACTACAACGACCCGGTCATCCTGGCCGAGGTCAGCAAAGGCCTGGGCGAACCCATGCACGGCCGCAGCGTGGCCCAAATGGCTGAAATCGAACGCATGGCAGGGCGCGGCTGGTAAGTATGAAAATCGGCGTACTGGCCCTTCAGGGCGACTTCGCTGAACACAAGGTCATGCTTCAACGACTGGGCGTGGAGACGGTGGAGGTGCGCCTTCCCCACCATCTCCACGGCCTGGATGGATTGATCATTCCGGGGGGCGAATCCACCACCATCGGCAAACTGGCCGTAGATTTCGGTCTATTGGAACCGCTGCGCGCATTTGGACGATCTCACGCCATCTGGGGCACCTGCGCTGGCGCCATCTTCCTCTCCAGAGACGTAGGGCGTGCCCAACCCCTGCTCGGCCTGATGGATATCAAAGTGGCCCGCAATGCCTTTGGCCGCCAGGTCGACTCCTTCGAGGCTGACCTCCACGTCCCTGAACTGGCCCAGGTCACCGGCAACGATCGCCCCTACCATGCCGTCTTCATTCGCGCCCCGATCATCGAAGAGGTCTATGGCCAGGCCCAGGTACTCTGCCAGATGGAGGATGGGCGCATTGTCGCTGCTCGCCAGGGACACCTGCTCGCCACCTCTTTTCACCCCGAACTCACCGACGACACCCGCTTCCATGAATACTTCCTCTGGCTGGCCCGTCGGGCAGGCTGACCTGCCAGGCTATTCCCCTTATGCCTCCTCGATCACTCACCCTGTTTGACCTGCCCCTCCTGGCGCGTTATCGGGACGACCTGCTTGTTCTGGATAGCACCTATCTGCTCACCCAGGGTCATCCTTTGCAAGGGTTGGGACTTCTACGTCACCTGCACCCGACGCAGCATCTCCACAGCAGCATCCTTCTCAATCAGAACCGACCTCTGCTCGGCGGCGTGATCCACCTCCCGAACGAATCCTTCGCCCGGCTGCTTTACCTGACCCCGACAGCGCATCTGACTCCCCCCGGCGTGCTTGCCCTGATCGAGCATCTCGCCACCCAGGCCGGCTCCTGGGGCACATTCCACCTGCTGGCCGAAGTCGAAGAAAGCCATGCGATCTTCCCGCTGTTGCGTTCGGCCGGCTTCTCCGTCTATGCCTGGCAGCGCATGTGGCAACTCCCTTCGGAGCCTTCCGTCTCTTCTTCTGGCTGGCGACGGGCGGGTGTCGCCGATTGGACGACTGTGCACAGTCTCTACATCCAGATCGTCCCACCGCTCCTCCAGGCTGTCGAATCCATGCCGCGACGCCGCGACGGTCTGCTGCGAGGGCAACGTCTCCTCTCCTACGCAGGACTTGTCAGGGGATGGGCCGGAACCGTGATCCTGCCCTTCATCCCTCCCGAAGCCGAAGAGGCTGTGACCAGTCTGGTAACGCTGGCCGGGGAACTCTCTCGCCGAGGAAGGCGACCGGTCTATGTGCGGGTGCGCTCCTACCAGGCCTGGCTGGAGCCAATGCTGGAGGATCTGGGCGCCCGTGCTGGTCCACGCAAAGCGGTGATGGTCAAACACCTGGCACACTGGATCAAAGAAGAGCAACCGGCCAGCGCAGCCCATCCACGCACGGCTTCTATCCAGCCTTCCACAATGGTAGACAGGGTGTGAGGAGGGGGAGAGCACGGAGGGAGGAGAACCACGGAAACACAGAGAGCTCGGAGAGCCGTTGAGATGGGGCACGGAGGGAGGAGAACCACCGAGACACAGAGGCACGGAGATTCGTGATGGATCACGGAGAGAGAACACGGAGAGGGGAGAAGAGAAAGGAAGAGCGGGACAGCAAACATACCGCCGACCCTGGGTCGGTGAACGCAGGAGAGCATGAGAGCATCCGACTAACCGACTACGCGACCAACTCCAACGCCCGAATAAAAGCCGCTACCATTCTATCCAGGTTGATCTCTTCCGCCACGATTCGATATGATTCCTGACCCATTTGTCGCAATCGGTGCCGATCGGCCAGGGCCTGACGCAGGGTTTGTACCAGTGCCGGGAAATCGTCCGGTGGGATCTGCCATCCATTCTCCGGGCGCACCAGATCATCCTGCGTCCCATCGCCTTTGGCTACCAGCACCGGCAAACCATGGGCCATGGCCTGCTGCACTGCCAGACCTCCCGTGCCAGGCAGGACAAACAGGTCAGCCTGAGCAAAATAGGGGGTGAGCGCATCTCCCGATCGGGCGCCGACAAACCTGGCCTGGGGATAGATCTGACGCGCCAGGTCTTCAAGCGTCTTCCGTTCCGGCCCATCGCCCACGATGATCAGTCGCGGGGAAGGGGACATTTGAGCACAGGCACGAAGTAACCAGTCCACGCGCTTGCGGGCTTGCAGTCGCCCCACGAACAGCACGCAGGGCGGTTCGTCCAGGCGAACAGGTGGTCGTTGCAGTGGACCTGTTGGCGGCGGGGTGACAGCATTGTGAGCGACCACAATCCGTTGCGCAGGTACGCCCAGAGAAGCATATTCTTCAGCTCCTCGCCGACTGTAGGCGATCATGGCGTCGAATTGACGTAGAAACCGTTGCCACAGGAGACGGTGAAAGAGCGCAAAGCGCGTGGAAGCGGGCACACCCAGTCCCCAACCGATCACTTTGCGTCCACGCTGACGCATCCAGTGAATCGCTTTGGGGGTGGAAAGATAGCGGGGGTTGGCCTCGACAATCAGAGCGTCCGGGTTGAAGCGCTCCAGCCAGGGGATCAGATCACGCTGATAGCACAGATAAAATGCCCCTCGCAGGAGATGAACGTTCCTGGCAGGGACAAATTCCCCCATCTTCAAATCCGAGGCGGTGAGAATCCCTTCTCCGGGAAGCGGTTGGCCGGCAAACAGGCTCATTCCTCCCCGGCAGGCCTGGGCCAACCGCTCAAAAAACGGGACGCGATAGGCCGGCAGGACGCGCTGCTGCACGCCCAGCCGGCCAGCAAAGGTCAAAGTCGCATCAGGAGAAGCAGGCTGCACCACGTCAATCGGGCACGTGTGGCGCAGAATAGGCCGGCGATTTGTGCACGTGAACCACCTTCCAGGCGCCATCGATCTTGACGATCACCCGGCTCTCGTTGTGGGCAGCCACGTTCACGCCTTGAGGGGTGGCAGTGCTGATAAGCAGAGTGTAACTGGCAATGGCACAATCGCCGTAGCGCTGAATGCGCAGGTTGGCCAGATCAAAGCGGGTGCGCGCCTGCTGGCCGCTTCCCTCTGCGCCGAAGACGGTGCCCCGTTCGGCATTGGCCTGCATCATGAATTCATGAAACGGCAGGCCGTCTATCCGATGGGGCGTCACCCACCATTCGTAGAGGCTCAGGTCGGGCGACGTGGTCTCGTAATAACCGGCCACGTCGTTTTCCAGGATGCTCTGCAAATGCCGTCGCAGAAAGGTTTCGATCTCGTCCATCTCAGTCATCCATGTGCTGGATCACAGCGGTGCCGAATTCAGAGCACTTGACTTCGCGGGCTCCTTCCATTAAGCGGGCAAAGTCATAGGTGACGGTTTTGGCAGAGATGGCACCTTCCATGCCTTTGACAATCAGGTCGGCCGCCTCGGTCCAACCCAGGTAGCGGAACATCATCTCACCGGAGAGAATCACCGAGCCAGGGTTGACTTTATCCAGGTCGGCATATTTGGGGGCGGTGCCGTGGGTGGCTTCAAAGATGGCATGGCCGGTCTCGAAGTTGATGTTGGCGCCAGGGGCGATCCCGATTCCGCCCACCTGGGCTGCCAGCGCGTCGGAGAGATAATCGCCGTTCAGGTTCAGGGTGGCGATCACGTCGAAATCGCGCGGGCGGATCAGCACAAACTGGAGGGTTACGTCGGCAATCGAGTCTTTAATCAAGAGTTTCTTCTTCCATTTGCCATCGCCATGGGTTTCCCACAGTTGCAGGGCGGCTTCTACTTCGGCGCGCACTTCGGCCTGTTTATCGGGGGCCATCATTTCATAACCGGGTTCGATCAGGCGGGCGTTTTCTTCCACCGTGAGGTTGGGGTTCTTCTCTTTGTTATCCAGAATCCAGGCTTCGCGTTCGGTGACAATCTGGTCACGAAACTCGCGTTTAGCCAGGGCATAGCCCCAATCACGGAAGGCACCCTCAGTGAATTTCATGATGTTACCCTTGTGCACCAGGTTGACGCTGCGGCGACCATTGGCCAGCGCCCAGCGGATGGCGGCGCGCACCAGTCGCTCTGTCCCTTCGATCGAGACTGGTTTGACGCCAAATCCAGCCGTATCGGGGAAGCGAATCTTGGCATATTCTTTGGGGAAGGCCTGTTGGAGCAGTTCTTTGAACCTGCGATTCTCCTCCGTCCCTTGCTGGAATTCGATGCCGGTGTAGATGTCCTCGGTGTTTTCGCGGAAGATCACCATATCCACGTATTCCGGATGGACCACCGGAGAGGGAACCCCCCGATACCAGCGCACCGGCCGCAGACAGACATACAGGTCAAGCATTTTGCGCAGGGCAACGTTCAGGGAGCGAATGCCACCCCCGATCGGTGTGGTCAATGGCCCCTTGATCCCCACCAGAAATTCCTGGAAGGCCTGGATGGTCTCATCGGGCAACCAGGTCTGAAACAGTTTGAAGGATTTTTCACCAGCGTATACTTCCATCCAGTGAATCTTGCGCCGGCCGCCATAGGCTTTTTCTACTGCGGCATCAAACACGCGCACGGCGGCGCGCCAGATGTCACGCCCGGTGCCATCGCCTTCCACAAACGGGATGATCGGATGGTCAGGCACATGAAGTTTGCCGTCTTGCAGGGTGATCTTTTCCCCACCTATTGGAATTTTGATGTACTGATAGGCCATGTTCTTTCTCCTCAGCAGGACATTGTGTCTGGATTATATCATTACGGATCATCCGCAGATTGCGCAGATTTCGCAGAGGTATCCGCAGATTTCGTAGATTACGCAGAGGTATCCGCGATTTCGCAGATTACGCAGAGGTATCCGCAGATTTCGCAGATTACGCAGAGGTATCCGCAGATTTCGCAGATTACGCAGAGGTATCCGCAGATTTCGCAGATTACGCAGAGGTATCCGCAGATTTCGCAGATTACGCAGAGGTATCCGCAGATTTCGCAGATTACGCAGAGGTATCCGCAGATTTCGCAGATTACGCAGAGGTATCCGCAGATTTCGCAGATTACGCAGAGGTATCCGCGATTTCGCAGA
>FWWL01000480.1_pt1 | contig 52524 bp, 41 predicted proteins | sample 2228331 | NCBI WGS metagenome assembly FWWL01 (sample SAMEA103939775, study PRJEB20133) | metagenome | reverse complement strand
GAGACGCTGTGCGGATGGCTCTCACGCAGGGAGGCGTTGGTGATGCGGATGAAGCGCGCCTTCTCACGCAGTTCCTTCAGGTTGCTCGCACCGATGTAGCCCATTCCTGAGCGAATACCGCCCACCAGCTGGTGGATTGTTTCGGAAAGCGGGCCGCGGTAGGGCACGCGCCCCTCCACTCCCTCAGGCACAATCTTGCGCGGGTCGGTCTGGTAGTAGCGGTCGCTGGAGCCTTCGCGCATCGCGCTGACCGAACCCATCCCTCGATAGACCTTGTAGGCGCGGTTGCGGAAGATTTCGATTTCGCCGGGCGACTCCTCACAGCCTGCGAGCAGGTTGCCCAGCATCACTGCGCTCGCTCCACCTGCCAGTGCTTTCACGATGTCGCCCGAATAGCGTATCCCGCCGTCGGCAATAATCGGCACGCCCAGCTTGCTCGCTTCGTCGGCACACTCCATCACTGCGTAGAGCTGGGGCACACCGACACCCGACACGACGCGCGTGGTGCAGATACTGCCCGCGCCCAGCCCCACTCGGATGGCTTCTGCGCCTGCTTCCACCAGCGCACGCACTCCCTCACGCGTGGCGACATTGCCAGCAATCACGGGGATGTCGGGCAACGCGCGCCGTATCGCACGAACCGCCTGCAGAACCCCCTCCGAGTGCCCATGCGCTGAATCGATGACGATAAAATCCACCCCTGCATCGGCTAAGGCACGCGCCCGCTCCACTGGCTCGCGCAGGGGTCCGACCGCCGCACCCACCACCAGCCGACCCCGCGAGTCTTTCGTGGCGTTGGGATGCTGGCGTATCTTGAGCAGGTCTTTGATGGTAATCAGCCCGCGCAGTTTGCCCTCCGAGTCGACAATCGGCAGTTTCTCGATTTTGTGGCGTTGGAGGATGGCTTCCGCCTCTTCTAAGGTCGTGCCGACGGGGGCGGTGATGAGGTTCGCCGAGGTCATCACCTCGTGAATGGGGCGATTGTAGTTGGTTTCGAAGCGGATGTCGCGGTTGGTCAGGATGCCCACCAAGTAGCCCTCAGGGTCGGTGATAGGCACACCTGAGATGTGATAGCGTTCCATCAGGGCGAGCGCATCCTGCACGGTGTGGTTCGGGGAGAGATAGATGGGGTCCCAAATCACGCCGTGCTCACTGCGCTTGACGCGGTCGACTTCCAGCGCCTGCTTCTCGATGGGCATATTGCGGTGAATGACGCCCACCCCACCCTCGCGCGCCAGAGCGATTGCCATACGTGATTCGGTCACGGTATCCATCGGCGAGCTGACAATCGGGATACGAAGCCGAATCTCACGCACGAGCGTGGTGGAGGTATCGACCTGGTCAGGTAGCACTGCCGAATGGTTGGGCAGGAGCAGGACATCATCAAAACTGAGCGCTTCGGTCAACACTTGCATGCGGAGCCTCCTCTCTGCCCTTAGAGTGTACCCGATTGGTTCGGCACAACGCTCCCACACCTCTCACCTTAGTGCACAACAGTTTTTCGAGCTTGTGCCTGAGTCGGCTTTTATTTTGAGGGGCAGACACGGGGGTCTGCCCCTACAGGCAAGGCGGTGAAGTAGGGGCGCACCCCCGTGTGCGCCCTTTTTCTATTCCCTCAAAAAGTGTCGTGCAGTAGCTCACCCCACTCTAAGAGTGCCTAACAAAAGTGGCTTGGGCATCTTGCCCATTTCGCACACGGGCGAGAAGCCCGTGCTACGAGGGGGGCACCGACATTCGTGTCTGTGCCTTTTCCACAGGCAAGAATGCCTGTGCTACGGTATGGCTTGTGGGCAGGATGCCCGTGCCACAAACGGGTCTTTCGGACAATCTCTCACGGGGTTGAGATGTTTGTTAGGCGTTCTAAGCCACAAAACAGGAACAGGGTACAATTTGCCGTGCAGGAGCAAGGGATGAGAACGCAAGTCAACTTTCTCAAGCAACTCTTGGAGCAGGCGTACGAGGGTAGTCGGTGGCATAGTTTTCGTTCGGCAGTGGACGGTCTCACAGAGGAAGAGGCACTCTGGGTTCCCCCAACAGGCTTCAAAGGGTTCCGATGGGCAGACGGCTCGATTCTCAAGGTCATCTTCCATGTAGGTGCCGACAAGATTGTGCAAATCTCGACCGCCTTCGGTGAGGGCGGGGTCGATTGGCTGGCGATGGAACACCGATTCAGGGCGATGGGGGGCAACCTGCAAGCGGCGCTCCAGATTGCCCAAGAGGGACACGAGACGGTGCTGGACGCGCTCGCTCCCCTGACCGATGACGACTTGGAAGTGGAACGCCCGACCTACGGCAGTGGACGCATCTCCACAGGGAGCCTCTTCCTGATGCTCGCCGAACACGATTTCTATCACGCAGGGCAGATTCAGTACATTCGCGGTCTCATCTCTGCACAGCGAGGGAAATAGCGATGAATAAAAAGACGGTTCGGGATGTGGATGTGAAGGGCAAGCGCGTGCTGGTGCGCGTGGACTTCAATGTGCCCCTTCAAGACGGACAGATTACCGACGACCGACGAATACGCGAGGCGCTCCCGACAATCCAGTACCTTTTGGAACAGGGCGCGACCGTGGTGCTGATGTCGCATCTGGGACGCCCGAAAGGTCAGCCCAACCCGAAATATAGCCTGCGCCCTGTGGCGAATCGGCTCAGTGAACTGCTAAGACGCCCCGTGCAGTTCTTCGAGGACTGTGTTGGGGAGGCAGTGGTAGAAGGCGTGCGTAGCCTGCCTCTCGGTTCGGTGGCGCTCTTGGAGAACCTGCGCTTCCACCCTGAAGAGGAGGCGAACGACCCCGAGTTTGCCCAGTCGCTCGCTCAGTTGGGCGAACTCTATGTGAACGATGCGTTCGGTTCCGCCCACCGTGCCCATGCTTCCACCGAGGGCGTGGCACACTACCTGCCTGCCGTGGCGGGACTGCTGATGGAGAAGGAGCTGAACTATCTTGGCGGTGCGCTTGCGAACCCCGAACGCCCCTTCGTGGCGATTCTGGGCGGGGCGAAGGTTCACGACAAAATCGGCGTCATCCAGAACCTGCTCCCCAAAGTCGACCGTCTGCTAATCGGTGGGGGTATGGCGTTCACCTTCCTGAAGGCACAAGGCTACGAGGTGGGCAACTCCCTGCTCGATACTGAGAGTATCGACTTCGCACGCCAAGTGTTGGCGACGGCAGGCGACACGATTGTCCTGCCGACCGATGTGGTGGTCGCCGAGCGGTTGGAGCCGAACCTGTCCACCGAGACCGTGCCCGTCAGCGCAATCCCCTCTGACAAGATGGGGCTGGACATCGGACCGGAGACCGCCCAACACTTCAGCGAGATTGTGCGCTCGGCACGAACGGTAGTCTGGAACGGACCGCTGGGCGCGTTCGAGACGCCCCCCTTCGAACAAGGCACGCGCACAGTGATGAGCGCGCTCGCCGAATCGGATGCCTTCTCGATCTTGGGTGGGGGCGATACCGCAGCGTGCGCTGAAATGCTCGGTCTCGCCAGCAAGATGAGTCACATCTCGACGGGAGGCGGAGCGTCATTAGAGTTCTTGGAAGGGCGCGTTCTGCCCGGTGTGGCGATACTCCAAGACAAGTAGGCAGGTATACTCTCTGCTCGGAGGTGGAAATGGCGAAAAAGGCGATACTCTCTCAAGACGCTCCTGCGCCTATTGGACCTTATTCACAAGCCGTACAGGTCGGCAATTGGGTCTTTATTTCGGGACAAATCCCGCTTGACCCCGTCACAGGCAAGGTGGTGGAAGGTGGGATTGCGACCCAGACACGGCAAGTGCTTCAGAACCTGCAGGCGGTGCTTACGGCGGTGGGGATGAACCTCGACTCTATCGTCAAAACCACGATTTACCTCACCGATCTGGGTGAGTTCAGCACGGTGAACGAAATCTACGAGACCTACTTCCATCCGCCCTATCCTGCGCGTGCGACGGTGCAAGTTTCCGCACTGCCAAAGGGCGTTCGGGTGGAGATTGAGGCGATAGCCTACAAACGATGATCGCTATGCAGAAGATGCTCATCGGCGGGCACCTTGTGGGTGTCGACCAGTGGCTGGAGGTGTTAGACCCCTACTCCGCCGAGCCATTAGACCATGTGGCGCGGGGCACAGCCCAGCATGTCGACCAAGCCGTTGCCCTTGCGCGTCTTGGTGCCGACCAGATGCGTGCGATGCCCCTCTCTCAGCGCGAGCATATCCTGCGCCAAGTGGCTCATCTTATTGGTCAGGAGCGGGAAGCACTCAGCACTTTGCTGGTGCGTGAGACGGGCAAGCGAATCTTGGAGGCGCGCGCCGAAGTGGAACGCACGATAACCCTGTTCGAACTCGCCGCGGAGGCGTGCCACCACCCACGCGCCACCCACTTCTCGCCCGAATCGTTCTCCGATGGCATCTCGCGCTTTGGGTTCTGGGCGCGTGAACCGCGCGGAGTGGTCGCCTCGATATTGGCGTTCAACCTGCCCCTTGTAAGCGCAGCGCAGAAGACCGCCCCCGCCATCGCAGCGGGCAATGCAGTGATTCTCAAACCTGCTACCGATGCCCCTCTGACCTGCTTGCGGTTGGGACTCCTGCTCTATCGGGCGGGACTGCCCACCGAAGCGCTCAGTATCCTCACAGGTCGGGGGGACGAGATTGGGCAAGCACTTGCCAAGCATCCCGATGTCGATATGCTCACCTTCACGGGAAGCCGAGAAGTGGGGCTTAAACTTCCGCCCAACGCAGGCTCCAAGCAAATCTCGATGGAGTTAGAGAGCGTGGGCGCGGTGGTGCTGACCGAGAGTGCGGACTACGAGCGCGTCGCCGAGAAGGTCGCTTGCTGTGGGTTCATGATGGCAGGTCAATCGGCAACCGCCGTGCAGCATGTGTGGGTGCCCACTAATGTGCGCCAAGCCTTCTTAGAACACCTCATCCCGCGTGTCGAATCGCTCGTGATGGGCGACCCGATGGACGAAACCACCACACTCGGACCGCTCATCAATCCCCAAGCGATAGAACGCGTGAACCAGTGGGTTCAGGAAGCGATTGACAAAGGCGCACATGTGCTGACGGGCGCCAAAGCCGAGCCGCCGTTCTATCACCCGACGGTGCTGGAGAATGTGCCCACCGACTGTACGCTCTACCGCGATGCAGTGTTCGGTCCCGTGGTGCTTATCCACACCTACGAGAGCCTCTTCAAGCTGGTATCGGTGCTGAATGCGATGGAGCCAGGCTTACACTTGGGCGTCTTCACGCGCGACCTACACGAAGCGTTCGATATGGCTCGGCGCGTGCGTGCGCTCTCAGTGCATATCAACGAAGTGCCCCTCTCGCCCACCGACCCGCTCATCAAGGGCGACCTGCAGGAGCATCATATGTGCCTTGAAGATATGCGCTCCCGAATCGAACAGATGAGCCTACCGAAATATGTGGTCTTCTCAGCGATGGACTAAGACTCGGATGAGTTGGCTGGGTCGGCTTGAGTTGGCTCTCCTTCTAATGCTCTCGACAGGGTGCGCCCGCTTTCCCGACACGCCTGCCCAACAAGGCGTGCGTCGGCTGATTATCGAGATGCAGGTGGCAGGGCGCATCCGTCCCGAATATCACTACTTCGTGCTGTTCAATCTCAGTAACGACCCCACTGGTCAGGCGGGTCCTGTGCCCGTGCTGATACCGCCGTGGGGCAACGGCTTCGCAGGGGGCGCATTCACCCACTTTATGCGCTTCGACCGATTCCAGCCCCAAGCGCGCTATGCCCTCTATCGAGTCGTGCCCGATACGAACCTCTCGGTATTCCAGTTCATCGGTGTACCACTGGTGGTGGAGCCAGTGGGTGCGGACTCGAACCGCCTGCGCTTAGAGATCGACATCACCCAGTTCATCCCCGACCCCGATGAGGCGCGCGAGATGCGCTTCATCCAGATGAACTTCATCGCCACCGACCGCGTGCCCCTTGACCCGAACGACACCGCACCCAAAGTGAGCGATGCGCTCGGTCCGCCTGGTTTGGGACAGTATCTCAACATTCGTATCGACCAAAACCGCATCCTGCGCAATGTCGATGCGGGGCTAGAGAGTGCGGGCGATGTGGCTGACCCCGACCTCGATATTGTGGACTGGCGCGTGGAGGTGCGCACGCTGTGAAGACTGAGACGCCCGCGCTCACACGCTTGGAGGTGATGCGGGGTCTGCGGTGGGCGAACTGGGACGCCATCTTCATCACGCTCTACATTGCGCTCACGACGGGCGCGTTCCAGATTGGTCTGGCACGCTATTTCGGGGCGAACGACCTCTGGATTGGGATTATCACTTCGGTCCCCTCGCTGGCGGGCGCACTCCAGATTTTCACCGCCTACCTCGCCGACATCACCCCCAGTCGCAAGCAGATGGTGCTGAAATATGCGACCCTCTCACGCATTCCTTTGCTGTTCATCGCGGTACTGCCGTTCCTCTCGCCCGATTTTCCGCGCCTGCACACCTTCACGACGATTCTCATCCTCTCGGCAGTGATTGGGGCGTTTGCGGGACCTGCGTTTCTGGCGTGGCTGAGCGACCTCGTGCCACCTGACCATCGGGGACGCTATTTCGGCAGGCGCAATATGATTCTGGGGCTGGTCTCGGCAGGCGCAGCGCTCCCCCCAGCGATTTTCCTTGACCAAGCGGTGAAGTACGAGCGGTTCTCCCCAGCAGTGGCGTTTAGCGTGCTGTTCGGCTTGGGCGCGCTGTTCACGATTGCCTCGCTATGGGCACTGAGCCGAATGCCCGAACCGCCCCGTACCCCTGCCCCAGCACGCGGGCTGAAAGGACTGCTTGACTTCTACCGTGAGCCGTTCCGCACACGCAACTTCCGACTCCTGCTCGGCTTCAACTCGTTTCTGGTGTTCGGACAGATGTTCGCCGGGCAGTTCTTCACGGTCTACATGCTGGAGCAAATCAAGATGCCCTACCTGATGGTGCAGGTGATGGGGCTGATTGCGGCGCTCTTCAGCAGTTTGATGATGCCGGTGTGGGGCTACTTGGCGGACAAGTTCGGCAACAAGCCCCTGCTCATCCTCTCGTTGGGCGGTGTGACCTTCCTGCCCTATCTGTGGTTCCTAACCGACCCTGAGCGCTACCTCTGGAGCGTGAGCGTGATTTCATTCATTCAAGTGCTGGCAGGTGCGCTTTGGGCAGGTGTCGGCTTGACCCAGTTCAACTTGAATGTGGCGATTGCGCCTCCCCAACAGCGTGCAGTCTACATGGGCGCGCTCTCGACGGTGGTGGCAGTGATGGGCGGTATCGCCGCGTTCAGCAGTGGTGCGGTGATGGAGGCTCTCAAACCCTATATAGCAGACCCAGCACGCTTTTTTGTGTTGTTTGCGCTTGCCTCCATCTTCCGCCTGCTCGCCTTCCCGTGGCTGAAGGGGATTCAGGAGCCTGAAGGGCGCAGTGCGGGCTATGTGATTGCCCAGTTGCGTTCGTCGGTGCGCCCGCGCGGATGGCGTGCGATGCGCCAACTACGCCGTCAATCGGACGAAGCGACGCGCCTCCAAGCGATACGCACACTGGCACAAGAGCGCACCCCGCTGGCAGTGGAAGAGCTGGTGAGCGCGCTGAACGACCCCGTGTTGGAGGTGCGTCGCGAGTCGGCGCGTGCACTGGGCGAGATTGGCGACCCGCGCGCTGTGCCTGCCCTGCTCCGCGCGATGCAAGACCCCGCCAGCAACATTGTGCTGGAGTGTGCCGAAGCGCTGGGCAAAATCGGTAGCCCCGAAGCGGTGCCCGACCTTGTGAACCTGATTGACCACCCGCAGATCGAGGTGCGCATGTCGGCAATCCAAGCCCTGCGCCAAATCGCCGACCCACGTGCGCTGAACCCACTCCTCGAACGGCTCACCCGCGCCCCCGGACCGCTCGAACAGTCCAGCCTACTGGAGGCAATTGAAGCCACGCTCAGCCGTGTGTCCGACCCGAACCTGCTGACCGATGTGGCGGGGTTGGAGACGCTTGTGAACTGGCTCGACTCGCCACACGCCAATGTGCGCGCCGACTGTGCGAGCGCGCTGGCACAACTGCCACCCGACGCCCAGTTAGCCCCAATCCTGCGCACACATCTGAAAGAGGATAGCGACCCCGCCGTGCTGACCAACTTGGCGCGTGCGCTCGCTCGGCACGGCACGCTCGGCGACCTGCCCCTACTGGCACGCACGATGGCACGAGTCGACTCGTCGCTCGCCCGCCAGCAGATTGCGCTCAGCATCGCGCGTTTGGCAGGGCAGTACGAACGGCTCTATACGCTCCTCACCGCCGACGAGATGGGGCGCGACCGCCTGTTAGAGCGTGCGCTGGCGCCCCACCTGCGCGAGCATCCTGAACTGTCCGACGCTCTGCGCGCCTACGCCTATGGCGACTATCGCACCGCTTGGCAGACCCTGCTTAGTATCTATCCCGACCACCCGCTGTTGGACTCCATTCGCGAAGTGCCCGACTGTCTCGAATCGTGGCTCCTGGCAGTGAGTTTGTTGTGAACGCAATCGCCATTCCACTCCTCCTGAGAGGGTGTTCGAAAAAGTGGCTTGGGCATCTTGCCCATTTCGCACACGAACAGGACGCCCGTGCTACGAGTAAGTGGCTTGGGCATCTTGCCCATAGAGCGCACAGGCAGGAATGCCTGTGTTGCACTTTGCTAATGGGCAGGATGCCCGTGCTACGAATAGACTTCTCGAACACCCTCCTTCTCCCGAAAGTACCCCAACTTGGGGTATAATGGGGCTGGAGGTGACTATGAAACCCGGCAGTATCGCAATGATTGTCTTGGTTCTCGCGGGGCTTGTGTTCACTGTCCGCGCCTTCGTGACGAACACCAGTCCGTATGTGAAAGTCGCTCAACTCTCCCAGTTCCAGAGTGAAGTTCACCTGCCCCTCAAACCGCTTCAGGAGACTGTTGAGTTCGACATTCGCACGATGACGCTCACTTTTGAAGGTGAAGACGAGACGGGGCGGGTGAAGGTGGTCTACCCCAAGGGCAAGCCGAACAACTTCGAGATGGCGACCCAAGTGGTGGTCATCGGGGAGATGAAAGACGGGGTGTTCCACGCCCGCGATATGCTGGTGAAGTGCCCCAGCAAATATCAAGGCGAACAACAAACCGCCAAGAACTGACCTAAGTGTCCCTGCTTCACATGCGGGGGCAGTGTGTGTGCTTATAGGAGACAAAAATGCTTATCGGTTATGCAGTGGTTTGGTTCGGCGTTCTATTCGCGTTCGTTTCGGTTGCGCTTTACCTCTTGAGTGGTCGGCGCCCTGAACTAATCCGATGGGCGCGCCTGAGTTTTATCGGAGCGTTCCTCGCAATCGTGGGGGCGGAAGCGGTACTCCAGTACGCCCTGCTCACAGGACGCTATGACCTGCAATATGTGTTCAGCTTCAGCGAGCAGTCCCTCTCGACCCTGATGAAGATGGCGAGCGCGTGGGCAGGTCAGGAGGGAAGCTTCCTGCTGTGGGCACTCTGGACAGGGATTTATGGACTTATCTTGATGCGCACTGCAGGTGGCTACGAACGCTGGGTGATGGTGGTCTATGGGACGATTATCCTGCTCCTGATGGGCATTCTGGCGTACCAAAGCCCGTTTGCTCCGCTACAGAAACCCGACCCTGCCCCACCCGTTTGGCCCCCTCAAGACGGCTTTGGCTTGAACCCCGTGTTGGAGAACCCGTGGATGAAGATTCATCCGCCGATTATTTTCGCAGGGTTCTCAGCGTTGGCAGTGCCGTTCGCCTATGCGATTGCGAGCCTCTGGCGTAAGGAGTACCACGAGTGGGCGGTGCGTGTGCGTCCGTGGGCAATCTACTCGGCTACGATGCTCGGTATCGGGCTGGCGCTGGGAGGTTACTGGGCATACGAGACGCTCGGCTGGGGCGGTTTCTGGGCGTGGGATCCTGTTGAGAACTCCTCTTACTTCCCCTGGCTGACGATGGCGGCGGGCATTCACGGGCTGATGCTCCAAATCAATCGCGGGCGGATGGTGCGCTGGAACCACCTGCTGATGGCGGTGCCCTTCCTGATGTTCGTCTATGGAACCTTCCTCACGCGCAGTGGTCTGCTGGCGGAGGTCTCGGTTCACTCGTTCGACGCCTTAGCCAAAAGTGCGCTCTGGATTCTGCTCACGATGCTGCTGGGGGGACTGTTGCTGACGGTGGGGTTGTGGGCGTGGCGCTACCGCTCGATGCCTCTGCCTGCCACAACCAACGCGGGCAAACTCTCCCGCGAGAACGCGCTCAAGTGGGGGGCAGGCTTGCTGGTCATCTCGGCGCTGATTAGTCTCGTCGGCACCTCTTGGCCCCTGATTAGCAAGGCGTTCACGGGACAGATGGTCGCGCTTCAGCCCTCGTTTTACAATCAGGTGCATGCGCCGTGGATTGTGGTGACGGCGATTCTCTTGGCGACTGCGCCGATGCTCACCTGGCGCGGGATGACCTTAGACGAGGTTCTCCAACGGCTCACGAAGGGCTGGATTGCAGCGGTCGCCACAGCCTTCATCCTGTTCTTTATGGGCTTCCGCGAGCCTCTCACCCTGTTGATTTCGGTGCTGTTGGCGTTTGCGGTCTTCTCCAACCTGGGCGCAATCTGGCGACGCATCCGCACTTCCAAAGTGACGATCGGAGGCTTCCTAACGCACGCTGGGCTGGGGATTGCGGTGCTGGGGCTGATGATTTCCAACTTCTATGAAGTCAAAGAGCGCGTGGTGGTGATGCAGGGTCAAGACACGATGGCGCTCGGCTACCGCTGGCGCTATCTGGGGATGACGGGCAACGAGCAGTTCCCTGGCGACCCGATGGCGGACAAGTTCAACCGCGTGCGCATCGAAGTCGCCTCACACGACCAAAAGTTCATCGTGGAGCCACGCTTCTACCAAGACCAACGCCGAACGCAGAACAACAATGTGGTCTGGCCCCATATCGTGCGCTGGTGGGACCACGACCTCTATGTTGCCTTCTTCGCTCCGCCCCAAGTGGACGCCAGCCCGATTACGATTCGCCTGCACGAGAAGGAGAAAGCCACGAAGGATGGCTACACCGTAGAGTTCTTGGGCTTCGAAACGGGCGGTACGATGGGCGCGGACGGCTTCCGGGCAATTGCCCGTGCCCGTGTGAGCCACCCGAACTGGGAGAAGCCCGTGGAGGTGGAGCCGTTCCGGGTGGTGACGGCAGGTGGTGTGATTCCAATTCCTGTGCCCTTGCCCGATGGAGCGCAGCTATTGGTCGGGCAGATGGATGTGAGCCAGCGCATGGTCGAGTTCCAGATGATTATGGTGCCGGGCAAGCCTGAGACCAACCCGCGCTGGGTAATCCCGCTGGAGGTCTATGTGAAGCCTCTCACGATTCTGGTCTGGCTAGGACCGCCCCTGACGCTAATCGGTGGATTGCTGGCGACAGTGCGTCGGGCACGCGATGTGCGCTACGGCGTGGCGCGCGCAAACGGCGAGACACCCCCTCCGCCTGCTCCCCGCCAAGTGGTTCCGCGCGGAAAGAAAGTGCGTGCCCGACGCCCTGTGCCCGAACCGCTCAGCGCAAAGGCACTGGAGGAGAAGGTGTAGCTCCCTACCAAAGGGTTTTTGCACCTCTGCCTCGATGCTGATTGTGAGGTGATATAACTGGGAATGTCTCTCAACCGAGCCACGGCTGCCCAAACGAAACACGCAGGTATAATCGATTGAGGGTGACAAAGTGAACCTTACCCTGCCAGAGGAACTGTTGCGAGCAACACGCATGACCGAATCGGAGTTTAGGCAAGAATTGGCGATATGGCTTTTCCAAAATGAACGCCTGACTCTGTCCCAAGCAAGCCAACTCGCTAATATGACTCTTGCTGAGTTCCAGCACCTGCTTGCAAGCCGACGCATTCCTATTCACTATGATATCGCTGAGTTCGAGGAAGATATCGAAACCTTGAAAGGTCTTTCTACAGATGAAGGTCGTTAGCAATACCTCTCCTATTGTGAACTTAGCAGGAGTAGGATACCTTGAACTATTAGAGGCTCTCTTCGAGCAGGTTGTGATTCCTATCGCAGTATCAGAAGAGATTGTGCGTGATACACGCTTTGCCGATATTCCTAACGCCTTCCCATAGATAAAAGTTTGCGAGGTACAAAACCGCTTAGCAGTAACCTTACTCAGTCAAACCCTCGACAGAGGAGAAGCAGAATCGATCGTGCTCGCAACCGAACAAGATGTAGAGATTGTGCTAATGGACGAGCGATTAGGTAGACGCAAAACACAAGAGTTGGGTTTGCGAGTTATGGGTGTACTCGGTATTCTAACTGAATCGAAACGGCGAGGCTTAGTAGCCCGTGTGAAACCAATTGTAGAATCCCTGCGATTTCAGATGGGCTTTTGGATAAGTGACGAGCTCTATCTTCGCGTGCTTCAGGAAGTGGGGGAGGAGTGATTAAGACTTGAGACAGGGGCAACTGTTGCCAAATTTAATGACCTAACGCCCACTCCAAGCACGCAAGGCGCGCATAGACCCCGTTCTGCACTTGGCGCAGGATGAGCGAAGCCACGCTGTCGGCGACCTCATCGCTGATTTCGATTCCGCGCTGAATCGGTCCGGGATGCATCACCATGCAGTTGGGATGAACATTACGCAATCGCTCGGCGTTAATCTGGTAGTCTCGGCGGTAAGCACTGAGGCTCGTGAGCAAGCCTTGTTGCATCCGCTCGATCTGGAGGCGCAAGGTCATCACCACCTCGGCGCCCTCCAATGCCTGACGAATGTCGTGGGTTAGGTAAGCATTCGGCAAGGGCGTGTCGGGCAGGAGGGTCGGTGGGGCACAGAGCCACACCTGCGCACCATATTGGGTGAGCAAGGTGAGATTCGAGCGCGCCACTCGGCTATGCCGAATATCGCCCACAATCGCGATTTTACGCCCTTCCAGCCAGCGCGTTTCAGGGTCGGGCTTGCCAAACTGCTCCCAGAGCGTGTAGAGGTCGAGTAGGGCTTGGGTGGGGTGTTCGTGTGCCCCGTCGCCAGCGTTCAGCACGGGCACACTCGAAAATCGGCTGGCGAGCTGGGCGGAACCTGCTTGGGGATGGCGTAGCGCAATCGCACTCACACCCTGCGCGCAGAGGGTACGCACCGTATCGGCGAGGCTCTCGCCCTTCTGGATGCTGCTTGCGCTTGCGGTTATCACGAGCGGATGATAGCCCAGAAGCACACAGGCTTGCTCGAACGCTCCACGCGTGCGCGTGCTGGGTTCGTAGAAGAGAAGGGCGATAAGCGGGGAGTGGGGAGTAGGGAATGGGGAGTGGGGAGTGTTAGCCCTCACCGCTTGCCCCTCTCCCACGCTGTGGGAGAGGGGAGTAGCCCTCACCCCCTGCCCCTCTCCCACGCTGTGGGAGAGGGGAGTAGCCCTCACCCCCTGCCCCTCTCCCACGCTGTGGGAGAGGGGAGTAGCCCTCACCCCCTGCCCCTCTCCCGACGCTTCGGGAGAGGGGAGTCCAGACTCCCTCCCTCTCCCAAAGCCTTGGGAGAGGGAGGGCAGGGGTGGGTGAGGGTTACTCTTCAGCTCGTCCATCCGCCTTAGCAAGCGGGCGGCCGGCAAGTCACTGGCAGAAAGTAGGTGTCTCATCGCCTGTTATGGAAGGGCAGGGGCAGGCTCACGGCGCTTGCGCAACACTACGCGGTCGCGCCCCTCTAACTCCGACAACTCCACCAGCACGAACTCGGTGCGACTGGTCGGCAGGTTCTTGCCGACATAGTCGGGGCGGATTGGCAGTTCACGGTGCCCGCGATCAATCAGTGCCACCAACTGCACATTCGCAGGGCGTCCCAAGTGCATCACGGCTTCCATCGCAGCGCGTACCGTGCGCCCTGTTTGGATGACCTCGTCCACCAGAATCACGCGCTTGCCCGTAATCTGGAACGGCACATCGGACTGATTGCGGTGGAGGGTCGTGGGGCGTTCGGTGAGGTCGTCGCGGTAGGGCGTGATATCCACACTGCCACAGGGAATACCCGTGCCTTCGATCTGCGACAGGGCGAGCGCGAGCCGTCGTGCCACTGGTACACCGCGCCGTTGAATGCCGATGACCACCAAGTCGCGCGCACCTTTGTTGCGCTCCAAAATTTCATGAGCAATCCGCGTGATGGCACGCCGAATATCCTCAGCGTCCATCACCACAACCTCCTCATGCGCTTCCATCGCCTGCAGTATACCTTCGAAGCGCGATGGGGTATAATGCTATCGCTCGCTGACGCGCTGGCGAGGAGGCAAACTATGTTTGGAAGCATCGGCTTTAGCGAAATCATGGTGCTCTTCGTGTTAGCGTTGCTGATTTTTGGGCCCCGCAAGTTGCCCGAAATCGCACGCTCCGTTGGGCAAGCCATGCGCGAGTTCAAAAAAGCAGGCGAAGAGGTCACTCGGTCTCTGGAAGAGCCTGTGGATGAGGTGCGCGAGCGACTCTATCAATTAGACGAGGAGCAACGATGGCGGTCTTAGCAAACATTCTCACTTGGGTAGTCATTGCAGTTGCGGCTGTGTTCATCTTTTTGGTGACGATTCAGACCACGCGCTCGGAGGGGATTTTCTCGCCTGGCGCTGCGGAAGGCATGTATGGCAAAGCGAAGCCGGGCTTCGACGACACCCTCTCCCGCCTGACGCTGATTTTGGCGGTGGTGTTTTTTGTGCTGTCGGCGATTATCGCGTATCTACCGCATTAGGATTTCGCTTTCCCACACCCAAAAACGCTCCCTAAAGATAGCAGGGAGCGTTTTTGGTTTACTCGTCTGGCTCCACACCGAGTTCTCGCAAGCGTTGGGCAAGTCGTTCGGCACGCTGGCGTTCGCGCTCGGCAACCTCAGCGGAGGTCAGCACGAGTGAGCCGTCCTCTCGGTAGAATCGCACCCACCGACGATGTCGGCGTTGGAATATCCCTTCCCACACCGCTACATAAGCCCCTAACTGCTCGCTCCAAAGCCAGCCCTGTTCGTTCGGCTCGATGGGCACATATCGGTCGCCCACTAAGCGAAAGCCCTTGAGTTCATCGTGGTCGGGGTCGTACCAGAAATACTCCTCCGTGCCGAAAGTCTGTGAGTAGAGCTTGAGGTTGTCCTCTTTGTCCTTCTTGGCAGTGGTGGGCGAGATTAGCTCGAAGATTACATTCGGGTAGCGTCCGCCCTCTTCCCAGACCACCCAGCCATCGCGCGGTTTCAAGCCATCCACATCCTTCACCACGAAGAAATCGGGTCCCTTGTAGAGGGGGCGGTTGCGTCGGACGCTCTCAATCTGCTCGGTGCTGAAGTAGACGAACATATTTCCGCCGCAGAAGAAGTCGGTGCGCCCCTCAAAGAGTTGGCTCACCACTTCGTTCAGCAAAAAAATCTGGACGACATGCCAATCGCTTTCCAAGGGTTCACCGTCGTCGAAAATGAGTTGGCTCGAATCGGGCGGTGTTGGGCAGTAGGCAACGGCAGGAGACTTGACGCGCTTTGTGCGCGCTTTGCGCTGGGTCGTAGTGCCTGCTTGTGCCATTTCCATTCACCCTTGCAAGATTATACCCCCCTAAAAAGCATCGCCCACCCTCGAATGAGGGTGGACGCGTTTCATTCAACTCTGCAAGCGTTCGTTTACCAACAGACAGCAGGGACTGTACTGGAACTGCACGAACGCTCACATACATTCACGATAGGCGTTTCGGGAATACCGAAGAAGTCCCCAAAGCACAACGGGAATCCTTCAGATTTCTTCCCTCTTGAAACATAGAGATTGGGTATCATAGAGCGGTCTCATATAATCTCAGAGGTTCTCAATCTGAGAAAAGCATAGGAGGTTGATCACAATGACGAGAGGTATGGTATCAGTGCTGATAATGGCAGCTGCATGCGTCGTATCATATGCGCAGACTCCACGCATTGCGTGGTATTATTACCACTTATTACATGGCTATGGAAACGGTCGGGATATTGCTGTTGATTTACTCGGAAATATTTATATCGCCACGAGTGACTGTAAGAGTGTAATGTACAATCCAAATGGAACAATTAATTGGATAAGCTATGCTCCAGAATGTGAACTACTCAATGCTTTGACACTAGACAAAACCATAATAGGGGAGGCGAATAGTATTTATGTCACTGGAAGACTGAAAGGACGGTTCCCTCTCCACTTCAGGATATCTTGACGGTGAGTTATAACTCTGAGGGAGTCTTACGGTGGTTTAATCGCTACAGTCTACCGTTCTGTAACACATCCCAAACCAAACTCGAAGAAGGAGTCGATATTGCCTTGACCAAGCAGGGGTTTATATGCGTTACTGGATATGGTTACTGTCCAGGATGCGATGAATTCGGTAATCATCCCAACGGCTCTGGTCATGATATCGTCACGCTTTGGTATACGCCAAATGGTACACTGACAAAAGAAAAAGTTTTCAGCCGCTTCCGAAATGGCTCCGAAGCAGGTTTTGCTGTATTTGCAGGAAATCGGGCAGATTATGTTACTGGAATGAGCATGGGGGGGAACTCCTGCAGTATCTATACAGATGTCGAAGCCTATATCCCAATCCTGAAATTATGCATACTGCTCACCGTACGACTTAAATGGAGATGGTGTCGTCGATGATATTGATATACTTGTAGTTCTTATGAATTTTGGTCAGTGCTGGCACTGAAGAGAAATTCAAGACGCCTTAGGCTCCCCCAACACTGGAGGAGCCTGAAGCGAAACTTACCAGCAGTTGATGTCGGCGATGCAGGTACCAGGTACTCCATGAAAATCGCCAAAGTTGGGTACTCCAGCAGGGTGCCCCACACACTCGAAGTGTTCTTCACGCGTTGGGAATTCTGTGAAGCCACAGCTTCGTCGTGTAGCAGGAGGCACATGATTTGTCCAACTGTAGTAGGTGGAACGCGCGTAAATAGAAGGACAATCGTATCGCCCCTGCGGAGGGGTACAACCCGAAATAATCCGACCTCCTGTTGGCAAGCCGTTGTAGCGGAACCACTTTACATGCCCATCTATAAATGCCACCGACATCCCCTCTGTGTGGCGGGGCCAAGACTCCCATTTGTACCAGTAGTCAATCCACGCACGAAACTCGGTGCGATTGTACCCGCGAGGAAAATAGCCGTCCACATAGGCAATCGTATCTGCAGGTTGAGGCACACCTGCCTCAGTGACGGGGTTAAAGCACCGTGCTGCTAAACCGCTCGGTTGACTCACGCACCCGTTGTTGCCAGGGGTACCAAGCATCGTGCTGAACAAGCCCAGATTAAAGGTGTATGCGTTGTACCGAAAAGTTCCTGCAGGTCTACAAGCCCCACAGCGTACGCGGATTGCGGCGAACAGACTCCTGCCATATTGACCACTTTGCCAGTTCGGTCCTGTGTAATCTTGACCCCCCTCGCTCTGAGCATAGCTAGGGCACTTCAAAATATCTGCGTTCTTGCGATAGGGATGAGTTAGGTCATGGACGAAGTAGAGGATGTTGTCCCGACTGGTTCCTCGTAAACCGAATGGATAGGTACCATCATAATCAGAAGCATACATGATGGTTCCTTTGATGAGCTGGTTGAGATTGCTCAGACACATCGCCTGCCTCGCCTTCTCCCGTGCTTGGGCAAATACAGGGAACAGGATGGCAGCCAGAATCGCGATGATAGCGATGACTACCAAAAGCTCGATTAGAGTAAAGCCTCTCCGTTGTTGCATGGGTTACCTCCTAATCCCCTTATTATACACCACTTTGCCCGCAATTGCAAGGGGTTTCTAATATCCCAGTTCGAAGAAGTAGCGGAGCCACTCACCTGCGACGGGTGCCGCAATCGCACCGCCGCCACCTGCCTCTTCTGCCATCACGCAGATTGCTATGCGCGGGTTGTCGGCAGGTGCGAAAGCGATGAACCATGCGTTGGTCTTGCCCCCCTTGCGAACCTCTGCCGAACCTGTTTTGCCCGCCACGTGGATGCCGGGCACCCGTGCGGCGCGTGCCGTGCCTTGCTCCACCGTGCGCACCATCGCCTCCACCACCGCTTCCCAGTGCTGGGGCGAGGCGTCGTAGCGGTAGAGGACTTCGGGTTGTGCCTCCTCTAACACACTGCCGTCAGGCGCAACAATCTGGCGCATAATATGGGGACGATAGATGACTCCACGGTTGGCAATGCCCATCGCGACCACCGCCCACTGGAGCGGAGTGGTGTTGAGGTAGCCCTGCCCTATGCCGAAGTTAAGCGTCTCACCGCCAAACCAAGGCTGATTGTAGGTTCGGCGTTTCCAATCGGGGTCGGGCACAATCCCTTTCCGCTCGTGGGGCAGGTCGATCCCTGTGCGCTCACCCAAGCCAAACGACCGCGCCACCTCCGCCAAACGATCCGGTCCCATTCGCTGAGCCAGCTGATAGAAAAAGACATTGCACGATTGCGCAATCGCTTCGTAGAAGTCGACAGAACCATGCCTCCTCCAGCATCGGAAAGAGCGCTGACCAACTTGATGACCGCCTGTGCAGACGGTTGCTGAGCGGGGGCTAACCAGCCCTTGTTTGAGTCCTTCCAACGCCACAATCGGCTTGAAGATGGAACCTGGCGCGTAGGACGATTGGATTGCTCGGTTGTTGAGAGGGGCGCGGGGGTCGTTGATGAGCGGGCGCCATACTTGAGCAGGGATACGCGGAACAAAGAGGTTCGGGTCGAACGAGGGTTGGCTCACCATCGCCAGCACCTCGCCGTTGCGTGGGTCAATCGCCACCAGCGCGCCTTGTTGACCCTGTAGCAGGTCATAGGCTTTTTGCTGGAGGCGTGTGTCGATGCTCATCACGAGCCGTGCGCCGGGCGTAGGTTCGAACTCTTGTAGGGTACGCACCTTCCTACCGAGCGGGGTCACCTCCACCTGCTCACCACCCGGTCTGCCGTGCAGGTACCACTCATATTGGCGCTCCAACCCGTTCTTGCCTACGAAGTCTGTGCCGTCATAGAGGCGCAGATTGAGCCAGTTGTCGTCCCCCTCTTCGCGGGCGCGCTCGGAATAGTCTTTTAGTTCCTCTTGCGAAATCTGCCCCACATAGCCGACGATGTGTGCATAGAGCTTGCCGTAGGGATAGCGTCGCATCGCACGGAGCGAGACCTCCACTTCGGGCAGGTTGTATTGGCTCTCGATGAGGTCGACCGCCTGCTCATACGGCACACCCTGTAGCACCACCAGTGGGACGAAGGGGTTGATTCGCGGGTTGTTGACCAGCTCGCTTAACTCTTCGGGCGTGATACCGAGCCTCTGGGCAACGAGCAGGATACGCTCTGGGTTTTGGCGAAGCTGATCGGGGTAGACGCTAATCACGATTTGGGCGCGATTGGTGGCGACCGTCTTGCCATTTCGGTCGACAATTAGTCCACGCGGGGGTGGAACACGCAGGAGGCGCGTGCGCACCATCTCAGCACGCGCACTGAGTTCATCCCCGTGCAGTATCTGGAGATACCAAAGCCGTCCGATAAGGATGAACAGCACGATTCCAACCGCCACCAGAAGCCCATACTCTTGGGGGCTAATTCGACGCTTGTCTTCGGTGCGAATGCCCAAGTGGCGCTTCGGTCGCTGAATCATCGCTATCGGTTCACTCCGTGCTTGCGACAGGTGCCTCTGGGTTCAGTGCCTTTCGTGAAGCGTTTCCGAACCACTTCGGGACAGTAGTCCGTAGCACGCTGACCTGTATCCACGCAGATTTCCACCATCACGGTTTCGGGAGGCGCTGGGGGTGGGGGGGGCACACTGGGGCGGGGTGGGCTTTCGGTGGTTCGTGGGGTCGGGTCAGTCCCCCAGCGTCCCGTGCCCGAAGCGGTCGTTTCAATCGGGTTGGACGAGGCGGTAGAGACTGCAGGCGCAGTGGGTTCGGCAGGGGTGCGCACGGTATCGGAGGGGGGTGGAGTGGGTTCAGTTGTGTCGACTTCGGGTGCGGGCGTAGTCTCTTCGTTTACATCTGGCAGTTCAGGTTGGGCAGGCTCTTGCTCAACAGTCGGTTCGGGCTCGGGCACTGCAAGGGGTGTGGGCGGATTGATACGCGTGTCAATTTCCAGCACGCGCGCCATCATCTCTGCCCAGATACGCGCGCAGACCGTTCCCCCAAACACACGGCGCATCGGGCGATACTCCCACTGGTGGGTTTGGGAGTTGTAATGCTCGCTGGCGACCCAGACCACCGCTAAGTAGTGGTCGGTATAGCCCACGAACCAGGCGTCTCGATAGTCGCTGGTGGTGCCCGTCTTGCCGCGCGCGTTGGGGATCCGTGCTGCGGCGCGTCCCGTTCCGTTCACGACCGCCGTGCGCAGGATTTCGTCCATCCACTGCGCGCTTTGTGGCGAGAGCACACGCGGGACGACCTGCCCCTTGTTATCTATCAGGATTGCCCCGTTCCCATCCACCACCCGACGAAGTGTGAACGGCTCGATTCGATTGCCGTTCAGCGCGAACACGCTGTAGGCTTTTGCCAACTCGATCGGTCGCACTGCCGACGCGCCCAGCGCAAGGGGCAACACGGGGTCTAACGGCGACTCGATTCCGAACCGCTCACGCGAGAAGCGGGCGACGGTCTCAGGACCCACCAACTGCATGGCGCGGATGGCGGGGATGTTGATCGATGAAGCAAGCGCACGCTTTACGGTGACCTGCCCACGAAACTTTCCGTCCGCATTCTGGGGGCGCCAGACCTTGCCACCACCAGCAGGCATACTGAGAGGCGTGTCCGAAAGCGTGCTGTTCGGTGTGAGCCGCCCCAGTTCGAACGCCGTCGCATAGACAATCGGTTTGAACGCCGAGCCAGGCTGGCGACGCCCCTGCGTGATGTTATTGAACTGCGAGCGTCGGAAGTCGACCCCACCGACCATTGCGCGCACATAGCCTGTGCGCAGGTCAATCAGCACAATCGCTCCTTGATTGACCCCTTGATTGGCGAACGCGCGTATGCCGTTTTGGAGTGCCTGCTCGGCGGCGCGTTGCATCTCCATATTCAGCGTAGTGTAGACACGGAGACCGCCTTGTAGGATAAGTTCGCGCCCATACATCTCCTCCAATTGGCGCAGAACATCCATCACGAAGTGGGTCGCTAAGAAGCGGGATTGCGGACGGTTGCGTGTGAGGCGGAGCGGTTCCTGCTTGGCGGTGTCGCGCTGGTCGGGCGTAATGTAGCCCTCGCGTGCCATCAGGTCTAAGGTCAGGTTGCGCTGGCGAATTGCCTCGTCGGGATTGCCGAACGGCTCGTAGGAAGAGGGACGCTGGGGCAGAGACGCCAACAGCGCACACTCCGCCAGCGTGAGTTTGTCAAGGGGCTTATTGAAGTAGACGCGCGCCGCCGCTTTGACCCCATATGCTCCATTGCCGTAATAGACCTGATTGAGGTAGAGTTCCAGGATGCGCTCTTTGCTCAATCGGCGTTCCAACTCTTGGGCGAGAATAATCTCTTGGATTTTGCGCGAGAAGGTGCGTCGCTGGCTTAGGAACACATTGCGTGCCAACTGCTGAGTGAGGGTGCTACCGCCTTGCCGAATGTCCCCCTCAGTGATATTGACCCAGAGTGCGCGCGCGGTGCCACGCCAATCGACCCCGCTATGTTGCCAGAAGCGTCGGTCCTCCTTAGCAATCGTCGCATTAATAAGATGTTCGGGAATCTGCGCTAACTCGACGGGTTCGCGGTACTCTTCAGCAATTCGGGCGAGTTGCGTGCCATCGCTGGCGAAGATGAGGCTCGCTTGACGAGGCTGATAGTTCTCGATAACCATCACGGAGGGCATCATCTGCGCCACTTGGTAGTAAAGCACTCCGACGAAGGTGATGCCCCCCAAGATGAGCGTGAGGAAAACCAAACTCAGGTACGCCAGGATGCGCTTCCACCATCGTCGGCGCTTTCGCTTCGGTTTCCCCGATACCGCTTCCGCCGAGCCACGCATGGACACAGAAGTATACCTGAAAGAGCTGCTTGGACGCACGAAGTCGCCGATTTTTCCCGTTTTGGGACTAAAGTCCTACCCAAAGCGCTGAAAAGTGGTGTATAATGTGCTTCAGAAACTTCAAGCTTATTTCAGGCACCTCGCTTGATCTTGGTTTGGTTTCTCATAATCTACTAAGGAGGTGTTGTATGAGACTTTTACGCAGTGTCGTATGGGCTGGTGTGCTCGTGATGGCGTCGGTTGCCTTTTCACAAGGTGATCTCCCCATCCCGGCTCCACCTAATCCTAACCCGCCGTTGGAGCGTCCTATCTTCTTACCCCCACCGCCCCAACCGCCAGAGGTAGCGCCACCGATTATCGCGCCCGACGGCAGAGTCGTGGCGCCTAAATACGAAGAGAGTCGTGCCCTCACACGCCCCGACACTCCTGATAGCACCGCGCCCGCTGAAGGATTCACCAGCGGAGGCGATGGCGAGGAGGTTGGAAAGATTGGCGACCCGTTCATGTTGCCGTTCGGTTCGAAAGGCGAGCGTGTCGCAATTGCGTTCTACTCGGGTGATTTTGTCCCGCCCCCAAACGAGCGTATTCAGCCTGCTCTGCGCCTGTTAGCTGCCCAGCGGGCGAGCGAGTTCGCACCTGCAAGTGGTCTTGCGCGCCCCACCGTCGACGCCTTGATCCTGTTCAACGGGCGACTCGCTGAGGGGATGAAACAGCAGATGGAGGAAGCAGGCATTCAGTTCTTCCGTTTCTACCCCTACAGTGCGTATCAGGCGCGAATCCCTGTCGACTTGTTAGACCGCTTAGAAGCTACGGAAGCGGTGCGCTGGGTTGGGCTACCGAATCCCGTCCAGAAAACCGCACCAGAAGCGATTGCCTATATCAACCAGAACACGAGCGAGCGGGAGTGGTTCTATATCACTGGCTTCGGTCCCGACACGAACAACCTGCTTCGCAATCAGCTTCAATTAGCAGGCGCTGAGATTGTGAGTTATCACGCGGACCTGGAGGTCTACACGGTTCGTGCAAACTCGTTCCAACTCAGCCAAATCGTGATGATACCCGACGCGATGTTCGTCGAGTGGGTGGGGCGTCCACAAGCGCTTCATACCGAGTCGATGGCATCACACAACGCCGACCGCCTTTGGGGCACGGACTACGATGGACGACCTGTAGGGGGACGCTCCATCAAGTTAGGTGTTGCCGATAGCGGTATGAACACGGCGCACCAAGACTTCGCCAACCTCTCAGGCGGGATGTTCGGCTTCAACCGAACGACCGAGCAGAACTGGTGGAACGACCTGAACGCACATGGCACGCATGTGTCGGGCACTTTCTTTGGTCAGGGCAACGCCCAGTTCCGCTATCGTGGGTTCGCCTCGGGCTTCCGCGAACACTCCAGCCTGGTGTACGACCTTCTTCACAGCAAGGTGTTCCGTCAAGACAGCTTTGCTGAAGGCAACTCGATGCTGGAGGGCATGATCGATATGCGAGGACGCGGAAACGAGGATATCAAACGCCGTATCTACAACCTGAGTGGCGGAGCTTCATCCTCGCTCCCCGGAACCGATGCTTACGCCCGAGAAGCCGACCAAGCCTTCGTGGAGAATGTTCTGCCCGTGATTGCTGCGGGCAATGGAGGACCGAATGCCAGTACGATTCGCACTCCTGGCAAAGCGAAAGGCTCGCTCACTGTGGGCAATATTTGGGACGACTGGAACGGGAGCGGTACCAACACTACCGATACGATGGCGCCCGATTCCTCGCGCGGTCCGATAGAAGACACTCGATTCAAACCCGATGTGGTGGCACACGGACGCTGGATCGACTCGACCCACAACACGGATAACGCTGGCTATCGATTCGGCTGGAACGGAACCTCGATGGCAGCGCCCCATGTGGCAGGCTTAGCGGCGACCCTCGTCCAGCGCTACGACTGGCCCGCGTGGGCAATCCGCTCCATCATCATGGGCACCGCAATCGACTTAGGGCACGGGCGCAACAATCAAGGCTTAGGCAAGGTAGACGCCCTGCTCTCACACCTTGCTTGGAACGGCGGTTGGGAAACGTGGTTTTGGCACAACGGAGGCACGGGCGATGTACGCTATATCGATGTGAATGTGCCTTCGGGAGTCAGCCGAATGCGTGTGGTCTTGGTCTATCCCGACCCGCCCGCCGCCTCAGGAGCCAGCATCGCCCTCAAGAACGACCTCGACCTGTACCTCCAAACAGGCACACTGACCACGAATGCATCGGGGCAGTGGTCATCCTTATCAGCACGCAACAATGTGGAGATTATCGAGGTGAGCAATCCTTCCACAGGCACCTACCGCGTGAAGGTTCATACCTACAACCTCGCAGAAGGCTCCTCGCAACCGTGGGCGTTCACCATCCACTGGACTCTCGGGAGCCAATCGCCGAACCTAAACCTTAGCCTCAGTGCGCCCGTTGCCGTCAAACCGAGCACGAACTTCACCGTGACGGGAACTGCCTCTGCAGGGTCCTATGTAGCGTCGGGCGTTCACGCGACTCTGACTGTGCCTTCAGGGGGGCTAACTCGAAACGGGCTGACCTATAAGCGACGCGCCCCGAACGGCGGTACCGAAACCGTCTACTTCAACGGCGTCTTCGGCAAGAACATGGGCAACATCGGGCATACCCTAAGCCGTTCGTTCGATTGGAGCATGACCAGCGGTGCATCGGAAGGCACTCGAACGGTGCGCATGTCGGTTGCGTCTATCAATGGAGGCACAGCACAGATTGATCGCACGGTGATTGTGGACGGCACAGCCCCCACCAACTGGCAGAACTTTGTACCTACCAGTTGGGTCAGCACGCAGACCCCAACCTGTACAATCCAAGTGCAAGATGTGCTGGCGGGTCTCGACACAGGGGCAATCTACTACTGGTACTATACACCCAACACAGGCACTCAGGGTCCGTTTAACGCCACCACAACCGCATCGAACGGCACAACTGCTTTGGCAACTCTGCGTGCTATGAATGTGCCATTCAACACCGAGAGCAGTGGTTCACAAGCCCAAATCTACTTCCGTGCTTATGACCGCGCCGGAAACTTCAGTGATAGTGGGTGGCAACAGGTGCGCATCGACACGACCGCGCCTGCCGATTGGCAGAACTTCACCCCTTCAAGTGTGGTGTATGGGACACGCATCACTTGCACAGTGCGCGTGCGAGATATCCTCTCTGGACTGACCACGAGTACCGCATTCTACCGCTACTCTTCAGACGGCGGTTCCACTTGGTCGGGTTGGGTAGTAGCCAGCGCAACGGGCGCAAACGGTACAACTGCCCTTCAGACCATTACTGCCACGAATGTGCCCTTCCCCAATCCAAGCACCACCCAGAACAAAATCCAGTTCGCTATTCGGGATGAAGCAGGCAACTGGGGTTATAGCCCTGAGTACACCGTGCAGACGACCTCGACCTTCACCCTCACGAACGGTTCCGCCACCTACACTGTGAACAACACCTTCGGCTCAGCGATTCGCACAGGCTCGTTAGGTGGGCTTTCCGACTTCAACGCGGGTAATGGAGATAAGCTGTACCAGCACTGGTGGTGGTATCGCACGCAGGGTTCCAACCGCGAGTTTGCCTTGTCGAACCTCGTGGCGCATAACCAGCCCAGCGCGAATCGTATCGAGCTGACCTACGAAGAGCCTGTTGATACCGACCCAAGCCAAGTCTATCGAATCACGCTCATCTACGAGCTGACCTCGGCAGGCTCGGATAGTGCGAAGGTGGATATTCTTTCAACCATCCAGAACCTCAGCAGTAGCACGCGCACCGTCCACCTCTACCACTATGCGGATTTCTTCGCAGGCACGACAAGCGATGTGGCACAGGTGCGGAACCCGAATCTCATCAAGCAGGTGTTTGGGGACGGAGGCTGTGCGGAACTCCGTACCACCCAGAGCGCATCGCGTTGGGAAGTGGCAACATACCCCACATTGCGCTCCAAGCTCACCAACACCAGCGCGGATGACCTCTCCAACGCCACTTCCGTATCCGGTGATGTCACGATGGCGTTCCAGTGGACACGCTCACTGACTTCGGGCGCGCAATTCGCCACGACCGTGACCCAAGCGCTGAACCTGCCGCAACTGGTGGGCGATGTGAACGGCGATTGCATCGTGGACGATGCCGACCTGCTGGAGGTGCTGTTCAACTTCGGAGCGACGGGCGCATCGCCTGCCGACCTGAACTGCGATGGAATCGTGGATGACGCCGACCTGTTGATCGTGCTGTTCAACTTCGGCAGTAACTGCTAATCTGGGCGAGAGACCTCGTCCAAAAACAACGCCCCTCCCTGAAACCTTCAGGGCGGGGCGTTGACTCTACGCTGGATAAAACAGTTATCGCTTCCCGCTGAGCACCGCCTCGTATCGAGCGTTCACCACATTCCAGTCGATCGCCTGGATGAACGCATCGAGGTAGCGCGCACGCGCCGTCTGGAAATCCAGATAGTAGGCGTGCTCGTAGGTGTCCACCGCCAACAGCACGGTAGCGTTCCACACGGGGAAGGTGTTCTGCGCATCGCCGATGTAGTTGAAGAGCGTGCCGTCGTCGTGGTCATACGCCAGCCAGACCCACCCGCGCGCAGCCATCCCTGTCGCCTTCAGGTCTTCCACCCAGCGATCGAACGAACCGAAATAGCGCGCCAGTGCTTCACGCAGGGCACTGCTCGGCTCCGAGCCACCACCGCCCATGTTCTCGAAGTAGAGCTCGTGGTTCTTCACCCCGCCCAAGGCGAAGGTATAGTCCACCTTCAGCGAGCGGATGAGGCTGTAGGTTTGGTTGCCCTTTGCAAAGTCGTCCGAAGCGAGCTGTGCCAGAGCGCGTCGGATTTCGTTCGTCTTGTTCACATAGCCCTGATAGAGTTTGTAGTGTTCCTCGTGGGTTTTGCGGGAGATACCGAACTTTTCGGTTTCGAACACCTTTTCGGGTAGGGGCTTCGCCGTCACTTCCACCACTTGAATATCAGCCATGTTAGGTTCCCTCCTATTTGATGGTCGGGTTGCCAACGCGTGGGGAGCCACCAGCGCGGTGCCTGTGAGAGCCGAGACCGCCAGCAGAAACTCCCGACGCGACAAACGCTTGGCATCCATAGTAGCGGTATTATACCCTTCGCTATGCTAAATATCAGTGCAATCCGCTACGCCTCCGACTGGACAGACGGTTCGGAGCTACTGGATGCGTCGGTCTGACCGTTCAGGTCGCGCCTAATGGCTTGCACGGTGCGAATACGATGCCCTTCCAGCTCGTGCACGCGCAGTTCCCAGCCGTCCACAACCACCGACTCGCCCACCGTCGGCAAGTGCCCCAACTGACCAAACACATACCCGCCAAGCGTATCGAACTCTTCCGACTCCATCTCCACATTCAGCAGTTCGCTCGCGTCATCGATGTGGATGCGTGCATCAATCAAGATTGTGCCATCGGGCAGGGTCTCCACCAGCGTTTCGGGTTCCACATCGTATTCGTCTTGAATCTCGCCGACAATCTCCTCCATCAGGTCTTCGAGTGTGACCAAGCCTGAGGTTCCGCCATACTCGTCCTGTAGGATTGCCATGTGGGTGCGTTGGCGTCGCATCTCTTGGAGCAGCTCGACCACGCGCTTGCTTTCGGGCACGAAGAAGGCAGGACGCATCACCTCGACGATGGACACTCTGGCGTTCGGGCTCTCGCAGAGTGGGAGCAGGTCTTTGGCGTGAACAATCCCCACGATGTTGTCCACATTGCCCTCATAGACGGGGATGCGCGAGTGCCCTGTCTTGCGAATCAGCTCAATCACCTCCTGAATCGAAGCGTTGAGCGGGACGGTCTTCATATCGACGCGCGGGGTCATCACCTCGCGGGCAATCGTATCGGTGAACTCGAAGATGGACTGAATCATCTCCTTCTCTTGCTCTTCGATGACCCCTTGCTCCTCACCTGCCTCCACCAGCACGCGCAGTTCCTCCTCGCTCACGATAGGCGCAAGCCTCTGCATCTGGATGCCGAACAGCTTCAAGATAGAGCGGGTCGCAAGGTTGACCAACAAGATAGGCAGAAGGAACAGGCGGTCAAACAGCATCAACGGCACGATGACCATCAGCGCAACCCGTTCCGAGTAGGTGATGGCGATACTGCGGGGCACGGTCTCCCCGATAATCACATTCGCAAAGGCGGTGATAATCGCCACGACCGCCACGCTGAAGCCGAGCAGACTGACGCCTGTTGCCTGCTCAATCGGGCGAAGGAGGTTGTGGAGCGGTTCCGCCAGGTTGGTCGCTGCGACCGCCGACGCTAAGAACGCCACGATATTCAGCCCGACCTGCACGGTGGAGAGAAAGCGCGACGGCTCCGACTTGAACGCCAACAGGTACGGCGCCAAGCGGTGGTTCTGCTCCTTCAGCATGCGCATCCAGCTGTGGCGTATGGAGGTCAGGGCACTCTCTGCCATCGAGAAAAACGCACTCAGCAACAGGAGAATCAGAATCACGCCCAGGCTGGAGAGGGGTGAGAGTCCTGTTGTCGTGGTCTGTGCCGTTTGGAGCGGTTCACTGGGCGATTGGGCGTAGAGCCACCACACGGCGACCAGACTTCCTAAAACAATCAGCAACAGTCTTTTCCGAAGGTTTCTAAAGGGGCTACTGTCCGAGTTATCTGCCATCGGTTGTATCGACCTCCTCATCGGGGCACGAGCCAGTAGATGAGCGCGGCGACCCCGATTCCGAGCAAACTGCCCAGAATCACCTCGCGCAGGGTGTGGATTCTGCCCTCGACACGGCTCTGGGCGACCAGCGTCGCCAAGAGGAGCGCTAAGATCGACGCCAGCAGATTGCCCGAGATAATCACAATCGCTAAGGCGAAGAAGAATCCCAGCGCGGCGTGTCCGCTCATCGCGCCCCCATGAAACAGGCGCACTTTGCCCTGCGTCGCCAACACCTTGACCAGTGAAACAATCACGAAGATCAAAATCACGCCAACGGTGAGGGCGACCGCCAGGGTCGGTTCGGCGCGTTCCATCCGCAGGCGAATCTGCTCTAAGCGCAGGTCGCCCATAAACAGCACCCACGCCACGACCACCGCGTTGAGCGTGGCGACCAGCACCGCGCCCGCTGCGATGTCCTTAGCGAACTTCGCCTTCGGATGATACTCCTCCGTCACAAGGTCTACCGTCGCCTCTACCGCCGAGTTGAACATCTCGGCAATCAGCACCAGCGAAATGGTAAAAAGCAACACCAGCATTTCGCGTTTATCGAGGCGGAACAGCAGACCCATCACCAGCACCATCACGACACTGAAAAAGTGGAATCGCATATGGCGCTGGGTGCGTACCACGGCAATAATCCCTTCCAGAGCGTAGCGGAAGCCGTCGAGTGGGTTTCGGCGTGTTGCGATTGTCCGACTCTCTTGCCCGTTGCCCTCAGTCGCTTCTGAGAAGGGCGGTGCTTCCGCTCGTTGGTCCGTCTCCTGATAGGCTTCAGGAGGCTCAGGGTTCGATCTCATCGTATCGCGAATACCACGCGCTATTAGCAGGATACCCCATCTGACGCAGGATTTCGACCGAACGCTGAACCATCTGGTTGCGCTCGGCATCGGTCTCATCATTGTAGCCCAAGAGGTGGAGCCATCCGTGCAGTCCCAGTATCAGCAGTTCGGTCATTAGGTCGTGCTGATTGAGGTGCGCTTGGCGTTGGGCGGTCTCCACCGAAATCGCCACATCGCCCACAATCGGTGTGCCCTCGTCATAGCCGAAGGTGAGTACATCGGTCGGCTTTGGTATGCCCCGATAGTGGGCGTTCATCTGGGCGATGTGAGCGTCGTTCGTCAGAAGGAAGTGGCACTCCAGACTCTCGTTGGGGGTGGAGGGCAATTGGATGAGTGCGTGAGGCTCTGCCAAGACCAGTGCGCGCCTCATCTGCTCCTCAAAATGGGGGAGGTTGATGCCCGACTCGTTCAGCAGGGGTTCCACTTCGGGGTTGACCACGACCGAGAGCTCAAGAGGGGCGTACCGCATAGACCTCTTCCGTGTTAGGATACTCGATGCGCTTATGGCGTGAGGCGACTAACACACGCAGGAACGCCTCCTCGATTCGCTTCAGGTCGCAGAAAGTCAGCCCACACTCGTCCAGCTGACCGTCCTGTCGGCGCATTTCGACCATATCGTGGATGAAGTTCGCTAAGCGGTGGGGGGTCATTTCCCCCAGTACGCGCGTCGATGCCTCTACCGTGTCTGCCAGCATGATAATCGCCGCCTCGCGCGTCTGGGGTTTAGGACCCTCGTAGCGGAAATGTTGCTCCAGCACAGGGTCAGGCATAGAGCCGACCGCCTGATGATAGAAATAGGTGATGAGGCTGGTGCCGTGATGTTGAGCAATAATGTCGCACAGAGCAGTCGGCAGGCGGTGTTGGCGCGCCAGATCGACCCCATCGCGTACATGCGAGGCGATAATCCGCGCTGAGAGGGCAGGGTTAATCCGCTCGTGGCTGTTGATGCCCGTCTGATTCTCGATGTAGAAATCGGGCTTCGTGAGTTTGCCGATATCGTGATAGTAGCCAGCGACCCGTGCCAAGAGCGAGTCCGCCCCAATCGCGAGCGCCGCCTCTTCTGCTAACTGCCCCACCATTTGGCTATGGAAGTAGGTGCCGGGCGCCTTCTCGCGCAACTCACGCAGGAGGGGATGCTCCAGCGAGGCGAGTTCCATCAGCACCATCGGGGTCGCCAATCGGAACGGGCGTTCCAAGAGGGTTAGACCCAGCCAGAAGAGCGCAATCGCAAACACACCGCCCACAACGCCCCAGAACCCGCTCTGGAGGGCGTCCAATAGCGCAACCCCACTGCCGATTTGAACCGTAATCGAGGTCAGCGCAAGCACCGCACTCACCAATACGCCCGTTAAAAAGAGTTGCGAGCGTCGGCGAAGCGGAGCCACCGAGTAGATTCCAATCCAGCCCGATAAGCCGACTGCACCCAGCGTCTGAACAGGAAGCCCCTGAGCCAACGCTGAGCCTGCAAGCAACACCGTGAAAGTCAGCAGGGCGATCAGCGGGTGGATGAGCATCGACATGAGCATCCCGCCCGCTAATAAGGGCGCAAACGACAAAAAGCCGTGCTCGGCGTTGAGGGCGGAACCGTTCGCAATCGTGGAGGCTAAGCGCACGCCCAGCAGGCTCACGAGGCTAATCAGCACCAGCAGGATAATCCCGACCTCGCGGGCACTATGGGCAATCGGTGAGCGGAGTGCCAACCCTGTTGAGCGTAGGAACCCCCCATAGTGCAGGAGGGGGATGAGTACTGCCAGTTGTGCCCCTGCGATGAGCATCCGCTCACCGAGCTGGGGCAAAAGGCTTCGAAGACTGCCGTTCAGTAAGACCAACGCCATCCAGATGAGCGCACCTGCTACCACAGGTTGCCAACGCAATCGAAGCGTTGGCTTGTTCGTGGTGCGGTTGGCAAGACGACCACGCCCCCGCCGGAGCGGCGCCCACTGGAAACGCATCGGTCTCAGAATGAACTACTTCTTGCGTCGGCGTTGCTTCTGGCGTCGGCGACGCTCACTCGGCTTCTCGTAGTGTACGTGGCGCTTGTACTCTTGCAAAATGCCACTCTGCTCCAGCGCTTTCTTGAAACGCTTGAGCGCATTATCGATCGACTCATTCTGACGAACCTGTATCTGTGCCAAGGGTCTGATGCCTCCTTCCTTTTGTGCAGGTAGCGTGTCTGATTCACTGCCTCTCCGCTAATCCCTGCAAAGGACTGCCTAATTATATCGGAAAACGGCTCGAAAAGTCAAGAGGGTGGCTCGCTGAGTATCCCTCTGCCCTCCCAAGCGCGTACAGATTAAGGTGCGCTCGTTGACACACAGGCTTACCCATCAGATAGGAGTTATAGCCCTCTTAGGAAGATTACCCCATAAACGGTATACTACTACCGACTGGTCGGTCGAGCCAGTTGGGAGGTAGCGATGAAGAGGATATGGAGCGCCCTATTGGCAATGTGGCTCATTGTCGGAATGGCAGTGGCAACCGAACGAACCTCAACCCGAACGACCCCAATCCCCCCTCAAGGCGTGGCTGAAGCATTAATCGCAACCCCGAACGACCTGCCCGGCGGATTCAAAGCGGAAGGACGACAGGGCGACATCGTGATGCGCAACCACCAAGCGACCTTCGTAATCGCAGGTGTGCGCCCCACCTCAGGCTATTCGCAGTATGGTGGGCGCCTGCTCGACGCGGTGCTGAACGAACTTGGACATAACGGCGACCTGCTGGGAGAGATGTTTTTGGCGGTGCAAGATGCGCGGGGCGTTATCAGCGCACGGGTGCTTCGTGCCGAACAGGTCGAGATTGTCTCGCATGGTGGACAGGGCAAACCCGCCATCGTGAAAGTGCTGGCAGTAGACGACCGCTTCCCCATCGTCGACCAAGCGCTTCGTATCCCCAGTCAACCGCTGGGTGTGCGTGCCACCCTCACCTACACGCTCGAACCCGATAGCCCCAGCCTACAGATAGAATGCACCCTGCAAAACACCACTGACCGCCCTCAAGTCTACTCGCTGGTGCAGGGTTGGATACAAGGCGATGGAATGCAGATGTTCCTGCCCCCGTTCGGAAGCGCAGAGCATGCCCTGCGTGTAGCGGGAGGCACACCCCTAATGGGGCTACTGCAAGGCATTCGAGGTTCGATGCCCTATGTGGCGAATGTCGGCTCGGGCATAGCCTACGGGCTGTTCCTAAACGAGGGCGAAATTACCCAGATGCAAAAAGCGCAGGACATCTATCTCATTGGCTTACTCAAGAGTGCGCAGACCCCGCCGGGCGAAACCGTCACCGCCCGCTGGGTCTTCACCGTGAGCAAGGCAGAGACCGAGACTCTGCGCCGAGAACACGCTCGATTCCAGAAGAGTGAGGTTGCCCTGCACACGCTGGAAGGTCAGGTGCGCGATAACGCCGGTGCGCCTATCCCCAACGCACGGGTCTACCTGTTCCACTCGGAGAACGGCGAGGAGCGGTTCACGACGGTCGTGCGAACCGACTCACGGGGCAACTTCTCTGCCGAACTGCCTGCAGGCAACTGGCGTGGAGTGGTGTTCGGCAACCACCATACGCCCCGCGAGTTCACCGCTACCGTGCCCAGCACGAACCCTGTCGGGGTTTTCCTGAACGCTCCTGCCCAACTGCGCATTCGTGGTCTGGACGAACGCCGACGCCCCGCCCCGACGACCGTGGTGTTCGAGCGTCTTGGCAACAACCCGATGCCCAAGCCTGAGCGCGTGCGCTTTGGCGAACAGGGCAACTTCGGGCGGTTCGACCGTGTTCACTTCAGCTTGTCGGGCGACGAGACCCTGCAAGTGGAGCCCGGACGCTATCGCATCACGCTGGCGCGCGGGTTCGAGTACGAGATTGCCCAGCGGGAAATCGAACTCAATTCGGGCGAGAGTCTCACTTTTGAGGCGGTGCTGGCGCACACGGCGAACCTGCCGGGCTACATGGGGGCGGACTTCCATATGCACACAATTCCTTCGCCCGACTCCTACGATTTCTACGACGATAAGGTCATCGCCTACATCGCCAACGGGATGCATATTATGGTGATGACTGACCACGACTGCAACACTGACCTCAGCCCCTATGTGGAGGCGTTGCGCGTGCGAGACCGAATCGCCACGATTGTGGGCAACGAGGTCTCCCCGATGAACTCGTTCGGGCATTTCAATCTGTTCCCCCAGCGCCACGACCCGAACTTGCCCAACAACGGCGCAATCCGCTGGTACGACAAGACACCGAGCCAGATTTTTGAGGCGGGGCGCAAGAACTACGAGGGCGATGTGATTGTGCAGGTGAACCACCCGCGCGCCCCGACGATGGGCTACTTCCTATTTTATGGCTTTGACCCTAAGACGGGAACCGCCCAGCGCCCCGATGGGTTCGACACCTCGTTCGATGCCATCGAAATCTTCAACGGGGACAACCCTGCCGCTGCGGAAGTCATCTTGCAGGACTGGTTCGCCTTTCTGAATCAGGGCAAGCGCTATCTGGCAACAGGCAACACCGATAGCCACCATGTGCATCGGCTCCAGCCGGGCTATCCGCGCACTTATGTCTACTTCGGGCATCGTGAGCCTTGGCGCGTGACGCCCGACAATCTCGTTGCGACGATGCGTCAGGGCGACATGGTGGTATGTGGCGGACCCGTGCTGACCTTCACGGCGGTAGACCCCTCGGAACGGCGCGGGCGCGCGGTGCGAATGGGACAAACCCTCCAACTCAGAGGCGACACTCTGCGCCTGAATGTGGAGGTGCGTGCGCCCTCGTGGGTGCGCACGAACACCCTACAGGTAGTGGTGAACGGCGAAGCGGTGCGCGAAATCCCGCTCAACCAGCCTGAAAATGCGCCCCTGAACTACAAAGCCGAACTGGACATCCCTCTCCCGAACGGCGCCTCCAAAGGTTGGGTGGTGCTGATTGCCAAGGGCGACCGCTTCACCGCCCTGTATACGACCTATCCGCTCTCCTTCACGAACCCAATCTACTGGGAGCGTACTCAGTAGGAGTAGGTGTCCGCAGGTGAATGTGGCTTGGGCGTCTCGCCCATATTGCACATGGGCAGGATGCCCGTGCTACAGTGGCGTAAGCATTTTGCATCGCAGGGCGCAGTCAGGATAGTTTAGGCGCACATCCGATTGCGCCCCTCATATTTCGCTTGGTAGAGCCGTTGGTCGGTGCGCTGAAGCCACGCTTCGGGCGTCTCATCGGGCTGGAGCTGGCTCACGCCCAGCGAAACAGTAGTGGTGATCGATAACTCGTCGGAAACTCGCACGGGCTGAGAACGAATGGCGTCTGCAATACGCTGAGCGACCGCTTTGCCCTCCTTGAGGGTGGTCTCACGCAGGACTACAGCGAACTCCTCGCCTCCATAACGCGCCACGAAATCGCCCTTGCGCAAGCACACACTCACAATCCGCCGAGCCACCTCCTTCAGCACCTCGTCGCCTGCCAAATGCCCATATTGGTCGTTCACCTGCTTGAAGTGGTCGATGTCCAACAGAATCAGCACGGCGGGGTAGCCGAACAGATTGTAGAGTTGTACCGAGTGCTGGAGTTGGGCATCGAGGGCGCGCCGATTGAACAGTTGGGTGAGCGGGTCGAGCGCGCTCTCTCGGCGTGCTTGTTCCAGCTCTTGCATCAGGTTGCGCACTTGGGTCTGGAGTTGTTGGCGCACCTGCTGATGGCGCAGTTCGCGCTCTCGGACGACCTGCGTGAGGGACTGGAGAGTGGACTTGAGCGTCTCGACAGGGATATGGCTCTCGCCTGAACGCAGTTGCTGATTGAGGCTCTCGATGTGATGGCTCAGGGCGGTGTTGTCGTCATTTTCCTGTTGAATCAGTTGTGAGATGCTGTTGATGAGCGTCCACGCAAGGTCGCGCAGGTCGTTCATCTGGTTCACGACGAAACTCTGTTCCGCTCGGCGGTACTCACACGCTTTATGGGGGATTTCTCCAAACTGCTCCAGTATCGCTAAGTCTACCAGCGACTGCCACAGCGCACGGTTCGATTCGGCGGTGCGGTCAGCGGTTTCAAAGGCGTAGCGTGCCAAGCAGCGCAGAACCTGCTCCAGCACAGCGCGTTCGAGGGTCGCTTCACCACCGCCCGACGAACCACGCCCTAACAACCAGTCCCGAAACCGTTCCAGCGAACTCACTGCCGTAGGGATTCTATTCCACAGTTCTGCCTGAAATTTCCACCTTAGCGAGATAATCGCCTATCAAGACCTCTACTTCAGTGAGACAATCGTTACCCCTTCCCCGCCCTCGTTTGTGGTGGCGAGGCGGAACGACTTCACTTGGGGATGTTGGCTCAGGTACTCGTGGACGACTTTGCGCAGAGTGCCTGTGCCCTTGCCGTGAACAATCCGAACCTGTTCGTAGCCAGCAAGGAGCGCATCGTCGATATATTTCTCCACGATGGGCAGTGCTTCTTCCACGCGCATCATTCGAATCATGATTTCGAGGGGCACAGGTTCGGCAGGGCGCGGGCGTTTGGTGAGTTTGGCGGTAGGTTTTCGAGGTGAGGCGAGTGGCTCGAGGTCGCTCACCGCCACAGGCAGGCGCATTTTGCCGATGTAGACGGTGGCGCGCCCGTCGTCAGGCAGCTCCGCCAGCGTGCCAACCTGCCCCAGACTGCGCACACGCACCTGCATCCCGACCTGCCACTGCACTTCGATCCGCTCCTCTTGAGTCGGTTCAGGCGCGGGTTTGGCTTGGCGGGCACGCTCGATGGCTTGTTGGAACTGCTTGCTGAGCTCTTGGGTCTGCTTGCTTTCGCGTGGGGCTTGGCGCAGTTGGCGCAGGATTGCTTCCGCTTCCGAGCGCAGTTGCTGGATGACCGCCTCCATCTCGGCTTGGGCGCGTTGGTAGGCGGTGCGTCGTTCCGCCTCCAGTTTGGCACGCTCCTCACTCAGCCGTTTCTGTAGTTCCACAATCTCAGCATTGCGGGCGTGCCACTCCTGTTCCTCCTGCTCGGCGCGACGGCGCGCGGTTTCCAGCTCATTCAGCATCTTCATCAAGTCAATCTGCTGAGCGCCAAGCGACTCGAGCGCACGCTGGGCGACCCGTTCGGGCAGACCGAGCCGTTTCGCAATCTCGATGGCATGGCTTGCGCCCGGCACGCCCATCTGGAGCCGATAGGTGGGCTGAAGCGTTTCCAAATCGAACTCGGTGGAGGCGTTTACCAGTCGGGGGTGGTCATAAGCGAGGGCTTTCAACTCGCCATAGTGGGTGGTGGCGACCACACGCGCCTCGCGTTCCAGCAGGGTGAGCAGGATGGCGCGCGCCAACGCGGCGCCCTCGGTCGGGTCGGTGCCTGCACCCAGCTCGTCTAACAACACCAGACTGTTGCGCCCCGCTTGCTCCAGATAGCGAATAATATGGCGCATATGTCCCGAAAAGGTGGAGAGCGACTGCTGGAGGCTCTGCTCGTCGCCAATATCCGCGTAGATGCCGTTCGGTAGGGCAATCTGAGTCCCCTCCACTGCGGGAATGTGCAGTCCGAGCAAGGTCATCAGTGTCAGCAGTCCGAGCGTCTTGAGCGTGACGGTCTTGCCCCCCGTGTTGGGACCTGTGATGAGGATACCGAGCCATTCGCGTCCCAGCTCCAAGTTGATGGGCACAGCGCGCTCTTTGGGAATCATCGGGTGGCGTGCCTTGCGCAAACGCCAATAACCGTCGGTATTGATTTTGGGCATCGTGCAGTCCCAGTCTAAGGCGAGCCGTCCCCCAGCGAGGGCACAATCGATATGGCTCAGGGCGTCGGTGGTCTGCTCCATCGCTTCGGATTCGGCTTCAATCGCACGGGAGAACGCGTACAGAATCGCCTCGATTTCGTCCTGCTCGGCGGACTGCAGTTCGCGCAGGCGATTGCCCAACTCCACCAGTTCGGCAGGCTCAATAAAGAGGGTCGCCCCACTCATGCTGGTGTCGTGGACGATGCCCTTGACTCGCCCCCGATATTCACTGCGCACGGGCAGGCAGTAGCGTCCGTTGCGCAGGGTGTAGGTCGGCTCCTGAAGCACTTCACGCCAAGCGGGGCTGGTGGTCATTGTATGCAGTTGCTCGGTGATGCGTTTTTGCAGGCGTCGCTGGTCGTGGCGGATTTGGGCGAGCCGTTCGCTGGCGGTGTCCAGCACCTCTCCACTCGGGGCGATACACTCGGCAATCTGACGCTCTAACTTGCTGAGGGTGTGAAGCCGTTGGGCATAAGATGCCAGAATCGGGTAACGTTCGGCACGCGAGAGCAGATGTTCCTTGTATTGGCGCGCGCTTTTGAGCAGTTGCGCCACCTGAAGCAGTTCCTCTGGCGTGAGCAGACCGCCCTTGAACGCTTTCTGGAGGGGCGGGCGTATCTCTTGGAGTTTTAGGGGGGGTGGCGCTTCGCGTGCGAGCAGGCGCACGGCGTCGTCGGTCTCTTGCAGGCGCCGTTGAACGATGTCGGGGTCTGCGCTCAGGGGGCGATTGAGCGCGTCTTCGCGCCCCATCGGCGTTTCGGCACGGCGCGCCCACTCTTGACGCACATAGTCCAACTCCAGCACCTGTAGGCTGTGGAGGTCCCACTCCATCGTGCAGGATTGTACCCGTGAATGGCTCCTGCTTGCTGATGACCCGATACTTTTGCGTCGTGGTATACTTCAGAAACTATGGCACGCTATGAGCGCATTACCGTCAATCCAAACCAGATGGGGGGAGTCCCCTGCATTCGTGGGTTGCGGATTCCTGTTGCGACGGTTGTTGCGATGGTAGCAGAGGGGATGACTCCTGAGCAGATATTGGAGGCGTATCCCGACCTTGAGTTAGAAGACATTCGGGAAGCACTTCGGTTTGCAGCGGAAGCCGTTAGTGAGCGCGCACTTCCTTTATTGCCAACAGGATGAAATTTTTGGTAGATAACGCACTCTCACCAGTTGTTGCTGAACACCTTCGTTCAGCAGGATTTGATACCGTCCATGTACGCGACTATGGCATTCAAGATGCTGATGACTTGACGATTTTTGCGCGCGCTCAAGCAGAAGAACGCGTGTTGATTTCCGCAGACACCGATTTTGGAACTATCATTGCGCAACAGCGCGTCCAACTACCTTCGCTGATTCTATTTCGCGGAATGGTAACACGAAACCCTGAAAGGCAAGTATCATTATTGAGGGCAAATCTCCCTGCACTACAAGAAGTTCTTGAATCTGGCGCAATCGTAACCATAGAGGAGCATCGCATTCGTGTGCGCATGCTCCCCGTGAGTGAAGAATAAGTATCAATCTCCTAACTGATCCAATCGTGCCTTGAGTCGGGCATAACGTTCCAGCAGGTCGCGCTCTTGGTTGCGGGTCTCCTGCACCACTTCGGGCTTGGCACGTTCTACAAACTGCGGGTTGCGCAAGCGCGCCTGCACCGCCTTGATTTCGCCTTCCAGCTTCGCCAGTTCCTTCTGGAGCCGTTCACGCTCACGCTCGACATCGACCAGCCCTGCAATCGGCAGGAACACCTCCGCCCCCGCCGAGGGGTTCACCAGCGCACGCTCGCCGGGTGTGCCGAGCCGAATCTCCTGACACCACGCAAGGTGCGCTATCATCGAGCGATGCGTTTCCAAGCGCGTACGGCTCACCTCGTCGGTCGGGTTCACCCACGCAAACGGGATGGCAACACCCGGCGTAATCTTGACCTCCGCACGCAGGTTGCGAATGGCACGGATGACCTCGAACACCTGCGCCATCTCCGCTTCGGCTTCAGGGTCAATCCAGTCGGGGTTCACTGTTGGGAACGGTGCGCGGGTCAGCGCAGGCTGGTCAGGTGTGGCGCCAATCGCCTGCCAGAGCTCCTCCGTGATGTGAGGCATATAGGGATGGAGCAGGCGCAGGAGATGGTCAAACAGATACACCAGCATCGCTTGGGTCTGGGTCTTACGCTGGGGGTCTTGCAGGCGGGGTTTCACCGCCTCGATGTACCAGTCGCACACCTCGCTCCAGATGAACTCGTACAGAGCGTTCGCCCCGTCGTCGAAGCAGTAGCGTGCCAGTGCCTCATTCACGGTCTGGATCGTCTGCTGAAGTCGGCTGAGAATCCAGCGGTCGAGCGCATCGGCAGGCTGCGCACCATATTGACGAAGGGCATCTAAGTCCGCACCTTCCAGATTAAGCAACACGAAACGGGTGGCGTTCCAGACCTTGTTGGCGAAGTTGCGCGCATTCAGCACGCGGTCTTCATAGAACCGAATCGACTGCTGAAGCCCTGCCTGCTGGAGCAGAGACCAGCGCAGGGCGTCGGTACCGTATTTCTCAATCAGTTCCAGCGGGTCGATGCCCGTGCCGAGCGATTTGGACATGCGCTTGCCCTCTTTGTTCAGCACGGTGGCGTGGATATAGACCTCGCGGAACGGGATGTCGCCTGCGAAGTAGAGTCCCGTCATCACCATCCGCGCCACCCACAGGTAGAGGATTTCCTGTGCGGTGAGCAGAGTATCGGTGGGGTAGAACAGGCGCAGTTCTTCGGTCTGGCGGGGCCAGCCCAGCACGGTGTGGGGCCAGATTGCCGACGAGAACCAGGTGTCCAGCACATCGGGGTCGCGCACAAGGCGTGTGCTCTCACAGCGGGGACATTTTTCGGGCGCGTCTTTCTGCACAATCGGGTTCTCTCGGCGGAGGAGGCGGTAGAACCTCACCCCCCCAGCCCCCCTCTCCGCAAGCAGAGAGGGGGGTTGACTCCCCTCTCCCGAAGCTTCGGGAGAGGGGTCGGGGGTGAGGGCTTCCACCACCTCAAAATTCTCAGGGTTGCAGTCCACACAGTACCAAGCGGGGATCTGATGCCCCCACCAGAGCTGGCGCGAGATACACCAGTCGCGGATGTTGTCCATCCAGTTCAGGTACATCTCGGTGTAGCGTTCGGGGATGATACGAATCTTGCCCTCGCGCACGACCTTGGCGGCGGGCTTGGCAATCTCGCTCATTCGGCAGAACCACTGCTCGCTCAGCAGAGGTTCAATCACGGTATGGCACCGCTCACACCGAGCCAGCGGAACGGTGTAGTCCTCCACCTTCTCTAATAGCCCTTCCGCCTCCAAATCTTGGATGATGAGTTTGCGTACCTCGTAGCGGTCTTTACCGTGGTAGTTCTGCAGGTAGGGGTTCTCGCTCAGCCCGAGGCTCTCGCGCAAGCCTTCGGTGTTGATTGTGCCGTCCAAGCTCATAATCACAGGGCGCGGGAGACCGTGTCGTGTGCCGATTTCGAAGTCGTTTGGGTCGTGTGCGGGTGTGACCTTGACCGCTCCCGTGCCGAACGCAGGGTCGGGGTAAGGGTCTGCCACCAGTGGAATAAGCCGTCCCACCAGAGGCAGGCACAGGTTCTTGCCGATGAGGTGGGTGTAGCGTTCGTCGCTTGGGTTCACCGCAACCGCCACATCGCCCAGCATCGTCTCAGGGCGCGTGGTGGCAACCACCAGATAGCCACTGCCGTCTTCAAAGGGGTAGCGGATATGATAGAGTTTGCCTGGCTCGTCTGCTTGCTCCAGCTCGATGTCGGAGAGGGCGGTCATACAGCGTGGGCACCAGTTGATAACGCGCTCACCGATATACAAATACCCGTCCTGCCACCAACGCACGAACACTTCCAACACAGCGTCCACATATTCGGGGTCGAGCGTGAAGCGGGTGTAGCGCCAGTCGTAGGAACAGCCGAGTTTGCGGAACTGCATCAGAATCGTATTGCCGTACTGCTCGCGCCACTGCCAGACGCGTTCGAGAAACTTTTCGCGTCCGAGGTCGTGGCGGGTCAAGCCTTCCTTGCGCAGTTCGCGCTCGACCACATTCTGCGTGGCGATGCCTGCGTGGTCGGTGCCGGGCACGCACAGCACATTATAGCCCTGCATCCGCTTCCAGCGCAACAGAGCATCGTGAATCGAGTGGTTGAGTGCGTGCCCCATATGCAGAGAGCCTGTGATGTTGGGGGGCGGGATGGTGATGCAGTAGCGCGGGCGCCCATCGTCGGCAACTGTGGCGTAGAAATCGCCGCGCTCCAGCCACCACTGATAGCGTCGCTCTTCAACCTCGTGCGGGTTGTAGGTCTTCGGAATCTCGTAGCCCATGCTGTCGCTTACCCCTTTTTGCGCTCATAGATTGTACCTAAGGGGGCAGGCTGTTCTGAGGCGGTGGGCTGATTTGGGGGGAGTAGGGAGTCTGATAGGGGTACAGTCTCCCAGTTCACTTTCGGGGTGAACGCCAACATTTTCCAGCGGTTTCAGCCCTCACCCCCAGCCCCTCTCCCACTGGAAGAGGGGAGTCTGGCTCCCTACCACGCCCTGCTCCCTCCCTCGCCTTGTGGGAGAGGCACGGAACGACAGTCTTCTCTGCCCTTACCTCGCCAGCACAGGCGCCACCACCTCGCGTACCGCCTTGATCTGAGCCATGAGTCGCTCGAAGGCTTGCGGGGTGAGCGACTGCGCTCCATCGGAGAGGGCGCGCTCAGGATGTGGGTGAACCTCGATAATCAGCCCATCTGCTCCCGCTGCGACCCCCGCCAGCGCAACCGACGGCACATAGCGCGCATGCCCAATCCCATGGCTGGGGTCGATAATAATCGGTAGGTGCGAGTGGTACTTGATGATTGGCACCGCGTTGATATCCAGCGTGTTGCGCGCGTAGGTGCGGTCAATCGGCACGATGCCCCGCTCACATAGGATGACCTGCTCGTTGCCCTGCGTAAGCAGATACTCGGCGGAGGCGAGCCACTCATCAATCGTGGCACTGGGCGCACGCTTGAGCAGGACAGGCTTGCCCGAACGCCCCGCCGAAACGAGCAGAGGGAAGTTCTGCATACTGCGCGCCCCAATCTGCAGAATGTCCACATACTCCGCCACGCGCTCGACATCGTGGGGGTCAATTACTTCGCTCACGGTGAGGATACCTACTTCCTCAGCGACAGTTTTGAGGATTTCCAGCCCCTCGCGCTGAAGCCCCTGAAACGAGTAGGGCGAAGTGCGCGGTTTGTACGCCCCAGCACGAAGCGCTTGCGCTCCTGCACGCTTGACAGCCTTCGCCGACTCCAACAGCTGGTCATAGCTCTCAACCGCACAGGGACCTGCCATCACCACGAAGTTGCCGTTGCCAATACGCACATCACCGATGCGAATCTCGGTATCGTGCGGGTGGAAATCGCGCGAGGCTAACTTGTAGGGTCGGGTAATGTGTATCACTTGGTCGACACCGTCCATCGCGGACAGCACGGTATCTAACACGGGGCGCAGTTCGGTGGGGATAGCGCTCGGAATGCCGATTGCCAGACGCTCACCGCCAGGCAAGGGGAGCGCGCTTAGCCCGTGTGACGCAATCGTCTCAACTACAGCATCAATCTGCTCTTGGGTCGCTTCACGCTTCATTAGAACCATCATCGCCAAAACCACTCCTTCTGCACAAGCGAAGCCCCCTTGCTCCGACAAGGCGAATTATACCCAACGGCAGGGGGTGTTTTGAGTTCGACCATCGAAGAGTACCTCAGAAATCAGGGAGTGGGACATAGAGTCCCACTCCCTCTCTCCTTTCGTTGGGTGAACCTTAGCATCCGTTTCCGAAGGAGAATAAGACCTGCAATAGGTCTGCATCGTCGACCACACCATCGTAGTTCACATCGGCGGGGTCGTAATATCCTGTGTTGCCGAAGTTGAAGAGAACCGTGAGAAGGTCTGCGTCATCAACACAGCCGTCCAAGTTAACATCTGTTAGTAGGCGGTCGAACCGAGGCAGTACCGCTATCCAAGCCTCAGTGTTACCATTTGGGTTTTTGCCAGTGCCAACGATGACCGTTCCATCAGCAGAGAAAGCACGCACCTCCTCTAACCGCCAGCTGACAACTTCGGTTAGCCCTGCACTTAGAAGCAGGTCTTTCACGCGATAAGCTACGCCTTCGTAGTCCCAGATTAGAGCCTCCTTGCCAATTTCCGATGTGCCGAAGCCTCCGACCAGCCGTCCATCGGCACTCACGACATAGGCACGGCTATCGTAGGCTCCACCTTCTAATTCACTCAAGCCAACCATGCCCGTGGATGGAGTCCAACGGAACGCCTCAATCCCGCTGGGCGAACGACTCCAACCAACGACAGTGTTACCGTTCGCATTTACACCATAAGCGAAACTGAAGAAGGGAAAGCCTCCTAAGCTGCCAAGAGGTGTCATTACGCCCTCTGCCCACAAGAACGCTTCGGTACCGTTGAACGACTCACTGCGTCCTACAATCACTTGACCATTAGCGGAAATGTTCTGGGCGTAGCTAGCAAAGTTTCCTCCAGGCAAGTCTTCCAAGCCGACCATCCCAGTTGCTTGGCTCCATCGAAACGCTTCCGAACCGCTACTCGATGCACTCCAACCTACTACAATCAAGCCATCGGCAGAGACGCCCAAAGCGAAACTCTGAAAGTTACCACCGGGCAAATCCCCTAACCCTATCATCTGATTTGTGTCTCGCCGCCAGAGAAATGCCTCTGTTCCCGACTCGGAGCGTCCCTGTCCAACGATAACACTTCCATCGTGGGTAACACCCCAAGCAATACTCACGAAGGTTCCTCCAGAGAGGTCGCCCAAAGGTACTAAACCGGTCTCGCGTGTCCAATAGCAAGCCTCCGTTCCGTTGGAAGAGCTGCTCCAACCGACTGCCACGCGCCCATCGCCCGAAACGGCGAACAAGTTGCTGGAGATGTTTCCACCTGGCAGATCGTCCGCAGGATAAAACGAAGGCGTCTGAGCCCAAGCAAGCCAAAATGCCATCGATACAGCGATACTTCCGACTATTTTATACATAAGTGAGCCTCCTTCTATCAATCTCTTACGGATGACGGACTTTCCCCTATTTTGGGATTCCTTTGCGTCCACCCTAATTATTACTAATGGGGAGTGGGGGCATGCTAACGGTCGAGCGACAATTCTTTGCGATCAAGCGACACTTGAGGGGTCGCTAATTCCCTATCTCTCGGATAAAGAGATTGCGGAAGCGGAGGGGTGTGCCGTGTGCCTGAAGCCATATCGGTCCAGAGGCAGGCAAGGGCTGACTTCGATTCCAATAGTTTTCCAGCGGAACGCCGTTAACTACAAGCTCCCCATTCAGCCACACATAGACAACCCCATCCAGCATCAAAATGTGGAACCGATTCCATTTGCCAGGTGGGTGGTCAGCACGCTTTAGCGGTTTACTGGGGTGGCGTTCGTTGTTGAAAAGCCCACCCGAGCCTTCGGGGCGGTCCCATATTTGCACTTGGGGCACTCCACGCAGGTAAATCCCACTGTCGCCACCGGGCGGGATTTGCCACTCCGCAATCAGTTCAAAGTTGCTATAGGCGCGTTCAGTCAGAAGCGAGACGCCCTGCCCGTCAAAAACCAGTTCCCCTTTCTCCACGCGCCAGTGGCTTAGGTGTTGGTGGTTTGCCTCTTCTTGGCGCAGACGGCGTTCCTCTTCAGAGAGCGTCGTCAGTTCAGGCGGGTTGGCGAACCAGCTCTGCCAGCCTGTCAGATCGCGCCCGTTGAAAAGAGCGACGAAACCTTCGGGTGGTTCATTCAAGCGACGCGGTAGGGTCGGGAGTTCTCTGATTTCCATCTTGCGAAACTCCACACGCCCAGAGTGGGCAACGAAACCGATATGTCCCTCCTCGCGCAGGAAGCCCGGTCGTTCACGAATCAAACCGATGTCGTGTATCGTGTTCAGGTTCGTGTCAACTACCACCGAACCATTCAGAACGACCTTGATGTGGCGCCCCCGACAGGTGATTTCCATCGTGTTCCACTGATTCGGCGGGCGCACCGCACTGAAACGCACAGGAACCACCCCATAGATTGCACCACAGAGCGAATGATTGCCCACCTCCGCACGGTTCGCGGTGAAATCGTCGAGGATTTGTACCTCCATCCCGTAGCGCGACGCCTGCCAGCCGAACGGGGCACGGAGGGCGATGCCGTTGTTGGCGCCCGGACCGTTGCGAAACTCCATCCTCAGGATGAAATCGCGATAGGTGCGCTGGGTCAGGAGCCGTCCACGCGACTCGCCCTCAAAGACCAGACGATTATCCTCAAAGTGGAACTTAGGTTGCCCATCCACCTGCCACCCCGTAAGGCTGGAGTTTGGCAGGAGGGAAACCCAGCCCGACTGAGCCGAAGCGGTTCCTACGGCAAGTGCCAGTAGGCTCAACACAACCGTTCGGTGAACCCTCAAATTCCAATCTCCTCTTCCGTGAGGGGTTGCACCAGCGCAATCGGCTGCCCATACTCCACTGGGCTACCGTTCTCTACCAGCCACGCCTGAAGTGTGCAGGGCTGGGGCACGGTAACTTCGTTCGCAATCCCCAACACCTCTATCGTGGCAATCGTCTGCCCACGGTCTAAGCGTGTGCCGATTTCCAACAGGGCGAGGTTACAGTAGCCGACCACATGCGCCCGAATCTCCATCGGGGCAGGAGGTTGCCAACCGCTTTGGGGCGCGGACGGCTCCGATTCGGGCGTTTCGGCTTCATACCCGCTCAAGAAAAGGGGTGGCATCGGTTCGCCGAGCGGAGTCGCAACTTCGCCCTGCACCCGCCGAAGCACCAGCTTTGTTCCTGCCGACTGCACTTCCAACTGGCTCACAGCGCGCTCGTTCATCAAGCGCGCCAGATGCTCTAACTGTTCCATCAGAGTTTCCATTTGAACACCGCCGTCTCTACAAATCGGAGAGAGTAGCTCAACACCACAATCACCAGTGCAATATAGAGGATGAGCGATGCGGTCTCACTGGTCTGAACCGCCGCTTTCAGCACGCCTTCCCGCGCTTCGCTGGGCATTAGGGTAAAGCGCGCCAACAGTTGGTCTAACTGTCCGATGAGATTGAGCACCTGTCCTTGCAGAGGCTCGCGGAAGAAATAGGCAATCCCCAGCACTGCTCCTATCGTCAGGGGCGCAAACAGTTGATATTTCTGGCGCTGGTGCTCGTTGAAAATCACACATTCGGCACAGCGTTGCTTGAGTTCCCACTTGCTGAGCGTCTTGTTATGGGGGATATATTTGGCGTTCTTTTCGGGGTCGTCGCTGATACGCACATCCTTCAGTGCCATCGCGATATTTTTCTCTTCGCACATACACCCGACCCCTTCGCGCCAGCAGGTGCGTCGTGCGTGATAAATCGGACAGCGTTGGCGCACATAGTCTCGGCAGTAGGGCAGTTGCCAGCACTTGCCCAGAAAGCGTTGGGGCACCTCCTGCCGAGCGACATTCGCGCCCAGCGTGAGCGTGTGGTCGAGGCTCGATCCGTAGCGGATACGACGAATGGCGTGCGCGAACCCCACAAACACCGTCAGCACCAGTCCGGGCGGGAACAGCACCCACACAAGGTTGCGGATTTGGTTCAGCGCATATTCGCGCAGGCTTCCGGGCGAAGGCATCATCTCCAACTGCCCCAGCGCGAGGGGGAACCCCCAGTAGAACAGCCCCGCCAGCACCAACATCACCACGCCGACCAGCGGTTCTTCCAAATAGTTCCACGCGACGCCAATCACCACCAGCCCTGCACCGAGAAGCACCATCCGCCCTGCGAAGGTCAAGTTGCCCTCGATGCGCGCTTGGTCTTGGGGAGAGAAGCCTTGCTCTAAGTTCGCAATCAGCACTGCATAGAGAAGGTACGCCAATCCCAGAGCGAACACAATAACCCCGGCTGTAATCATCCACTGGGTGATGGTCGTAATCCAGCGGAGCATCAGCTGGCGCTGATACTCTTGTTGCACCGAAGGACGCTTCGCGCTCATAGCCTACCCCGTTTTTGAGTATACCTATTTAGACGCCTCGGCGGTTGCTTTGGCTCGTTGGCTGAAGGGTTATAAAATAACCCAACTTTCCTGTTGTCCCTCTCTCGTCTTGCCCCTCTCTCGTCATTCTGAGCCGAAGGCGAAGAATCTCGACGGGGATGACACTGAGACCCTTCGCTTCGCTCAGGGTGACAGTGGGGGATGTCATTCTGAGCGAAGCGAAGAATCTCAGGCTCAGACCCTTTCGCCTTCGGCTCAGGGTGACGGGGGCAGGAACCATTTCATCTTCGCATACGCTTTCTCTAAGGCTTACTCATCGGAGCCAACAGGAAAGTTGGGTTCAGAATATACCCAAGATCGGTGCGAAGCAGGGTTGAAGATTCAATCACCCTGCTTTGCTTGAGTCTTTGTTCGGGAAGGGGCTTGTGCCAGAAACGCACAAGCGTCAGGGAGTGCCTCGCGCACAATCATCAGATGCTCACACGCAGGGTACTCGCGATACTCCAGCCGTTGGAGTTCCATCGCCTGCAGGCGTCGGTAGGCGTTCTGGATGTTGTTCATCAGGAAGGGCAACTCTTGCGCGCCGACCGCCATGAACACAGGTAGGTCCTTGGGCAGGTTCATCGGTTGTCCTGCCCCTGCGAAAATCGCGACCGCTCGGAACAGTTCGGGGCGTTGCGCCAGCACTGCGAAACTCTGCCCGCCTCCCATCGAGTGCCCCATCAGGTAGATACGCTCGGTGTCCACCGAGACGAGCTTCTGCACCGCTTCCAACGAAGCCCACACATGGTTCAGCGATGCGCTCGTTCGGGGTGCGACCACCGCCCAGCCGTACTTCTCTGCCTCCTTCAGCACTTGCCCCAGTCCATAACCCTCAAAGAAGAGATGCTCGTTGCCCCCTGCACCGTGCAGAGCCACTACCAGTGAAATAGGGCGGTTGGCTCTGAAGTTCTTGGGCAGATAGAGGCGGAAGTAGTGGGTCTGGTTGTTGTAAGTGGTCGCCATCCAATAGTCGCCGGGTTTAGCTTGCCAGCCCCGCTGATTGCGTTTCCAGCCCGCCACAAACCCTTCTGCAAACTGCAACTGCTTCAGCAAGGGGTAGGTCGTTTCGGGCTGGCTCCCTGTGAGGCAGGCAGAAATCACATCGTGGGTCATCTGAACAGTGGCGCGTTCGGTGGGGTCGGCGTCGGGATGCGCCTCTAACGCCTCTTTGAGTGTGCTGAGCCGTTCGTTCAGGCGGTTGATGAGGCTCATCGGCAGTTCCCACTGGCGCAGGGTCGTGTCCCCTCGGCTAAACCGGAAGCGCACACGATAGTCCCCCTCCGTCTCGGAGGGCAGAGTAAGGGTCGTCTCGTCAGGGTTCCACTCACCTAAGGGAATGTCCAGACTCTCTTTGCCGTCTTTGATGAGGGTGAGGGTAAGCGTTGGGAGTGTTTCGGGCTTGGGGGCGTCGTAATAGCGAAAGACCTGAATCGTGCGCAGGTCTCTATTCGCTCGGAATGCGTCGGTATCGACCACGCGACGAAGCCGTGTGCCGATGGAGCCTGCATAAAGAACCGTGATGGTGGGTTCCTCTGCCGAGCGCAAGCGCGCACAAGTGAGCGTCAGCTGGCGTGAAAGCGCAGAAAACTGGTTCGCGAAGAAGGCGGTAATCCCGTCGGAGAGCGGTTTGGTGGCGCGCATCCGCGCCTCTTCCGATTCACGATGGGCTTCCCAACACGCTTCCATTTCAAGGAGCCGAACCGCAAGGTCGGCACGGCTAATCTGGGGTGCTTGACTCGCCCCCACCAACCAGACAAGGCTCAGAACCACGAGTCCGAGGGTGCGCATAGCAAGAGAGGAGTTCGGCGTGGCGTTAGGGATTCCTGCATTTTAGCCTTCGCCCCTGCCCTTGTGAAAACTGAATGTGAAACGGGTACAATATCCCCCGAACTATAGAGGAGGCAAGAAGCAAGATGGCACGCGTATGCGAAGTTTGTGGTAAGGGCACGATGTTTGGCAACAGCATCCAGCACAAGCATTCGGGTCAGTGGCGCTACCGCGCGCCGAAGACCAAGCGCAGTTGGGCACCGAACCTGCAAGAGGTACGCGCCTATGTGAATGGGGGCAAGACGGTGCGCCGTATCAAGGTCTGCACCCGCTGTCTGAAGGCAGGGAAAGTCTTGCGCGCTGTTGGATGAACTGGGATGCCCTGTTAGAACCGCTTCGTCGGCTCTGCTCTGGTGAGATACGCCGAGCAGAGCCGATGCGTCGTCATACCACACTCCGTGTCGGCGGACCTGCTGCACTCTTCTACAAAGCCACCCAATTGGACGATTTAGCTCGCGTTAGCGAGTGGGCACAACAAAACGGCGTGCCCACCTTCATCATGGGGCACGGAAGCAACATCTTGGTCAGCGACGCGGGCATCCCTGCGTTGGTGATTTACAACGCTTGCGAGCGTATCGAGGTCGGCACGCTCACCTACGCTGAGACGGGCGTTTCGTTCCGCGAACTGTTCCTCAAGACCGCTCAGGCAGGGCTAAGTGGGCTGGAGTTTGCGGTGGGCATTCCGGGCACGCTGGGTGGCGCGCTCGTCTCGAATGCAGGTGCGTACCGAAGCAACATCGCCGCCCTGCTCTGCGAGATCGACCTCGTGAGTGGGGGCAAGCGAATGCAAGTGTCTCCTGAATGGATGGAGTTCTCCTATCGCGATAGCCGACTGCGCCGAGAAGGTGCGCCCCCCACCACCCTGCTGGCGGTGAAGCTGCGCCTTCAGCCCGATAGCCGACTGGCGATTCTGAAACGAGCGCGCCACTTCCAACGCCAGCGTATCGAAAAGCAACCGCCCGAATCGTCGGCAGGCAGTTTCTTCAAGAATGTGTATGACCGCGCCTTAGCCGAACAGTTGCCGAACCTGCCCCAGCCGATGCGCGAGGCGGGTGTTGTGCCTGCGGGCTACCTGATCGAAGCGTGTGGGCTGAAGGGCTATTCGGTGGGCGGGGCATCGGTCTCACGCAAGCACGCTAACTTCCTCATCAATCGGGGCTGGGCGACCGCCACCGATTTTCGCAACCTTGCAGACACGGTCAAAGCGCGCGTCTACGAGCGGTTCGGCGTCTGGCTGGAAGAGGAGGTGCTGGCGGTCGGCGACTGGAGTCGGTTCAATCCAAGCGCAAATGTGCCATAATATAAGCTGGAGGAAGACGATGCGTTGGACAAGTGTGTGGCTGGTGGCATTGGGACTGGGGTTGAGTCTGTCGGCATGTGGCAGGCGCGAATCGTACACCGAGAAAGAGGTGATGGAAGAGATTGCTCGGCGTCAGGGTCAGATTCAAACCGACATCGAGACCACCGTCAAGACCGCACCGCCCCCGATGGAGTTTGAGAATCCGCCCAGTTCGGGTTCGGGCGGTTCGCGCACTATGTCGGGTAGCACAAGAGCGATGGAACCGAGTAGCACGCCTCCACCCCCTGCACCAAGCGGTTCGACGCCCCCTGCCAGCCCGATGCCCTCACAGGGAGTGGGCGATGTGCAGTTAGACCCGACCACAGGGCAGTATGGCATTGCCCCACCCGGCGCGCCCGAAGGCTACACCATCCCGTTGGATAATCGCTGAACCTAAAGTTCTGAGTGAACTCCCGTTCGTAAGGGCAAAATACCCTGCTCACCAACAGCAGAGAGCGGAAGCAATCCGACTTGCCCCTCCCTCATCAGGGCATAGCCAAAGAGTAAGGGCGACTGCAGTTGATGCAGGACGCTGGCATTCGGGTAGGCTCGCTCTGACTCAACAGAGCAATCCAGAGCATATTCGGGTGGGATTGACGAGAGCCGTACCCACAACGGTACTAACTCGCCAACGGTATCAGCGTACCAGACGCGCCCCTGCCACACTACGAACTGCTCCACAGAGACCAACACAGCCAGTTTCGAGGGTGCGAAAGGGTCAGCTACCAGTTCCCTATATCGGCGGATAAGCGACTGCGCGGTAGAAAGAGCGACTGGTCGGAGCAGTTCGTAGAGGTTAGGCATAGGGTTTAGTGGCTCACCCTCTTCTATGATTTTGACACGCTTCGTTGGATAACCCGGATAGACACCGATGCGAGGTGCATGGAACGGGAGCGGTCGAGCAGGTTTATATTCACGGGCAACTTGAGGAATGTGAGTGGGCACAATCTTCATCTCACGGTACAGATCACCCGTATCCAAGTCCACAAGGTGGCTAATGTCGAGCCGAAAGCCGTTGGGAGTGAGCGTATTTTCGTACATCAGCTCCGCCAGACGCACCTGTTCTCGGACGGTGAGGTCTTTTTCGCGCCAGGTGTGCCCCAACATCTCTTCCGCTTGCTGTTCGGGTAAGGGGCGAAGCGATTCGAAGTGAAGTTCCAACGCCCGTGCCGTGAGCCATAGCTGCATCAACAGCTCTGCGTAGCGTGCTTCGTCGTGACTCCGTTCACTGCTCAGCAGGTCCGCAATCTGGCGCACCGATTGTGCCAGCCGACGCGTCTTGAATTGTTCCAGGTTCTGGGCAACCTGATAGAGTTGCTGAATTTGCGCTTCACTGACGCTCAGCTTGCCATCCTGCGCCATCTGCGAGACCAGCTTGAGCGTTTGCTGAATGCTGTGGATTTGAAGGTCTTTGCGTTCGACCGTCTCGCGCTTGGTGCGCCCCTTTGAGGGTGCAACCGCAGGGGACGCCTCCAACAGCGTGAAACGCTCAGGAGTCTGGTTCCACGCAATCAGCGTTGCGATTACATGATGACAATAGCGTGTGTAGCGTGAGGCGGGGCAGGAACAGCTCACTGCCAATTCGCCATTTTCCCAACGAATGCGCACGACCCAAACGCCTGAGTCTCCCTGTACCTGCGCATAGAGGCTCTCTTCGGTGCGTGCGGTTGCCACGAACGCGTTGCGTGCGACCAGCTCCTGTGCGCGCTGGAAGGTTGAGCCCGTGCGACAGAGCGATTCGATCTCCTTCAACGAGAGCGTAGGAAGTGCCATCAACTTGCCCCCTTCAATATCTGCTCGATGACTTCAGTGAGCTTCTTGGGCGTAGCACAGAAAGTGGGGATGCCGAGGTTTGCGACCTTCTGCGCCATCACTTTATCATAAACAGGTTTGCCTTCCTCCAAGGCTAAAAGACAAAGCACATGGACTTTACTCTCCTTCAGGGCGGAAAGATGTTGGAGCATAGCCGAGGCATCGCCTCCTTCGTAAAGGTCAGTGATTAAAACAAAGAGGCACTTTTCGGGTTGTTGAACCAGCCCAGCCCCATAGCGCACCGCCTTGGCGATGTCGGTTCCACCGCCCAGTTGAAGGCTAAACAACAGTTCCACGGGGTCATCGTTGAGGTATTCAGTGAGGTCGACTA
>FWWL01001588.1_pt1 | contig 52543 bp, 53 predicted proteins | sample 2228331 | NCBI WGS metagenome assembly FWWL01 (sample SAMEA103939775, study PRJEB20133) | metagenome | reverse complement strand
CAAACGGCACAGGGCTTTTTCCCATGCCGTTTTGGATTCCATTTTTATTCCCGGTCTTGTCTTTGAGCTTAACTTAATGACATTGCGCGATTGCGGTCTCTTGTTTTAATTGATTATCATCGCAGGTCTGTGCCGTTAAATCGCTCTAGTCCCTGCGCAAGGTTATCGTACGCCCACTTCACGTGGCCTTCGTCCTCGTATTTGCGATAAGCGCATTCGATATGAAGGATGAGATCAAAATAAAGATCGTATAGTTTCCTTCTTGCTGCCTGTGACGGTTCCGTCGGGAATAATCCATAGCCTTTCCTGAAAGAATCCGACTTGTTAAAATGGCTAAAGTAAAATTCCATCAGCGGATCTCCCCACAACGCTCTTTCGAAGTCGATGATTCCCGTGACGGCGCCGTCTTTCACGAAGACGTCAATCGAAGGCGCTTTGGGATGGCTCTATTCAGTTGAGATTCATCCAATTTCGTTTTATGAATACTCCCCCACTTACAGTTGACGCTGTTGAAGTGGGAGTTTCTAACGTATCGTCTACTTTAGACGCTTAACGTCAGCGGAGTTGACACAGTGGTGTGTATTTAAACACCCAACCCCTCTATCCCATCGGTCATCCTTTGGGACTACTTTGAGCCTACATCATGATTCGTATGAATCATTAATGCCCATTCGGCTCTTTCGTGGCTTGAACATTTTATGTAGCAGAGCCAAGGTGTACCTGCTACAACCCGATATGTTCAGTTGTCAAGGAACATATGTTCCTATAATTAGTTTAACATATTTTTCCTCATAATCAAACCTTTTTTGTAGCTCTATGATGAGCCGATTCACCTCACTACTTGTAGAAGTGGGAGTCCTCTCGGCTATTTTTGATAGATGCCCTCCATGTTCTAACCACGTCCCTCTCGTCGAGTTCGAAAAGGTCCTGCCGGAAGTCCGAAACTGTTAACCAGATTCGCATCCGGATAGTTAGCCCAGCCATATCTAACGGCAACGGGAACATCCACTTGTTCGTTCCATACCTCTACCGAGCTTCCTCTAACGACCGCCTGAGCGGTAACGTATTTTCCATCTTCCCCCGTAACCTGAAACCCGACCAACTGCCCTTCTCTAGCCGCAAGTCTCTCACCGACATGGTCAAAGTGAACCAGCGCTCTGCCGTCCTTTACTTCAAGCTCCCGAAACACAGGCCCCGACCACGCAACATCTTGCCCATACACGGAGTGAAGGGCAACAAGAGCCAGGCGTTCGCCGACCGGCTTCTTATTCCGGGGATGAATATCATGCAGCTCGCCGCATTCCAATACGACAGCCATCCCGGTGTTCGGCACGCTCTCGGTTACGATTAGCTGGGACTCCCTTAACAACGCCCACTCTTCACCGTCCGGATGGCCATCGCAACCAAATCCCGGAAGCTGTACGAACAAGAATGGCAGCTCCGAATTCCCCCAATCGCTGCGCCATGTGCCAATCAACTTACCCAAGAGCTTATCGTACAGAACCGGCTTATGCGCATCGCTTTCGCCCTGGTAATAGATGAATCCCTTCAGGCCATAAGGGGCCGCTTTACGAATCATCATGCGATATAGACCGTTAGGTCTAAGGAAACTTCGCTCGCTAACCGGCGGCGGCCACGGATAATCCCCCAACGCCTCGCCCGTTAAGCCTGCCGATTCTCTACGGCCGAATTCGGCCACGGCCTCGTGATACTGTTTCTCTTCCATTGCGCGAGCCGCGGGGTCAACTAAATTTAAGCTAGCGTTAAACTCATCGAGGTATGCCTTGAGCTCCCGGTCGCCGATAAGCGCTTCTTCCGGCACCCAGCAGGAGGCCGACGTCCCGCCCCAATTACAACCTATGATACCTATCGGGATATCCAATGAACGAACAAGCTCCTTGGCATAATAATAGGCAACGGCGGAGAACTCCCCAGCCTTCTCCGGCGTGCATGCTTCCCATGCCGCTGCATGTTCTTCCCCATCTTCATAGGACACTCTCGGAACATTATAGAACCGCATATTCGAGTAAGACGCCGCGGCGATTTCGGAATGACCGTCCTTCGAATCCTTGAGCCGCCACTCCATGTTAGACTGACCCCCGGCCAGCCATACGTCGCCGAACAATACATCATGGAATACGATAGATTTATCTCCGGACCCGGCGGTTAATTCGTAAGGGCCGCCTGCCTCCATTGGCGGAAGCTCCGCTTTCCAGCTCCCCCCCTTTACGACGGCTTGCGCGCGAAAACCCTGGCATGCAACGGTAACCGTTTCACCGTCTATGCCATTGCCCCACACAGGAACGATGCTATCTCTTTGTAATACCATATGATTCGAGAAAATGGCATTAACGCTAAACGCTTGACTCATATGCTAGGACCCGCCTTTTTGGTTAGTCCTTCTTATATCTCACAAAATACGGTACATGTCCATACCTTTCAAGCGGAAAAAAGCCGACCCGGCACGAACCCGGATCAGCCCTCTTTTTTACCCCTTGATTCCCGTAGTCGCGATTCCTTTAACGAAATATCTTTGTCCGAACAGGAATATGATTACTGCAGGTATAACCATGATCATCGTACCGGACATGATCAAATGCATCGGCGACGTCAGGTTGCTTCGAAGCGTTGATAGTCCGAGCGCCACCGTATACATATCCTGGTCGTTCAAGTAAACGAGCTGATTCAAGAAGTCGTTCCATACCCCGACGAACGTAAACAGCAGTACGGCCACGAGAGCGGGCTGAACCAGGGGCAGGATGATCTTGGAATAGATCGTGAAGTATCCCGCGCCGTCCATGACCGCCGATTCGTCCAAGTCTCGGGGAATGGTCAGCAAAAACTGCCTGAGAAGAAAGATGTTGAATGCACCGCCGCCGAAGAAAGCAGGAACAATTAGCGGCAGAAACGTGTTCGTCAATTGGAGTTTTGACCATCCGATGTATGTCGGTACAAGGGTAACGATGCTCGGCAATAGAATGGTCATGATGACAAGGGAGAACCAGAAGTTCTTAAGCGGGAATTCGATCCTGGCGAATCCGAATGCAGCAAAGCTGCTCGTAAGACCGACGCCAATCAATACCGGAATGATGATGATGAACGTGTTGGCGAGATATTTGAAGAAATCGACCCGGTTCAGCACCTCCGAATAATTTTCCACCCGGAACGCGTTCGGAAACAGAATCGGCGGATAATCCATGATTTCCCCGAAATCGAGCAATGAGGACCTTAATATCCAATAGATCGGGAATATAAAGAGGAAAGCGAATGCGCTTAACAATAAATAGGTGGCGATTTGGCCTCGAACGCGGTAACTCATCCTCTTCTGCCCCCCTCGTAATGCACCCATGATGCCGAGAACCGGAACAGCAGATAAGTAATTAATCCTACGATAACGAAGAGTACCATGGCCAGAGCGCAAGCATACCCCATGTTCTGGTATTTAAATGCTTCGCGATAAATCAAGAAAGCGTAGAACAGCGCGGAATCGTTAGGTCCTCCGCCATTGCGTCCCAAGACGTAAGTTTGCGTGAACGCCGTTAACGAGTTAATGAATGCCAAGACGATATTATAGAAAATAACGGGCGACATAAGCGGAATCGTAACCGACCGCAGCTTTCTCCACCATCCCCCGCCATCGATTTCCACCGCCTCTAGAAGATGCTGAGGGACATCCTGCATGCCAGCCAAGAAGATTACGATAACATTGCCGGCCCCCCATACAGCGATCATAATCAAGGAAGGAATAACCGAACCCGGCGCTCCAACCCAATATTGCTTATCGATTCCTAAGAATCCAAGGACGTAGTTGATGATCCCGAAATCGACATTGAACATCCATACCCATACGATAGCGCCGGCAAGTACCGGGATGACCGTCGGCAAGTAAAACGCTGCGCGGAAAAACGCTTTGGCCCTTCCGGCTGAATTGAGCAGCATTGCGATGATAAAGCAAACGATTACGATGGCAGCTACGCTCCCAAGAGAATAGTAGGCGGTCACCTTTAGCGATTTAACGAAGAAGTAATCTTCCATAAACACTTTACGGTAGTTTTCCAATCCGATCCACTTTTTCGGAGCCAGTACCGTCCAGTTCGTAAAACTCAAATATAAACTGTAAACCAAGGGAGCCAGCGTGAAAATAATGACGCCCAGAATGGCAGGGGATATGCTGATATATCCGGCCATGATCCGCTGCCGCTTGTGGCTCTTGTAACTAGCAGGTCGCTTAAGCATGGACATGCATGAGGCCTCCTCGTTCGTAGGAGTGCGCGGAGGCTAATAGAATTATAGCCCCCGCGCATCGGTTGCTTACGGATTCGCTTTGCCGCTGTCGAAGATTTCCTTCATTTTCGGATAGATTTCATCGATTGCTTCTTGAGCCGTTTTTTGCCCGAGCCATACCGGATCGAGCCCCGGGTTGAGCACTTCGCCGAGCCGGCTATACGTCGGCAGGAAAAACCATGGCGTCGGATAAGTCGCTTTCAACGCGTAATCGATAACGGCCGTTTTGTATTCAGGAGGATGAACCGGCGTTGCCGTCCATTTTTTGATCAGCTCAGGGTCCGTGTACCAGCTCAGCTCGGTCGGCATCCAGACGCCGCTGTCGAAGTTGGATTGGTTCTGATTCGGATCCATCAGCCATTTGTACAGCAAGACGGCTTCTTCGGGATGTTTGGCCGTGTTATAGATAACGAGCGGTAATCCGGTATTCGTGGTCGCCGGCTTTTTGAAGATCGGTAGAACTCCGACGCCGTTTTTCAATCCTTTATCAACCTGCGGACCGATATTAACGAGTTCCCATTGACCGGAGGTCGCCATGGCGACCTTCTTGGAAGCCAATTTCTGACCCACGTCGCCCGGCAAGCCTTGCGCTTGCGCAGCGGTCGGGGATACGAACTCCTTCAAGGACAAATCAGCTACTTTCTGAATCGCTTCGATGGTCTCCGGCTTGTTGATCAGCAATTCTTTGCCGTCCTGGCTCACTTCTCCGCCGCCGTTGCTGATCGCGAAAGGCGTCCAGAAGAAATCCGCCGCGTGGTTGACGTCGATACCGTATTGTACGATGTTGTCTTTGTCGAAACCGGCTTCGTTCGGGTGCTTGCCGTTCTTATCAAGCGTAAGCTTACGGGCGACTTCCAGCATTTGATCCCATGTCCAAGCCTTCTCCGTTTCGGCAGGCGGATAGGGTATGCCGGCATCATCGAACAATTGCTTGTTATAATGCAGGATGATGATTTCGTTCGCGACGCTGTAACCGAGCAGCTTGCCGTCCGGCGAGACGAACTTGTTGCTTTCCATTTTCGGCGAGACGGTGCCATTCTCATAATAAGGGGACAGATCCATCAGGATACCCGATTCCGCCCACCTGAGCGCTTGCCCCTCCAGCATCGCGCTGATGTCCGGCAGCGTTTTCGATGCGGCCATCGCGGTCAGCTTGGCTCCGAACTCGTCGTATGCTACGCTCTGGTAATCGATTTTGATATTCGGATTTTGTTTCATGAACTCGTCGAAGCTCTTTTGCTGCGATTTCCTTTCCTCATCCGGCGCCCAGTCCAGGTACTTCAGCGTGACTTGTTTGGCTGGTTTGTCCGCGGATCCAGAAGCCGACTCCGAAGCTTTTTCGCTTTCCTTACCGCCGTTGCTGGCATCGTTATTGTTCTTGTTTGAGCTGCAGCCTGCTGCCAATGCAAGGATCACAATTATCGATAAGACCATGCCTAACGTTTTTTTGACTGTTTTCACTTAAACCCCTCCATCATATATAATTCGTCGCCTTTCGGCAGATCCTCCCGCTGGTGCGGGGAATAAATCCTTCTTCGTTACGAGACGGTTGCACTTCGGAACAATTGCCCCATGTACTTTCCCTCCCTGACCAGAGTCAGAATCTATATCCTTGCACCTAATTAGGTTGAAGCCGGTTGTTCGGCGACCCAAACCCTCATCTCGCCTGCGCCTCTGTTCGCCCAAGCGAAATACGGAATAAAATGGGCCAGAGCAGGCTCGAGCTTCATGTCCCCATCGGCTCGGTACAATCGATCCCCCCAGCCTTCGCCGCTTATTCGACGTGCGGGAATCGTAATCGTCTGGAGTCCGCCCAAGAGATTCGCCTGAAAGCTCAATTGCTCGCCTGCACCCTGTTCGAGAACGAGCCGGTGCAGATCGGGACCGTTATCCGTCTCTTCCAAACAGTAAACCATCGGCCCTCTTTGAATCGCCGCCTTGCCGATCGTCTCGCGGATCAGAGGATTGCCCTTCATACGGTTGACCGGCATAGGCAGAAGCAGATGGACGATATCTCCCGGCATCCACTCCCTATCGATATGGAGATAGCCATTGATCCGCTGCTCGTTCCCGAGCGGGATCGGTTTGCCGTTTAATCGAATCTCGGCTTCTCCGCTCCAATCGGGTTCCCGCAAGGCAAGCGTAAATCGCGCCGCTTCCTGCAGTCCGATCTCGAAACGAACGATGCCCTCCCATGGCAGCTCCGAATGCTGCGTCAGCAGCACTTTCACTCCCGCCAGCTCCAGTTGTACCTGACCTCCGATATATAAGTGGGCGTATGCCGTCCGGTCTTTAACCGAATAGATATACGAGCCCAGAGAAGCAAGCAATCTCGCAATATTGGGCGGACAGCACGCACAGCCGAACCATCTTTGCCGTTCAACCTTCACATGCTCATAATTTTTATTAATCCGATTAATATCAGGCCACACCTCGAGCGGGTTCACGTAGAAGAAATGTTTGCCGTCCCGTGACATGCCGCCGATGACCGTGTTGTACAAAGCCCGTTCCATGACGTCGGCATACTCGCTTCTTGGCTCGATATGAAGCATGCGGTGAGCGAAAAATATTAATCCGATGGAGGCGCACGTCTCCGCATAAGCCGTATCGCTCGGCAAATCGTAATCCAGCGTGAAAGATTCTCCGTGAGCCATCGACCCGATCGCACCCGTGATGTACATCCGCTTGGAAACCATGTTTCTCCAAAGGTTCCGACAAGCCTCGAGCAGCTCCTCATCCCCGGTTTCGGCAGCAACATCCGCCATTCCGGAGCACATATAGACAACTCGCACCGCATGGCCTTCTGCCGTCTGCTGCATTCTTACCGGCAGATGAGCCTGACTGTAAGATTTGTCTTTCGATATTCTTAAGCTCGAGAAATGTGTTACCCCTTTTCGCCTTACGTACTCCTCGTCATAGAAATGAGGGAGCGTCCCTCTTTCATCCAAGAAAAATCGGGCGAGCCGCAGATACTTGCCGTTTCCAGTCGTATGATACAGCTTGACGAGTGCCAACTCGATTTCTTGATGTCCATCATAGCCTTTGATCTTTCCTTCTTCCGGACCGAAGGCTTCATCGATGCAATCCGCCAGCCAGCAAGCTACGTTCAATATTTGATTTTTCCCTGTCGCCTTGTAATAAGCAACCGCTGCTTCAATGAGATGTCCTGCGCAGTATAGCTCATGGCATTCCGCCAAGTTCGTCCATCTGCCGTTGGGCTCTTTGAGCGTAAAGTAGGTATTCAGGTAACCGTCCGCTTGCTGGGCCTTGGTAATAATGTCGATGACGGCATCGGCCATGTTTTCTAACTCCTGATCGGGTTGAAGGTCCAGCAAATAACCGACGGCTTCCAGCCACTTGGATACGTCGCTGTCCTGAAACACCATTCCGTAAAATTCGCCTTGCTCCAAGCCGGCGGCGATTTTGAAATTCCGAATGGCATGGCTCGGCTCCGTTCCCTCTATCCGGTCATTTAGCGCCTCCCACTGATAAGGTACAACGACATCGCGGACCAATGAAATATAGGGGGACCAAAAGTCATCCTGGATCGTCACGTTCTTGAGAGGTATAGGTGTGGAGACGGATAATTTTTGCATCACGTATGCCCCTTTATTTTATAAATCCCACCTTGGATGTAAGCGCTATACATTGTATATTACATGCAGTATCATGGGATTAATATATTGATTTCCAACCACATTTTTAATAATTACAACCTTATGGAGGGAATTGGAAATGAACTCTCCCATCCTGCATTTCATCTCGCCTCCCGTACCTTACTTTATTGATTGCGGCCGAGCTTACTACCGTGAGGGTGAGCGCCATGTCAGCCGAAACAACATCGGAGTGTTCGATTTGGTTGTCGTTACCAAGGGGAGTCTGAGCTTGGGGGAAGGCGCTAATGAATGGACCATCGAGTCTGGGGAAGCTTTCATTCTTAGACCCGATGCCAATCACTTCGGGATTGAACCCTGCCTATCGGATACGGAAATCATCTGGATTCATTTCCATACTTTCGGTGCATGGGATGAATGCGGCGGGATGAACAAATGCTTGGAGAACCAAGCCGCTCTTATCGCCACCCACAAGCAAACCGCGTACTTGAACCATAGCGAGGTCTGTTCGGTGTTCATCCCGAAGCATACGAAGCTGAAACCTAAAGCGCTTGAAATTCTCAATCAGTTTTTCCAGTTAGAGGACGAGCCGCGATCGCTTCGAAACTGGAAAAGGCAATCCGCCTTCCAACTGTTCATTCAACACTTGGACCGGGACCTTGCCTCGACATCGGACGGTACGGCTTTCCACTTGGCGGAGAAGATCGAACTGTGCATCCGGCAAAATTACACGAGCAAAATGACCAACTCTTTTCTGCAGAAAGAATTGAATTATCACCCCAACTATTTGGCCAAGTGCATGCTTAAGGTGTACGGAATGACTCCGATGGATTATTTACTTCAATACCGGATCGAACAAGCAAAGAAGTTATTGATTCAGACGGAATGGTCCGTCACGCGGATTGCGGAAGAAGTCGGATTCCAGCACGGCTCCTACTTTACTTTCTGTTTCTCCAATAAAGAGGGGATTGCCCCGCTCGCTTTCCGCAGAAAAATAATAGGGCATGCTTGAGGTTTCGTATCTTGTTGCGGGACTCATTCTAGGCAAACGATGTAAATAGTCTTTGTCTCCTGAATACTACATACGATTACATTGAGTGCAAGGCATTCGGTGAAGTCAAAGGGGACTTGTGATGTGGGTTATTATATTGAAGTCGAACGGGGAGTAAAACTGTACGTGGAGGATGTCGGAACCGGAGTTCCGATCGTCTTCCTCCACGGATGGCCGCTCGATCATCGCATGTACGAATATCAGACGACGCAGCTTCCGAAATACGGGTTCCGGTGCATTCAAATCGACCTTCGCGGGTTTGGTAAATCGGATGCTCCTTGGACGGGGTATGGCTACGATCGAATGGCGGACGATGTGCGGATCATTATCGATACACTTAAACTCAAGCAAGTCAGAATGGCAGGGTTCTCCATGGGAGGCGCAATTGCGATTCGCTATATGAGCCGCCATGATGGGCATCGAGTCTCCCAGCTCCTGCTGCTCGCGGCTGCTGCTCCCGCCTTTACCCAACGGCCCGGATATCCCTACGGTATGACCAAAGAGCAGGTTAATCAACTGATTGCGCAAATCAATACCGATCGTCCTCAAGCGTTGGAAAAGTTCGGTCAATTGTTCTTCGCCAGTCAAATCTCCCCAAGCTTCAGGAATTGGTTCAATTCGCTCGGACTAGATGCTTCCCCCCATGGAACTATAGCTGGTGCAGTGTCGCTCAGGGACGAGGATTTACGGGCGGATTTGCCTAGGGTTAACGCTCCGACCTACATCTTTCACGGAGTGAAGGACCAAATCTGCCCCTTCGTCTTCGCTGAGCTCATGCATCAGGGCATAAGAAATTCCGCTTTGCTCCGTTTCGAGCAAAGCGGTCATGGCATTTTCTTTGAAGAGCTCGAATTATTTAATCGGAGCCTCATACACGTCTTGCAATCCGGAGCGACCGGTCCCCGTTAGGTTTGGGCAATAGAGGGCTGTCCCATAAGCCAATTGATAACTGGCTTGAGTGACAACCTGTTTCAAAAAGGAATTCGTATTTTTAAGATATGGGCAAGCCGCTGCCAGCGGTCTAAATGAGACAAAACGGAGTCAATCTGTGCTCTAAGCCGCTGTCAGCGGTCTAAATGAGAGAAAACGGAGTCAATCTGTGCTCTAAGCCGCTGTCAGCGGTCTAAATATAGAAAACGGAGTCAATCTGTGCTCTAAGCCGCTGCCAGCGGTCTAAATGTGAGAAGACGGAGTCAGTCTGTGCTCTAAGCCGCTGTCAGCGGTCTGCAAAAACCATAATCGATATAAAAGATAGAGGCTGTCTCAAAAATTATTCACCTTTGGGACAGCCCTCTCCCTCGACGGAGTATAATCATCTGCTTGCTCCGCCGCCTCCGGAAGAACCGCCGCCGCCTCTGCCGCCGCTGCGTCCACCGCCGCCCGAGCCTCCTCTTCGGCCGATCATGTTAATGATGGCGAACGTTACTGCTCCGCCGGTAAACTTGAAATCGAGGAAAATCAAGAATGCAATGCCTAATCCCAGCAATATTTTCACATAGCCGGGCATGTTGGCGAAGAAACCGCCGCTCCCCTGATCGGTAAGCGGGGGCATACCTTCTTCGGCTACTCCGGACGAATCCAATCCATATTCCGCGGCAATCTCGCTAACGATAGCGCTTTGCGTCTGGGAAAAAGCGACATCGAATTGACCGGAATCCCGATTTGGGACAAAATACTGGTCCAGTATCGCCCCGGCCTTACCATCAGGTATGCGTCCCTCCAGACCGTACCCGACTTCGATCCTCACATGTTTGTCCGAAGCGGAATACAGCAGCAGAACGCCATCATTGCGCTCCTTATCCCCAAGGCCCATCTCCCGAAACCGGGTGACCGCGTAATCTTCGAGCGACTGGCCGTTCAGCGAATTAACCGTCACTACGCCAACTTGCGCTGTTTCCGTCTGTTCACGGAGCCAGATGGCACGATTGTATAGCTCATCCTTCGTTTGCTGTGAAATGACATTTGCTTCATCCTGTATATATACGCCGTACCGGGAATCCCCTTGCGCCGATGCCCCGCCCGCTGTCATGGACATGGCCGCTAGCAGGAGCAACCCGAATATCGCATATATTTTATTTTTTAGACCGAGTCGAGCCATCGTTAAAATTGGACTTCAGGAACGGTCTCCGCACCCTCGGTCGCTTGGAAGAAGTCCTTCTTCTCGAAGCCGAACACGGAAGCATAGATCGCCGCCGGGAACTTCCTGATTCTCGTATTATAGACGGTTACCGAATTGTTGTAGTCTTGACGTGCGACCGCTATGCGGTTTTCCGATCCGGACAGTTCATCCATCAAGCGGGTAAACTGCGCATCCGCCTTAAGATTCGGATAATTCTCGACGATGACAAGAAGTCTGTTCAAAGCGCCTTCCAATTGGCTGTTCGCTTCCGCTTTCTCCGCTGTCGAGCCCGCGCCACTAAGCTTGCTTCGAGCATCGGCAATCGCTTTGAACACTTCTTTCTCGTGCGCCGCATACCCTTTGACCGTACTCACCAGGTTTGGGATCACATCCTCGCGTCGCTGAAGCTGCGTATCGATCTGCGCTGCTTTATTGTCCACCGCCGTTTCCGAAGAAACCAACCTGTTATAGGATCCGACTGCCGAGAAAACCACGATCAGAACCAGCGCCCCAACCACAAGCCATGTAATCGTTGAACGTTTCATTTTCTTTCCTCCATCGTCGTTTCAGCTTTATCAAGCTTACGTAATCAAGTAATGCTTATTCTCTTTCAGCTTCCTCTTAATGTATTTAATACATACCCTAATTAGGATTATTAGAGCGATAATTATTAAGACGGGGATAGCCTCATACGAGCAAAAATAGAGTGATGCGGTAAAGTTAATTCCTCAAGTATCTCGGCTGGTTAACCCCGGTGCCCTAGAACAAAAATGAGCTCCCTCTGCGGGAACTCATCTTGTTATGGGACTATGAGATCGCAATGCTGCGGATTTCCGCAAGCGTGGCTTCGTCTAACGTGACATCAGCCGCGGATAGGACGCTTAGAATATGACTCGGCTTCCGAACGCCAACTATGGCGCTCGTCAATGCCGGATGGGCCAGAACATACGCAATAGCTAGCTGAGGCAGCGTAATGTCGAACCGGGCGGCGATTCCCTTCAACTTCTCCGCGCGATCGACGTTGCCTCTTAAACCTTCGCCGGTATGCGCTTTGTTCCGGGAACGCCAATCGTCTTCAGCAAACTTGGTATCGTAAGTGTAATTGCCTGACAACAATCCGGAGGTGAGCGGGCTATATGCGACCACTCCGATTCCTTTTTCTTGGCAGAACGGCAACAATTCCTTCTCGATAGCCGGCCTAAGTATGGAGTAAGGCGGCTGCAGGGAATCGACATGCCGAACGGTTAGCGACTGTTCCAATAGAGGGACATTATAATTGCTCACTCCGACATAACGGACTTTGCCGTCCTGAACAAGCTTGTCCATTGCCCTCATCGTTTCTTCTGCAGGCGCGTTCTCTGCGGGCCAATGCATCTGATACAAGTCGATATAATCGGTTCCCAAACGGCGCAACGAAGCTTCCGCTTCACGGATGACCGAATCGAACGTTCCGCTGCGGGTTACCGCTCCGTTCCCGTCCCAGACCAAACCGCATTTTGTCGCTATGATGACATTATCCCGATTGCCCTTCAACGCTTGGCCGATCACTTCCTCGGAATGGCCCAGCCCGTACACGGCCGCGGTATCGTAAAAGTTAACTCCTGCATCCAGAGCAGCTCGGACACTTTCTATCGACAACTGGTCATCCTGGTTTCCCCAAGCGCTTGCCCATCCACCGCCGCCGATTGCCCAAGAGCCGAAGCCGATCACCGAGATTTCAGGTCCGTTTTTGCCAAGCTTGCGATATTTCACTTTTGATCATCTCCTTCATGAAATAGTACTGTTAGCTTCCTTCATTGCACGATAACCATCGCTAATTACTTCAAGCTTGCCCGTATCGGGATGTATGAGAAATCCGTGCACAGGAACAAAGGACGGCACCAACGGATGCTTTCGAATGATTTCGATGCTATGCTTAACCCCGTCTTCAGGACACTCGAAGCCTCTCAGGAAACGCTCCATGCGAATGCCCGAGTTTTCCAAAGTTTCCAGAACCGTATCCGATATTCCGTTTTTCTTAAACTTCTCTACAAGTGACGCCGAATCCAACTGCGTCATCCCGCAGCCGTGATGTCCGATGACCAGCACCTCCTTCACACCCATCTCATGGATCCCGATAAGGATGCTTCGCATTGCGCTGCCGAAAGGCTGAGTCAGGATGGCACCTGCGTTTTTGATGATTTTCGCGTCCCCGTTTCGCAAGTTAAGCGCTTTGGGAAGCAGCTCGACCAGACGGGTATCCATGCAGGTTAAGATGGCAACCTTCTTCTCTGGGTACCTGTCCGCAGTCAAATACTTCTCGTACTTTTTCTGATCCACAAACTTTTCATTGTAATCCAGTATGTCGCTTACAATAGACATATTTACTCTCCTCTCTATCTATCCGAAACATCCTATCTTACAATCACATAAAAAGAGACAACCGAGTTGTCCCTTAAGTGTATGCTATGTTGTGTAAAATTTCAAAACGCTCTACTTCTCAGGTTTGCGGTAATGGAGCTTCATTGCCGGCTTCCCCAATATTCATCAAGAATATCCTGAACCCGGATCACTTGACCGCCGGATTTCATGCTCCTCTTCATCGCTTCCATAAGCGCAAGCGTATGAACGGCTTCATTCACGTCGGGCAGAGGTGTGACCCCCTGATCCAAGCATTTCGCGAAGTATTCGATGTAGTTCTGATATTCGCCGGCATGATGGCTATTGCCTTCGAAGCGGAAGTAGTAATCATGTCTGTAGTCCATCGCTTTGGTCGTAGAGCCTTCTCTCTCGAAATGAGTGTGATAACGCAAATTTGGATATTCCGCGCGGGTCGTACCTTTAGTTCCGCGGACAACGCAACTGATCGACGGCTCGACTCTTTCCTCGAACACAGGCAGCGTATAACTTCCCGCTACGGTAGCGATTCTTCCTTCCGCATCCCGAAGGATGAAACGCATGGAATCCCAAGTTTCCAATTCGTATACCGCATTGTTCTTGCTGCTGCGGCCGAATCCGGCTACCTCCGTTACGTTAGGCAAGTACCAACGAACAAGATCTACGGCGTGGATCATGAAACCATACATCCAGCTGAACCCTTTTTGCCGACTCCATTCCTTCTCCAGAAACCAGCGGCCATCCGTAATATAATGGGATTCCACCGTCTCGATATCCCCATGCCGACCCTTGTCGTAGTCCTCGCGTTGCTTGATCATCGGTTCGAAGAAACGCGAGCTCTGGCCGACGAACACTTTTTTCCCGGTGCGGTTCTGAACCTCGATAAGCTCTTTCGCGCCTTCCAGCGACGGAAGCAACGGCTTCGTGCAGATGACGTGCTTGCCCGCTTCGAGCGCTTGGCAAACATGCTTCAGGTGAAGCTGATCGGGCGTATAGATCGCGATGACTTCGATTTCCGGGTCCTCGAGCAACACCCGATAGTCCGTCGTCCAATCCGGGAAGCAGAATTCCTGCTCCCTTCTCACGCATACTTCCTGATTCAAATCGCAAACCCTTACAAGCTTCCATCGATTGCTATTGAGAGCAGCCGACATAATGCTTCGGCCTTCGCCCAATCCCACGACACCCAGTTTGTATACCTTGCGCGTCATCACTTTTCACACCTCTCCGACGAGTTTTAGCCTTTAACCGATCCCGACGTCATTCCCGAAATAATGTACTTCTGGCCGAGCAAATAAATCACGACTACCGGCAGCGTCGTAAGCACGATGTCCGCCGATACCAAATTCCAGCTCACCGAGAATTGCCCGAAAAAGTTATATACGGCAAGAGTCATCGGCCATTTGTCCGAGCTGTTCAAATAGTAGAGCGGCAGCACGAAGTCGTTCCAAGAGCCCATGAAATTAAGAATCGCCACCGTTACGAGCACCGGGGTCAACAGCGGCATAACAATGAAAGAGAATAGCCGCAGCGGCGAGCAGCCGTCCACGATTCCCGCTTCATCCAGCTCTCTCGGAACGGATCCGATAAAACCGTAAATAAGAAAAACGCTGAAGGGAATGGACGTTACCGCCAACAAAACAATGATCCCCAGTTGGGTGTTAATTATGTTCGTAAGCTGCATGACCTTGGTCAAAGTAACGAAATTAACCGGCATTGCGATCCCCAGGATAAGGAAGAAGTACAGGCCGCGGTTGAGCTTCGTCCGATTACGGGAGAAAATGTAGGCCGCGACGGAAGACAACAGCAAACCAAGCGCAGTGGACATGGCGGCGTAAGTCAAGCTGTTCAGAAAGGAGGAGATCAGCTTGCCCTGCTCGATGACGATGGAATAGTTGCTCCAATGCAGCTCCTTGGGCAGGCTTAAGCTCATCGTGTTCGCCTGAACTTTCGACTTTAAGGAATTAAAGACCATTAATACCATCGGAACGAACATAAACAGGCTCAGCATCCAGGCAATTCCGTTCTTCATCAGGCCCAGCAACGGTTTGCTCATCAGTGGTCCGCCTCCTCTTTCGCCATCAGCCGGATTACGAAATAGCCGACAAGGGTCATGAACAGGAATAATAGGGAAGAAATCGCTGTTCCCACGCCGTATCTGCCCATGGAGAACTCCTTGAATATAGACGTATACAACACGTCCGTCGCATAGCCGGGTCCGCCGTTGGTCAAGACGTATACGACCTCGAACACCTTCATGCCATGCAGGAGGTTGAGTACCGTCGTGACGACAAGCGCGGGCATAAGCAGCGGAATCGTTACGGCTTTAAGCTTCTGCCAAGCGTTCGCCCCGTCGATATCCGCTGCCTCGTAATAGGATCGGGAGATCGATTGAAGCCCCGCGAGCAGAATGATCATGATATAGCCGACGCCTTTCCACGTATCCACCGCGATAATCGATTTAAATGCCCAGTTGACGTCCACCAGCCATTTTTGCGCCATAAAATCCAGTCCGACAAACCTTAAGGTTTCGTTCAGAAGTCCGGTTGCAGGGTTCAATATCGATTTGAAGATGAGTCCGACGACAAGCATCGGAATGATCGCAGGCATGAAAATCATAACCCGATGAAACCCCTTAAAGCGGATTCCTTCATTGAGGACGAGAGCGAATAGAAGGCCGAGCGTCGTCTTGAGCACAACGGTCGAAACCGTAAAGTTCAACGTATTATGAATAAAGCTCATATAATGCTCGCCGGAAGCGAAAATAATATTGAAATTGTCGAATCCGACGAAGCTGATCGCGTTCGAATAGCTGTTCCAATCCGTAAAAGAATAATAGAAGCCCATAAGGCCGGGTACGATGAAGAAAATAAGATATAACGCAATCGTGGCAAAGGTGAAGTAAAGCGGATATGTTTTATTTTTCAGCATGTCGTGCTCATCCCCACTCGCTGTATGACCTCTAATAAAAAGGGTTTCGCCGCCTGCATTGCGACGGCGAAACCGGCGTACTCCTTGATAAGTTGCTTCTTATTTCGTCCAAGCCGGATCTTTGGCGACTTTAGCCATATCCGCTCTGCGTTTGTCGATGCTCTTCAGTACGTCTACTGGCTGCAAGGCATTTCCGAACATGCCCACGAGGTCTTTGCCCATATCCATCCATTGAGGGTTGACGTAGTTGACGTAGTCTTGGATGTCGGTTCCTTTTTCCGGATACGCCGCATGAAGCTTCTTCTGTTCGTCGGTGTATTTGTCCGTCAGACCGGAGAAGTTCAAGTTCGATACGGTTGGATCGTTGTCGAGCATGTATTGCAAGCTTTCCTGTTTAGCTAAGTAAGCCAAGTATTGCTTTGCTTCTTCGATGTGTTTGGAGCCGGAGTAAATGAATTTGCTCGGCCCGCCCGGATTGATGTAGTAAATCTGGTTGTCCGCGAGCGGTATGACGAAGTAACCGAAGTCAGCAGCTTTCAATTCCGTGCCTACGGCTTCGATCTCCGTAGGAAGGCTTTGGTTTGCCAACGACATAGCGAAGTCGCCGCTTGCCATCTTGTTCGCCGACTCTGCGACCGTATCGGACAGAGCGTTGTCTCCGAAGAATCCCAGATCGTGCATTTCTTTGAATTGCGTAAGCGCCGTAAGCATAGGCGCGCTCGACTCGAAGTTTACTTTGTTCTCGTTCAGATCGTTGTACAGGTTCGGCTGCAATTTGTCGTATTGCGGGCCTGGCTCGGCAAACCATAGAACATGGTGCCAACCGTCCGCAACCGGTTCATACAGCGGCGTAATGCCTTCTTTTTGAATTTTCAAGCTCGCATCTTTTAACTCCGCATATGTTCTGGGAACGCCGATCCCCAGCTTCTCAAAAATCTTCTTGTTGTATACGATGACAAAGCTGTTCGAAGTATCCCAGATCGTCTGGGCGTATACTTTGCCGTTAAGCGACAATTGGTCAATGGATAGCGGGTCTTCACGCTTCACCCATTCTTGGTCGCTCAGATCCACGGCATTTTTCTCAACGTTATAATTCAGGCTGATTTCGCTTTTGCCGCTTTGACCGCCGAACAGATCGGAGCCTTCGCCGGAATTCAGCTTTGTTTTCAGTACGTTAAAGTATTGGTCGGCAGGGATAATTTGATAGTCGATATGGATTCCGGTTTCTTCTTCGAATTTCTTGGCTAACTGCATCTCGGCGTCCTTGATCCAATTTTGGCTTGCGATGTACGTCAGAGTTACGTCTTTCTTCTCCGTTGAAGCCGAGGCGCTTGCTGAAGGTTCGGATGATGAACCGCTCGAAGCCGAAGGCGAACTTGATGCGTTATTATTGTTGTTACCGCCGCAACCGGCCAATAATGCAGTGAACAGAATGAATACCGTCGCCAATCCCAATGATCTTTTCACACAATCACTCCCCTATGAGATAAACCCCGATGAATCCGTTTGCATAACCGCTGATTCTGTGCCGCTTCATCAGCGGTCTCGATTTTATTATAGTTTTATATCGCCTTGACCCTCCATGGAGAAAACGGTTACATTTTATGCACTTATTTAACCGGTCTTTGAATTCGCTTTGACAAATCGCACTAGCGGAAGCACAATAATACCATGAAAGCGATGTCAATGAGTACGCGGAGGAACCGATGCGCAATAAATTCCGGAACATACAGACCATTCTTTTCTCGACGTATTCTCTTATTATTATCATCGTTTTTACTATACTCGTCCTCTGGTTTTATTTGTGGGCATCGGATCTCTTAAGGAAAAACGCGACGGACTCGCTAGAGAACACGGGGAAGTCCATGCAAGACCAGATCGAATCGGAAATCCGCAAGATGAACGATGTCTCTCTTAACGTGATGTATTCCAATTTGGTTAAAAACCATTTCAAAAAATATCTTTCCGATCTCGGCAACGGAACGGCAATCGACAGCAACGAGACGTTCCCCGCGGGAAACGAAACATTCGAAAGCGCCAAGGAACTGGCGGATATCCTGACCGCCGCAATCGGCCCTTCGCGACCGGTTGAACAACTGTACCTATACGATTTCGAGAACAAAGTATACGGCAACGGCTTCGACAACGGCGAACGATCCTACGATCCGGATGCCAAACCTTGGTATCGGTCAGTAGTGGATAACCATGGGGGGAAATATATTAACCTGCCGGTACCGGACGAAGAAATGTCCAAGTACATTTCCTCCAGCGAGAAGCAATATTCTGTATCCTTATACCGGCTGTTCTATGATAATTATAACGTTCCGATTGGCATCGTCGAAGTCAAGCAGTACTACAACCGTATTATGAAAAGCGTGATTGATTACAAAAGACAGAATCCGGATCAAGAAAGCGTGCTAGTGTATAACGACGCCGGTAAAATCATATACCCTCTCGATGCGAAAATACAGGATTATGAGGCTTATATTCGCTACTCGAATAATCGGCTGGAAGGCAAAGAGGAACGGTTTACTTCTAGTTTCTCAAATCCATTAACCGGCCAGAAAGAGCTGCTGTCGTTCCACCACTCCAGCTTCAATGGTTGGAACACCGTTATAATCGTATCCGAGAACAAGCTGCTAACTCCTTTGTTTACCTTTACCCGCACAACGGTGCTCATTGCTTTTATCATCTTAATCTTCGCTATCCTGCTGTCCTATGCCGCTGCCAAGAGAATTACTTATCCGATTCAGAGAATACACCGAACGATCCGCAACATCCGTCTCGACGATCTGGGAACGGGAAGAGTCGCGGCGCAGGAGCTCAACAGCGGCCTGAACGAATTGGACCAGCTCCACGGCTCATTCCTGAAGATGAGCGCCAGGCTTAAGCAATCGATGGATGAGCTGCTGTTATCCCAATCCCAAGAGCTTCAAGCCAAGCTCGTTGCCCTTCAGACGCAGATGAATCCTCATTTCCTGTACAACACGTTGGCGACGATTAGCGCAATGGCGGAAGAAAACATGAACGAACAGATCGTGGCCATGGCGGAAAACATGTCCGATATCTTGCGCTACATCTCCTCCGATCAGTCTTACGTCACGCTTGAGACGGAGCTGCTGCATACAAGGAAGTATTTGGAGGTCAATGAACTTCGCCACGGTCCTAAGCTGCAATATTCTTTCGATATCGATGAGCGCATTCATCATCTGATGGTACCCAAGCTTATTATTCAACCGCTGGTCGAGAATGCCTTGAAATTCGGAACCCGTCAGCAGCCTCCATGGATCGTTCAAGTACGGGGTTACGTCGAAAATAATCACTGGAGAATCGTCGTTACGGATAACGGACCGGGATTCGGCGAACAAAGTCTTGTCCATCTGGAAGAGAGAATCCGGGAGCTCGACCGCACGAACGAGATCCCGATATTGAAATTGGACGGGATGGGCTTATTGAATATTTATATTCGCCTGAAACTAACCTACGGTGAGCATTCCGTCTTCGAAATTGCCAAGTCCGATGAAGGCGGGGCTGCCATTACCATCGGCGGCGGAAATATCTCGAACAAGGGGGAATAGGAAGATGGGACGGCTTACGCCCATTCGGGTTGCGATCGTCGAGGACGAACAACTAATCAAGAATAATCTCTTCAAGAAAATCGAAAGCATCGATCCTTCTCTCGATATCGTATGTACCGCGGAAGACGGACGCGAAGCCCTGAACTTCGTGCTGGCAAACCCCGTCGATCTCGTCGTAACGGACATCCACATGCCCGTTATGGACGGGATCGAGCTAATTAAAGAGTTGCATCTCCATTTCCCCCACATTCGCGCCATCATTACGACCGGTTATGCGGATTTCGAATACGCCAGGCAAGCGTTGCGTTACCAAGTGAGCGAATATTTACTGAAGCCGATTAAACAGGATGAGCTGAAAAATGCGCTCTCCAGAATAAAGGTGTCCATTGAAAACGAGAAATCCCTTTATAAAAAAAACATGGCGGGGATGCGCGACGCTGCGGATAAGCCCGATGAAATCGTGCAGTTGATGCAGCAATTTATACGGGAAAACTTTACGAAAGACCTAAGCTTGGAGGAGATTGCCAAGAATTTCAACTTTACGTCGTCTTATCTAAGCAAAATTTTCATCAAGCATACGGGCGAACCGCCGTCTAAGTATTTAATCTCCCTAAGGATTAACGAAGCGAAGTATCTGTTCACCCAGTATCGCAATCTCTCCGTCAAAGAAGTCGGCGAGCGAGTCGGCTACCCGGATCAGTTCTACTTCAGCCGCTTGTTCAAGCAAGTAACCGGATGCACGCCGAAGGAATACCAGAAGTAGGTCAAAAAACCGTTCGGGAACGCTGATTCCGAACGGTTTATATTCCTCGACTATGGCATAATTATGAGAGGGACACGATTTACACCGGCTCATTTATTTGTTATAGTTACTTACATAAAGTAACTATTTGCATAACATTGGAGGAAAACCAAATGTCTCAATCTATACATGCGGATACCGTGCTCGGGGAAGTTAAGCTGAAGGTAAGCAATCTGGAAAGGTCGATCAAATTTTACCGGGAAGTCGTCGGCTTTCAACTGCTGAGTCAAGATTCGAACAACGCGCAGCTGACGGCGGATGGGATCAATCCCCTGCTCATTCTGGAAGAAATTCCGAATGCGGCTGCAGTTGCCAGAAGGTCCGCGACAGGACTGTATCACTTCGCCATTCTTGTTCCTACGCGGGAACAATTAGGATTATCGTTACGCAGCCTGATCAAATCCGGAATTCATATCGGACAAGGCGATCACTTGGTCAGCGAAGCATTGTATATCGCGGATCCGGATCAGAACGGAATCGAGATTTATTGCGACCGCCCAAGATCGACTTGGAGAAGAGACGCCGACAACAACTACGTTATGGCGTCGGATCCGGTAGATATCGAGGGACTGCTGAATCTGGCAGGGGATCAAGCCTGGGCAGGGCTGGTACCCGGAACGATCATCGGACATATCCACCTGCATGTCAGGGATCTTGCGGAATCCCGTGCTTTCTATTGCGATGTCATGGGATTCGATATGGCAGCCGATGCGGCTAAAACGATGGGCGCGTATTTTATTTCGGCCGGCGGTTATCACCACCACATCGGAATGAACATATGGGCGGGAATCGGAGCGCCTCAGCCCCCGGCGAACGGAACGGGGTTGGCTTATTACAGAATCGTTCTTCCTTCTGCCGCGGAGCTGGATCGCACGCTGGGTAGAATCACGGATGCCGGAAATTCCTTAATCGAAAAAGCCGGAACATGGATCGTGAAAGATCCTTCCGGCATCGAGATCAGACTGTCGGCTGCGAAAGTTTAAATTCACCTGAGCAGCACGGGCCTTGTGCAGATCGGCGTGCCCCGCCTCTTTCGTCGATATCCCGGTTGCTCAGGGACGTCTGCATTTGCGCTTTTCGTCGATATCCCGCTTGTTCAGGAAATAATACCATTCCTCACTATCTTCTGAGTCAAAGGGATATCGTCAAAAGGAAACCCGCGTACAGTCTCATGACCCCGATATTCGCTTCATATCGCTTGAGGCACGTACCTATCACGCACGATATTCAGGTGGTGGATGGAGTGCCCGATAATGAAGTATGCGAGTGTGACGGCCGTGGTTGCGGTATTGTTGACCACCCCGGCACGAGACAGCTCCTCCTCGTTCAATCCTAGCACCAGCGTTATTGCAGCTGTCCGGACGGCACGAAACTCGGCGATCAGCTCGGCGAGCGGGCGTCGGTCAAAGCTCGTTCCGTTCACGTAGATGTCCTGATGTCTCGGCAGCGGCGTCGTATCGCCCCTTGCGACACAGAGCAGCCGGTAGCTCATGATTCGCTCCGTATCGATGATGTGTCCGAGCACTTCTTTCAGGCTCCATTTTCCCACGTCGTAACGGTACAAGCTTTGCTCTTCACTAAAGGAGCCGTACAACGAGAGAAGGTCCTGCTCTTGCTCCTTAAGCAGATGTACCAGATCGCCTTCTTGCGCTGCGTCAATGTATTTGCCCCAGTGGGGGTTAAAGTCGCCTTCTTGCGGTTTGGGCATATGCATGGTAGGGTATCTCCTCCGCTATTGGTAAAATCACTTTCCTTATTGTACCAGAAAATCGGGAGGCTAAGGTCAGGGAATTCGCGCCCTGACTTGCAAGGCGACTGTTCGCTTTCTAGCGTGGTCGGATAATAGCCAAATAAAAGATCGCCGCCCATGCGGTTACAACCTTCTCCGCTTCAGCAAAAAGGCCGTCCGGCATTTCTGCCGGCGGCCTCTCTGTGTTGTTACCCTATCGATATGTGTCGTTAAGTAGAAGCGGACGGTTCGGCTGTTTCTGTGGCCGCGTCCGATGGCCGCTCGCCGCCGAAGCCTAGGCCTTTGCCGCCGCCATGACGATGGCCGTGGCCGAATCCTTTGCCATTGACGATTTTCTCCGCGGTGTCCGCCACGTTCGCCAACTGTTTATCCGCTTGCTCCTGCGTCAAATTACCGTCCTTCACCGCTTGGTTAATGCTGTTTGTTATGGCCGTTGTCTGCGCATCGATCAGCTTCTGCACGTCCACTCCTTTGTCCGCGGCAACGTCAGCGAGCGATTTGCCAGCGCTTAGCTGCTCCTTCACTTCACCTGCGCTAAGTCCAAGAACTTTAGCTACTTCCGTGAAGTCCATTGCAACATGGAACCTGCCATTGAACTTGCCGACGGGCAACTCCGAGTCGATAACCTTGTCCAAATTATCCGAGAATTCTTGCTTTCTCTCTTCCAACTTGCTATTAAACGAATCGGTCATCACCTTCTTCAAGTTCTCGCGCGTGATACCTTGCTCCTCCGCAATCTGCGCTAACGTTGAACCAGCTTTGATCTTCTCGTTAAACGCCGCTTTATCGAGCTTCAGCAGATCCAGCACTTCTTGGCTGATAACGCCTCGATCGTGTCCGAATCCTCCCCGGGCCTCTATTGCGACGCCTTCGGCAGACAACGCGGAAGATTCGGTATTTGTACCGGATGTGCTGCCCGATGTCGTTGCGGCATAGGCGCTAAGCGGAATCATCACCGCCAACGCAGCCGTAATTCCTAAAGTCCTTACTTTGTTTTTCATCTTAATTCCTCCTGTACCGGTTATTTGCCTTGCTTCACCATTATTTACATCTTTCCTGAAGATCGGATGAAATTCGCCTTAACGAAACATAAGGATTGGCTGAATAAAAACTGAATGCCAACCTATAAGAAGGCTCCCTTCAGAACCATATAAACGCAGGATAAACTGGGACGATATCTATTACATCATTACAATGATCGTTCAGAACAACCTCTAAAACCGGGTGACCACTCTATGATCATACACAAAATGTAACTTGGTTAATCTGCATATATGTGGTTATGCTATTTATCATTCAATCAAATTGAGGAGCGAATGGGATGATAACTAATCGTGAATTATTAGATCAAATTGAGCAGTTAACCAAAGAACACTTAGATTTAAAAGAGGAGTTGCAGCAAATAAAGGGAATGAGTCAGCAACAAAATAATAATCAAAGCAATGATCAATACGAAACCTCAGATGGTAACGACTTTACAAAAATTGCTGACGATTTGATGAAATTAAAGGAACTAATTAACAAATTGGAAAATAAAATGCACGGGTACGTTTCTAAGAATGCAAATAACAATAAATCTTTGGGCGAAGAAGATGTTGTAAATTTAATTCTGACCATGATGGATGGCATGATGGAGTGGACTTTGGATTTTGTGTCAAAACAAAATAATCAGTCTAACCAATTGCAATGAAGAAGGCTCCTTCCTATGAATACATAAAGCGCCGACTCTTTGGTCAGCGCTCATTCTATCTTCGATTAAGATCAGATTCATGCTCTCAATTGTCGCAATGATACGTACCATGTCGTGACAAAGATGTAGCGGAGGTAATAAAGTGAAAAACATTTATGTATGATGCACTTTCTTTATAAGTGGAATCATTCTTTACTCACTACGTTTGGTTGCAGGTGTAATATATGATGAAGCTCGAATGAGGCCTATTAGTGGTGGGGGAAGTTATGTCATTGAAAATATAAGCTGGCCTTCACTAGCAGTATCCCTTGTTCTTATTGTTTTAGGACTTATACTTATTATCAGAGGTTATAATATAGATTAAATTACTGAAATCACAGAACACGAGAGATTAATAACAACACAGCAGGCTGCCGGTGTTTTCTACGCGGCAGCCTTTGCTAAGCTCCCATGAAAATTAAATCCACGAAAATCCTCAAAAAGACATTTATAAATTAGACCTAGCTTAATGATTTTTTAAAAACAGGCTGTGCCTAAGAAGTACAAAGACCTTGCAAGGCTGAAAAAAAATGGGGCTGGTGCAGCAACCAGAGTAGGATTAATCTCCCACTAGTGCTTCCCAAAAGGGAGCGACAATCTGTGATGTACCGTGGTATTTTGAAGCGATATTCAACCTTAGCGGCTGTGATTTGTCCTACTACAAAGTTAATTGTCTCCTTGAATAAAAAGTAATCCTTTCGCAAATGATTTGTTGGTAATGAAATCCATTAAAAGGAGCTTACCAATGACCGAAAGAAATCTCGATGATCTAGAAAATCACACCTACGAAGAACAAATAGAAGAGCTTGCGGCTAACATGGCCGATGACCCCGAACAGTCCGACAATCTTACACAGATAATGGAAAATGAATTCCGGACACCTCCCCACAGTAACCCACCGCAGCAGATATAACTTAGAATATTGTCATTCCCTGCCCGGCTTAACGGGCACGCGCATCGATGTGCTCCGCGCTCTGCGCAAGGATTTGTGAGCAAATAAACATCGAATATGTAAATAAAAAACCCTGCAAGCAGCCAGCATCGGTGCATGCAGGGTTTTGCGGCATTGAGGGGTCAAGAAGGCGCAAACAGTTCAATCGTGGACTCTGCTATTAATTCTTCAGGGTTCACTCTGCCTTCCCCAATGGTTACATGGCCCATGATCAACACCTTTATTGTATAAACGCCTTTTGAGATCGGGTTTCCGCCGTTATCCTTCAAATCCCAATTTTCCGTATAAACAAGGCTGTCCCCCTTCTTGATATCCCTCTCAATTAACGCTTGGGTAAAACTATAATTATTCGACCACGTAAACACCTCTTCATTCTGAACGTTATAAACAAAAATATCATACTGCTGCCCCGAACCAAACGAGATTTTCAAATCTTTATTGGAAATATTGCGAAGGGAAAAGTTAATCATTAATTTCTTGTCTTCTAAAACTGCTTCCAGCGTAGTCTTCAAAAGCCCTTCGATCCTAGGTTGAACGCTATTGTCCTCTTCATCCGGTATGACTTCCTTTGTTACATTAGAACATCCGAAGAGCAATAACATGCTAATGCAAAAAGTTAAAAAACATTGGAATTTCCCCACATAGCATCACCTCATTAGCCTAGACGACGCATTTAACCAAAATGTTCCATAGACCGGGAATGAAAAAATCGCCCTGCAGCTGCCGATTTGGCTCCCTGCAGGGCGATTTTTATTTCTGGCGATCGGAAGGAAGCATTAACGCGCATAACCCGACTAACGGAAGGAAGCTGCAAAACCACATGACGGGCGGCAAGCCGAAGACGTCGGCGGCTTTACCAAGCGCGACCGCTCCGATAGCCCCCATCCCGAATGCTAAACCGGTCGTCAAGCCGGACGCCATACCCACGTTAGCGGGCAAGAGGAACTGAGCGTAAACGACGCTTACGGAAAATCCGGACAGCACGACGAACCCAAGCAATGTAACGACCGGATATACCCACATCAAAGGCAGGTGCGGCAAGATTATCGCGATCGGTGCCGCTCCGGCTATCGAGAACACGATCATGTTCTTTAACCCGAACCGATCCGCAAGCACTCCGCCGAAATAAGTACCTAATACGCCCGCCGCAAGGAATAGAAATACCGGAATTTGCGCCTGCTGGATGCTTAAGCCGTAGTGTTCCTTCAGATAAAATTGATAATAGCTGCTAATTCCCGCATGGTACCATGACCTTGCGAACACGAGAAACACGAGCATACCCATAGCGAATTTGACCCGCGGATGGCTCATTTTTTCGATAATGGTCGAACCTGCTTTGCCGGATCCGGAATTCGTTCGCTCGGCTTCCCATTCCGCAAGCTTGCGTTTGTACCATGGAAGCACCCCTAGCAGCACCGCAATCGCGAAGCCCGCGAACAGGGTCCCCCAGATGGCTCCGAATTGGCCTAAAGGGACGAAGATGAACACCGTCATAAGCGGAGCTAGCGAACTGCCCGCATTTCCGCCAACTTGATAGACGGATTGGGCGAATCCGCGTCTTCCGCCGGCTGCGAAATAGACCACTCTGGAGCCTTCGGGATGAAAGATAGCCGACCCTAATCCGATGAATACGACGGCAATCAGCAGGAACCAGAATTGAGGGGCGAAGGCGATGCCCAACATGCCGATCAGGCTTAACCCCATTCCCATCGGCAGCATATTGGGCAGCGAACGGCGATCCGAATACGCGCCGACTACCGGCTGCATGACGGATGAGGTCATGTTCAGCATGAAACCGATCCAGCCCAGTTGCACATAGGATAAATCTAACGACTTTTCCAGAATCGGATACAGCGCCGGGACGACGGCCTGCATCGAATCATTCAATAAATGCACTAAGCTAATGGCAATAAGGACGGGCAATACGGCTTTCGTCGCATCCGATGACGAAGCCGCTGTCCGCGATCCAGCGAATGAAGCCAATACGTTCCCCCCGATGCGTTAACAACTATGAATTTCAAGTTTAGAAGGGGAACGCTTTGAAGTCAAGAAATTAATAGGTTTCTATGCTGAACCCACGTATAGTTCCTTCATTACGACTTCAATGGGCAACGGTTCTATGGACATATCTCGGATACCATAAATTTCGTTAAATTGCCGTATGAAATGCTTCAAGGGTACAATGTCGGTATCGATTTCAAGCTCCGCTTCCGATTCGTGAATTCTCTTTAACAGTACCACTCCCGTCATTGGTGCATCAGGTAGCGGAAGTTCTGTCGTCACCCGAATAGCCTTTTTCTCCCCCAACCTGCCCCTTAATACATTCAACGCGTCATCAAACACAATCTCTCCATGGTTAATTACAATAACCCGTTCCGCAAGCAATTCAACATCGTCCAGATCGTGAGTCGTTAATATGAAGGTTACCCCTTGGCGGTTCATATCCTTGATAAAGTCGCGGATTTTTTCCTTAGCGATGACATCGAGTCCTATCGTCGGTTCATCTAGAAAAACAAGCTCCGGCCCGTGCAGCATCGCCATAATGAACTCACACTTCATTCGTTCCCCAAGGGACAGCTGCCGGGTCGGCTTGCGCATAACGTCACCGACACTCAGCAGCGTCGTCAAGCGATCAAGCGTCATCGCATATTCCCGTTCCGGCACACCATAAATCGCTTTATTCATATAAAAGGCATCTACCGGAGGGATGTCCCACAGCAGCTGCGATTTCTGCCCGAACACAGCGCCTATGTGCCTAACGTATTCGCTCCTCTGCTTCCAGGGAGTCAGCCCCAAGGCTTTTACTTCGCCCGAAGTCGGATGCAGCACGCCGGTCAGCATCTTAAGAGTGGTTGATTTGCCAGCGCCGTTCGGTCCAAGGAAAGCAACCATCTCCCCTTGTCCAACCGCAAAGGAAATATCCTTGACCGCCTGAACCTCTTTCATCGGCCGGCGAATCAAATTAGCCGTAATTTCCCGCAGGGTGTGACCCCTCTCATGGGTCATGTAGTTTTTAGTTAAGTGATTGACTTCGATTATAGCCAATAGATCAACCCCTTCCTTTATCCGCCCGCGCTGGTATATCCCCGCAGCATACGGTGCCAATACACGATGCCCGCAGCCAAGAACAGCATTGCGGCGGCCGCCGCAGCGCCCGCAGATTCCCACCCGGCGCGTCCCAGGAGAGCGGAAGCCGGTACGAAAGCGATGATACCTACCGGTATGACATAGGTGATCAACTGCTGAAAGGATTTGGCGTAAATCGTGCACGGATACATCCCGAAACTCGTGACCGAATCGAATATATCATAAACCCGGCTGCTCCCTACCCAACGAAACAGCAGGCCTGACAACAACAGCGAGAAGGCGCATAACACCGCCAAGGATGTCAGGAACAGTCCCGCAAACTGAATCCAACCGTTAATCGTCGGTGCCGGAAGTCCGGACAAAGCATAACCGAACAGCACTCCGCCGCTCAGCAGCCGACCGAAATCTTCCGGATCCAGCCCATTAAGCATCGTCATGAACAAAGCAGGTCTCGGCTTAAGTAATAGCAAGTCGAACGTGCCTTCCCGAACCATGGATAACGTACTGCCGACCATTCCGAAAAAAATGGGAAAGGCTATTCCTTTCGCAAGCCCGAATACGCCTTGAATAAGAAGAGCCTCATGCAACGACCAACCAGGGAATGACGCTCCCGAACGATAGACCAGCAGCGTAATCATCGGAACGAGCAAATCTCCGGCAACCAGAAGAATGACGCTTAGGAAGAAATGGCTTCGGTATGCCATCTGCGCCGCAACTTTCGTTCGCAAGACGGAGGCGATGCAAGCAACCGCTCCCTTCATACCCCCACCCCCGTGAAGCGTCTCATCGCGGCTTGATAGAGCAGCAGCATGAAGATCGCCATGATCGCCGTAGCGCCTGCCTGAAGCGCGACGAGTGCCGGGATCCCGATCGAATAACCCGCTAATTCATATTCGCCTATGAAGACCCGCGTAGGTACATAAGTAATAAATTGAAACGGCAAGAAGAATAACACTTTCTGTGTCCATTCGGGAAAAAAGGTCAGCGGCACGAACAGACCCGCGCTTATATCCTTAAGCAACAAGAATACCCTTCGTACTCCCTCCGCTCGAACGAGCCAGAAGGCGGTTAACCCCACGCAATAATTAACCATGAAGTTCATTAGAAAGCTAAATATGATGGATATAACAGCCCACAAAGGTGCCGCAGGCCAAAGCTTGATTCCGAATATAAATAGAAATATAAAGAAAATAGGCACGAATTCAATCATGAAGCCGAGCGAACGATGACCGAACTTCTGCGCCAAAGCGAACAACCAATGCGGCATCGGCCGAAGTGCGAACGTAATGAATTTACCCGTCCGCACAAGCATTTGCAAATTCCAATCCGCAAAATCGAATGTTAAATAATTGATGACAGCCGCAATCCCGAAGTAGGACAGCATTTGCTCAAGCGTAAAGCCGTTTAAGGTCTCAGTCCCCTCAAAAACCGCACGCCAAATGAAATATTGCACCAAAAAATAAACGGGTCCGACGAGAAGCGATACCGCCATATGCGAGCGATAAGCGGCCCACTCCTTGTAGGTTGCAAAGCCGATTGCTTGAATAGAGCCAAGTACTCTGTTCATTGCCACCCGGACCATATCAACTGCTGAGGGTGAATGATCGATTCCGGTACCCAATCCAAATTAGACGGAACGAAATAGACAATAACGGCTTTATGCTTCGGATCGATAATAAGCTTGCAGCGGCCGGCCCCCTCATGACCGTAGGAACCAGGCGAAGCCCATTCATTATCTACCGTCACCCCCGGCCCCATGCCATAGGGCATAGAAGCGATTTTGCCGCCCCAGCAATAAGCAAATAAATTCCGTCCTTCAAAATGGTTACGCGTCATTCGTTCAATGGATTTGCGGGACAGAATGCGCTGGCCGTCATAGGTCCCGTTGTTGAGCATCATTTGGCCGAACCGGAACAGATCCCCGAGCGTTGAGTACAATCCGCCGCCCGTTCTTGGCGGCTCATAGGTCCTGTCGCGCTTAACCAACCGCGATTCGTCCCAATCGTTCGTTACGCACACTTCGCCATGCAATTCATCCGGCACTTCGAAGAATGTCCGGGCCATCCCGAGCGGCTCCGTGATGTGCTTCATCACATACTCTTCGAAATGGAGCCCGCTCGCACGCGTAACGATTTCGCCGACCAATGCATATCCGGCGGATGAATAGTTCCAGCTTTCCCCGGGTTTGCACACCGGCTTCATGGATAGGAGAGCTCGGATCCATGCCGACTTCCGCAGCTTCAACCGTTCGTCTTCGTCCGTTACGGCATGAGGGCCTTCCGTATCCGGATCGAAAGCGAACCTTACATCCCAATGACCAAACGGATTAGGCTCCGTGTAGTATCCGGGGTCTGGCCACAATCCGGACGTGTGCGTAAGCAGGTGCCAGATTTGGATTTTCTCGAACATCGGATGTTTGAACTCGTCGATCCATTCGGCTACCGGCTGCCTCAAAAACAGCTTCCCTTGCTCGATGAGTTGAAAGATAGCCGTTGCCCCGAACAATTTAGTGACTGACGCGATTCTCCGAATTGTATCCGTATTCATGGGAGATTGTTCTTCAGCCCTGTATGAGCGCCGTCCGAAAGCGTTGCTTGCGAATATTCGCCCGTCTTTAGCCAGTAAATAAGAAGCGCTCTGCACTTTATTATCTTGAACGAGGCTCTGGAAATGTTGTTCCAGCCTGACCAGCGTCTCCGGCCGATAAGAGGCTTCCTGAGGCGACGAGGTTTGAAGCGTTGCGGTAACAGTCATCTTTGATTACCCCCTATCATAATCCTGACCATATAATCGCTTTCGGAACGACAACGGACTCTGCCGTGTAACCTCTCGAACTCGGCACAAAGAACGCAAACACGAGTTGTTCCGCCGGATCGACATAAAGTCCGCTGTGGCCGTACCCTTCATGGTTGAACGTACCCGGCGTGCACAGATCAAAGTCGTCAAGCGACAACCCCAGTCCGAACCGGTAATTGTTTTCGTCGTTTCCCCAGCCCTGCATCCGAACGCCTGACAAGTGATTTTGCGTCATCATTTCTACCGCTCGTTTGGAAAGAATAGTTACCCCATCCAACGTACCGCCTGCAAGCATCATTTGACCGAACCGCAATAAATCGGCAAGTGTGGAATACATTCCGCCTCCGGCCCTAGGCGGCTCATCGGCGTCGAACTCCGCGACCGACAATCCCTCGTCCTCCCAAGATCCGGTTACGCAAACCTCATCTCTCCATGCTGGCGGCACGAGAAAGCAGGAATGTTCCATGCCGAGAGGTGATAGGATTTCGTTCTGAATGTATTGATAATAAGGCGTGCCGGAAACATGAGCGATGATCTTTCCAAGAACAGCATATCCTGCCGATGAATAATGCCACTCCTTGCCAGGCGCCGCCATTGCGGGACCCGTTAGAATCAACTGAATCCAGTCCGTAGCCGGATCGATTTTTTTCCTCTCGCGATAGGCCCATTCAAACCAAGGCAACTGATGAGGCTCGAGATAATAGCCCGGATCCGCCCGCAATCCCGATGTATGCGTTATTAAATGAAATAGGGTGATATCACGATGCATTGGCGTATCGAACTGCTTTAAGAGGCTGCTTACGGGCTGATGGAGATAAATCAATCCGCGTTCGATCAATTGCATAACGGCTGCCGCCGTAAACATCTTCGTAATAGAATACGTCTTGCGAATGGAACCCGGCAGCAAATCCGGACTGTCTTCCTTGTGCGTGAGCTTACCCATTGCGGTGTGCGCAAACACTTTGCCGTACCGGGCCAGCACATACGATGCGCCCTGAATCGTTTGATTGCCGATCAACGACGAATAGTGGTCATTTAATCGCTGCAAAGCGTCCGGATCGAAACCAACTTCTTCAGGTCTGGCTTCCGTTTTTCCTTGATGCAGCTTGATCGTCTCCATCGACACCGTAAAACCTCCTTGAACCAACTGGTTAAAAGTGGAAGTCATTTATGAATGTCACTATTGTAAGCGATCACATGTTCGGTTGTCTAGAGAAAATTCTATTCCTCCTATGTGCTAAAAAGGATTCTTTTTCGTGTGAAAGGGAACTTTATCCAACCTTAGTCGTCATATATCCAAGGGGAGGGAATGAATTGAGCTTCAATTATTTAAAACATATCACCGGCGGCTTGGACAAGCACACGCTATTCGACGAGCTAATGATGACTTACGGGAAGGACGTCTGGAATTACGCCTATTTCATGACCAAGCGCAGAGACTTGGCTGAAGATATTGCCCAGGACGTCTTCGTGAAAGTATATGAGCATCTTGATTCCTTTCGCGGCGGTTCGAGCGTCAAGTCCTGGCTTCTCACGATCACCCGCAACACCTCTCTCGATTATTTGAAAACTGCGTGGATGCGCAAGGTCCAATTGCTCCCATCTTGGTTTAAGCAAGAATACCAACGCTCCGCAGAGAATGAATGGTTCAGCAATCAGGAGAAAAGCCACATCTGGAGCTTAGTGATGGACTTGCCCCGCAAGCAAAGAGAAGTGCTGCTGCTCTATGCCCACTATCACTTATCTATGAGAGAAATCTCAGAGCTGCTAGAGCTCTCGGAAGGCACGGTCAAATCCCGCCTTCATCGAGCCCGACAGACGATCGGCCGCCGCATATCGGTATCTTTGTCCGAAAGGAGCGAATGAGTATGAACCGAACAAATTCCGATTGGGAGAAAGAGTTAGCCGAAACTCCTATGGGCATGGGAGGCTTCTCCGAGAAAACAATGAAGAAGATCAAGGAGCGTGTCTCTATGCCGAGCGCTAAGAAACGAAGACTCCAGCCCATGATCGCAGGCTTTCTTGCGGTCGCCTTGCTTGTATCCGGCTGGCTTCTGCAAGACCCTGTGACCCGATGGTTAGGGTACGATCCCTTCGTGCATCAGGCCAAGGGACCCGATTGGGACAAAGAAGATATGCAGCTTAAAGTGCAATATTACGACAAATCTAGTTTCATGAGCGAGTTCGGACTTCCATTCGTCATTCAGCACCCGAATGTTCAATTCGAGATCCCTGAACCTCCAACGTCATCAGAATTTACGGAATACAAGAAATGGATATTGGAGAATGAGCCCGATGTTCTGCAGGTTCCTCTTTTTCTAATCGATGATCTGGCCAATGAAGGCATTATCAAACCGTTGGACGAATGGATCAAAAGAGACAACTATCCGATGGACGATTTTCACGAGCCGGTCATTCGTACGATACGGGAAGCCGGAGCAGGGACCTTGTATGGTCTCTCCCCCTACTTCGAAACAATGGCACTCTTCTATAACAAAACCTTGTTCGATCAATTCGGCTTAAAACCCCCGACCGATCAAATGACTTGGAAGGAAATCTTGCAGCTCGCAGCACGCTTTAATGGAAAGGATGCCGAAGGCATGCCCATCTACGGTCTTACGACACCATGGGATCCTTCACCGTTCCAGCTCATTCAGAATGTCGGGGAAACTGACGGACTTCGATTGGTGAGTTCGGGTGATCTGCGGCCCTCGATCGATTCTCCCGCATGGCGCGGAATATGGGATGAAGTGCTCGAAGGGTACCAAGATGGCTGGCTATCCAGCGAGTCAAGACCATCGTCAGATGGGAATATCCTGATGACCGAGCTCTACAAAGCCGACCCGTTCATGACGGGAAGGGCTGCTATGGCGCTTAAGCCAAGTTACTATCGCAAGGATGTTCTCGCCGCCGAGAAAGAGATCGGATTTCAAGACGAGTGGGGTATTGCGACCCAGCCGGTTTCCGCGAGCCATCCCGATCAGGCTGCGCAATTTTCCGTCACCTGGATTTATGCAGTGAATGTGAATTCCTCCCGCGCAGAGGCGGCATGGGCATTGCTTCAATACATGGCGGGGCCCGAGAAGGCTAAACAAGACATAGACGCCGGGTACTCTCCATTGTCCTCTAGGCTCCCGGCAACCACGGACGCAAGCGGGCATGGGGATGACGTATTCTACAAGCTGAATGTGGACAGCTCCTCTGTCATTAGCCAGAATGAGTTCAATTATAAATCATCGAATATACCGTTCATCAACGCTTTACAGAAGGCTGGGAATGCTGAAGTCCGAGCTGTTATTGCAGGCAACCATAAGGTCGAGCAGGCGATGAAAGACTTACAATCCAGGGTGGCAGAAATAGTGGAAACGGCACAAAGGGAAGCCACGTCCCGGAAGGAGGGCAGCCTTAAATGACAAGATGGATATCAAAGAAGGTATTTCATGCGCAAATTTTGTTGATCACGGTTACACTTCTATCTCTTGTCTTGTCAGGCTGCCAGCAGAAAGAGAAAGTGCCCGAGGGACCGCGTCAAGTCAGAATCGCAACACTCGATGAAAACGTTTATAAACTCGAATTCAAACCCTTCTTCAGCGGACAATTCCCGGACTGGGACATCACTGTACTTCCTATGAACGATCTGAAGCTCTACGAGAAGAAGGGGCCTGAGGCCATCCAGCTATTCACGGAGTTTCTCGAGCGAGAGAAGCCGGACCTTGTCATTATGAACAGCATCCTCTATGAGGTCCTTGCGGACAAAGAAATCTTCCGCGATCTAGGAGAATGGGTGTCGCGCGACGATGGCGTGAATCTGGATTCTTTCGTTCCGGGGGTCATCGACATCCTCAAGGATAATGAAGAAGGCAAGCTATTCGGACTGTCTCCCGGGTTTCATACCTCCGTGCTTTATTACAATAAAACGATGTTTCGGTCCTACGGCGTTGAAGAGCCCCATGATCGCATGACTTGGAGCGAAGTGCTTAAGCTATCCAACCGCTTTACGCAAGACCGCGGTTTAGAAAAGGGAAGCCACGGCTTCTATGAACCCGGGACTAAGACGCCATTCGATTTGGTCCAGATGATCGCGGGAACGGAGGGCATGCATTATACCGATAAACGAACGGCTAAGGTGACCTTGCAATCCGGCGAGTGGAGGAAAGTTTGGGATCTCGTTGCAGATTCCTATCGACAAGGATCCATCGGAGCGATGGACCGCAAGCTTAAAGAAATCGACGGAACGACTTACGTCACCGAGGCAGATCAGAAGGCTATGGATTTGTTTTATAAGGGAAAGACGGCTATGACGATCGGACAGAACGACTTGCTGCAGAAACTCAAGGGCAAGCCGCCATCCTTCGAATGGGGAGTGTATTCCGGGCCGGTGAGCACTCGGGATCCGGAGAGAGTCTCATCGTTCAATATCAGTTTAGTGTTTACCATCCCCACCGTTTCGGCCCAGCCGGATGCGGCATGGGAAGCCATCCGACAGTTGCATTCGGACAAGATGGGTAAAATAATGCCTCAACCGATAAAAGCTTGTTAGGAGGCTTATTCTCATTAAAGGATTACCCAAAGTGGAAGAACGATCCGAATTACGAGTTCTTTTACAACCAAAAGGGATGGCCCGGTCAAACCAGTTTTATGAGCAGCGTCATTCCAAAGGAATTTTATGGACCGTTCACGAAGCTCGCTAACGAGCAGATGTATGCTACGATTACAGGAGAAACGACGTCAGAGAAAGCTCTCAATACGTTGCAGACGGAAGGACAAGCTCTGCTGGATCAGTTGATGGCGGGAAAATAGATTGCATACCTAAGCCGAAAGAGCCATCGATGACAATATCGAATGGCTCTTTCGCTTCTTCTTTCTTTCTAGTTGACCTCGAATAACGCCTTTATGAACGCTCTCATCGCCGAATGCTTGGTCGTCGTCATCCAAGGATCGATTTGCTTGCGATCTCCGGCAAAGAACCACTCCAGCTTCTCGTTGAGTTCTACCCAATACTCTACTGCATCGGATTGATCCGCTTCAATCTCAAGATCCTGGATGAGTTCCGCCCAGACGGGACTTACCTCTCCAATGGAACGTTCCGGGTATTGAATTGCCAGCTTCTTCGCGTTTTCGAAAGTTCCCTGCTCATGCAGTTCTATAGCCAAGTATGGACCGATAAAGCGGTGACTCCGATCCTGCGCCATGGCCTGCTCGAATTGTTCGCCAGCTTCCTTCAATCTGCTCTGATTCATTAATGAGGTCGCGTAGATGGATCTTACATAGGGTTCAACACGCCCATCGTTTGCCTTCGCAAGCAGAGTATAATACTTGTCGACCTGCATCCAATCTTCCTTCTTGCGGAAATAGTCGATTAACTTGAAGATGTATTCCCCAGCCGGATTAACCTTTATCATTTCCATGACATAAGGAAGCGCTTCTTCACTAAGAACCATTTGCCTCTTGGATGAAGCTATGGCTTCATAGATTCGAATAATCATGCGAAGACTGTGCCGATCCTGCTTATCGATCTCATACGACTTTTTGTAAGATACCAGCGCATCGTCCATTTTGTCACTCTTAAGCATTTGATCTGCTTCGGTCATAGTCCGTTCTTTTAAATAGAAGAACGGCAAGTCCCCTAGCGTATTCTCATTCAAACGATAACCATTGCTTCTGGTCAGCAGCCGGCCATGTTCATCATAGGCTTCGACGCTCCACGCAAACCGGTTATCCGGGTTAGCGAAGCCCAACAGTGTTGAAGCATCGACAACCTGCTTATCCCCTGCCGTTTTGTAAGCAATACCGGTTGCCAGGTCGTACAGCTTCTCGACCGGAAGCTCGATGTGATTGTCCCGGATGTTCGTGCGAATCAGAATCCCGAATGACCCGTTCTCGATCGGCAAGCTTCCGTTCAGATTATAATAAACAGCGCCTCTCACAGGTTCCCATTTAAATGAGATTGTATTTCCGGTAATGACTTGCTGATTGATGGGTGATTTAATCTCAATCAACGGGTGTAAGACGATATTCTCCGTCAAGCTTTGGTTTTGGCCTTCCTTGACATCGATCCAATCATCGTTCATAGTCGGCCATGTCCAGCCGTCAATTTGCTCGAATAGGAGTCCGATATTAAGCTGGTAGCTGCCGGGAAGCACCCCCTTAATTTCATAATGACCTTGCGAATCAGTCAAAACTTGGTACGGCTCGCCATCCGTCACACTGTGGTTAACTGCCTTTCGTTCCCGTAAATAAACACCTATTCGAGCCATCGGCGTGCCGTCGCTTCGTTCGATTGTTCCGGATACAGTCGAAATTGAACCTCCACCGTACTCCACGGAATGCTCAAGCTGCTCCTTAAGCGAGGTCAACTGTTCCAACTTAACCGATTTGAAATTGCCTATGTCGGGGAACTGCTTTTTTTGATCCACAATCTCCTTCTCGAGAGCCTCCAGTTCCCGGCTGACTGTTATCAATGCGCCTTGAACATCTCCCTTTTGAATCCATAATCGTACCTTAAGCTGCGCCACTTCTCCCTTAAAGTCCATATCCTTGGCATTCATCCGATTCGTCAAACCATCCAATATCCGCTCTGCTTTATCCACTTCATTATTGCCAGCATACAGCTTCGCTTGCTCCAGCATAAGCTTCTGCTTTAGTTCGGCATAATCGGCGCCCAATCGACTCTCCGCTAATTCCAGAGCTGCAAGCGCTTGGCCCGGATTGCCTTCACTTCCGTAATAATAGGCTAGCTGCTTCGCAGCGCGGACCATATATTCATTCGCCGGCCCGTCGGCTAAATAAGCTTCCATAAAGGGAAGCCTCTCTTCCCAGCTCCAGTTTGTCTTATCCGGATTCACCGTGTTCGTCTGAGTAAAGCCCGGCCCTGCGTATACATCAAAACCTTGCACAACAGAGTCCTCGCCCGTTTCAATCATGTATTTACGGATAAGTTCCCATTTTTGGCTTGGGGATCTCGATTCGGCAATAACAGTGAGTAAATTTTCTTTCCCCTGGGTGCTTCCCTGCTCGAATTGCTTCTGTGCCTTATAAACCTGAACCTTCGGCATAACGATATATTGAAGCAGCAACAGAACAACGCCGATTGAGATGAGCGCCGTAACGAGATGCTTAACTTTTATGGTCAACTTCACTTGCCGCCACCGCCTTCTCGTAATCGTCCTTCCAGTAGGTGTTCCCGCCGGCTTGTATGAGTTGACGCTGTTCCCCTGAAGCATCTTCATCAGTGTCGGAATTCTTCCACTGGGCAACAGTCGCTATGGTTACAAGCAGTGCCAAGCTCATGCCGAGTGGAAATAGCGGCAATTCGATCTCTTTGTTCCATAGAGAATCTAAGCGCGCGTGCCACGTTCGAGGATGGGTCCGCTTCAATACTTCCGTTGTACGGGCGAAACGCAGCTCGCCGAGATCCTCTTCCAACTGTCTTCTAAATAACTCCCGCTCCTGCTCCGGATTCATCGCCATCCCCCTCTCCCTCCAACATTCGCTTTAGCTTTTTCCGTCCTCTGGACAGCCTTGCTTTAACGGTATTTTCATTGCTCATTATTTGGTCTGCAATCTCCGCCACGGTTAACCCATTGTAGTAATACAGCGTAATGACTTCACGATAGATGTAGTCGAGCCTATGGACAGCATTGCTTAATTGTTCATTGCGCCACTGTGTTAGCAACTGCACCTCGGGACCGGGCTCCGTTTCCTCTATCATCCGGTCGAGTTGGGCAAATGGCAGCATGTGCCTCCAACTCCAAGTCCGTATTCGCATCCGGCAACGATTCACTACGATTCGAAAGAGCCAGCTTCTCAGCTTATCCGGCTCCTTGAGCTGCTGGATTTTGTTATACGCCTGTATGAAAGTATCCATAACCGCTTCTTCCGCTGCCTGTTGATCTTTGATCAGCAAATAGGCCGTTCGCAGTAGTTCATCCCCGTACCGTTCCATTAACGTTTGAAGTGCGGCTTGTTCCTTTTCTATTAAAAATAGCTGAGAGGACTCCCACTTCTACAAGTGGTGAGGTGAATCGGCTCATCTTAGAGCTACAAAATAGGTTTGATTCTGAGGAAAAATATGTTAAACTCATTATAGGAACATATGTTCCTTTAACACTGAACATATGGGGTTGTAGCAGGTACATCTTGGCTCTGCTACATAAAATGTTCAAGCCACGAAAGAGCCGAATGGGCATTAATGATTCATACGAATCATGATGTAGTCCCAAAGGCATGACCGATGGTATAGAGGTGTTGGGTGTTAAATACACACCACTGTGTCAACTCCGCTGACGTTAAGCGTCTAAAGTTGACGATACGTTAGAAACTCCCACTTCAACAGCGTCAGCTGTAAGTGGGGGAGTATTCATTAACTTCTGTACGAGATCCAGTTCAGGCTTCCCCTCTCCCACTCATTAAGATGCGCTTCAGACCCGATAAGTTGCGAACACGGACAAAAAAATAGTTTCTGTCAACGTATTAAAAAGCCGCCCCCCAAATCGAATGACTTGTAGAGCCAGCTCTTAAATTGATATTATGTCTCTATGAACACCCTATCGTACGGTTTGCTTAGCCTATTGTCCCAATCTTCCCAATCAGGGTACGATCTGATGCTCCGTATACAGCCGTTCTGGCCCGTCAAGCACAGCCAGATTTATCCTCTGCTCACCCAATTGGAGAAAGAGGAGTACCTTTAAGTACGAGCTCGTTACCCAAAGCGGCAAACCGGACAAGAAGGTTTATTCCTTGACGGACAGAGGCGTAAACTCCTTGCGACAACGGATATCCGACCCTGCCGGCGATCCCGTGACGCGAGACGAATTAGATCTCAAGACGTTAGGTTTGTCGTTAATAGAACCGGACATCGCCCGTCGTTTGTTTATCAGCCACTTAGAGTATTACCAGCAGAAACACTAGGACGAATATCGATTGGTGCAAGTGGGCATTAAAGCTTTTACGGCACCGGGGATCGAAACGGGGGATTCACGTGAATGAACAAGCGCTTGGGATTGGCGAAAAAGTTATTATTATCGGAGCAGGCCCATGCGGTTTATCCGCTGCACTCGAGCTTCAAGCGATAGGAATCGAGCCGCTGCTCATTGAGAAACGGACGGTCGTTCACTCCATCTATCAGTATCCGACGTATATGCAGTTTTTCAGCACTTCCGAGCTGCTGGAGATCGGGGGGATACCGTTCACCACGCCGAACGACAAGCCGACCCGCCGCGAAGCGCTGCAATATTATCGCGACGTAGCTTTGCGCCGTCAGGTGCGTATTCAGGCTTATGAAACAGCCAGTTCAATCACGCGAAGGGATGATGGCTTGTTTGCAGTCACAACCATTGACCGGTTCGGCGCTGCGCGAGTCTATACGGCACACGCTGTCGTTGTTGCTACCGGTTACTTCGACCATCCTAACTTACTTGGAATTCCGGGAGAAGAAATGACTAAGGTAAGTCATTTTTTCACCGAAGCCCACCCTTATACCGGTATGAAAGTGGCCATTATCGGCGGCAACAACTCTGCGGTCGACGCGGCAATGGAACTGCTGCGCGTTGGCGCGGAGCTGACCGTCATCTATCGCGGTGAAGATTATTCCGCCAGCATTAAACCTTGGGTGCTGCCCCTGTTCAAGAGCATGGTCGACAAGGGTCGTATTACCATGCTGTTCGGCTGCCGAACGGTTCATATCGCCGAGAATACGGTTACCGTGCAACCAATTGCTGAAGGACGAGATCCTTTGATTATCGCCAATGATTTCGTGCTCGCGCTGACGGGTTTTCGCCCGGAACGGACATTACTCACGGATGCCGGTGCGGAAGTTGATCCTTCATCGACGATTCCCGCCTTTAATCCGGAGACCATGGAAACGAACGTGCCCGGACTTTACATCGCCGGCGTCATTGCCGCAGGGCGCGAAGCGAACGAAATATTCATCGAAAGCGGCCGCCATCATGGGAAGCTAATCGCCCGACATATTCAAGAACGACTGTCCACGTAATCAGTTATGTATTCAATTGTTTACCGTTCAACTCCATTTACTACTTTCAAAATATCTTCAACTACGGCTTCTGTTATAAAATCACGGTTATCTTCATTGAGTACTATGATGTTTATGCCAGGCAACCTTTTTATTCTGTCTATTTCTGGATGGCTGTCTAAAGGAATTGTACCCACAACAACGTGATTATTTTCAGAAACTACGCTATATATCATTTGTTGAAAAGGTACGGATAACATCTGCATAAATCCGACTTCATCAATTACTGTTATTTTCTTTGACTTTAAAGAGTCTCGTACAGACTTTAAAGCGACATTCTCGAAGGAGCTTATATCCATACCGTACCTGCCAATTCTAATAGAACTGTTACTATAAACATTAGCGATTTCCTGGCTCTCCCCATCAAGGGACACACATTTAAACCCGATTCGGTTGCTGGTATCTCGTATTTCCTCTGTGTAAAAGCCACCACACCGATCAGGGCCAATTTCATTTATGATCTTTTTTATCATAGTTGTTTTACCCATTCGTGGTTTACCAGTAAGTAAGAATATTTTGTTAGGGAATGCATTTATCATTCCAATATCTCCACGTGATATTTCTTTGCAAGTAAGATCAGCTTTTCTATATCGGTCGTTATTGTATTTGGCGGTAAGGTTAATTCTTGTGCAGGTGTTCCAAGTTCAATAAAAAACTGTTCAATCCCAGCAGGAACATTATCGTTAACATCCTTGCCGGTTGATTACCTTCAACCTTGTACTTGTGGGGTATTCCTCTTGGCAGAAAAACATATGCCCCTGGTTTAGCATTTATGGTTTTTTCACCGCAGTAAAACGTTACTTCCCCCTCTAAAATATAGAAAGTCTCGTCTTCATTATGATGAATATGTAATGGAGGACCTTCTACAGGTGGATTTAATTCCTCGATTAAACCAAAAGTGCCGCCAGTTTCTTTACCAGTTGCCTTAATTTCAATTAAAGTCCCGAGAAACCAAATCGCTTTTTCTAATCCTTTAGATAGTACATACGAATTATTTATTGGTTCAATATTTATTTTTATCCCATATTTCGCAGCTATCGAAATTAATTTTTGAACTTCTTCCGCGTCAGGAGGACCATCTGGAACTGGCGGCAATTGTTCTGGAACAGGAACGCTCAGTTCTTTAACAAACTTTTCAAATCCAGAGGGATATACAGATACTAAAACTTTAGCTTGCTCTGTATTCAACTTAAAGGTATGTTCAATTCCACGAGGTGCATATACATACGTTCCTGGCGTTGCATGAATAACCTTATCTGCTACGTAGTAGGTAATTTCACCTTCAAGTACATAAAAAGCTTCATCCTCTCGAGTATGGATGTGTGGCGGCGGCTCAAAACCTTTCCGTTCCTCAGTTTCGATAATTGCGAATTGACCTTGTGTATCTTCACCTTCAACCAAAATTGAAGCTTTGATACCTAAACACAACATGGACGAGAAAATGGAATATGCGGCATCTTAATCCTCCATTCCTTATTTTCAATAAACCCTGCTATCATTATACTTAGGAGAATAGAATTGTTGCACAAATAATATTTTATCAAATAATTGCACAGCTTTTTAACATTTTATCGTCAGTAGTTCGAAAGGAGGTTTAAAGTGCATTCTGATGAACTGCTTGTCCAACATGCTTGGAACGGAGATGAGGATGCTTTTGCAGCCTTGTTCAAGCTACATTTCAAAATGGTAAAATCTGCAGCATATCGTATTGTCCGCGATGAATATACTGCACAGGATATTGCACAGGAAGTATTTATGAAGGCTTACAACAAGATTGGAACCCTTGTAGACTTTAATAAAGTGGAGTCATGGCTGTATACCATGACTAAACGTAAGGCGATTGATTGGCTACGTTATCAAAAACGGCAGCCGACTATGTTACATGATCAGATGGAGATACACGCAGATTCATTTCTTCTTGAAGACAATTACATAAACAAAGAGCTATCCATGTTGCTGCAAGACGCCTTATTGCATTTAGATCATCCCCATCGAGCGGCTATCGTTTTGCACGAATTGCGCGGCTTCACTGCCAAAGAAATAAGTACAATGACGCAAGTGTCTACTAACACGATTGAGAGCAGAATTCGTAGGGCAAGACAGAAGCTAAAAAAGGAACTGGCGAATCATACAGTAGATCGAATATCAATCCCGGTGAACAAACCATGGATTGTTCAGCAACCCGCTAAACTGCTACATAATTGGGAGTTAGAAAAGCATCTTATTAATCATTCTATATTGGCTGTAATGTTGCATATGAGACGAATTGCCGGCTAAATCAAATCCGACCAAGGAGAGGACAAAGAGATGACTACCGTGAAAAAGAGCCTTTCAGTTAAACTAGTAGAGCTACCGGAACTTTTGATGATTGGTATCCCTGTGAATGTATCTTTCAAGCACGGAGATTTCAGCAAGATTGGGCGTAATAAAGAAGAGTTTAAGAGGAGGTTGACTGAAATTCCAAATGCCGTTAATTCTGCTGAATTCTACGCTCCTTGGTTTAACTGTGAAGTGATGTTTACCTACTTTTATTGTTTGCAAGTGAGCAGCTTAGAACATATTCCCGAAGGAATGATGGGCTTCTCAATCCCGGCTCACAACTATTTATATGTTGAGTACGATGGTGTTCATCCGTTCGATCCCGACCCGTACGAAGCAATTCATCAATATAAGGATGAGCATGATATAAAGTTAAACAAAGAGGCCATGATCTTGGAAAAGTATTCGTTTGCAAACGAAGGGCAGGACGGAAGATTGGTTGTTGAAATTTATGGTCCAGTCCATTGAACACAATTGATTCTAACGGGTTTTGTCTGACCATGTTTTCAATTGTTCAATTGAGTCTGTTTGAAATAGCGTTCCATTTTGATCGAAAACCATAATCATTGGAAGTTTTTCTAAGCCGAGTTCTTCTTTATAATCAACTGCTAATCCTTCAACGTAAGGAACCCAAGAAATGCCGCCTGAAAATGATTCAGGAACGTATTTATCGAAGTCCATTTCATCGTATGGCGGCTTTGTACCTTCCTCATACAGCACCACAGTATGAAACTTGTCCCCTTTAGCTAAGAACCGATCCAATTTCTCTTCTTTAGACATTACCAATTGAATGATTTTATCTGCAATAAAAGGGACTTTATTACTTGAACTTGCTGAACTTGCGGTACCCGATGTTGGCAACACCCCTAATTTCTCTCCTATTTTGAAATCCTCCGGTTGGACTACCAATCCTTGCTCATCCTGAAAAATAGTGTTTTCATTATATGAGATGATTTTAGAATGCATCACATCATTAACTTTTGTTTTTCTTCGGTTTATCCATTTCGAAATATCTATGCTAAGTTCGCGTTTTTTTATATCAATGTGAAGCAACAAGCCCGTCATTGTGTCATCGGTTAGAGCAATTTTTGCTGCTTTTGTTTTGCTCTCTTGATTCATGTCGCTATTGTAAGAATCCTTTTGAACACTGCTGCAACCTGACAGCAGAACAACTGTCATTGAGACTCCTATAATGAATCTCTTCATATTTGAGCGATAGGCATGCAAGCAAGTTCGGGAGAAATATCTATTCATATTATGTACATCCTTTCGCACGCTTTACCTAATCAGACGGCCAACACAGCCTATTGGTTGCAGATCTGCGGTTTGATGAACTAACGTTTCTCCAATATCGTAACAAAGGCTGCCTTTGATGGCAGCCCTGTAATGTATAGAAAACATCCATTTATAGAAAACGTTCCAAATTTTGCTGCTGGAAGCCTTCTCTCTTTACTAATCCCATCGCTCCAAATTACTTACTGGAATGAATACGCCACCAATCTGTTGATTATTCATGACCACTTAACCCCTTCCACTTGCACAGGAATTGCAACTGCATTCTGACTTCATGCAAGATGAGCCATTTGCTTTTCTACGCTGATAAATAACGATACCCGCAAAGACTAAAACAAGAGCCAAAATCACAATAACCGTCGGATTTAAAAAGAAAGCGGATATGCCAAAAACTGCAGCTCCGCCAAGCAAAGGTAATGCGCAGCACAACGCGCATGCCTTTTTTATCACCGCTCAACCCTGCTTTACCGTTTCGGTGTTGCTTAACTTGCCTAGTACTACGCTGCAGAGCGCCGCAAGGAAGATCGCCCCGCCCCAAAACTCCGGCTCCCACGCCAAGCGGTCATTAATATGGATGATCAGGAAGTACAAACCCCAGATCAACGCAGACAACAATCCCAGAAACAGCTGCGTCCCCGCTCCCTCGCGTGTTATCCGCAGCACACGCCAGACGAGATCCGCGGTTAAACCGGAGACGATTCCTACGGCGATCATGAAATAATTATCAAACCCGTCCAGCACACTCATAAAAACCAAAGGTATAGTCAGCAAAAGGGTCAAGCTGCCAAATGGAGGGTTCCAGCCCTTGAGCAGCCACAGTACGGGAATAATCAAAATCGCATTCGTAATCAAAATGTTTGCGATCCCCTGCACCCGTCCCATATCGTACAAATAATCGCTCGATCCATCCCCCCATAATTGATTACTGTGAGAAGGAAACTCATTGATGAACGCCCAGAAATTCATCGCGAAAAAAGCGGTGAAGCTGGTCGCAAAAGCTATTGAAACGAGCGCGGGAAGGAATTGAACGAACCTTGGAGAAGCTTCCCCTCCTGCGATTCGGTTGAGCCACGCTCTCTTGAACGGGCTGAACACGATTAAAGTTCCACCTGCGAACAGACACAGATGGGAAGGGCTGTACAACGCCGCAATTCCAACTTCGATACCAAAGATGGTGTGCCAGATCATATCGCTCACTCCGCCGAATGCAAAAATCAGCGCTCCAACGATACCGGAACCGTATCCGTGCGGGATCGCCTCGATGCCTCTCCACCCTAGACGGTAATTTCGATACGTTAACCAGGCAAACCAAATGGCACAAGCCAGAAATCCTGAATAAAGCATAGCATGCCATGGCGTAAAGAATGTTTCCAGCGTTGAATCGATATGACTGTGAGCATACCCGTCGATAAACACACCCGATAAGAGCCAAAGACCAAAAAGAATCGTGAATAAGTCAATCGTGGTGCCAACGTACGCTTTAGCGGGCAATGGATTGACACTTCCTTGCAGTTCCAAACAGATTCCTCCTTATCATTTGCTTACTTATGTACTTATTGTAAAATGATTTGCCGCTTGCAATAACGGACCTGCGGCGGTTTTTCGATCTGGCTCAGGTCGGGGTATATGCTGACCTTGAGGCGTAGGGGCACTGGGGGCTCGCCCAATGTCGGGATTAGGCCATTTTACCCATGCAGCTTGTCTAACTGTCCAACGATGTTTTTTAATTCATGCTGTGTTTGCAAGAACTCCAGCATGGTGCGAATAAGCATCCGCTTTGGCTGATCTTTATCCGTTTCTTCCTGAAGCAACTCTGCGACTTCATTTAATTCCACTTTTCGCGTATTCGGCACCGTTAGCTCAACGAATGGTCTAGTTGAATAAGACATTCTGGATTATTCTCCTATTACACAGCTGTCTACGTCGTTGATTACTTCAAATTCTTCTCCCAATTCCACTAACAGTTTTAGGAATACCGCGTTAGAACGATTAATAAAATCTTGTTTTTGTATCATTGTCCAAGGAGAAGGTGAAACTGGGTCATTCCAGTTCAAATAACCGTGATATTCAGTTTCAAGTGCATACAGTTCATCGACTAAAGCCTTTGAAATAGGTAGCTCCTGGTTATCAATGGCATAACCAAACTTGTCCCGTGCAAGTTGATTGGCTGACCACAAGCAAGTACCTCCGTGTTCGAACCAATACTTTAAAACATATCCTTCCACATTCTCACCTCAAAGCCTACTGGGTTTTGTTAATTGATCTCAATATTCCTTAAACACAACATCACGACCATTGTCCAGTCAAGGTGATTATACATGTATTTGGCCAAAAGAGACTATTCATGATTTAATGTCTTTTGCGGATTACTGCCTGTTACTTCAATAGAAAAGAGGAGCTGCCACATAGCAAACTCCTCCACTATCGTATCCGTTCAACACACAGTAAAAGCAATTATAAGGGAATCACTGTAATATTGACTTCATCTGTATCATTTTCGGCAGTAACCATGCCAAAAATTTTGCAGTTTCCACATTTTGTACACTCAAACATATATCTTACTTCTTGGTTGTATTCTAAAGCATTGTCTTCTTTCATTAACTCAGTTTTCAATGTACTCATATACCAGTTATTTTCGGAACACACTTCGCATTTCAATTCATTGGCCCATATTTTTACTTTGTACATCATGATTTAACCTCACCTTATTTCCAACCCTTTGCTCGGTAGTATTCCTCTAAATCGGATTCGGAGAAAAAAATGCTTCCTTTGGTCGTTTAATATTCGGCATTAATAATTCATCGTTATCCAAAGAAGCATTCCACGGCTCCAGTCCGTAATAGGCTTCAGCTAAAACAGACAATACCCCCCCTGAATAAGAGTGCTAGCCGACTCCATGTTCACCGCGATGCATTTTAGGAACCTGCGATTTCTTTATATTTACGGGAGCATTTCCTACCACTTTCCAAGTGAAACCATCCAGTTCATGGGAACCGATATTTAACACAGAAATTACAGTTGAAGAAATGATTATGTCGATGGGAGGGATTTTTCTGTCCCTACAATCGAAAAGTGCACAGTTTGGGGAGGATTTGAATTCTGCCCACAACGCTTGACCAAAAGTAAATCTACCATCGCTTAAGGGAATGCAAAACACATCACCAACATTCCATTTTTGCGGTTTAGGTCGTTTCCAGGTCAATAGTGCTTGTTTAATCCGTTTTAACATGTTTATACAATTCGCCATCTAAACTTCTCAACGTTTTCCGAAGTTTTTTAACGCGTCTTAATTGGTTTCCACGCCCATTTCTTCGGCTAAACTTTGAGCAATCATGAATGTTGGCATGGAATGATCGGGAAGATGAATTTTAACAAAACCAACTTCAACAGAATAATTTTTGATTATCGTTTCATCCATGTTGCTTACCCACCTTCCAGAAAGAACCGCCACACTCCCCATCTTCACCGTTTTACACTACAACTAAACTGCCCGTTACTTCAATGAAAAAAGCAGACTGCCGCTGCAATCTGCTTTTTTCCACTATCGTACCCGTTAGTTGAGAGAATAACTACTTTGGATGGACAAAACAAGGATCAAAGTAAGTAGTTCTCAAACAGTTGCTTTATAGAAGAGCGATGTCTGTTCAGCCAGTCATTCCTTGTTAGAAACTGATTTAGGATGTAATTGAAGTTCTGCTCGATATTTCTTCCTGAATAATGCTGGCCGATGTAAATATGAAGTACAGCAATATGGTAAATTTGGGTCAATAGTTGCAACTGATTCATTTCTCGATATGTACATTTTCTAAATTGAGAGTAGCCTTTAATAAATGCTTCTGTCAGATCCCATGAACCGTTTGTCAACTGAATGACGTGATTAAGGGAAATTGCAAATTCCATAAAGCTAATATCAAGTGACGTAAAATCAAAATCCAAAACACCATGAATTCTGTTCTCTTTTGAGAGTAAGTTGTAGATTAACAAATCATGATGAACAAGTTGCTTGGGCAATTCCAATAATTCAAGTTTATTTTGCTCCACAAAGGAGATCGTCTCTTTATAAAAATTAAGGGTTGTTTGAGGAATTTCAAAGGGTGGGTCCTTGATAAAAGAAGCAACAGCATGATAATCGGCTAATGGATGCAGATTATAAATTTCCGTAAAGGGAACCCCTCCGAATTTAGGCTCTGCTTCGTATTGACTAAGTGCTAAAGTAATTTCACCGACAACATAGCCAAACTCTGTGGCTTGCTGAATATTGGAGATCTCCGGAACTGTCCCTTCAACAAACGAAACGATCGCACCTAGTGTTCCATCTGACAGATGTACGTATTGTTCACCGGCATTCGTATTTAAAAACACTGGCACGACAAATGAAAGATTCAGTTTACTTAAATACGATGTAATTTGGACTTCAAATTTAATACTTTCTACATTTTTTGTATGACGATTGTAGATCCTAATGACATATTTTTGATCATTCATTGTTAAAATTTTCGTGAGGTTAGTCAGACCGTATGGTACCGGCTCAATATCGCATACAGAATCCTCAAAGTAATTACGAACGATCTCATCGATTTTTTCTTGCATCTTAATCCCCCAACTATTTAACGACATCCATTCTTTATCAAGCCAGTCTACTCTTAACAGAGTATCACAATGAAGAGATTCAGGGGAATGTTTACTATACTAACCTGCCAGTTAATGGCCTATTTTCTAATGTGTGCTGAATCTGAACACAAAGTACAGTTTGACGAAAAATATACATCATTATATAAAGACAAAACCACACCTGACCATGGAGTGGTTACTTAATAGAACTTCCCTTTTATTCAATATACAACCTACTTTACAGATTCCGCTATTTCAAAGAGTACATTCTCTGTGACTTGGTTCCCTATTCTTACATCAATTTTATAGTGGTACTTGCCCTGTGCTTCATGGAGGTATTCTATTGAAATTCATCGTTATAATTTTCCATGTCGTTTACACATCTACCCAAGTGATGGGTAAATTCCATAGCTGGTAATTTTATCGGCAGTATAAGTTCTCTTTGATTAAGCGTTTCACATTCCTTTAATGCTTCCCCAACCGACTTATACCCGATTTCGATATATGGTTTTTCAAATGATGGAGTAGCTTGAAGATAGCCACTTACCGAATATAAACTCATGATGATTGAAACCAACCCAGTTAAAAATGAACTGAACAATTGTGCCACCACCTTTGGATCTTTTGGGCTAATATGCCCATTGAAACCCAAAGTATCCAATGTGGACCTCCACATTACTGTCCGTTAATTGAGAAGAGACTACCGACCCGTATCGTCAGCCTGTGATTGGGCTCTTGTTCCCGTTGCTTAACAAGGGGACGATACGACAATGTTCTCATTCACGAATGGTGAAACAACACTAGGATATAATAAACTGCAGGAGGTGGGAACTTGAAAAATATACTAATAATGAGTTTTCTGTTATTAGCGTTTACTGCACCATTTGCCCAGGCTAACGAACATGAAAAGTATCCTGGAAATGCGGATAAAAATTTTCCTTCGGCAGACGTTTATTATCAAGGATTGAATAGAAGTGATTATACAGAATATCCAGATGCCGTATTCAAAGCTAGGGAAAAGGTTTTATTCAAGGATATTAATAACGTCTTATCCCGTTTACCTAAACAGTTCGGTAAATCTGAAGTTGGCGGCAGTGGATTCAATCCAGAGAGACAAGTATACGTATTTGTTTCCGCTTGTTACGTAAATGGAAAGCCTTTTGATCAACATGCTGTCTTTGATGCTGAGACTGGACGGATGATTGCAAGTGGCAAATCAGGCTGACATTTACTAATCTGACTTGCCAAAAAAATCAGTAAAATGCGACGAAGCAAAGGAGCTGCATATGCAGTTCCTATTTTTTATTAAACTAACGTATCAGTTAGCTTAATCTACTACATAAACCTTTTCGCCTAAACGTATTTCTCCGGTTTGATTAATTGAAGCATATAGGCCAAAGCACAAACCCATTTTTTCCTTTATCGTCGTAAGCAGGGATGACTCACGGTCTAGCGTATCTGGATCCATCGTTACAATAGAACATCTCTGACAAGCCTGATCGACTGATAGTTTTACATTACCGATCCATAATTGCTTTCCGATCCAGTCAGATTCATAAATTGTTTTATCGTTAAGAGAAATAACTATGTTTGATCGGAATCTTCGATTGTCCAAGTTCTTTGCCCATAACTTCTCAAGCCTTTGAAGAGAAGCATCCGTCACAATCAATAGACTTGCCATATCCACTGACAAGAGGTTAGGATTCTCAACATTAGGCGCTTGATACTCGAGCATGGAAATTTCCTTCTTGGAAAACTGCTGGATTTCAGCCAATAAATCTCGATTCCAACCAAACTGCCTTTGATCCTGGGAGGTCACGCATACTTTATCATCATAAAGCTTAGCTTGATAAGATAGCATTTGAGGAATGGATCTTGCCGTCACATAACCATCCCAGCCTTCTTGTGCGTGGTCATAGAATGCATAAGCACGATCTCCTTGAAGACCATATGTTTCAACTTTGCAGCTTTCTAGGCTTTCTCCCGCGAATGATTTGACAGGATAGCGATTAATCGTGACAACTTCTCCAACGTGCATCATATATAACAACTCCTCTAATGCGGTCCATTAATTCAGACAATGGAAGTAAACTACAAGTCACTCGGCAAGCCATGAAGATACATATCCATACAATCTGTATTATGCTTTAATAAATGAATAGTCTTAGAGTTTGGAGTCGTGAATATTGTTGCATAATCAATTTCGTTGTACTCCTCCCGAACGGAAAAAGCGAGTTTTTCATGGGCTAACGAAAATTCGGCATTAACACCGACTTTATTGCCTCGAGCATCTAAACGAATCCATTTATTGTATGAAGTCAAAAAGACTGCATGTGACATGCTCCCACCACTTATAGAAGTGGGGGCTTCCCAGGACATACCTGTTAACACAGATATCATTACTGGGCTATCCCCGCCAGCCCGGCGGTTCTCTAAAAGATTTCCTGCACAAAGAGAGTAGACGGTTAGTAGAAGCATGGGATGCAGTAGCTGTGGAAGACCTAAACATGAAAGCGATGTCCCGAACGTTATCCCTCGGAAAAGCAACGATGGATAATGGAAACGCTGGTTGCCTATCTTCTCATGGAGCCGGGCTACCCGTAGTTTTTGTTTCTGCCAGTTTGAGCCACCCTTTTTCCTTCTCGAGAGGATTCTCTGTTCTCTCTTCAGCCGGGCTTCCATCTGGTGGAAATATTTCGGATAGTCTGCGGATGTGCCATTGTGGTCGATGTACAGCGACGGTGAACTGTAGTCCAGACCCAGTACGCTTTCAAGGCGGGGGATGACCAGCTCCAAGTTCACCGCGTATTCAGTCAGTATGGATATATGGTATTTCCCACCTGGGTTACGGCTGATTGTCGCTGATTTGATGGCATTTCCATCTGGAATCTGTCGGTGGAGCTTCATTCGGATATCACCGAGTTTAGGGACACGGACATGCTTCCCGCCTTCTGCAATTCGAACCGTCCCATTCTGATTGTGGGTCGTGTAGCTCTGAACCGGGTTTTTCCGACTCTTGAACTTTGGATACCCGAGGCGCTTTTCACGGAAAAAGTTCCGGAAGGCCGTCTTCAGGTTCAACTCCGCATTGCACAGCGCGAGGCTGTCTACTTCTCGCAGCCAGTCAAACTCCGTCTTGAATCCCGCCGGTGTCCGGTACCTCTGCTGCTTCAGCTGTTCTTTATCGTCTTTGTATCGTTCATACTTCGTCTGACGTT
>FWWL01001587.1_pt1 | contig 52572 bp, 31 predicted proteins | sample 2228331 | NCBI WGS metagenome assembly FWWL01 (sample SAMEA103939775, study PRJEB20133) | metagenome | reverse complement strand
AGTGAGTGAGCATTCGTGAGAAAAACCCTTAAAACCGAGGGAAGGGCAGGAAGATGGAGCGGAAAAGCGTGAGCGGTCGCCTTTGCACTTGAATTCTCACCACTAAAAATAGTTCAACAGAATTCAAGTGCAACAGCGATTGTAGCCCATCTTCCTGCTCTCCAACGCGCCGACCTGTTGCGATCTTAAGCATTGCGCTTTTAACCATGTCTAAGATGTTTCACCAACAGAAAGAGAAGAATTCGCTGAGAAACGATGGTATACTAAATGGTGAATCAGGCGTGGTGCTTTCGTCTAATGGATAAAAGGAATAGGTGAGGAATAATGCGAATTGCTTTTTTTGACTCGGGGCTAGGCGGTATAACGGTATTGAAAGAAGCTATGACACAATTGCCGCAAGAGGATTTCCTCTACTACGCGGATACGCTTCACGTGCCCTATGGAACGAAGCCGAAGGATGATGTGAAGAAGTACATTCTGGATTCCGTTGCTGACATCATGAAGGAACAAGTCAAAGCGTTGGTCATCGCATGTAATACGGCAACGAGTATTGCCATCACAGAGCTAAGAGGTCAGTACGATATCCCTATCATAGGGATGGAGCCTGCTGTGAAGCCTGCCGTAGAGATGAATCGGCACATGGGCCGTAGAGTACTTGTTATGGCTACACCGCTCACGCTTCAGCTTACTAAGTATAATGAGCTTGTTAATCGTATAGATGATATGAGTATTGTAGATTCGTTGCCGCTGCCAGGATTGGTGCAAATGTGCGAGAGTCTCAATTTCGATGAAGCCTTCGTGCAGGAGTACTTCCGAACAGAGTTATCTCCCTATCATCTGGAAGACTACGGGACGATTGTCCTTGGATGTACCCACTATCCGTTCTATAAAACAATTCTTGCCAAGCTTGTTCCAGACCACTTGAGGATCATCGATGGCAGTAAAGGAACGGTGAAGCGGCTTCACGAGCAGCTTATTGGCCGTTCTTTATTGAGTGATTCCGGTCACGGAGACGTGAAGTTTATGTGCTCGGGTAAGGAAGAGGTTTACATAAGCAAAATGAAAAGAGCCCTTCAGTTGTATGAGCGAATGGATTCAAGTGTGTGAGTGATACCAGCAACTGACAACAAACAGACCCCCTACCCCACATGAAATGTGAGATTGGAGGTCTGTTTACTCTTTTCAATTAAGCTGTTTACCTAGAACAAATCATCAAACATATCAAACATCGTCTTCTTCTTTTTATGCTTCGGATAACCATGCTTGTCATATTTATCGTCATCGTAACGTTTGCCTTCTGTGTAGACAGGCCGTTCGTGCACTGGGCGTTGCTCATTGCGATAGCGGTTATGCTCCGATACTTCGCGATCATATTCCTGTCGGAACTCCCTTTCACCAACCATGAGCTTATCCAATTCGCCGCGATCAAGCCAAACTCCCTTACAGTCCGGGCACACGTCGATCAGAATTCCGTCTTTCTCCACTTCACGCATACGCACATCATGACATACAGGACACTTCATCACTAATCGCCTCCTTGTACTATTTTACGTTTATTATGGCTCGGGGTTTCGAGAAAATACTTATTCCTTGCTAACTGTGGAAGCTGCTCGTCCCACTAATATACCACTTTTTGGAGCAAAATGGGTATTTTCCTTGATTAGATAGCATGACTTGGAGGTTAATTGGTAAACTAGGGTAAGTATATATTAAGAAAGGGTGTGTCCCATGGAAGAGCAGCGTTATGTCAAACAATCCAGATGTTATAGAACTTCCAGAGTATTTCCGACCGATGTGAATAATCATAACTCCTTGTTCGGCGGTAAATTAATGGCCAACATAGACGATATTGCTTCGATTGCGGCTTCCAAGCACTGCAGGAATTTCTGCGTCACCGCCTCGACCGATTCGGTCGATTTCTTGAAGCCTATCATGACCACAGACTCGGTAAGTTTGGAGGCATTCGTAACTTATACGGGGAATAGCTCCATGGAGGTATTTGTGAAAGTAATTACGGAGGATCTGGTCAGCGGGAACCGTCAGATTGCAGCGACTTCTTTTCTGACCTTCGTTGCGTTGGATGCGAATCACAGACCCGTTCGGGTTCCCAGGGTGGTACCGGAGACAGAAGAAGAGAAAAGACTGAACGAGACGGGTCTTCAGCGAGCTGAAATGCGCCGCTTCCGCAGAGAAGAGAGCAAAAAATTCGCCGATTATCTGACTGATTCTTTTCCTTGGGAATAATACGGAACAAAAAAGACTGTCGAGAAGCTTTGAGCTCTCGACAGTCTTTTGTATGGTAAACTCTAAACACTTAACAAGGCACTTATCTTCTCTTGATCCAGAAGATTCCCAACGTAGAAATCACCGAAATCCCCATAACGAGCGCTTACCTCGTCGAATCTCATCTCGTAGACAAGCTTCTTGAACGTCAGCGCATCCTCTGCGAACAAGGTAATGCCCCACTCCCAATCGTCCAAGCCGACGGATCCGGTAATGATCTGTTTCACGCGTCCTGCATAGCTGCGGCCAATCATCCCGTGACTCCGCATCATCGTGCGGCGATCTTCCATGCTGAGCATGTACCAATTGTCGTTACCAGAACGGCGTTTGTTCATCGGATAGAAGCAGATGTGTCTTGTTTTAGGCAGGGTCGGCTTCAGACGAGCAACCACCTCAGGGTCTTGTGTCGGATCCACACCTGGTTTAGTCATATAATTACTCAATTCCACTACAGACACATAGGAATAGGAAGGTTTGGTGTAACGGGCGAAGGAGGTTTTGTTAAAAGCGGTCTCAATAGCCGTCAATTCCTCCAACGTTTCACGCAGGTGCATGAACGCAAGGTCTGCCTTTTGTCCTACGATTTGGTAAAAGGCGGTGCTGCCTTGCTTGCTCTCTTCAACCGAGCGCCATTCCTGAACCAAGCTGTGGAGCTCGTCCTCTGCTTTGGCTCTCTCCTCTGGAGAGGCTGCCTTCCATGCCGTCCAATCTATTGTGCGGAAATCATGAAGCGCGTACCAGCCTTCTAATGTTTGTACAGCATCACTCATTGGTTGTCGACTCCTTTTATAGCGATCTCACTCTGCACAGTTCCAGAGCTCTTGTTACAAGTATTGTAGCGAAATGGCAATGAAAGGGCAAACGCTGTCACAGAGCTGTCACCTTCTGGCATTACAATCGAAGAAGAATGGTAATGGCTCGCGTTTCAGGTTGACTTTGAACGTCCCGCTTTTTACACTAGAAGTATACAAACTTTTTTCTCGCAGGAGGAACTCGAATATGATTCAATTGGCCATCGCTGCCTTGCTGATTTTTGTACTGGCATTCGGTATCGGTTTTATATTTAACATGCTGCTCAAAACGACACGATTCCCGATCTACCTGTATGTAGTTGTGGTCGTTGGGATGCTGCTGTACTGGGCTTGGGGCGCGGGATCATTATGGGACAACGTTGCCAAATACACCATAGTCGATTATATCCCGTTCATTGCTGGTCTATTCGGAGCGATTCTTAGCGGCAACGCCATCCATACCTTGCGTGTACGCGGGTTTAAGATGTTCTAATTTACCAGTTGGTGCTGGGTGTAGGGATCCCAAGGTTCCGCTCTTAGGAGTGGGGCCTTGTTTACGCTAACAAGAAGAAAGATCACAGCAGGCTCATTCCGGACGTCGGAATTTGTGATAGAATGTAGGTAGCTGACATCCTTTGTCGAAAAAACAAAGGTTCGTTTAAGATAGGAGCTATTGTCATGAGAATTACCAATATGCATCATTTTACTGAGAATCATAGGTTCTATGTGTACCGGGAGTTTGCTCTGGGTGTGCTCGATTTCAAGATGTTGTCAAGCATTTACCAACCTATGATAGGGGCATATGCAGTCGCTATTTATCAGACCTTGACACAGCAGGTGCCTGCTGATCGGACAGGCTATTCCGAGCTAGAACAACAACGGAAGCTGTTCCTTACTTTGGATCTTGAGCCTGGGGAACGGGGGCGGAAGCATTTCATTGAACAGACGTCCCGTCTGGAAGCTGTAGGGCTGCTCCAAACCACTCGCAAATACGTACCCGCCGTCGATGACTATATGTACGAATATCATATGCTTGCCCCCATGTCTCCGGATGAATTTTTCAAAAATCAGCATCTGGTTATGCTGCTCCGGGATAAAGTGGGGAAATATGCGGTATTGGGACTTCGCGAGGCATTTCTTTGCCAGGAACCCGATGAATTATCCGATCCCGAGACGGTAGCCGAGAACATTTCTGTGCCGTTCTATGATATTTTTCAATTGAATACGCAAGTGATAGATTTGGAGCTGGAACAAGCTTTGTTTGAGACGGCGCCAGCCAGAGAGCAGATGGGACTGGATGTGACGAGCAAGGCCTTTCATTACAGCGAACTGATTATGAGATTTCCTCGTGAATCAGGCAACCGTGTGTTCGTGGAAGCTCTTCGCTACGAGCCGCAGCAGATGATTGCGATAAACATACTGGCACGCAAGTTCGCACTCACACTTCAAGAAACTTGCAGGCTGCTTGATGAGGACGGGATGTTCTCGGAAGCAGGTGAACTGCAGACGGAGATGCTGCAATATAAAGCGAATTTATATTACAGGCAGGGCCTCAAGCGCGGTGAAGAGCGGGAACGGCATCTGGTTAAGGTAGTAGACGCAGCAGTTAAGCGAGACATGGATGAATCACAGTGGGAAGGCTCCGAGGAAAAGACTGTGGAGATGAGCTACTATTTGGAAGTGCCGGCCATGTTCGTGGGACAGTGTGACATCCATCAGTATAACGCTTTGCTTCGGAACGAGCCGTATACTGGACTATTAAGCCGGTTTTTCCCGAAAGGCTCCGTTCCTAAGACGGTTACGGATATTTTTGAGAAAATTGATATGAACTATAAGCTGCCCGACGAAGTCATTAACGTTATGATTCATCATCTGCATGTATATAAAGAGTCCTCCTGGACCAAAGGATATATTGATACGGTCGCTTCGAATATGCTCGCCAAAGGCATAGGTACATATGAACAGGCAGTCGAATACATTCGAGAACAGACTTTGAAACGGACGAACCATCGCGCGAACAGCGGCAGAACGGGAATGGGGGCATCAGCGTCTGGATCAGCGAGAGGGAATCGCAGTTCTTCTTCTGCTGCTAATCGATCGAACAAACCTCGGATCTCGATTATAACCGATGTCCCGGCAGCCGCTCCGCTTACGAGCGAGCAGTTGGAGGCCATGCGCAAGAAGGCGCTCAAGCTGGACGGTAAGCTTAAATAAGCTAAGAAAGGAGGAATAAACGTGATGGAATCTTTATCCCGCATCTTGTCGAGCATGCCGGACATGAGCTTTATGAAGAAAGCGGAGCAGACGATCAAGGAGCTCCTGGATGATCCGCTTGTCACCAAGCTTCGTGAGAAACATCCCGAATTGGATGAGCATACGATCAAGATTCATATGAATCGTTTGTATCAATATGTGACGGAGTATAAGAATTGCATGAATTGTCCTGGACTTGAGCGATGTCCGAACGATTTTCAAGGGCACTATACTCGGTTGAAAGTGGAGCAAATCGGCGGCCAGACGTACATCCATGATCAAAAAGTTTCCTGCAAAAAGTGGATTGCCCAGAATAACCAGGATTCCATACGCAGCCGAATTCGCAGCTTCTATGTGGATGAAAAGGCGCTCGAGGACGGGTACTCCAGTGAACAAATTTTGTTCATGGATATGGAGCGGGCCCAATCGGTAAGCACACTGCAGGACTATATAGACAAGACCAAGGAAGAAGGGCTGCAAAAAGAAGGGCTCTATCTGGTCGGCAAGTTCGGTACGGGGAAGACGTTCCTGATGTGTTATTTGCTGTATCAGCTTGCGAAGGAAGGCTTGACCGGGGTGATCGTCTATATGCCGGATTTCGTTGAAGACTTGAAGGCTATGATTCAGGAGCCTCAGCGTTTGAAGGAAACCGTCGAGCTGATGAAGGAGACAGATCTGCTCGTGTTCGACGATATCGGTGCGGAGAATCTGAATCCTTGGGCGCGAGACCATGTGATGGGGGCGATCCTGAATTACAGGATGAACCGAAAGCCGACCTTTTTCACCTCTAATTATGAACTGGATGAGCTCGAGCGCCACTTCAGCTTCACGAACCGTGACGGGGATGAAGAGTTCAAGGGGCAGCGTATTATGGACCGGATTCGCCCATTTGTCGAAGTGATCAAGGTTGGCGGATTTAATAAACGCGGCGGCCGGAACAAATCGATTTGAGGAAAAGCTTGCAAATGACGGATTCGTCAGCTTGCAGGCTTTTTTGTTCGAATACGAGATGTGGTTGCGTTCCAATCTTCCTTCCCTTACAATGAAAGTGCATATTGGAAAGGAGTTGACAGTAATGAATGTGAAGATAACACGTAATGCGGCAAAGGTAATCCAACAGGAGTTGGACAAGGAAGAGAACAAGGAACTGAAGCTGAGGGTTCTGGTTACGCATAGTCATGGTGATCATGCTCACTACGGTCTTGATCTGGACAAGCCAGGTGACAATGATGTTGTCGTTCAGACAGATAAAGACATCGACGTAATCGTGGCGAAGGACGAGCCTCTGCTAGACGGAGTAAAGATCGACTATTTGTACGGAGACAAAGAAGGTTTCATGATCATCAACCCGGGCAAAGGCAATCACGGAGATCATTAACAAACGAGTTGTCCAGCTGTACATAGCTTGTGTAATTAGAAGCAAACACAAAACGGAGTCTTCCATAGGGAAGACTCCGTTCTTGCCTGCATAGCAGGGTCAATTGTGTGTTCATTGCATGAACAGCGTGGCGTTTCAAGCGAGCTTATTATACGTAAAGCTTAATAATAGTTGCCGCAAGTGCCATCAGAAAGAAGAAGCCAAACGTTACGCCTAAGCCGATTCCTACATCCATGAAATCATTGCTAGGTTCTTCGTTGACGTGTAGTCTAGGGTCATTCATAGCTTATTCCTCCTAAAACGATCTCAACCTGATGTGACTAGTATACCCAACCTGAGCTGGCCTTGTAAAGGTTATAAAGTGACAAATGTGCAACAAATGCAGGTCGGGCCACTTCATTTTCTTATTATGTACAGCTTCAGCTCCTAACATGCAACTGTATTAGTATGCATATTGGCGTTCATGAAATGGACGAGTTTGTGGCACACTTTACATGTTGACCAAAATTGATTAATATTACAGCATAACCCCATTCTTTATTCCTACATGGAGAAGGGGGAAGTTTTTACGCTTGTACACCCCTTTTTATAATAAACCACATGACCTAAGGAGGAAATAAATCAATGGCAATAGTTAGTGTATCGGACCAAACGTTCAAGTCAGAAGTAGAAGGCAGCGGGACGGTTCTAGTTGACTTCTGGGCTCCTTGGTGCGGACCTTGCAAGATGATTGCGCCTGTATTGGAAGAGCTGGATCAAGAAATGGGCGATCAATTGAAGATTGCTAAGGTTAACGTTGACGATAATCCGGAGTCGGCTTCACGTTTTGGCGTAATGAGCATTCCTACGCTAATCGTGTTCAAGGACGGACAACCGGTTGATAAAGTAGTGGGCTTCAAGCCTAAAGATGCTCTGAAGAGCGTTGTGGGTCGTCATATTTAAGTGCCTCCTTCCCTTTGAGGGGACGGATATGAAGTGAAGAGAAGGCTCTTTTTCGGCTTGCTGAAGAAGGGCCTTTTCTAATGTATTCTGATTAAAGGTAGTCATGACTGATTAGGAAGGAGGCGGGCAGGGTGGATGACAAGGAGCGGAATGACATCAATATCGCTATAGGCCATAAGCTTTCGCTTTTGCCGGATCAACCAGGGTGTTACTTAATGAAGAACCGGGAAGGCACGATTATTTATGTCGGCAAGGCCAAAGTGTTGAAGAACCGGGTGCGCTCCTACTTCAAAGGGAGTCATAACGGGAAGACCCAGAAGCTCGTTTCAGAAATTTGCGATTTCGAATATATTGTAACCTCAAGCAATGTTGAAGCCCTTATTCTAGAACTTAATTTGATTAAAAAGTATTATCCCCGCTACAACGTTCTGTTAAAAGATGACAAGACCTTTCCTTATATCAAAATCACGAACGAGACGCATCCGCGGTTAGAGATTACAAGGAAAGTAATCAAAGATAAAGCGAAATATTTCGGTCCTTATCCCAATGCATTCGCGGCCCAACAAACGAAGAAGCTGCTTGACCGATTGTTTCCCCTGCGCAAATGCAAGACGCTGCCGGATCGGGTATGTCTGTATTATCATTTGGGTCAATGTCTGGCTCCTTGCGAGTATGAGGTAACTCAAGAGGACAATGACCGGCTAGTGCAGCAAATCTCGAAGTTTCTAAGCGGAGGCCAAGAGCAGATCAAGGACGAGCTGACTCGCAAAATGCATGTGGCAGCAGAAGATCTTGATTTTGAACGAGCCAAAGAACTGCGTGACCAAATCATAGGCATTGATACATTGATGGAAAAGCAGAAGATAACCGTGGCGAATACGGCGGATCGCGATGTGTTCGGTTATTCAGTAGACAAGGGTTGGATGTGTGTGCAGATCCTGTATATCCGGCAAGGGAAGCTTATTGAACGGAGTACTTCCACTTTTCCATACTACAGTGAGGCATATGATGATTTTATTACGTTCGTTACGCAATATTATAGTGAGAATCCGGCAGTACCTCGTGAAATTTTATTGCCTTCCGACAACTTCGCTGTGCAAGAAGCAGAGGTTTCTGCAGGGTCGCGGTCTGAAGTGGCCATAGCTGCTGCGCTAAGCTCAGAAGAGGCTGTACAAGAGCTTTCTAGCGAAGGGTCAACACCAGATTCCCCTGAGGCTGAAACACCTGCCAGCAGAGACACACGCGAAGCCTTGGAAAGCTGGTTGAAGGTAAAGGTGCTGCAGCCTCAGCGCGGGCTCAAAAAACAGCTTGTCGGCATGGCGATCGAGAATGCTAGAGTCGGGTTAGAAGAGAAGTTCCGTTTAATAGAGCGGGATGAGGAACGTACAGTCAAAGCGGTTGAAAACTTGGGGAATTGGCTTGGTACCGATACGATAAACCGGATCGAAGCATTCGATAACTCCAATATTCAGGGGACCAACCCGGTATCAGCTATGGTCGTGTTCGTGAATGGCAAGCCGGACCGCGGGGAGTACCGCAAATACAAAGTGAAAACCGTACAAGGTCCCGATGATTACGAGACGATGCGGGAAGTGATACGCCGCCGCTATGAACGCGTGCTGAAGGAGAACCTGCCGCTTCCGGATCTCGTTGTTGTGGATGGAGGCAAGGGTCAAATATCGGCCGCTCTTGATGTATTAGAAAATGAGCTGGGCTTGTATATCCCTGTATGTGGACTTGTGAAAGACGCCAAACACAAAACAGCACAACTCATGACGGGGGATCCCGCAGAGATTGTGCCGCTTCCTAGAGACAGCCAGGAGTTTTATTTGCTGCAACGGATTCAGGATGAAGTGCATAGATTCGCCATTACGTTCCATCGACAGTCCCGCGCCAAATCGATGGTTGCCTCTCAGCTGGATGCAATTGCCGGCATCGGTGAGAAGCGGAGAAAAGCGCTTCTGAAGCATTTCGGATCCATCAAAAAAATTCGAGAAGCTTCGATTGAGGAATTCCTTCCGTTAGGAATTGGAGCTAAGCTGGCTGGTGAAATCATTCGTGCACTACAGGGGGAAGAGGCGACCCCTTCCTCTTGAACAACAGGCCGTGAAGCAGCCATACTATAACCGCTACGAGGGCAGGAAGCAATAAATAAGTGAGTCCTGCAGCAGTAGAGCCAATACCGTCTGAGCCAATTAAAGGCAGCCCCATCAGAGTGCTGTCAATAATAGCGTGAGCGAATAGCGCTGTCATGAAGCCGTACTTCAATAACGCATATCCGAACACTAACCCTAGTAAAGTCACTTCAATCAGACGTGTATAGACAGGGTATATCGGGTACAAGGTATGGTTGAGAGCCCAGATCAGACTAGGGACCAACACAGCAAGAAATGTATTCCGGAGCAGACGTTGGAATAATGCGATGCCGAACAGTCGATAGACGGCTTCTTCAGAGATCGCTGCAGCCCAAGCCATGAGCGGGAATATCATGGGATACAAGAAATTGTAATAGGAGCTGGTAGGATCGTTAACCGACCACATGCCGAAGCCGGCCTGAGCGATCCACAGCATAACCGCCTGAAGACCCAACATGAACATAGCAAGTCCATACCCTCTTCCAGCGGAATGGAGGGTTTCCCTGCCGAAGGAGGCTTCCCTCCATCGCGGGGTTTTTGGCATACCGCTATGCTTCCACAAGGTTTCTCCGGATGCAATGGAAAGATAAGCGACAATACCCATCCCGATTGCGAACAAATTAGACAGCACGACCAGAAGTGAAGCTGCTGAATGGCCTGAGAACGGGTCTGTACTCTGCGAATAGCCCATCGCTTGGAAGGCAGGAAATTGATTCCAGTTATTCAGCATGTAGATGGCAATGAACACACCTGCTAGAAGCAGGCCTCGACGAAATAAGGTTTGTTTGCGCAGTCGGATGGCATAATAAATCGAGCTAATTGCCATTAGAGCTGTAAGCACCAAATTCAGACGACCCATCTGGCTGCCGGCAGTATCCTGTTTGTTCAGCCATGTAATATGGGAATTCGGAACTTGGAACGCGGTGTGAAAAGCAGTAACCTCTCTGTCACGAACCTCTACCTCAGCAGTCAGTACAGCTTCACCGATTGTTACATCGGGATAAGAGAACAGATAGCGATAAGGGTGGTCGGAATCGGGTCCGGATACCGTATATTTCTTCGGCAATTCTTTATGCATGGACAGAAGGTACGCTTCCGCGATTCGAGTGCTTTCCCGTCTAGATGAAGCGGTGTTAGAAGCTGACTTGCGCCACCCTTCTATTTCTCCTGTTAACATGTTCACATCAATTAAATATTTCAGACCTAGGGAGTCCTTCAACTCCACTTGCCAGTATTCAATTGGATATTGAGTTGCGTTGTGGTCGACATAAGCTGGAACCAGCTTATTCTTTTGCAAATAACCGCTTAACAGGGTGTTGGATTGAAAATTGACTGGATTATTGCTGAACGGCGCCTTACTGTCAGGCTGTTGCCTAAGCCAATCCTGAGCGGCTGCAAGAGCTGCGTCTTTGGAGATTACCTTATCTGCTGCAGGGGACAGCTTAGAGCCGTCACGACCGCTTCCAACCGGCCACCAGCTTGCTGAAAGAAACAAGATTATTCCTATTGTGGCTAATGTAATCCATTTGTACCGCACTAAGAAGAGCAACCTGCCATCCTCTTTTCTCGGGAAATAAGTCCCCATTCAAATTATCATAGATCTATACGAAATCCAAGAACTAGCGTTGCAAGCCTGTTTATCAAAGAAAATGGAGCAATCGGGACTTTTGTTTAGGATAACACATGAAAACAGTCGATTGCTCCATCGAATAGGTCAGTGTTACCGCTTTCTACACGCAATTCGAGCTAAAAAAGACTTTGTACATCGCTCTCAAGAGGACTATAATACGAATCAATTGAATAAATAAAGCCGAATTTCCGTATGAAAACGGGGGAACCATTTAAGTAGGGGTGAATTGCACCAGTCGAACTTTAATCTGGTGCATAGGGTGGCCTGCTATCCGAATCCGTCAGCTAACCTCGTAGGCTATGTCAGGGAAACCAAACCGTACAGGGCATTGGAATTCCAATGCCTTTTTTCTGTTGCCGTGAACCTTGCATACCGCTTTGAATGGACGGGTATATCAACATTGAGGTGACTGGCATGAACGTCAAAAAGAAAGTATATCAGCTTGCGCCGCCGCAAATTCTTGCACTTGGATTTGCATTCATTATTCTACTCGGCGGTTTCTTATTATCTCTACCGATCTCATCAACTAATGGCCTCGGTCTGAATTTCGTCGATGCGCTGTTCACTGCAACCTCGGCGACTTGTGTAACTGGGCTCGTTGTTGTTGATACAGGCACGTACTTTAGCGTATTCGGCCAAGTTGTGATTATGCTGCTGATCCAGATCGGCGGACTTGGATTCATGACGATGGCAACGCTCTTCGCGATATTGTTGAAAAAGCGAATATCTTTAAAAGAGCGTCTCATTCTTCAGGAAGCTATGAATCAAGGAAGCATGGAGGGTATTATCCGCCTTATTCGAAAGGTATTGATTTATTCGATCACGATTGAGGCCATAGCAGCTATGTTGTATAGCATTCGCTGGTCATTTGATATGAGTCTGGGCAGAGCAATCTATTTCGGATTATTTCACAGCATCTCATTTTTCAACAATGCAGGTTTCGACCTTTTTGGTAACTACAGAAGCTTGACGATGTATGTAGATGACCCCATTGTAAATATAGTTAGTATTTCATTAATTATACTAGGCGGTCTTGGCTTTATCGTACTGTCTGACTTAATTGATTATCGCAAGTCCAAAAAGCTGACGCTTCACACCTAGGTTGTGTTATCCGCCACATCCATATTAATCGCTGTAGGGACGATTGTTGTATTCACATTCGAATACACCAATCCAATGACTTTAGGGAAATTAAACCCGATGGGTCAAATGTGGGCATCCCTATTCCAATCGGTGACCCCTCGTACAGCAGGAGCCAACACATTGGACATCGGAGCTTTGAGGCAAGCCACGCAGTTTTTTATCATCATTCTGATGTTCATTGGAGCTTCTCCAGGTTCAACAGGGGGCGGGATCAAAACCACGACCTTCACAACGCTGATAGGCGCAGTGATCGCAATGGTTCGAGGTAAAGAGGACGTAGTGTTCTTCCACTATCGGCTGGCCAAGGACCGCATCTATAAGGCGTTGACCTTAACGATTATCTGTTTATCGTTAGTCGTGATTGTCGCCATGGTGTTGTCCACGACGGAAGATCACAGTTTTCTTATGATCTTGTTCGAAGTAACCTCCGCGTTCGGCACGGTCGGCTTGTCAATGGGTCTGACTCCGGATCTGACTACAGTTGGTAAGTTTTTGATCATGTTCACGATGTTCGCAGGAAGACTTGGACCTCTTACAGTAGCCTATGCGGTGGGGCCAAGAGTAGAGAAGGAATTGTACAGACATCCGGAAGGTAAAATCATAATTGGTTAGGGGATATTAATAACGCCATGAAAATGAAGCAGTTTGCCGTTATTGGGTTAGGCAGGTTTGGTTCGAGCTTAGGTATGGAGCTCATCGAGCAAGGACTCGAGGTGCTAGGAATCGACAAAGATGAGGATGTCGTAGACGAGATGTCGAACAAGCTGACACATGTCGTTGCAGCCGATTGCACGGATGAGGAGACGCTTCGTGCGCTCGGAATTCGTAACTTCGACTGTGTCATTGTAGCCATTGGTGATGATATTCAATCCAGCATTCTTACTACACTGCTGCTGAAGGATGCTGGCGTCAAGATGGTTGTGGCTAAGGCGCTTTCCGACCTGCATGGTAAAGTGTTGGAGCGGATTGGGGTCGACCGCGTCATTTTCCCTGAGCGGGAAATGGGCATTCGAGTGGCTCACCAGCTGACTTCCCCTAACCTGTTAGATTACATTGAATTGTCTAAGGATTACACGATTGCCGAGTTATCTGTACCGAAATGTATGAATGGCAAATCGCTCAAGGATCTGGACCCTCGCGCGCGTCATGGCTGCAGCATCGTAGCCATCAATAAGCAGGGTGGTGTCATTATAGCCCCTAACGCCGGAGATGTGTTGGCAGAGAAAGATGTAATGGTTATTATTGGCACGAACAAGCAAATCGAACAATTCGAGCATGAATTGGTCAATGGTTGACCATCATGACCGTCCATAGGGAGCAGTCTAATAAGCGGTTCCCGACGGTCCACTAAATGTACTATATATTAGAAGGCGAAGCGTAGTGGCGCTTCGCTTTTTCTATCCACATTAATGTTGATGCATTCAAAGCTGTAGACTCATTGAATATGAGCGAAGTAGTGCGTGTGGTATTCCGCAATTCCTTCACATCCCGCAGCACCAGTCCATTGTTCTCGAGCAAAGTCTGGCGCAGGTAAGATTTGGGCAGCAGAGTAGCAGCGTTACAAGTGGAGACGAGGCGGATGATGGCTTCGAACGAATCAATCTCCATCTTGACATCGGGGGATACAGAGTATCGTTGGAACAATTCGTCCATCAGAATCCGATACCAGGTCCCTTTGGAGAACAGAATCATCGGCAACTGCTGTAAATCCTCAATATCGATCGTTTCACGGCTGCACCAGCTGTGGCCTGTAGGGAGAACAAGAGTAAGGTGGTCATCAAACAAAGGGACGCAGGTAAGCTCGGATTGGTCGATGCGGGAAGCGACAAGCCCCAGATCGACCTTTTTGTCTTTGACCATGGACACAATTTCATGAGTCTTCCCCGTAAGCGCCTTAATATCGATTTCCGGGTAATCCTTAGTGTAAAGGGCGATAAGATCAGGCAAAGTGGACTGTAGGGTAGTCAGACTAGCTCCAATCTTAATGCTGCTTATTCCGGATGAATGGTATTTGGCGATTGTATGCAGCAATTTCTCTTCCAGCTTACGCATATCAAGCGCCGTTTCGTAGCAAATATACCCGATTCGGGTCAATTCCAGCCGCTTCCCCTTGCGATCGAAAAGAAGAACTCCAAGCTGGTCCTCGAGCTGACCAATTTTGCGGGATAGGGCCGGTTGGGTGATATTCAAGCTCTGGGCTGCTTTATTCAAGCTTTTCTGCTCTACAATTGTGGCGAATATATCCAGATGGTTCAACATCTTTGGGATCCTCCTACGATGATATGCTAATTTGTTATAAGTAATTATACAATAAAGGCATTTCCTTTATAAGAGAATTGAGAGTAACATAAAGTTTGTCAAATAATATTCACAATCATTGGTTAAATCTTGCATGAATATGGGAAAATAGTGAGGTGTGTGAGCTTCGCCGTCGTTTCATGTCGAAAAAGTGACATTTTATTGACGCTTGTCACATGCAGGGGTACAATGGAAGATGTTTGTTTGAAAGGTAGTCTATCGACGACTGGCTGATTTTAAAGGGAACATGTTAGTTAATTTTTGAGGGGGGAACTCTTGTACTATGACTGGAAACTCGTATTACTATCGAAAGCTCCATTCTTTACTGGGCGTCATTCCTGTCGGCTTTTTCTTGATCGAGCACTTGCTGACAAACTATGAGGCGTTCCGTGGAGGCGCTGACGGCCATCAAGAATTTGTAAACAAGATCCACTGGTTGAACGATTTACCGCTAGTGTTGCTTCTGGAGATTGTAGGGATCGGACTTCCGATCTTGTACCACGGTATTTATGGCCTATTCGTTGCATTCCAATCTAGGAATAACGTTAGCAATTATGGTTACTTCCGTAATCTGATGTTCACTCTGCAGCGTATTACTGGTGTAATTACATTAATCTTCATTATCTGGCACGTATTTGAGACGCGGATTCAGGTTGCGCTTGGTCGTATCACACATGATGAGCTTGGAGTATTGATGCATGATATATTCACGAATCCAACCTTCTTCACGTTGTATGCAATCGGGGTTATCAGCGCGGTATTCCACTTCAGCAACGGTATGTGGTCATTCCTGGTAAGCTGGGGAATCACTGTTGGGCCAAGAGCACAGCGTGTTTCTACATTCATATGGTTAGGTGTGTTCATTGTAATGTCCGTGATGTTCCTTGTGACGATGACGGCATTCACAGATCCGCAATTTCAAGATACCAGCGTTCTGGACTTAAACAAATAAGGAGGGTGAACATCAATGGCTAAGTCAAAAGTAGTTGTAGTAGGCGGCGGATTGGCCGGGCTGATGGCGACGATCAAAGCCGCTGAAGCCGGGGTTCACGTCGACCTGTTTTCTTTGGTCCCGGTTAAACGATCCCATTCCGTTTGTGCGCAAGGCGGGATCAACGGCGCGGTTAATACAAAGGGTGAGGGCGACTCACCTTGGGAACATTTCGATGATACGGTATACGGCGGAGACTTTCTTGCCAACCAACCTCCGATCAAAGCAATGTGCGAGGCAGCACCGGGTATTATCCATTTGATGGATCGGATGGGCGTTATGTTCAACCGGACACCGGAAGGGTTGCTTGACTTCCGTCGTTTCGGAGGTACGCAATACCACCGTACAGCATTCGCAGGTGCAACTACTGGTCAGCAGCTGTTATATGCGCTTGACGAGCAGGTACGCCGTTGGGAAGCTGCTGGTATAGTTACGAAGTATGAGCATTGGGAATTCCTTTCCGTTGTTGTTGATGATGAAGGGATTTGCCGCGGGATCTCCGGACAAGACTTGCGTACGATGGAAGTGGTTACCTTCCGTGCAGATGCTACGATTCTTGCTACTGGGGGTCCTGGGATTATATTCGGAAAATCGACGAACTCAGTTATTAATACAGGTACAGCAGCAAGTGCAGTGTATCAACAAGGTGTTACTTACGCGAACGGAGAATTCATTCAGATTCATCCTACAGCGATTCCAGGGGATGACAAGCTCCGCTTGATGTCGGAATCTGCGCGCGGTGAGGGTGGACGGATCTGGACGTACAAGGATGGCAAGCCATGGTACTTCCTGGAGGAGAAATATCCGGCGTACGGAAACCTCGTACCACGGGATATTGCGACTCGGGAGATTTTCGACGTATGCGTAGAGCAGAAGCTTGGTGTGAACGGCGAGAACATGGTATACCTTGATTTGTCTCACAAGGATCCGAAGGAGCTTGATGTTAAGCTCGGCGGAATCATTGAGATCTACGAGAAGTTCATGGGCGACGACCCGCGGAAAATTCCGATGAAGATTTTCCCGGCGGTTCACTACTCCATGGGCGGTATGTGGGTCGATTACAATCAAATGACGAACATTCCTGGATTATTCGCTGCCGGTGAGTGCGAGTATCAATACCACGGGGCTAACCGTCTGGGTGCTAACTCCTTGCTGTCCGCTATATTCGGCGGAATGGTTGCAGGTCCCAAAGCGGTTGAGTACACGAAAGGCTTGAAGAAGTCCGCTGAAGATGTATCCAGCGCCGTATTCGAGCGCGAACAGAAGAAACGTGCGGATCAGTATGATAGCTTGCTTAAGATGGACGGTACAGAGAATGCTTATGTACTCCATAAGGAGCTTGGCGAGTGGATGACGAACAACATGACCGTCGTTCGTTACAACAAGAAGCTGGAAGATACGATTGCGAAGATCAAAGAATTGAAAGTGCGCTACAAGAACATCAACATGACCGATACCGCTAAGTGGAGCAACCAGGGTGCGGCATTCACTCGTCAGTTGTGGAACATGATGGAACTGGCAGAAGCGATGACAGTAAGTGCTCTGCTGCGTGATGAAAGCCGTGGTGCCCATTACAAGCCTGAATATACTGAGCGTGATGATGAGCGATTCATGAAGACATCCATGGCTAATTGGAAGGCAGAAGGCCCTGAGATTTCCTATGAAGATATCGACGTATCCTTGATTGCGCCTCGTAAGCGCGATTACTCGACGGATAAGAAGAAAGGGGGCAGCTGATCATGGCTGAGACCAAAACCATTAAATTGTCGGTAACTCGTCAAGATAGTCCTGATTCTAAGCCATATTCGGAGGACTTCGAGATCCCATACCGCCCGAATATGAACGTTATTAGCGCTTTGATGGAAATCCAGCGTAATCCGACTAACTCATCCGGTCAGAAGACGACACCAGTATGCTGGGAATCGAACTGTCTGGAGGAAGTGTGCGGTGCCTGCTCCATGGTCATCAACGGCAAGCCGAGACAAGCCTGTACATCTCTTGTCGACAAGCTGGAGCAGCCGATTCGGATTAAGCCGATGGCAACCTTCAAGGTTGTCCGCGACCTGGTTATCAATCGTCAGCGCATGTTCGACTCCTTGAAGCGAGTCAAAGCATGGATTCCGATTGACGGCACTTATGATCTTGGTCCAGGCCCTCGTATGGCCGAGACCAAGCGTCAATGGGCCTATGAGCTGTCCAAGTGCATGACTTGCGGAGTATGCCTGGAAGCCTGCCCGAACGTGAACGATCGCAGCAGCTTCATTGGACCAGCACCTATCTCGCAGGTTCGCTTATTCAATGCTCATCCGACAGGTGAGATGAATAAGGAGGAGCGCCTGGATACGTTGATGGAAGACGGCGGGATCGAAGGCTGCGGGAACTCGCAGAACTGTGTTCGTTCGTGTCCAAAAGGCATTCCTCTTACAACATCGATTGCAGCTATTAATGGCGATACTACCAAGCACATGTTCAAGAAATGGTTGGGTATGTAAAATGATTAGACTGACGAGAATTTATTTTCTCGTCAGTCTTTTTTTTCTCGAATATATAATCCAACTGATTGAATACCAAGACCATTCTCATGGACAACACAGGTATGATACAGTTTATGGGGTGAATATCCATTTTGTCGACGACCTACTGGAAATATATTGCTTTGGAATGTATCTTGACAAAATAATTCAAGTTGAGTAATAATCAAATAGAATTAAAACAAGTATATAACACGTATAAGATAGATTCTTCGATATTTTCAGATAATTAATGTATGCGCTTTATTTTTCGATTTCCTGTACTTCGAATAAAAGCTGCTATTTTATAATATGATTGATCCTAGTTAAAAATTGTCCTTGTTCGCATCATAAATGTCCTATGCATCACTTCGAAACATGATAAATTTAATTCAACATACAACTTCGATACAAGCTAGTTATTTAAGGAGGTGACTTTGTCCCCGTCAGCCGGATTGGGTTTCCCAAAATGTAAGCGCATAATGTAAGCGCATTATTTCCGTGTAATTAGCACCATGTACAGTCTCCGTAAGTTTAAGCTACTCAATTAGGAGGTCGTTTAAGGATGGTTAAGACAAAGAAAAGATGGGTACCGGCCGTGGTGGCATCTGTAATGGCAATGAGTATCGTCGCGGCTGGTTGTTCATCAAGCAACGGTACGGATAGCGGGTCTTCTACAGCACCATCAGCTACACCTAAGGCAAATGAGCCAAGAATTGAATTGACGATGTTCATGAACAACTCCGGGCTTGCCCATCCGGATAATGTTAATCCTAGCGATAACCCGTATATTAAAATTGTTGAAGATCTTGCTAATGTCGATCTGAAGCTGGAAGTACCCGTTTACGCGGATTTTGCACAGAAGTTCAACCTGTTGTTGTCCTCAGGTAAACTACCAGATATCGTCCACACGAATATGGATGCTGAAGCTGGGAAAGCTGCTCGTGACGGTGCATTCATCGATCTTAAGAAATATTACGACAAATCCCCAATTATTCAAAAAGTAATTACACCAGAAATGATGGAGCTTGCGAAAGATCAAGCAACAGGCAAATACTTCAGAATCCCGATGGCCTATGATAAGTCCCCTCAAGGCCAAGGAATGTATACTCGTTTTGACCTGATTGAGAAATATAACGGAGGCAAATGGCCAGAGTCCGTGCCTCAGTGGATCGAAGTTATGCGTAAGATAAAAGCAGCTGATCCAAATAACGTCCCTATGGCTAACCGTATCGTAGGAACTTCAGGAATTGCCTTCGGTGGTGCGAACATTTACGGATTGTATGGCGCAGCACCTTATAGCTTCCGTGTACAAGGCGGAAAAGTCATTCCTAACGTACTGCTTCCTGAGTACAAGGCTGCAACAGAAGTAATGCGCAACCTTTATACGGAAGGTCTGCTTGATAAGGAATTCGCAACATCAGACGGAGTCAAGTTCTTCGCGAAATGGGATACACAAAATGTTCTTGCAATGTGGAATGGCGCTGACCAGGTTGCGGCTGGAGCAGCAGCAGCTGTAGCGGATACAAAGATCGACAAGAAACATTGGAAGCTTGCAATGGCTCCTCCGCTTAAGACATGGCCTGCGGAATTGAAAGATCCTAAGTATGCTACTGGTTTCCAAGGACTTCCAATTGCTACTCATGGTCTGTATATTTCATCGCAATCCAAAGAGCCAGACCGCGCTTGGAGAGTTATCGAAGCTTTTGCTGCCAAAGAATTGTACGAAGCCATCTTCTGGGGCAAGGAAGGCGACACTTACACCGTTAAAGACGGCAAACGTGTACCAATCGCTGATAAGCTGAACCACGCAGACCGTCGCTGGGTATTGAACTTGGCGCTAGTATATGGATTCGTAGATGGTCAGGATGTCAAGCAAGCTACTCACCAACAACAATTAGGGGATTCCTACTATAAATTCCTATACGACAGCTTGAAGCCAACGGCTGAAAATGCTGTGAAGAATGGTGTAGGCTCCTTTCCGGGATATGTAGCTCCGGATGAAGCTTCCAAGAAGACTGTTGAAGCTCAACAAGAAATTACCCGATTCACGATCGAAGCGATCATGAGCCGAATCACTATGGATCAGTTCTCTCAAGAAGTGAAGAAATGGGAAGAGAAGTACGCGAAGCTGATCTATGATCCAATGCAGCAATACATGGACAAAAACAAGGATTACCTGAGAAAAGTCGGCGTGAAAATGGTTGACTGGTAGGATCTATGTCATGTAAATCGGCATTATTCAGAGGATAAATCCGAATATGGAATGATGCCCGTCAAGTGCCATCCAGCACTTGATGGGGTATCATTCCATCTTTCTAATTAAACAAGCACTTTATTCCGTCAAGAAGGAGGCATCATAATGGAATCCTCAATGCAACCTGTTCCAACACCATCGATCCAGACTCCTAAGAAACGTAAAATAAGTTGGAGTAGGATGATCCCGCTGTATATGTTGATGCTGCCTATGATCCTGTCCCTATTTATTTTCAACTATATTCCTATGTATGGAATCATTATTGCCTTTAAGAATTTCTCGATCTATAAAGGATTCTGGGGCAGTGATTGGGTAGGCTTAGATCATTTTGTATATTTTCTAAAAGATGAACGCTTTTGGATAGTTATGAAAAATACGCTCTTGATTAATTTTTACGACATTTTGTTCGGTTTTACAGCTCCTATTTTATTCGCATTACTTGCCAATGAATTATATCAGAAAACATTCAAACGCGTTATGCAGACAATCTCCTATTTACCGCACTTTCTCTCGTGGATTGTAGTCTCAGGTATTTTCTATCAAATATTTTCTCCCGAGCATGGTCTCTTTAATGAAATGTTAAATGCATTAGGGTTTCAATCCACGGATATTATGACTCAGAAAGATACGTTTCGGGGCCTGCTAGTGTTTGCGGATATATGGAAAAGTGTAGGATGGTCGGCTATTCTGTATTTTGCCGTAATAGCAGGTATCGATACTACATTATATGAGGCTGCCTGGATTGACGGTGCCAGCCGGTTCAAGCAAGCGATTCATATTACGATTCCGCATCTGATGCCGATGATCACGCTCTTGTTCCTTTTAAAGATTGCGAATATCTTTGAGATCGGCTTCGATCGAATATTCGTTATGCAGAACCCGCTCGTTTATGATGTGTCAGACGTTATTAGTACGTATGTTTATCGAGTAGGCTTGGAACAGGCTCAGTACAGCTTGACTACAGCGATCAGCTTAACGCAAAGTGTTCTTGGCTTCCTCTTGCTTATATCTTCCAACTACATTTCTAAGAGAGCTACAGGACTGGGTTTGTATTAACATCAGGGTTTTGCATCAGAGGAAATGTTTAAGGAGGAATAAGAGATGATCCATTACAGCTCTCCATCACGAAAAGTATTTAACGTTTTCAACTATACATTTTTCATCATAGTCTGCCTAAGCATCCTTCTTCCTTTTATTAATGCACTTGCGATCTCCTTAAGCAGCCATGCAGCTGTAGTTAGAGATCAGGTCCAATTATGGCCGGTTGATTTCCAGTTGGATGCCTATAAGAAACTAGCGGGGAACTATACGTTTGTCAGATCGTTCATGAACACCGTATTTCTTACAGTCGTGAATACATTCTTGCAAATCGTGGTATCACTCGCCTCTGCCTATGCTTTGTCCAGAAAGTATTTGATCGGTAAAAAAGTGCTGTTCTATTACATCTTGGTTACGATGTATTTCAGCGGCGGTTTGATTCCATTCTACCTCCTGGTTAATAATATGGGCTTGAACGACACTTACTGGGCACTTATTTTACCTGGAATGGTGAGCGGTTTTTATGTCATTGTATTCAAGAACTCCATCGATCAGCTTCCAAAGGAATTGATTGAGTCCGCTGAGATTGACGGTGCAGGCGAATTCAGAATGCTGTTCCGCATTGTGCTTCCTCTTGTGCTGCCAATGACCATGGCATTTACGATATTCAGCGCTGTAGCCAACTGGAATGCCTGGTTTAATGTGTTGTTGTTCATTCGTGAGAAGAGCATGTGGACACTGCAGTATCAGCTTCGGGATATTCTCGTTAACGCGAATCTGGATGTATCTAGGGTCGATGAATTCTCGTTAAAAGAGCAGCTGCAGCTTGTGCATCCTGAGAATTTGAAGATGGCAGCTCTGATGTTAACCGTTATTCCGATTATTATTGTGTATCCTTTCGTTCAGAAATATTTCTTGCATGGACAATTAGTAGGGGCAGTTAAGCAATAAACTATAGCCAGCATACGAACAACATTTGTGAACACAAATGTTCAGGAGGATCCAATGAACGTGAATTCGTTAGTGCAGCCGGAGGCGGTCGCACAGCCTTGCCGCAATTTCTGCATATTGGGAAAGACACGCATCCTTGATCCGCTTGATGGTCGGGAAAAGCTGGTTCTGGCCAATTTTGCCGCACATGCTACGGGGAATGTAGTACTAATCGACACCGAGACAGGTGCAGGCGAATCGATAATGTTTCCTGGCGACGCAGGGGCTTGGGCGCTATTCAATTGGAATGACGAGAAATTAATCGTTGGAACTTGTGCGAAGTATGGTTATGTGCACAGCCTTGATCTGCGAAGTCGCACTTGGGCGGAACCGCTTCGTGACGAGAACGAGACTTATATCTGGAACTTCACTCAAGGATCGGATGGGTATCTGTATGGCGGTACCTATCCGGGGTGTGTTCTCCTCCGCTATGATCCAGACAATCATGTATTGGAAAATGTGGGCAGGATGTCCGACAATCTCAAAAATATGTACAGTCGCTATGTAGGCTCGGTACCTGGACATATTATCGTTTCGGCAGGCCTAGATGATTCCTTTGCGGGTGCATGGAATATTGAAACGGGGGAGCTTACACGGTTCGCTCAGTTTCCCGGGTTCCCTCATCTTACAGAAGCGAACGATACTTACATTTGCATGAAGCTTGGAGAAGAGAGCTATTATTACGATTCCGTCACTTTTCAATCGTTGGACGCCGCAGCCGTTGTCATGCAACCAACGCAATTCGATATTAAGCTTGCAGATCAGCTTCAAGGGCAAGCCATCGCATTGGATAATGGCTGTTTTGGAGGTGTGAGAGGTCAGGATTATTTCATAGCTTCTCATATTGACGATGTGCCAGAGTTGAAGCGAATTCCTACAGAAGCACCAGCTACCCATATTTATGGGCTGACCGTTGATGATGAGGGCCGTATATGGGGCTCGAGCGGGTTCGGACAAACGATCTTTAGCTATGACCCAAGAGATGGAAGCTACTGGAACTCCTCCGTTGTGTGTAATGCGGGCGGAGAAGTGTATGGAATGCGTTTTGTGAACGGAAAGCTGTTCTTAACCGCCTACGCTGGAGGAGATCATATGATCTATGATCCTTCTCAGCCTTGGGATCAGGTTGGTAATGTGAATCCTCGCACATTGGAATCAGTCTATTCGAAGTGGATCAGACCTCTCGGCCATAGTATAATCGGTCCTGATCAAGCGATCTGGACAGGCTGGTCAGCTAAGTATGGAGTCTATGGAGGCGGAATAACCCGTCTGGATACTGAGACGCTTGAGTTATCCTCTTGGCCGAATCCGTTGGCGGAGCAGCATGTGTCGAGTCTTGCAGCGGATGATCAGTATGTATACTTCGTCTCCAGCTTGGGTGGGAACGGTCTGCAAGCCCAGGATGAGCCTTGCCACTTCGGAGTGCTGACTACAGATGGCAGCTTAGTTCATGGTCAGGAGCTTCCATATGGGACTAAGCCTGGTAAGTTATGCACCGCAGGAGGCCGTATATGGCTCGTATTGGATGACAGCTTAAGGGTATTCTCTCCGAGTACGATGAGTTTTATCGAGACGATAGCGGTCAGACAGAGAGTTCACGGTCTGTGCGTTGCAAATGATCTTAACCTGCTGTTGTTCACCGACTCGGAGCTCCTTGTTCTGAATGTCCAGAGCAGTGAGTATGAAGTGCGTGCAACGCTGCCGGGAATAGTGGATAAAGCTGTGATCACTTCGGATCGTTCCCTGTATTTCGGTGCAGGAACGCAGCTTTATAGGCTCAAGTTAGCTGAACTTGGAGTAGAGTAAATTAAAAAACGCTAAAGGACCTATATGTCCTTTAGCGTTTTTTAGATTGCGCTACTCCAACAAGTTACTTAGCTGTGACCATGTAAGTCTTCTTCCTTGTTGCGCAGGAACTCTTTGCCATACTCTCCGTGAGGGTGTATATGTGCTTCCTCCATCTGTATGGTGGAATGTTCAATGCCGTACTTATTCTTAAGTGTTTCATTAATGGCAAGAATGATGCAGAACGGTTGGATTTCGTTGTCTATGAACACATGTGCTGTGAGCGAGTAGTGGTCCGATGAAATCGCCCATAGATGCATCTCATGTACATCCTCGACGCCTTCAACGCTCCCGATCGCTTCACGAATCTCATCCAGGTTAAATTTCTCTGGCACAGACTCCATCAACACCAGTGTGGATTCCTAGCCCCACTTAGCCCCGCCAATAAAGATAATGCCGCCGATTACAAGACTGATTAGTGGATCGAAGTACAGGACACCTGAGAAGTAGATAAGGATGGCAGAGATAATAACTCCGATCGAACTTAGTAAATCCCCAATAAAGTGCCAAAGCGCGCTCTTCACATTCAAATTCTCCTCGTCCTTCATACTCCGACTAAGCACGATCGTTAGCGTCAGATTGACGATAAAGCCAATGGAGGCGATCGTTAACATCAGACTAAGCTTGACGTCTTCAGGATGAATAAACCTCATTACACCTTCATAAAAAATCCCGATCGATATGATACATAATGCCAGCCCGTTCAAAAATGCAGCAATGGTCTCGAATCGCAGGTAGCCGTAGGTGAATCTTGCATTCGGTTGCCTCGTGGCCATATAAATAGCGGTCATACTGAGTCCAAGGGCAAATACGTCTGACACCATATGAGCAGAGTCGGATAAGAGCGCGAGTGAGTTGGAGAGCAGGCCACCGACGATTTCTACGATCGTGAAGAAAGCGGTGAGGAGTAAAGTGATCCATAACGTTCGTTTGGAGCGGCTCTGTTCTTTGACATGCTTCAGATGATGAAAATCGTACATAAAAGAGCGCTCCTTTCGATTCAAGTTGCTTATTTAGAATAATTCTAGATAAGAATATTTTATGCCATATTATCCAATTTTGTCAATAGAACACGAAAACCCCCGCAGATGCGGGGGCATGTATGTTAATACCTGATTCCAAATCAATTAGTAATCAAATTCCGGTAAATATTGATCATTCGATTAGGATTATCCCAAGAGGTGCGGTACCCGAACAAATCGCTAATCTCTCTCAAGTTGACCAGTACCCGGTTGTTCAGAATATTGAGGGAGGTGGAGATCGAGCGGATCTCATCCTCAGCGTTCATCTTATATCGGATTTCTTTGTGATCCAGATCAATCCTTACGTAAGTGGCACCGAAGGCTTTTAACAATTCGTCTGCTGGTGACCATGTCTTGCCGTCAATAATGACAGGCTTGTGGGCTGTGAACTTAACTTCCTGATTGTCCACTAATACCCTGATAAAAGGTAAAGTCCGCGCTTGTGCTGCATTGGATAACAGGGTGATATGTCCGCGGTCCAGTTCCTCGATATCTTGAGGAGTCATGCCTATAATTTTACTAGTTCCCGGGGGAGGCGTTAAATGTATAGAATGTTTCTCCTTCATCATAGTCTGGAATTGCGATAGCTGGTCTTCCGTCAGATGTTTGAGATTAGTTCCTTTATATTGGGCTAGGAGTAGACCGATGCTCTCTGCGGCTAATGCACCGTTAGGTTGAATGCGCGTACTGCCAAAAGCAACATAAGAGGAGCCGACTAATTTGCCTGTTAGAATGACATTGTCTGCATCCTTCAACAAATAGCTTCTTAGCGGCAGTCCATATTTGTCCGGCTTCCCAATAGCAAAGCCCTCTCGGTTAGAGCGGGACCCTTGAATGTCAATGAAATACCCGCCAACACTAACATTGTCCCAGAACATTCGACCGCTAAGCAGATCAGAAGCTTGAAGCACATATTCTGCCGGATAATGGTTGTACTCACGAACATACAGGGATTGCGGATCCCCGTTCAGTTCCACCTTCTCGAACCCGATAATGTGCTGACGAAGCAAGTCGCGGATATAAGGCATCTCTTCCTTGGCCACTTTCATAGCCGCTTCAATAGAATCCGGCTTGCTTGGGTCAACATCATACACCTGGAGAGCGTTGATAATGACCTCGCCGTCTTTTTGATGCAGGATATTAAGTCCGCGCAAATTGGCTTTATCCGGATTCTTCAGTTCATGCCGGGCGACTATAGGAGGGAAGCCATAAGCGATATTAGCGTCGACATACGTCTCAGGACCGTATAGTGTTGTGCGTTCCGGTTTGGTCAATTGCCAGAAGGATCCGTAAAACTTCTCCCAGTCCACACCTTTGAACTTCATCATATAAGTGGCACTCATATACTCTCGCTGCGGCGCGTGGTATAAGGATTCCAAGCCTGGCATCGGTTGAATTCCAAGTCGGCTAACGAGATGGGCGCTGTCTGTATTATCCACGAAATAGTCGGCTTCCAATTTCTTGGTCTTGCCGTCCTTGGTTTGATAAGTAATCGAGCGAATTTGCTTATGTTCCATTTCAATATCGGTAATTGCAGCGTTAACCTCTAATGGAATCCCGGTAATTAATTGATTGAAATAAGTGGTAAATTCCGTCAACTTACGGATCTCACCGCTGTAATACCTTTCGAACAGCTCCTTGATTGAGCCTTGGAGCAGCGACTTCCCTTGATCATCGAACGTTTCGTCCAAATAAAGCATTTCACCTTGAAGAAGTTGTCCGCCAATTTCAGATGAAGGCTCCAGGATCCCGACAGACAGACCAGAATCATGGGCTCTCTTGGCCAAATACATCCCCTCTAGCTCGGTTCCGACAACTAAGATGTCGTATTGCTTATCTATCCATGGGAAGAAGGAGTCCATTCCCTTGCTAAAGTAGCGGTAACCCGCCAGCCCAGCAAGCAGAACGATCATGATGAACGTTAGGCGCAGGATCGTTTTTTTCACCCCAAATGTTACATCCCTTCAGTATAATAGTTGTCCTTATATATTTTACGTAGTTTCCCCAAAAATAGAAAGGAAATTTTATATGACACTCATTGGAATTTGTTACACAAATGAAATATTTCTGTCACAGAACTCTAATGTTCATGGGGTATGATAGTAAACAAGACCCCCTTTTAAAATATACTATGAGGACTTCCACCGATGGAGGTCCTCCTTTTTTTACATTCATGAAAAATATTAATTTTATATGAATGATGCTGAATGATGAAGGAACAGTGAGAAATCTTACACAATACGACAATTAGTGCATGCTATTGCAAGTTGATAAAGTCATTAATATATCCTATTATTGGTATTAGATTATAGTTCGCAAGGACTATGCAATAGGCGGATTTTACTAATATACGAACCACTACAACTTGATATTGGCAAACTTTCCGAAAGGGAGGGACGCAAAGTTATGGGCCTAACGAGCATATTCTATGGTTGCCAGACTGCCGGAATGTAGGACTTAAGCATCTACCTTTTGGTGATGTTTTTTTTGTGTTCATCATCAGAAAGCGTGATTAATTCAACTATGAATAAGGGTGATAGTGTTCAATGTCTAGATTGTCCAATAAAGTTGGAGAGGTGGAATAAATGGCGAGCCATATATCAGAACGTGAACTGACCGAGTTGATTAATCAGTTGGAGCTTGATTCCGGGAAAAAGAAATTACCGCTTAACTACAAGCAGGATAACCTTTACGAATACGAAATAGCCAAAGACGGATCTATTCGTATTATTGATAATCAAATCTTTGTACAAGCTCCGAGCGGGACTGGAGATTATCCGATGATTCAAGCCAAAGATCCGGTTGTGCTTAGAGTCAATGGGAAAGAAGTGCACACAAAAGTAACTGTAACGGAATCCGATTTGATTGAATGGAGTATAAGAGAAACTCCAATGTTCGAGATCACCGTATCGGAGGATAAGCTCCAGGCTTTTTTTCATCTGAGGTCTAAGGAGCGGTATGAATGGCGCTTAACGAATCAACAAGCCTCCTCTGATATCACGGTCTCTGCATTTGAAGACACTACACGCCTCATAGATACAATATTGTTACATGATGTTATAGCCTTGTTCCGTAAGAAATTAATCAAAAATCCAGACATTCCAGCTATCCAACAAGAACTAGACGTATCCACTTATCAACCGGTACTCATCGCCAAAGGGAAGCCTGTTGTCCCGGCAGAGGACGCCCGATTGGAACTATATTTTACCGAGCAAGTGGAGAGTGTGTTTTCGGAAGTTGCAGGGGTGGTTGATTACCGGAATCATCTGAATATCCCCTCCGTGCAGAGAGGTGACGTCCTGGCCAAGAAAACTCCTGCCGTTCAAGGTATTCCCGGTTGCGACGTGTATGGAAGAGCCCTGATCCCGAATTCGCCCAAAGATATCATCATTGTAACCAAGTCAAGTGTTGAACTGAATTCCGAAGGAGAAATTGTTGCGCTCAGAGAAGGAAGACCTCGAATTACCGGAAACAAAATCAAGACATTTGACATCTCTACTTCGTATATTGTTCCAGGGGATGTAGATATAGAGACCGGACATATTTTCTTCTCTGGGGACGTCGTTGTCTATGGTGACGTAACAGACAATATGATTATTGAATCGCTCGGAAATGTGTATGTGTTCGGAAGTGTATTCAATTGCACAATAACGGCGACGGGCAGTATTTATATTAAAGGCAATATGATTGGGTGCAAAGTGTATTCCGGTTATTTTGGCGTTATGTTCAATAGGTTGTACAGCAATGCCAAAATGTTGCGCGAGCAAATTAATAATCTTCTTTCTGCATCCAAGCTGCTCATGAATATTCTGGAGTCGAAAAACCAGTTTGTGCATTATGGGCAAATTATCGTCCTATTAATGGAAACGAAATTTAAACAAATTCCTTCTATTGTTAAAGAAATGCTTTTTGTCATCGCCAATGTGCAGCAGATCAAAAAGCAGGATTTTCATGAATTGAAGCATATGCTGGAGTCATTTCTGCAGCCTTCCACTCTGCATGAGGTGGCAACGGTCAGTGCGCTCGAGAACTTTCATGCCTTGCTGCAGGAAACCCATCAAGAGGTAGCCAGAATGCAGGAAGTGAAGGTTCAGGTCAATATTATGCAGTGTCAGAACAGTGAACTGAAATCCAATGGAGACATTGTTGTTTTACGTGAAGGGGTGCTGCTAAGCGATTTGTTCTCTTCAGGCAATATTGTGTTCAGAAATGACGCTTCCGTGTGCAGAGGAGCCAAGCTGGAGGCTGGGGGCAGTATAGATATCAAGACCGTAGGCGGACAAACCGGAGTCGCCACCGTATTGAAGGCTAAGAGACAAGTGAAAGTAAAGAAGATGTACGCAGGCAGAGTTTGTATTGATCGATATTGCAAAGATATTTTTGAGGTAGTGGAGAATATGACTTATGACAGCAAGAGCGTGAAACAGTGACCAGAATTCATGGATAGGCAAAAGAATGTGTTAGAAAGCGAGTGAGGATATGCAATCTATACGTTCGAAATGGAGTCATTATGTTGGTTTTCGTGTTAACAGGAACATCTACAATAAATCCGGAACACTGATCATTCCTGCGCAGGAGATACTCACTCAGAGGGATATCGAATTGCTTGCTTATCATAGTATTGATCTTGAGGCAGAGGATCTGGATCATATCGCGCTCCGTCCGCTTATTGATTCCGCCATTTCTGAAGTGAAGGACTATTTTCGTAAGGTACGTCATTCCAATCAAATTCCGTATTCAGATGTTCGGGAGAAAATTATTCCTTTAATTATACAGTTAAGCAGCCAGTCCAATTTAAGCGACGTGTTTAAGTATATGGAGTCTCACGATGAATACACCTACAGGCATAGTATCAGTGTTTCGCTTATAGCAAGATTAATTGGCAGCGCCAAAGGATTCAATGAGCAAGCGCAGGCTGAACTCACGATGGCTGGTTTCTTACATGATATCGGGAAGGTTCGAGTGCCGGATCCTATTCTTAATAAGCCTGGCAAGCTTACGAAAGAGGAGTTCGAGCAAGTGAAGCAGCATACGATATATGGCTTTGACATTATCAGGAACAGCCCGGGTATACCGTATCGGCATGCAATTGTTGCTTTGCAGCATCACGAACGGGAAGACGGCAGCGGGTATCCTTATGGTCTTAAATCACGCGAAATTGATGAGTACAGCAAAATTGTTGCGGTTGCTGATGTGTTCCATGCGATGATCTCCAGAAGAGTGTACAAAGAACCGGTTCCGTTCTATAAAGTGCTGAAGGAAATGTCGGAGAATGCTTATGGTCTGCTTGAGCCTCGCACCACCTTGTGTTTTGTAAAAAAAATTATGGACATGCTGATCGGGAACAGAGTGAGGCTCTCCAATGGTATGGAAGGGAAGATAATTCTGATCCACCCTATTCATCCTGTTAAACCGCTAGTGGAAGTGAACGGGAAGTACTTGGATTTAAGCAAAGATTGTTCTATTTATATAGAGCACATCCTGTAAGGTATGGTTAGAATTGTTTGATGGATTTGAGTTAATGTGAGCGCCCTGCTGGTAACAGCAGTGGTGCTTTTTTGGCTTTGTGAGTTTTTTGTCAGATTTCCTATTTATAATTAGTTATTAGGAACTGCGATGTAGAGCAATTGTCCTAATGCGATCATGCGATCAAAGAGAAGGAGATGAAAATTAGTAATCCATAAGACCTAAATGATACAAAATGTGACTATATTATGGGGGCAAAATTACCTAGTTTATCTAGTTCTATCAGATTTTCGTGTGATATAATAGCGAATGGTGTCGAATTAGATTAAGAGAATTAAGGATTTTCAATAGATTGAAGAAAGGTTCAAACATTTTTGAGATCAAAGAAAAGGAGTTTTGGGATGATTAAGCTTAAACAAGCACGAAGATGGTTTGCGTTGATGTTAATTGCGAGCATGCTGTTGTCGCTCGTGCCCGCGGGGATGGTGAGTTATGCGGAGGATGAGGGGGATTTGGAGGTATTTATAGAAAAATCGGGAACTTTAATTGGTAATTTATCCCACAATGCTGACAATGCGTTCGAAAATTTAAACCCAAGTAGGGACGTTCCAGGTTTTTATCAAACCGAAACGGATAAGGATTCTCAAATCGATTGGGCTACAGGCGATATTTTTGCTGGGAAAGATGACAATGAAACTACTGTAAGATTCAAGATAAAAGTTGAAGAAAATTCTGTTTTAAAGGCTCTTGCCCAAAGCGGTCATGCAAAAGTTGTTGTTGGGTGGAGCTCGCTTAAATATTACGAAGGAACCATTCTGCCTTGGACTCGAATAACTACCGCTACTATTAGAGTTGGGGAAGACGAGGACGAGGATGATAATCCGATTTTGCTACATGGCAGAACTAATGGTAGAGATGTTGGTGCTATGAGCGATTCAACGATAATTAAGCCAAATTCAATAATAACTATTACAGTTTATGGAGAAGGAAAAGACGGAAGTGACCTTACAGGAGCGAGAGGTTTTTATATTAAATTTAAAGACGAGTCTCGCCCTAAAATGACCGATTATACTTTTACTGGCAATGGGGCAGAGAGAACGAATACAACCATTAATCAAAAAGAACTGTATGTCAAACAGAATGAACATATTACCCTTGATTACCATTTCAGCGAACCGGTTAAGCCAACAGCGATCGTGAAACAAACTAGTGATCCCTTTCTACGTCATCCGCTGTTTGTGAATCCAGCAGGGACAGGGCTGCCCGCCGCTGGAGAAAAGCAATATATGTCCAATGAAACTTACACCGAAAATAATCTCACTGCCTTAAAAGACCACGTCGAATACAAATACATAGGTTCGAAATATCATCATAGCGGCAATATCCCAATAGAGCCCAAAATAACTGGGGCAGCAACAGATGCCGAGGATATGGATCAATCATTGGAAGAGAAGTTTAGAAAGGCGAAATTTGCGGACGCAGCCGGGAATCTGGCGACCATTAACTTTCCTAATAAGGCTACTGCTGACAGCAACAATTACTTGGACGGCAAGACCGTGAATCCATTTGATTATACTAATGAGGGCTACCGGGTCATTGTGGATGCGGTTGCGCCTAAATATACGAAGGTAGGGAACGGGATTCAGCCAGAGATCTTAACCGGAGTAACTTTGAATAAAAACGATTCGATTGATTTCACGGTACAGATGACAGAAGAAGCCGTTGTGAAAAAGGGATGGGACACCTCCAAAACGCTCCTTCTCTTCAACAATGGAATGAAAGCTTATTATCATTCTGGATCGGGTACGGCCAATTGGGTGTTTAGATCACCGATTACAGCTGGAATAGATCTCGAGGTTCCGTTATTAAAAGTGATTTCGTTATCACATGACAGTAAAGGTAACGACTCCGACACCAACGTCCTGCAAGATTATGCTGGCAATATGCTTATCCAACCAGCTAACTTCGAAGGCATACATACAGATGGAGATCAGTCCAATGTCAACTCCAAGATTGACTGGGCGAAGCTCTCCATCGATAATACCAAGCCCGACATCAGCTTCCGATACGAAGCAGATGGTGCAACCGACATTCTCTATAAGAAGAACGGCAAAATGACGATCGATGCTAACGATCCGCAGCTGCAAGTGCCGGAACTTGATCCGGTAATAGCCGATCGCCTCACATTCAGACCAAGCAAGGGCATCTATCGTCCTTCCAATATGACAGGAGCCTCCTCCCCTGCTGTAGGTCTTGTGTATTACATATGGAGTCAGAGCAGCGAAGACCCATTCGAATTAGTGGCAGGCGATCATTACGCTGCTCTCAAGCGGTACTCTCTATCCGCCAAGCAGCCAAGTGATGGCCTATATCCGGGTCAATTCCAAGATGTGAATTTGAAGGTAGTGAACAACAAGACGAATATGATCGCCCCTCCGCCTGAAGCGCTCACGGATACCGGTAGCGGTGAGTGGTTCTTGCATACTTGGACAGCCGATATGTCCTGGGATTCGGCCAGAGAGTTGATGCAGTACGAGAAGATGAAGAGCTTTGTCGTGAACAATGCCAGTACGTATGACGCTTGGAAAGCAGAAGCCACCGGTTCTGAGTCCGATAAAATCGTATATGCAAACAACAAAGCGATGATAGAGGTTGGCCAATACGGCGATAAATCCATTTGGCCGCTATCCGACTTCAAGCAGGAAGACTCGAACTGGTCCTATCGAGTGGGCACGATCAAGTTCGATAACAGAGCTCCAGCTATAGCCATGGAAGCAGCAAGCGGCTCCGATACGGCGGTTGCCAGTATACCCGTGACTGTAACGGATGCTCATAGCGGTGTGGGTACGGTGTTGTACCAATGGGTCAAAACCGGTGCAGAGATTAATGAGCCTGACTGGGTGGCGGCAGCCCTCGCAGGGGATAGTGTTACCTTATCTACCCTTAATAAAGTTATTGAGGACGGCCAATATGACCTGTACGTGAAAGCAACGGACATGGCAGGCAACACGCAGATTACCAAATCCAATACTCCGGTTACGATCAATTCAACCGTTCAGGTTCCGGGGGAATTCGTAATCCAGTCTGACTCCAGCTACGTCAAGAGTCATGATGTGATATTCAGAATCAGCGGAATCGGTCCGCAAACAGTTAGTTCTGTCACTTACGCTACGTACGGGACAGTGACAGGCTCAACCTATGCGCCCTATGTTGCATATTCCATCAGCACAAGCGCAGTGCGTCCGGATGAGAACGGTGCTTACAACATCTTGACTGCTTTCCATAATGACAATGAACAGTACAGCTATTTGATCCCTATAGATGCAACTAGGAATGGGATCCAGAACGTGCATATCAAGGTCATGGTGAATGAAGCTGGGCTGGATCGATACTACTATTTCTCCAAGGCCTATTACTTCGATAATTTACCGCCATCGGTAACGTTCAGCAGCAACGGGGTTCCTTACCCGCAGCGTTCCCAGCAGGTAACGATCACAGTAAATGAGCTATTCAGCGTAAATACCATGACGAAGCAATACCAGTGGATCGACAACACTTTGCCTGCACCTGATGAGAACTCACAAGGGTGGTTGAATATTCCGTTAGACGGAGTTGTCAAAATCAATAATGATGCTCTGGAGGTAGGCGAAGTAGTAGATTACCGACTCTACGTTCTTGTACAAGACGGAGCAGGCAACCGGATAGTCACTAGCACAACCGGTCCGTTCAAAATATCCAAGATTGGCGGAGAAAACACACCGCCTGCTCCAGTGGAATCGAACTTAATCTACTTGTACGGAGACGAGGAGGACGGATATACCGCGATCGTGGAGCTTAGTCTGGATACAGTGGATAAGGAAGGATACGATTACTCGGTTTCTCCGGACAATGGGGTGAGCTGGGTAACCTGGAAGCCTTATACGAATTTCGTAGCGGTCAAAGTACCTACCAACATTCCGCAGGACCTGCGTATACAGTTCAAAGTAAGAACTCCCTTCGATGTCATTGGTGAGCCAAGAACATTGAAGCTATCCGGCGGGTACTCGGAGGAGCCTGTCTACGCCCTGGCAAGCTTAAGCACGACAAGGCCGGTTAATCCGAGCAAAGGAGTAGACATTGACGTAGTGCCTCCCCTCGGAATCAAGGTTGTGCCTTCGGCGGCTAATCCTTCTATTCCCGTACGTACAGGCAATAAGTTCAACGTTAAGAAGAACGGTTACTATTCCTTCGATCTGACCGACACAGCGGACCCAACACGGAAATCTACCTTATATATAGTTGTAGACAATGTCGATGGAACAGCACCTGAAGGCACAATAGAGTATTTGGTTACTGAGCCGACAACCGGGAATGTATCTGTCAAGCTCGGGACGTCCGAACCGGTAGAGATCACGAACAACAATGGCCGGGGCATCTATAGCTTTGAGGAGAACGATACATTTACGTTCGAGTTCAAGGATGAGGCTGGCAATACGGGATCAGCAATAGCAACAGTAACTAATATTGAACGTGAAACACCAAGAGTCAGGGTCGTGCGCTCGTATGCCTATGGGGAGAATGATAGTCAGACTTTCGGCACAATCCGTGATGGCAGCAATCATGTACTTTTCTCATCGGGTGTAACTCTAATTGTAGAGAAAGAACCGGGATATACCAAAACGATAAAGGTACCTGGCGGCTCAGAGAAACGGACCATGAAGGAGAACGGCACTGCGACCTTCCAAGTGTCCGACGAGATAGGCAATGTCGTCATTCTTGAGGAAGCAGTCACTAATATCATATCGGGACCTCCACAGGCAACGGATATTACCTATACGTTTGTGGACGATGCAGGCAATCCTGTCCCGACCGATAATATCGTTACTATCAAGGGTCAACCGTACGCCAAAGGTAAAGTAATGGTTACTTTGAGCGGTCAGACAGCGTCCAACAACATGGTATTCTCAGGCGTTACAGCAGTCCAAGAGAATGGTCAATATACGAATAAAATTAGCGGATCGGATGGTGCCTTTACTTACTCGAGAATCTACGCATCCGAAGGATCAACCCTGATAGCCTTATCTGATTTGCTAGGCAATGTGAATAAGGTGCCGATTGCGATCAAAGGTCTTGATAACAAAGCGCCGGAAATCACGCTTAACGCGGCTGTCGTTGGGGTTGCCCAGAACAAAGTGGATTTCGACTTCCATGTCGATCTTGGCGGATATGCTGTCTCAGATAATATATCTCAAGCGGATCAGATCGAGGTGTCTATCAGCGGGTTGGATTTAACACAATTGGGCCGTCAACGTGTTACTTACACGGCTGTTGATCAAGTAGGGAATACTGCAGTGGCTCATCAGGATGTCATTGTTATAGCTCAGGACGGGATGCTCATTTTTGCCAATAACATTCTTATTTCACCGTCAATCGGAGAATCCGCTTTGTTCGACACGAACAAACTAACGTTCCAGATAACGAAATACAACGTGATGGATGTGGAAGGCGAGGAACGGATTAATGAATGGGGAACGTTCGACTTGTTTTATCAGGAAGGGCTTTATCGTGAAGGTGTAATGAAAAATATCGCCAGCACCATCACTTACGATCAATTGGTCAGCAACCAATATAAGGTTACCTTCCCTGATGTAGGCTGGTACACCATTATTGTGAGAAATCAGGAACGGGAACGTGAATATTCTACTTTCTTCATCGGGAGTATGGACTAATTGAGAGTCAGGAGGCGCACAAGTGAAGTTGTTCAAAAGAACGTTCGTTATCATGCTGGCATTATTAATCCAATTTAGCTCATTCGCTATGGTTACATCCGTTGTAGCAGCGGAAACCGCTTCTCCAAGTACGACTGTCTTGCAAAATAACTTTATTAAAATAACGGTTGATAACCACACAGGGCGTTTCAGCATTCGAACCATTGAGGGTCAGCCCATCCGCAAGCAGGATCAGAACGTCAATATGCTGTTCGGCGGCGACAATCCGGAAACTTCGTTTACCAGTTTCCGGATTGACGGGACGGATTATATATTTGGGAATCCGTACAAATTCGCCGTTGATTTCTTTTCGGAGGTCACGCAGCCCCGCATTGTATACAATACAGACGGTACTAGACACATTGAAACAACCTGGAAAATCAAAGAGGTCGAGATTACTCAGATTCTGATGTTGTACTCCGATCCTGCCGACAAGCTGAATGCCGGTAATGTGAATATCCGCTATGAGGTTGTGAACAAAAGTGATGCGCAGGTTGAGATGGGAACCCGAGTACTGCTGGATACGATGGTAGCAGGGAATGACGGACCCCAATTCCAGATTGGCACGGCATATAAGGTACCTCTGATGGTGGAGCGTAAGCTGGTGCATAATCCGGAGGACAATCCGGATATCTCAGAGGAGGACAGAGCCCTGTATAAGCTCCCTCCTTACTGGGTCATGCGGGATACACTCGATCTGACTAATCCACTGGCGACCAATGTTATTGCATATGGGTTCAATAACTTCGCTGAGAATAACGTTAATCTTGTAGATGAGATGATAGTCGGCCATTGGAACGGGCTTGCCAATACGAAGTGGGATTATACGCCGAATGGCAATCTCGATTTCTCGAGAGACACCAATGATTATGGAACAGCCGATTCGGCCGTTGCGTTCTATTGGCAGCCGAAGGCTCTTGCCAGTCAAGCGATGCAAACCTTCGAGACCGTATATGGATTGGGAGAAATCATTGAGCCGGATAAGGTGTTCTCGATAAGGTTCATGGACACTCCGCAGCAGCTGGTAACTCTTGAGGACAACAGTGCGTACAAGGATGAGGGCATTTTCGACATTATTACTGAGGTTGAAAATCTGGAAATGTTCAACATGGAGCATTCCTTCATCGAGGTGGAGCTGTCGCTTGAGAGTGGACTTAACTTTGTGAAGCTGGATCCGCTAGGAAACATTATGCGCGATAATAACGGGAAGGCCATGACGGAGGCGGTTCGGAGCAAAGCGCTGGAATTTAGGAAGACAGCGACGCCGGAGGAAGCCGAACAAGGAATAATACCCAAATTTAAGCCGGGTGATGCGATCACTGCCTCCTACAAAGTGCAAGCAAAAGGCAAGGCTTGGCCAACAACCAAACAATACATGATGACGGCAAGAAGTCCGGAAACGCAAGCGAAGATTGAAGGGATACAGGACGAGGGAACGAGAGCCCAATATGAATCGGTGAAATCCAATTTCATCCTGCTGCCTGCTGTTGGAGATGCTGCAGCTACATACGCCTACGGACTGTCCCCCAAAGAATTATTCAGCAGTGATGTGAAATACATAACGGCCAATCTTACTAATATCGATGCCTACAATACAGGCAATGCTTCTTCAGAACCGAACTTCGATCTCTATATCAAGGAGAAAGTGACAGGCAAGCGATATAAAGTGCCGGTGAAGGAATCCGTCATCCTGCAGCCTGCGGACGATGGATTCTCCGGGGATATGAGGATTACTTACCGCGGCGGCGATCTGGTGGATCGGGCAGGCAATGTGATCCAGGCCGGACTTGGACCTGATCTTCCGTTAGGCGAATATCAGCTCGAGATTGATTTCAAAGGCGATACAGGCGGCGATGAGGAAATAGCGGCCCTGTACGATATAACGACCGGACAGACGTTCAAGGTCACTGATAATCAGAAGACACGGATCAGGGAAGCCGGAATTATGGCAGTGTATAAGCAATATGTGGATTTGAGCCATGTGACCAACAATGGCGGGCAGTATCTAGCGCAAGTTAATCAACAATTTCCTGGTAAACCATTCGATAACGGAACGAAATTATATGATTCAGTGAAAGCCTATAGGAATGCAAAGGGTGTAGTCGGGCTTGCCAGCAACGCACTAGATCCCAGATTTAAGCTGGATGAATTCGTGAGTGAGGAATCGATGAGGAAGGTGCCGGCATACGGATATCGACTATTCGATTCCAAGGAACAATTCGATGATTTCTTTGATAAGGGGGATCATCCGAATCGAGAAATGCTTGTCGAGATCCGCGGCATGATCAAGCAAGTAGGAACAGGCGCAGATGAGCAGGTTGTCGTAGATACCCGTACGGAGCCTGCGATTATTAACAGCTCCGTGGCTTATCAAGGCAAGGACATGGTATTCGTCAAGGGCAAGCTGGATATATTCGGTCTGCCTCAGAAGGTGAACGGGTACAGCGATATGCCATTCTTCGATACCTTGTTCGTAAAAGGAGAAGGTACCCTTCGAGTGGCAGGAAGCGGATATACCTTCCATGAAGGGGAATGGACGTTAGACTTCTACAACGGCTTCGAGAAGAAGCTTGGCCAAGGGTATATCATTGACGATGACGTGTTCCCAATGAGCCAGGATAATGAAGAGGATAACAGCTTGAACGGCACGTTAAGCTGGGCGATCGGCACACTTGGCGACAGGCTTAATCCGCTCCGTCAACTGATGATTGAGAATATATATTTCAATAAGCACAGCTTGTTCGCAGCGCCTAACTTCATGGTTTCCGGATTTGCCCTGACCTTTAACGACTTCATCCTGAGGCCGGGCGGAATCTCATTTGGCGGCAAACTGTCCATGAAAGTCATTACCGCAGAGGCACGCAACGTTATATTTAATGACAAAGGCTTCGTGGGCATCGATGCTAATCTGAAATTCAATCTGGGCGGGAATCTCGGCTTGATTGAGAGACCGAAGGAAGACAAGGAGGGCACCGGCGGAGAAATTTATGTGACACACTACGTCCAGCCCGTACCTGATATCTCCAATCGCTATGGAGTGAAATTTCATGCAGATCTCAAGGATGTAGTGGAAATCCAGGCTGAACTTGCCTTCAAGCAAGTCAGCGACGGCCGGGTTCTGCCTGATGTCATAGCATTCGGAACTACACTTCCCAAACCAGGAATTCTGATGACAGCAGGCACCTATTTGACAGCCGTAAGGGGGGCTATACGTGAACTTGCCGATACGATAGCAGGAGGTTCCAAGAGTGATCCGTTTCCTCTAACTTTGATGGCAGGTGTAGGGGTAAGATTCGGAGTTGCGCCGGCTTATTTTCACGGAAGTATTGACCTGACCTTGAAGCGAACAGGCATTAAATTATTAGGAAAAATGGACTTCTCAACAAAAGCCGATGCAGATAAAGATGACTTAGTTCCTATGCTGACAAGAGCTCTATTGGAGGCTCAGTGGGTAACTCCCTGGTTTGTAAGAGCTGAGGCGGAATTAGATATTGGCGGTTGGGATGTAGTCATAGGAAAAGCCGGTATATTCGTCGGTCAAAATCTGGAGAAGAAGCGAATCGACTTCGAGGGCTATCTTGGGGCGAAGGTTCAAATTCCGAAGAAAGTGCCAGTCGTTGGAGGAATGCCGCTCGCTAGTGTATTCTTCGGGGTTAACAACGATAAAGTATGGGGCAGCGTTGGGGTGCTGCTCATTACAGTCGGCATCACCTATTATTGGGGCGGCGGAGTCGAATTTGGGACCTCAGGAGAACAACTTCCAGATGGCTTGATCCATATGGTCATAGAGGACCCCGAGCGAGGACCGAGGTTAATGGTGATCGGTCAGGGAATGCAGACGGTAGCAACCTCGTGGCTGGATACGGAGAAAGAAACTCATGAGATCGTTTACCGTGAGGTTGAAGAAGGTATAAGCATTCTGGATAACGGAATGATGGGTGTCGGGGTAGGTGGGATTACGACTAAGAATAGCGGCAGAGTCCACGAAATTCCGATGAATGGCGTATCCGGGAATGCCATTATCGAGATGGAATATACGGAAGCTGACATGCCTGGCTTTACCCTGAAGGACTCTACTGGGGCTCTTTATCCGGTCATTATAGATAACACGAATAGCGTAGAAGGTGCGAATGCTTTTACGCAGCATATAACAGCAGCCGAGTCTGACGACAAGGTAGATACTCGCAAAATTTATGTAATTGTACCTAAGGAAAAGGCTCAGGCCGGCGGCACTTGGACGCTTACCGCTGTATCGCCTGTTGCCACAAGATTGCTCAATGTTCCCACAACTCCTGAGCTTACGGAAGCGAAGCTAACGCCGAATAACAACGATGTCAACAAGTTTACAGCAAGCTGGAAAGTGGATAACGCCAAATCAGGGGATAAGGTAAATCTTTATCTCACTAAGCAAGCGATCACTGGAGCTACAACGACTCTTGAGGATGGTAAGGAAGTAATGGACCCGGGTGATCCGGGATTATTGATTGCCAAGGATCTAACTGTCGCGAATCAAGGCGGTTTGACAGGAACGGTAACAAGCGGAAGTAAAGTCATTGATGTTACCGCAGTATCCATGTTGGGTGAAGTCGAGGATATTCGCGGATTGCTTCAGCAAGGGCATTATTACCTTCGGGCTGAATTGCAATCAGATGCCAACTACAGCACCAAGACGTCAATAGAGCGATTCGAGATTAGGGATCCTCTTGCACCAACCGCAGTAAGCGAAGTGAACATTCAACCTGCCGGCAACGGATATTTCGAATTGTCCTTCAAGCCGTCTGCGAAGAAACAAGATCATGCCGGTTATGAGCACAGCTATGTCATAGCTGCGCTGCAGGAGCAGGCAGGTACGCTCAAAGCTTATCCGAATTTTGAAGAAATGCTATTCACTGAGGAGGAGTTAGTTCCCTACTGGAATCCGACTAGCGGCAAATACGAAGGAATTCCTGTCGGTGGTTGGTCAGCAATGACGACCCCTGATGCACTCGCTGAGGAGACTCTTGAAGAATCGATAAAGGATTTGACGAACGAAATTCAGTATACTGGCTTGCAGGTAGGTCAAGAGTATGTCATCGGGGTTACTTCCACTACGAAGCCGACCAAGGATGCGGATAAGAATGAGAACTATCATTTCTCCAGCCGCACAGATAGTGTGAAGAAGCTTCTTCCTGTTCCTGCAAAACCGAGATTAACAAATAACGATAGCTACTCATTCGGCAATTATATCGAGATTCTTACTAAGGAAACCGAGCAAAACATAACTCTATATTCCGATCAGCAGGATATTGAAGTGGAAGCTTTTTATTCCGATCAATCGATTGGCAAAGTGAGCTTCACGAATACAGCTGATGGAAGCAGCGGTACTTTTAGATTCGATCAATTTAAGACGGATGGATCTTATGGAATTGAGCTTGTGGCTACGAATAAGAGAACCAAAGACATTCATACTTCCATGCTGTATCTGAACGTGGATACGAGCGCGCCGATTCTCTACATTGATCAACCGATAACGGGGACACGAACAACGGACGGCAAAATTCAGGTTGCCGGGACGACTTCCAATGATGCAGCTCTGAAGGTCAATGGCCAAACCGTAGCTGTTGCGCAAGACGGCAAGTTTAACGCACAGGTGACAGTTAGCTCCCAAGATCCTGCGGCAGAGCTTCTATTCATAGCCAGAGACGGAGCGGGCAATGAGAACACAGCTAGTGTAGTCGTTACGAATGACAAATTTGATGTTCCTGTAGCTCTTGGATTCCGCAGCATGCCGGCCTTGGAGCCTGGCAAGGAAAGGAAAATCGAGCCCTTCCTCAGGGTGACGGACGGGAAAGATGGGAATGGGAAGCCGAAGTTCAAAGAAATGGCTATTCCATCCTCAGTAGATCCGGATAGATTGAAATACTCAATCTTTACAGGAGATGCCGTAGAGTTATCGGCTGATGGAACGATACGCGCACGAGCAGTCGGAGCGAGTCTAATCCAGGCTGAGTATACGATCTCGGATGGAGTTACACTTCAAGGGATGCTGGCAGCTTCAGTAGAGGTGCCGCCGCCGGCAACGATAGGCAGTATATCCGCCTATACGAGCTCGATCAACGGAAGCAGCGCAACAACGAAGCTTACGATAAGCTCCGCTGGAGATTTAACCGGACAGCAGCTCGTCTATAAAGTGTTTCCGAATACTACGAATGTCTCGATTCCGACCTTCAAGCAAGATATTAGCGACTGGAGCTTCATCCCTCAGAACGGAGAAGTCGGCGCACAGTCAGGAAACGTTATCGTTATTGCCAAGCGGACTTCACTAGATAAGCTGGCCATGGGGGTATCCGCCAAGCTGGATGTAAATGTCTGGTCTTTCTCGAACGGAGGCTTCGGCGGAATCGGCGGGGGAGTCATTCCCGTCATACCGCCAAGTAAAGGAACAGCAACGGTGAATCAACAGCCCGTCAATGCAGAGCGGATCAACGATATTCTGGTTGCTCATATTACGGCCAAGGACATTGGCGACGCAGATAGCAAAGAAATTGTAATTGCATCCGATGATAAGACTCTCAAGGGCTTTAGCTTCCAGATCGATAAAGAAATACGAGATCGGGCTATCAACGGGCAAAAGAACATCACGATCCATGTCCCAATGGCAACGATGGTGTTAACACCTAAGATGCTTGCAGGAATGGATCAAGATTTGGAAATTAAGATATCACCAAATAGTGATTCGACTCTGGGTGCCATGCAAGAGATAGCAGCATCGGTAGAAGGTTCATTACTAGCATCAGGGCAAGGAGTTGCGATTGAGACTAATATCCCTGAAGCGAATTGGAACTCCTACGTAACTTCTCGCATACAAATTCCGGCTGATGTTCGCATGGAGGACATTACTGCACTCGTATTAAGAGCTGCAGACGGCTCTTGGACAACAGTGCCTTGGAAGCTGGATATCGTGGACAATGAAGCGTATGTCAACGTTCATCTGACCGGTAACGGCAGCCTGAGCTTTATCCGGAATACGAAAACATTTGATGATGTGGGTGAGGACTTCTGGGGGAAACAAAGCATCAGTGACGCGGCATCCAAGCTCTTTGTACTAGGGAAGGAAGCGGGTCGTTTCGAGCCGGAGAGCAAGATCACAAGAGCTGAGTATCCTACCCTGCTGCTGAGAGTTGCCGGACTGATGAACAAGAATGCAGATGCAGCATTTACAGATGTCACCGACCAGGACTGGTTCGACCGCAGTGTATCTATTGCAGCGCAAATGGGCATTGTGTATGGCTTGGAGGACGGAAGCTATGCGCCTCAAGCCATGCTGACAAGAGTCGAAGCAATGACAATGGTAGGGAGAATGTTAACAGTACTTGGGATCAGCGAGGACATCAATGATCAAGAAGTAGACCGTATTCTTAGTGCGTTCAATGACCGGGATTCCATTCCCGAATGGGCCAGGAAACCGACCGCATTGAGCATTAAGAACGGCATCATCCAAGGTGAGAACAGCAGGGTCAATCCCCTGGATGCCTTGACAAGAGCACAAGCTGCGGCTATCGCAGTAAGACTGGATCAATGGATTACCCAACAATAATCATCGGAGGGTACCCTCACGAGTCGACATGATTTGTGAGGGTATGCCCCGTTGGACAGATCGAAACCAACTGAGGCGGTGTAATAGATGGCTCTGAAGCCAAAATCAATCTATGGAATTGCAATTGCTATATTAACTTTAATAGTAGTAACTGCTGCAGGTTCGTTTCTTGCAAAAGCCAGCCCAGATGACTGGACGGAGCATGCAGTTACGACCTGGTACGATCCTCTAAGCTCTTCTTTTACTATCGATACAGCAGCCAAACTTGCTGGGGTTGCAAAGCTGGTTAATGATGGAGTTTCCTCCTCTGGCGATCCAATCGATGGCTTTTACAATAAAATTCTTGAGATTGATACGAACTTGGATTTGTCAGCTTACACTTGGGTGCCGATTGGCACAGAAGCGCGGCCGTTCAAGGGGACTTTATATTCGAAGAATGGCACCGAGATTCAAATATCCGGCATGAAGCTTGCTAACGATTTGACTTATGCAGGCTTCATCGGCAACATGGATGGCGGTACACTTGGAAACTTAACGTTTAAGGAATCGGGGATCATCGATCTTCAATCGGTCACTCAGGTCGTCTATGCTGGGGCAGCCGTTGGTCGAATGGCTAACAATAGCACGGTTTACGACATCAAGAACTCCATAGACATCAAGGTCAACACCGTGACGCAGGTTACCTATGCAGGCGGGATTGTGGGTTCAGGAGAGGGAACAATCGCCAATTCCATTAATAACCGGCCTATATCTATAGAAGGACGGAACGTATACGTCGGAGGGATTGTGGGTTCTGCAAGCAGCAATGGACTGAAGATTAAGAAGGTTACTAACGAAGGAACCATTCAAGCGAAGAGTAGTTATAACGGGGATGTGATCGTCGGAGGAATTGCGGGATATGGAATCGGCAGCATCCTGATGGACGAAGAAGCTACCCCGATTGAGAATAAAGCGGCTGTTACAGCCACAAATGGACTTAATAGCTATGCAGGAGGAATTATCGGTAAAGCGGACGGCCAGGTGACTTTTTCTAACCTGACTACCAATGCAGGCGCAGTTCAAGTTAATGCTCCTCAAGCTTTGAGCTCGTATGCGGGTGGGTTAATCGGAGCGATCGCTACGCAGCAGAACAATCCGTTGGTAAGTATCGAATTTACGAGCACGGCGCCTATTGCTAATAATGGTGGGACGAACGCTTATACGGGCGGAATAGCCGGTTATATCGGGAGTTCCTTCACATGGGGAAAAAACTTCACCAATAACGTCAGCATCTCAGCTACGGGTGCTGGGCAGCTGAATAGCGGCGGACTCTTTGGAAAGGTTTCGGGAGAGCTCCGGTTTGTTGGAACAGCAAAAAATAGTGGAAATATTAATGTTGCTGGCGGCATACATGCTAACAAGCCTGACGGTGCTTATACGGGCGGTCTGGCGGGTTCATCCGGCAGCCGGATTATTTTCGATAGTACAGCTAATCATGCTTATGCTAATAGTGGAGCCATTACCGTTAATGGTGGAATAGGGCTCTATACGGGTGGAATTGTTGGTGAGCGGGCTTTTACTGCCGCAGCTCCTAATGTGAGCAGCACCGCGAACATAATCGTGAACGGGCATTCCAGGATTTATACAGGTGGATTTGTGGGCTTGGTGCCGAACGAGGGTATCGAAAAAGCTTTATCAGGATTGACGTTTGCTCAAGAGATTAAAGTGACATCAACAACTTCAAGTCAAGGAAATACGGTTAGTTCCGGCGGAATCGTCGGCTATTATGTGAATGCGAGCGGCACAGGAACCATTAATCAAGCTTCCTTCCAAGGTAAGCTCGAAGCAACCGGTGGCGGAGCCCATACATATACCGGCGGTATTGCAGGCTACGTGGAAAGTGGCACTATATCCAATGCGAGTGTAGGGACCCCAATAGATGCTTATGCAACAATAACTGCAGACGGGAACATCGGTGGAGTGGTCGGATACTTGAACGGTTCGATCGATGCGCCTAGTGTAAAATCTGTAGCTCTGACAATGAAAACAGTGGATGGTTTTGCAGGCGGTGTAGCCGGGAAGGCAAGAGGTCTAATAACTGGTGCACTCGTCGGTGATGCCAGTTACGCAGGTTCCGACAGCATGACGATTGCAGCGGCAGTTGCAAGTGCGGCGGATGGTCATGACCGCTTCACTGCAGGCGGGATCATCGGAAGCAATGATAGCGCGCTTACCATAACGAACAGCCAAGTGACCAAGATTGGCTTGCTTAACGCAATCGGCAGAAGTGAGTACAATCTGGGTGCTGTCGCAGGCTCCTTGACTTCAGAGGCTATTGTTGGAGCAACGGGAGCGCCAGTACAAATAAAGGATCTCACGATTGAGATCAATGCCGTGCAGAGTCATGCAGGCGGTGCGATCGGGGTGAACGATTCACCAGAGGTTTTTGTGCGAGTTGAGGGGGCGACGATTAACATTCCGGCAGCGTCCGCGAATGCCGGGGGGGTCATCGGACTTAACCAAGCCATCTCCCAGGACCTCGATTCTGCAGAGTACAGACTGACGGCCAAAGATATTACGATCACCGCGCAAGGGAATGCAGCACATATCGGTGGAATCGTTGGAGAGAATCGAGGGGTTACTCCTAGAGAGCTCGCGGAGAATGTCAAGATAACAACGACAGGTTCTTCAAACGAATTAGGAGGAATCGCGGGTAGAAATAGAGGGACGATTAGCGGCAGTCATGTGAAGACAGTTGAGATTCGTCCGTTAGGAACGAGCGCAGCAGCAGGCGGGGTTGTCGGGTACTCTGAATCCGCAGGCGGAGTTCAACCGCTGGCATTCATCAAGGATTCGACGGTGCTTGCTGGAGAAGAGGCGATTATTACAGCAACGATTCCGAATACAATAATCGGAGGCATTGTTGGATTAGCCAAGACGACAGAGATCTCGAATTCTTTAGTAGAAGCGGTAATTCCTCTCTATGCTACATTGTTGGTACAAGCGGACCATATCAAGGCTGGCGGCATAGCAGGTCAGATCGAGAACAGCCGGATTGTTGGCGATAGCATTCGTTCTAATATTGAGAACTTGCTGATCTCTACAACGGCTGCTGCAACCGATTCCTATATTGGAGGTATAGTCGGATATAACGACCAGACCTTGATCGACAAGCTCGCAGCTAATAAAGTCAATCTGATCATTAATAGCCAGAGAACCATTGTCGGTGGAATGGCTGCGTATAACAAAGGAACGGCAACGGCTATCATCTCGAATAACTATGTAGCTGACCTTAATGTGAATGTTAGAGTCGGAGCAGCACAATCAACCATTGGCGGCTTTGTGGGAGTCAATGACGTAAGGACGGTCGATCCTGTTGCTGACCCGAGTACAGGCGTAAGCACGATTCAGAATAGCCGCTACGTGGGGACGATCCAAGCCGCAGCAACTTCTTCGGTAATCGGAGGTATGGTCGGGGAGAATCGGAGCTTAGTAGCGAACAACAGCATTTCAGACAAAATTCCAGTCTCCTCCAAAGGAAACAACAGCACGGTCGGAGGGCTGGTTGGAGTGAACAAAGCAGCAGGGACGCTTTATTATACTTACTCGAATTCCAATCTCGCTGTTGAAGGGGAGGGGACGCTGGCCGGAGGATTAGTTGGTCTGAATGAAGGAAAGGTCATTGCTTCTTATGTGGACATCGATGTTACAGGCAACGCAGTCGGAACAGATGGGAATTCTGTCTTCCTGGGCGGTCTTGTTGGAAGAAATAACGGCACCATCGACAAATCTCACAGCACCTCCAAGGTTACCGCGAACGGTGTTTACACGAATGTTGGAGGCTTGGTGGGGGATCATGCATCAGGGACGATAACGAATTCATACGTTGCCAAAGAGGTTATAGCTAACGGGGCGAACTCCTTCGCAGGCGGGTTGCTGGGCAGAATCACAAACGGGCAAGTGTCCATTAGTTATTCGGCCAGTCAGGTAACAGGAATGAATGGCGCATATGCAGGCGGGTTCGCAGGCCGTTACGACAACCAAAGTAAAGATCTACTGTGGAAGAGCTATTATGTGAAGGACGAGGAACGCAATATCAATAAGGATCTGCCGGATTTCGCAGAGGGCAATCATCTCTGGCTGAATGTGCAGGCACGATTAAGTACAATTCTCGAATCTACCCTTGAGGATAGAACAACGTTCCCAGCTTGGGCTGGTCCAGATTGGGACTTCATTGGCACATGGAAGTATGGTTCGCCGAATGCGAGCTACAAATATCCCGAAATCAATCGTGTCGCTAACTCCGGCGGGGATGCAGGGAGCGGCAATGTCAACGCCAATATTAACTGGTATATGCGGGACAAAGACGTGATCTTCTTCGACATCCGTACAGAGGCGGAGCTTGCTGGACTGGCTGCGATTGTGAACGGAGCGGTTCCTGGCGTGAGCAAATTTGATTTCACAGGCAGAACGATCCGTGTGCTTAACCCGATCCATATTCAATCCACGCAGTGGGTGCCGATCGGAAATAATGAGGATAACCCATTTCAAGGTACATTCATTGGGAACAATCACTTGATTGATGGACTGACCTTGCAGCCGGACCATAACTATTCAGGGTTGTTCGGTGTGATTGGAGAAAAGGGCTCTGTAACCAAAATCAAGATGGAGCCATTGTCGATAGCAGGAAATCAATTCACTGGTGTGCTTGCAGGCATTAATAAAGGGAACATCTCAGAAGTGGATATCAGGCTTTTGAATGGGATGAAGGTTAGCGGTGGGACAGTTGGCGCTTTGTTAGGCAAAAATACGGGCACATTGACTGCAATCAACCTTTCCTTGGAAGACGGCAGTCGAGTGGAAGCGGCAGGCAATAACGCGATTGTTGGCGGATTTATTGGTGATAACACATCCAATATTAGGCCTAACAGCTTCGGCTTCAACGTGATCAACGGAAGGGTAGGAAGCTCAGTCGCGAACGCAACAGTAGGCGGACTGATCGGGAAACAAACCGGAGATGTTACTGGTATTCAAGTGGAAATCGCGGACACCTACAACATTTCTGCAACGGGCGCGAATAACACACTTGGCGGACTGATAGGACGTTTTGCAGCAGGAAAAGCAGAAAATATTACGTTGACCTTCGGCAGCGGAATATTAAAAGCATCAGGAGCAGGCTCAACATTGGGCGCCTTGATTGGACAATCCGATGCAGGCAATACGATCAAGAATGTGACTGTAACGACTTCCCGTTCGGGTCAACATCTGACAGGGAACGGGACAATCGGCGGGATCGTAGGAACCAAGGAAGGTAGTGGCAACAACACATTCGATATGGAGAATGTGATAACGGAGAAGATCCTGATCACCTCTATGGACGAAAGCGCACAGGCTGTGGTGGGAGGAATTGCAGGGAAGCTCACGAATACAGCTATTCAACGTGCTGAATTTGCAGCAACGATTAAGGCAGTTGGGGGCAGTGTCACTGTTGGCGGGATCGTAGGACACAGTCTCGACTCCATCCTGTCTAAGGTTGACGCGGTGACGGATATTAACTCCACAGCAAAGACCAGCGAGGGCGCAGTAGGCGGTATTGCGGGAATCAGCGCTTCGAGTAATGTGAACACAGGATTTGATTTTGGCAACTTCATTCCTTTCTACAGAGGGATCTATGAGGCAACTGTACATTCGCATGTTATTCAAGTGGACGGGGCTAACAAAGATGCAGATCTATATGTAGGCGGAATTACAGGTAAGAATACGGCGGCTTCAATCTACTATTCCAAAGCTGCATCGGATCTGGTCGTGAACGGAGCCAAAGCAGCAGCAGTAGGCGGGTTATCGGGATTCACCGATGGAATTATCGTGAGCTCCGCTGCCCAGAACGATATTCGAACAGAAACAAGCGTTGTCTATCATGTCGGAGGGATTGCAGGCATTGCTGGGGGCGGTGAAATCCACTATACGAATGCTTCAGCCAGAGATGGTGAAGCCATAACGATCGGTACTGCTGGATCCAAGACGGGTCTAGTGCCAGCCACTCATGCCGGAGGTTTCGTAGGGATGGGGGATCGTACCAAGATCACTAACTCCTATACGGATGTTCCGATTCAGATTCTGGATTCGAATCAGGATAACACGATTTACGCTGGTGGTTTTGCCGGGTTGCTTGGGGACTCCACTCCAGGAGATGGGCAGATCAAATTTGCTTATGCTAAAGGGAACCTGGTCGTAGAAGGGAAAACAGGTGTGCATGTGGGCGGCTTTGCGGGATCGGTAGATCGTTATACGATCACGGATGCCTATGCTACGGGCAATCTATCTAATACTGGCTTCGATACTCGCAGCGGGGGATTCGCGGCTGCTGTTGAGAGAAGAGCGACGATTAAGAACGCTTATGCTCTTCAGGCAGAGATTAACAACACTGGAGTTAATCATGCGACGAGAGCTTATGCTGGCGGATTCGCGGGATATAATGACGGCACAATCGAAGGTGTGTACACGGATGTTCCTGTCATTAACGTGACGGTATCAGGAGCCAATGCCTACAAGGGCAATTTGGTCGGCTATAACTTCAGAGATGGTAAAATCCTCGTTTCCACACATAAGAGCACGGGTACTGCTGTAGGACACAATGTTGGCGCGGTGCCGGGAGTGACTCAGGCTGATTTAACAGGTGCGTTAACAATTGGGGATTGGAATCTTGCCCCTGACGCTATCTTCTTAAGAGGGAACAGAGCTGAGGAAGTCGACATTCAGAATAGGGTACAGCTCTATACAGCAGTTATACTATACAACGATACGAGTCTTGAGTTTTATCGATTGTTTAACCGAACGGCTGTTGCCAAGCCAAGCATGAACAAGATTTCTCTGGGGGCAGACATTGACCTGGGCGGTAAACGATGGGTGCCATTCAACGAGTTCACTAGTGAATTTGACGGAAAAGGACATAAGATCAAAGGCTTCAAGCAAGAGACTGGAGCCGTGGATACTTATGGTTTCTTCAAGGAGAATTACGGCAAAATTGCTAATGTGACATTTGTGGAATCCACAATTGCTGCAGGCTCTAACATCGGGGTTGTGACTGGTGTTAATCACGCTGGTGCAACAATTAGAGATGTGGGAGTCAGTGCGACGGTAAAAGGTAAAGATCGTGTTGGCGGTATTACAGGGAAGAACGAAGGACTCATCGAACGAGCTTCGGTAGCGGGAATGATTTCCGGAACAGGCATTTATACGGGTGGTGCAGCAGGGGAGAACATGGCAAGCGGTACGATCTCGGTATCATTCTCTTACGCTAATATTGAGGCGGCTTCTGCACAAGCTGCAGCAGGCGGCATTGCCGGTCTTAATCGCGGAACAATAGTCAATGTTTACAATTCAGGGTTCATTCAAGCAGCAGGCACAGATACGGCGCATGCAGGCGGTGTAGTCGGTTATGCTGCAGCAGGCACCATCAGTCAAGCTTTGAACTACGGTGAAGTGGCCGCAAGTGTAGGCGGGAAACTGGTACGCAGCAAATCTTACTTCGGCGGGATTGCAGGTCAGAAGGGGGATGCGGCAACGATAACCCATTCGGCATTTAATAAGCAGATGTTAAAAACGAACACAGCTTACTATAACGCTTCAGGCAACAGAGTTTCAGGTGAAACAGCCGGAGCAGCAGGGATGTTGTCGAAGGATTTGGCCAAGGGCACCCTGCCAGCTAACTTTAGTGCTGTTGTATGGCAGGCTATTCCGGGCTTTAATCCTCAGTTGGCTGCTTTTGTTGGAACAGACCAAGCCAAGCTAAGCACGGTTGCCATTATTCTGAATGATAAGGATCTGATCAACCGGGTTCAGTCCGACTTCCAACTGACACCGGACGGTGCGGCAGGATGGTCGGCAAATCCGACAGAAATCCAGATGAGCCAGAACGCAGGAATTGTGAAAGGTTCTTTGAAGAAGACGGGCAAAGCAGGAATTACGGTAACGGTTGGTGGTTCAAGCCGACTCATCACGCTCAACTCGCCAGTGCTTCAGTTCACCGACGCAGCGGTTAAGCCAAGGGTTGTTTCGGGAGATATGAATTTCAGTAACGAGGTTTCCGTGGTTCTGACTACTGACGAGTTAGAGGGTAAGATTTATTACACTTTGGATGGTACGGAGCCGAATGAAACCTCTTTGTTGTATACGACGCCAATCGTTTTGACAAGTTCGACTACGATCAAGGTGATTACGATTGCCGAGGAGAAGGAATTCAGCGAAGTGTTATCAGGGGTTTGGACGCGGCAGGTGTCCTTTGGGGGCGGGGGGGGC